>Ga0335072_10009206_pt1 | contig 14253 bp, 14 predicted proteins | sample Lox_Sample_21_FD_206725 | JGI IMG/M metagenome (GOLD analysis project Ga0335072, IMG submission 206725) | Soil microbial communities from Loxahatchee National Wildlife Refuge, Florida, United States - Lox_Sample_2.1 | ecosystem: Environmental > Terrestrial > Soil > Wetlands | place: USA...
ACCGACGATCTGCGGTGCACCCGACTGATCCCAGGCTGGTGGTCCCGCACCCAGGATCTCCAGACCTCTTGTCGAGCCGGCAGTTGTGGCGCAACCTAGTCGCATGAACAAGACATCCTTCATGGGCGACAAGCCCGTCAACCGCATCGGCTTCGGCGCGATGCAGCTCGCCGGTCCCGGCGTGTTCGGTCCGCCGCGCGATCCCGACGCCGCTCGTGCCGTCCTGCGCCGCGCGATCGAACTCGGCGTCGACCACATCGACACCGCTCAGTACTACGGCCCGGACGTCGTGAACGACCTGATCCGAGAGGCGCTGTATCCGTATCCGGAAAACCTCAAGCTCGTAACCAAGGTCGGCGGGCGCCGCGACGATAAGGGCGCCTGGCTCCCGGCTCAGACTCCTGCGGAGCTCCGGGCCGGCGTCGAGGACAACCTCCGGTCGCTGCGGGTGGAGCGGATGGACCTCGTGAACCTGCGCCTGATGAGCGCCGAGGCCTCCGGCGACCTGCTCGCCGAGCAGCTCGGCGCGCTCGAGGATCTACGCGGCGAAGGCAAGCTCGATCTGATCGGCATCAGCGAGGCGGGTACCGGTGACGTGCGCCGGGCCGTCGAGCTGGTCGAGATCGCCGAGGTGCAGAACGCCTACAGCGTCGTCAACCGGTCCGGCGAGGACGTGCTCGAGCTGTGCATCGAGCGAGAGATCGCGTTCGTCCCGTACTTCCCGCTCGGTTCGGCGTTCAGCGGCGGTCCGAGGCAACTGGCGCAGGATCCGGCCATCGCCGGCGTCGCGGAGCGGCGAGGGATCAGCCCCACGCAGGTGGCGCTCGCGTGGCTGCTGGACCGCTACGAACGGATGCTGCTGATCCCCGGCACGAGCTCGGTGGCGCATCTCGAGGAGAACATGGCGGCGGCCCACGTCGAGCTCGACGAGCAGGACCTCGCCGAGCTCGAGCACGCAACGCAGATCGGCGATCCGCTGAGCGCCGCCCACGAGTAACACCACCGGCGAGTAACGCGGCCCGCGAATAACACGCGTCACAGGGTCGCGAACGCCGCGCGGGTGGCGTCGTCCGCGGGCGCGTAGACGGCCAGCCGCAGCTCCGGCTGGCCCGTCGGCACCGTCTGCGCGTGATACAGCCGGATCGTGCCGAGCTGCGGGTGTTGCATGACCTTGGTCCCGCGCTGAGTCTCGATCACCTCGTGCTCATCCCACCACTCGCGGAACTGCGCGCTGCGCTCGCGGATCTGCGCGACGAACTGCTCGTACTCCGGCTCGCCCGCGTGGCGCGCATACTCGGCGCGGAAGCGCGCCAGCGTGTTGCGGGCGGTTCCTTCGCGCTGCGGGGTCATGCCGCCCTCGCCGGGATCGACCATCAGCCACCAGAGCAGGTACCGCCTGTCCGGGGCGAGATGGTCGGGCGAGCCGAGCACGACCGAGGCCGCACGGTTCCAGGCCAGGATCTTGGTCATCGGCCCGAGCAGATAGGCGGGGGTCGGGTGCAGCGAGTCGACCAGCGCGACGAGCTGGCCGATATCGCCGTCGAGTTGCTCAGGGTCGGTCCCCGCGACGTCGTCGGCAAGCGGCAGCTCCGCGCGGGCGAGTGCGAACAGCGTTCGGCGCTCGGCCGGGTCGAGTCGGAGCGCGCGGGCGAGCGCGTCGAGCACGTCGGGCGACGGGTTGATGTCGCGCCCCTGCTCGAGCCACGTGTACCAGGACACGCCGACGCCCGCCAACGCGGCGACCTCTTCGCGCCTGAGACCCGGGGTCCGGCGCCGGCCGCCGTTCTCGGGGAGCCCGACGTCAGCCGGCGACAGCCGCGCCCGTCTCGAGCGCAGGAATGCCCGCAGCTCATCTCGTCGGGAAGGTGAGGACACGACGGCCATGGCGCGACCCAGATCACTCTAGCCGCACGCCGATGAGGTTTCGGCAGGGCGCAAGTCTTAGCTCCGGAAGCGAACCCGAGAGGAGAGGAGACCATGAGCAGTGTCCTGTTGGAACTCAGCGTGTCACTCGACGGATTCGCCGCGGGGCCCGATATCGGTCCCGACGCGCCGCTCGGCCGGGACGGCGAACGTCTGCACGAGTGGATGTTCGCTGGGAAGTCGGCGGGCGATTTCGCGCGCGACGCGACCGCCCGCTTCAGCGGGGTCGGAGCATTCATCCTTGGGCGACGGATGGCCGACCTCGGGATCGGTCCGTGGGGAGAGGAACCGGTCTTCCACGCTCCGTGTTTCGTCGTCACTCATCGTCCCGCCGAGACGATCGTCAGGAAGGGTGGCACGTCGTACACGTTCGTCACCGACGGGATCCCGGCAGCGCTCGAAAGCGCGCGGCAAGCCGCCGGCTCCAAGGACCTATTGGTCAGCGGCGGCGCGGACGTCGCGCAGCAGTTCCTGAACGCGGGCCTGATCGACGAGGTCCGTCTGCACCTAGTCCCGGTCGTTCTTGGGAGCGGAACCCGCCTGTTCGACGGGGTTCAGCGCGGTACGCGGCTGATCCCGCGGGCCGCGCAAACCGACGCCGCCGTAACCCACCTGTTCTACGCCGCCGAGCGCGCGGCGTGATCGATCGGCGTTCGGTCACTGGTCGCGCGGGTAGCGGCATGTGTCAGGAGTGAGCGGACCACGCGCTGGTGGTGGGGTGTGATTGCGGCCCACAGCGCGCGGGCGGCGGGGTTGGTCAGCTGGAGCAACGTCGCGAACAGCAGACCATCGGGTTGGGTGCGGAACAGCAACTGGCCGCGGAGCCCGAGCCAAGAGTCCGCGCCAAGAAGAACGTAGGACGGCTCGGCGTGCTTGACCTGCCACCCGAGCACGCGGTCCGAGGACCACGGCGGCCCGAGCCTCAGGCCTAGCGCGACCCACCCCAACCAGAGTCGCCGCCGCACGCGGACCGGAGCGTCATCGATCACCGCACGCACCCATTGGTCCGCCGTGTGCTCGACATCGGCGGTGACGGCGAAGGCGTCTTCGTAATCGATCCGGGCCAAGGTGCCGAGCGTCCGGGCGTCTTGCGGCAGGGAGATCCGGTTCACGGCGTCCGCCGCAGCGCCGCCCGTGCGTTGTGTCGTGGTCATCGCATACGCTCCATATATACAGGACTGTATGTATGGAGGGTAGGCATCATCGAGGGCCATGTCAACCTCACTGCCGATCCCGTAGCGACGATGGCGCCCCCGACCAGGACTCCACGCTCCGCCTGGATCGAGGGCGGATTGCGGGCGCTCGCCACGGGCGGCGGACCCGACGCCGTGCGCGTCGACACGCTGGCCAAGTCCCTCGGGGTCACCCGCGGGGGTTTCTACGGCCAGTTCAAGGACCGAGGCGCCTTGCTGGAGGCGATGCTCGACAGCTGGGAGCGCGCCGCGACCGACGAGGTCCTGGAGCAGGTGGAGCGGCGGGGCGGCGACGCTCGGGCGAAGGTCCGACGGGCCGGCGCGCTTACGTTCAGCGACGAGCTGCTGCCGATCGATCTGGCGATCCGCGATTGGGCCCGGCACGACGACGCGGTCGCGGCGCGGCTGCGCCGAGTGGACAACAGACGCATGGACTATCTGAGAGAGCTGTTCGGATCGTTCTGCGCCGACGAAGCGGAGGTCGAAGGTCGCGCGGTGCTCGCCTTCTCGCTTGCGATCGGCTACCACTTCATCGCTGCCGACCACGGGTCACGGAGCCGCGCCGAAGCGCTCGAGCTCGCCGTCCGGCAGCTACTGGGCTGAGTGCGCCGGAAGGCCGTCTGTCACCGGCGGTCAGCTCTTCCCCGGTATTTGCGACGTGTTCGATGTGACTGGTCTTGTCAGCGACACTGTCACGGTCTAGGTTTCCACGTGGGCGCGAGCTACTGACGAAGCGAAGCGCAGACATAAAGGAGCTTCGAGTCTGCCGCGCGGCTGTTTGCGTTCAAGCGGGCTTCGGCCCCTTGAAGGCTGAACTTATGCGCGCTCCGGTGTCGCGCTCGCGCCCAACTTTCTTCCCCGGATCCGCCGGGGCGATCGGGCAAGCGGTGCCTACTTTGTCACGCTTCGATGTGACGAAGTGGGCGGTGCCGCGTAGTGTCAGTGTCATGGCAAAGCTCATGCTCGCGCTGTTGCTCGCGGTTACGTTCGCGGTTACGTTCGCGGTGGCGGACGCGACAGCGGTAAGTGCGGCGTCGCCGGCCCAGGTCGTGCGCGCCAACCAACGGGCTGCCGGCACAGATGCGGAGCAACTGCTCGGTGAGTTGGTGCTGCCGCCGGGCGCCTCACGGAGTCCAACCGAGCCCGCGGGTGACGCCCATCAACTCGCGCACGCCGACGAGTTGTTCTTCTACGCGGCTGAGGTCGAGCGGCACGAGTTCTGGACGACCAGCGCCTCGCCGAACGCGGTAATCGCGTCGATCGAGGCTCACCTGCCCGCCGGCGCCCGGTCGACGGGTTCGGGTTCCTCGGGCAGCAGCGTGTTCGCGTCGTACACGCTGCCGGCCGTGGGAGCGCCCGCGCTCGGCCCTCGCGCCCTCGACGTACAGGCGGTAGCGCTCACCGGCGGAGCGACCGGCGTTCGTGCCGATGCGACGGTCCGCTATTCGGCGCCGCGGCTCGCCGCCCAGCGGGTACCGCCGCAGGCGCACGTGCTCGAGGTCGCGGTCACCGGCGGTCCGCGCGCGACGGGCCCGCCCTACTCCTCGCCGCCGCCACTCATCGTCACCGACCGCCGGGACGTGAAGCGGATCGCGGCGATCGTCGACGGCCTCCCGTTCGTCGCGTTTCGCGGAGTCGCGATCTCCTGCCCGTTCATTCCCGCGTCCCCGATCGTCACGTTCACGTTCCGCGCCACCGGCACATCCGGCCCTGTCCTGGCCAGTGTGGCGCTGCCGGAGGACTCGCCGACCGGCGCCGACCCGTGCTTCACCGCGGCGCTGCGAATCCGCGGACATCTCGAACCGGGCCTGCTCGAGGGCGGCAGGCTCCTGCGCCGGGCCGGAGCGATCCTCGGTGTGAAGCTGGTTTCTACGAGGTTGGTCCCGGCTGCGATCCGGTAGAGCCGGCCAGGTCACTGAGGTCGACGACGGCGTTCGCCGGGGGTGTCGCCGGCGGTGACTGCGGCCCGTAGTCGCTGTAGTCACTGATCACCGTCTCCTGCATGTTGGCGCCGGTGGGGAGGCTCAGATCGATCGACATCACGACCCTCCGGATGAGGTGGTCGCCGTCGACCCACACATCAACCGGGAACCCGCCGGTTGGCAGAGATTGCGAGAGCTGCGAGAGCACCTGTTTCACGGCGCCGCGCTCGGACGCGGGTACGTCGTCGGCGAACCGCGCGAGACTCATATTCAGTCGATAGTGCGTCGTCTCGACGCCGTCCACCCGCTGCTGACCGAGGTTGGCGACGCTTCCCGACGCCGATCGGAGCATCTGCAGGGCCTCGGACGGGTCGCTCGTGCCGGGACCATCGGTCAGCGAGGACAGTCCGGGGATCCCCGACAGCTTGGCGAGATCGAGCTCGACCCAGGGCCGGGACGCCCCGAGCGCGGAGGTCAGGGACGACGGGAGCTTCACGTACGCGGTGGCCCCGCGCAGAACCATGTCCAGGTGCATGGTCGAGCTCCCGAGCTGCTGGATCACCTGAGCGTCGTCTCCGAGGTCGATCGCCAGCGACATCGAGATCGCGTGGTCGCGGAGATCGACGACGCCACTGCCGGTGGCGGTGACCGGAGCGTCGAGCGCGGATGAGGTCGTCTGCATCCACATGTGCACGCGGTAACCGGGCGTGCTCGTGGACAGCGTCGCGGCCTGCGCGACCGGACCGCCGAGCCGCGCGCCGACCGAGCCGAGCAGCAGGAACGCGAGTCCCGCGATGACGGCCACGACTCCGACGCCGGCGGCGGTGAGCAGCCTCGGACGCCGGCGCGGCGACCGGGACGGTGGCGACGGCGGCGGCGACGACGGCGACGGCGACGGCGACGGCCCGACGAGCGGCTGTCCGGCGAATCCGGGAGGCGGCACCGATGTCCCCACGGCCGGAGGATCGCGACGGCGCGGTCCGAACTTGAACCCGGGCCCCGGTCGGTGGACGTTGTTACGACGTGTGCGCGAGGGCGGCGTCGATCAGCCGGCCATGCCACCGTCGATCGAGAACGTGTGCGACGTGACCATCGCGCTCTCGTCGCTCGCCAGGTACAGCATCCCGTACGCGATCTCGTCGGTCGTGGTGTGACGCCCGAGCGGAATCATCCCGTCGAATGCCTTGGCGGCCTCATCCTGCGGCAGGCGCGTCGCGCGCATCTCGATGTCGTCCTGGAACGGGGTCGAGGTCGGTCCCGGGTGCATCGTGTTCACGCGGATCCGGCGCGGCGCGAGCTCCTTGGCCGCCGTGCGCATCAGGCCGACCTGCCCGTGCTTGGCGGCGATGTACCCCGACACCCCGGGCGCGCCGATCAGGCCGACGACGCTCGAGGTGATGATGATGCTCCCGCCGTCGGGGACGTGCGGGATCGTGTGTTTGAGCACGTGAAACGCGCCGAGGATGTGCACCGCGAGCGTGCGCGAGAACACGTCGGACGGGTAGTCGACGATCGGCTGGACCTCGCCGCTGATCCCGGCGTTGCTCACCACCACGTCGAATCGTCCATAGCGATCCACGCCGGCGCCGACCGCCGCGCTGACTGCGCCCTCGTCGGTCACGTCTGCGACCGAGGACAGCGCGTTGTCCTCGCCCAACTCGGACACCGCCGTCGCCAGTCGGGAGTCGTCGATGCCGACGAGGTGAACCCTCGCCCCTTCGGACACGAACAGCCGCGCCGTCGCGAGTCCGATCCCGCTCTCGCCCCCGGTAATGAGGGCGACCTTGTCCTGCAGCCGGGGCATGGTCACCTTTCCTCGCTCGATCTCGGAAAGTCGCAGTCTGACAACCTTTGCGCAATGGCGGTGGTGGACGTGCCCAGCCCAACCCGGCCGCCGGCGGCGAGCATCGCCGCAGGTCGCCAGGCGCTCGGAGACCTGCTCGGCGCCGACCGCGTCGGCACCGGCGACGACGTGCTCGCGCAGCACGGGCACGACGAGTCGTTCCACCCCGAGGCCCGTCCCGACATGGTCGTGTGGCCTCGGAGCATCGACGAGGCGGCGGGGATCGTGCGCACCGCCGCCGCGCACCTCCTGCCGGTCGTGCCGTTCGGGGCCGGCACCTCGCTCGAGGGACACGTCGCGGCGCTCGCCGGCGGGATCAGCGTCGACATGCGAGAGATGAACGCGATCGGCACGCCTTCGATCGAGGATCTCGACGTGACCGTGCAGGCGGGCGTGACCCGCCGCGCGCTCGATGCCCGGCTACGCCCCGAGGGGGTGTTCTTCGCCGTAGATCCGGGCGCGGATGCGACGATCGGCGGGATGGTCGCCACCGGCGCGTCGGGGACGATGACCGTGCGCTACGGGGCGATGCGCGAGAACGTGCTCGCGCTCACGATCGTTAGCGGCCGCGGCGAGGTGGTGCACACTCACTCGCGAGCGCGCAAGTCCTCGGCGGGCTACGACCTGACGCGGCTGATGATCGGCTCCGAGGGCACGCTCGGGCTGGTCTGCGAGGCCACGCTGCGCCTCCATGCGATCCCGCCGGCCACCGCGGCGGCGGCGTGCACGTTCCCGACCGTCCGTGACGCCGTCGAGTGCGTCACCCAGGTCACGCAGTACGCGATTCCCGTGGCCCGGATCGAACTCGCCGACGAATTGCAGATCGAGGCGATCAACCGCCACGACGACATGACGTTCACGGTCGCGCCGACGCTGTTCCTGGAGTTTCACGGGGCGTCGGAGGAGGACGTCGCCGCGCAGGCGCGCGAGACCGGCGAGATAGCCGCCGAGCACGGCGGCAGCGACTTCGCGTGGGCCTCGGACGAGCGCGAGCGCCGGCGTATCTGGCATGCGCGCCACCGCGCCTACGACGCGGCCCGCGCACTGCGTCCGGGCACCGCCGGCATGACCACCGACGTGTGCGTTCCGATCTCGGCGCTCGCCGATTGCATCGCGGCGGCGCAGGCGGACATCGCGGCGCTCGGCGTCACCGCCCCGATCGTCGGGCACGTCGGGGACGGCAACTTCCACACGGTCGTCCTCGTGGACCCGAACGATCCCGACGACGTCGCCCGCGCCGAGAAGTTCCATGACCGCCTGGTGGAGCGCGCGCTCGCGCACGACGGCACCTGTACCGGAGAGCACGGGGTCGGCTACGGCAAGTCCCGGTTCCTCGTCGCCGAGCACGGGGCGGAGGCGGTGGAGATGATGCGCGCGATCAAGCGGGCACTCGATCCCGACGGAATCTTCAACCCGGGCAAGGTCCTCGCATGAGCGAGGACCTGATCCAGGCGCTCGCGCGGTACGACTCGCCGACGCTGGCGAACGCGATCGAGACGTTCGATATCCAGTCGCGCGACGTCGGGTTCGCCGACAACACGATCAGGTGCATGTTCCCGGAGCTAGGGCGGATGGTCGGCTACGCGGCCACGGCGACGATCGTCGCGCGTAGGGCTCCGGGCGCGGACTGGGCCGGGGCCGGCAACAACGCGCTGTACGAGTACGTGCGCACCATCCCGGCCCCTCGCGTGGTCGTGGTCAAGGACCTCGACGTCCCGCCCGCGCACGGGTCGCTGTGGGGCGAGGTCCACGCGACGGTCTTCGGCGCGCTCGGTTGTGTCGGCTGCGTCACCGACGGCTCGGTGCGCGACTTCGACGAGGTCCGAGCGATGGGCTTTCACTTCTTCGCCGCCGGCCCGTCGGTGTCACACGCGTACGTGCGCGTGGAGGCGATCGGCGAGACGATCGAGGTGGGCGGCCTCGAGATCGCGCCCGGCGATCTGCTCCACGCCGACCAGCACGGAGTGCTCAAGATCCCACCGGAGATCGCGCCCGAGCTACCCGCCGCGGCCGACCGGGTGATCGAGACCGAGCAGGCGCTGTTGCGATGGGTGCGCTCGGACGAGTTCGACCCCGATCGGCTCGCGGAGATGCGCGCCCGCCACTGACCGCCGGCGCTACTCGAGCTTGCCCGGGGTCACGCCCGCGTCGAGCATCGCCGCGTACAGGTGCGACGCGGCCGCGGACAGGCTTGGGTCGCCGAGGCCGCCGCGCTCGAGCAGGATCGCGAAGTACTCGCGGATGCACGTCATCACCGCCTGCGCCTCCTGCGGGCTGAACTCCGCCTTGACCACCCGGGCCTTCGCCGCCATGCCCCCCTCACACCGCCGGATCGTCGGGTTTGAGGACGCGAGAGGCCACGGGTGGAGACTAAATGGTTGTTCGTGCGGTTCGGTAGGCGACGACGGGCCCGAGGGACTCGTAACCCCGAGAAAGTCGACACTCGGCACGCCGGGTGGCGCGAGTGTGCCGAAACTCGTGCCAGAGGCGAGTGGATCGGCATTCACCGCCGCGCGGGGTGGCGAGTGTCCCGAAACCCGGGCGCGGAGGGGAGCGCGACGGGGCTTCCGCTTACTCAAGTCGCCGGTGATCGCGGCCGATAAATCGGTGCAACCCACTTTTTGCGCGGGGGCGACCTGCGCACTCCAACCACCGCCGCTATGGAGGGCCCGCCGCGATGAGCGCCACCGACCAGCTGAACGATTCCCCCGTCGACGGGAACAACAACGAGCCCCGCCTCGTTCTCGACCTCGACCTGATCGAGGCCCAGGCGCTGCGCGCCTGGCTGCTCGAGACCGAGCTCAACGGCGCGAGTGCCGCCGACACCCCGGTGGTGAACGCGGCGCTGGCCAAGCTCGCTCGTGCGGTCGATACGGCGCAGGCGACCGTGAACATCCGCCGCGAGTTCCAGACCGCCGGTGTCAACCTGGCGCACTGGTCCGACGAGCAGGTGCTCGAGCTCGGCCGCCGCATCGCCGAGGCCGTCCGGCCGATCCTCCGCGGCTAAGGCTCCGCCCCGACCCGGCTCGAGGCCGAGTAGATCTAAGGTGTCCAGCTCGCCCACGCCGGCGCGTCGAAGCTCGATCGTCGCCGTGGCCGTCGCCGAGGTTGCGGTGATCGCGGTCGTCGCGGTCGTTGGCGGCGGCGCGTGGCTGCTGGGGATGGTGATCGGCGCGGTTCTCGGGGTCGTGGCCACGCTCACTGTCGTGGGCCGTTCCGATGAGGTACGGCCCACGAGCGAGGCGGCCGCGCCGACTCCGGACGGCGTCGATGCGGTCACCGGGCTGCCCACTCACGAGAAGCTGGTCGCGGATCTTCAGGAAGCGATCGACGCCGGCGACGGCCGCGTCCTGACCCTGTACCTGTTCGCGCTCGACGGTTTCAAGGACTACAACGACGCCTACGGCGCCGCGTGCGGCGACGCGCTGCTCGAGTGGCTGGCCCGGAAGCTGCGCGACGCGGTCGGCTCCTACGGAAGCGTCTACCGCATGCGCGGCGGCAGCTTCGCGCTCCTCGCCGTCGGATCCGAGCGGTTCACGAGCGCGCTGTGTGCGTCCGCGGCTGCCGCGCTCAGCGAGAACGGAGACGGATTCCAGATCTACTGCGACGTGGGCCAGGCGGCCCTCCCCGCGGAGGCCCCGTCGCCGCGGGCGGCGCTCGAGCTCGCCGCGCGTCGCGCGAGCAAGCATGGGTCAGAGCGCCACGTGAAGTCCGGACGGCGGGCGCCGGTCGATGCGACCGAAGCGCTGCGGCTGGTCCGCTCGCGTCGCGACGTGGCCACGCTCGCCATCGGGATCGCCCGCAGGCTCGGGGTTCCCGAGGCCGAGATCGAGACCGTCGAGTCGGCGACGGCGCTGTGCGACATCGGCAACGTCGCGGTGCCGGCCGCCGTGCTCGGGTACCCGGGCAAGATCAACGGGCCCGAGTGGCAGTTCATCCTCCTGCACACGCTCGTCGGCGAGCGGCTCCTCGCGGGACCGCTGGGGATGGAGGCCGTCGCCGGCCTCGTCCGCTACAGCCACGAGCGCTGGGACGGGTCGGGATATCCGCACGGCCTCGCCGGCAACGCGATCCCGCTGGGCTCGCGGATCATCTTCGTCTGCAGCGCATTCCAGGACATGACTTCGGACCGTCCGCACCGGGCGGCGCTGGATCCCTTGGACGCGCTCGTGCAGCTCGAGCGGGGGGCGGGGTCACAGTTCGATCCGAAGGTCGTCGAGGCGTTCTGCGACGAGTTCACGGCCGAGGCCGAGCCCGAGCTCGGCGTGGTCGCAGAGGCGTAGCCCGAAACAGCTCCCACAGGGGATAAGCTGTTCAGCCGGGGCCTAACAAGGTCCGGGCGCCATCCGCGGGGGCGGGTGGCTCGTGATGAGCAAGTCGATTGGAAAACCGGGACCGGCCGAGGATGGCTTCGAGCTCCTCGAACGCTCCGAGCTGCTCGAATATCTGGCCGGCCGGCTCGGCGAGGCGGCCGATGGCCGTGGTCGCATGGTGCTGCTCGGGGGCGAGGCGGGCGCCGGCAAGACCGCGTTGCTCCGCCAGTTCTGCGCCGGCGAGGTCGGGGCCCGGGTGCTGTGGGGCTCGTGTGAGCGGCTGTTCACGCCGCGCGCGCTCGGACCGTTCCTCGACATCGCCGAGGACGCCGGCCTCGACCTCGGGGGGTTCGCGCCGAACCGGCGGGTGCCGCACGAGTTCGCGGGAGCGCTCGTCGCCGAACTCGCGCACGAGTCCCCGACGGTGCTGGTGGTCGAGGACGTCCACTGGGCCGATGAGGGGACGCTCGACGTCATCAAGCTGCTGGGCCGCCGGATCGCCACGCTGCCAGCGCTCGCACTCATCTCGTTTCGAGACGATCAGCTGACCGCGGACGGTCCGTTGCAGATCGTGCTCGGCGAGCTCGCGGGCACGCCCTCGGCCGAGCGCCGCCAGATCGCGCCGCTGTCGTTCGAGGCGGTCCGGACGCTGGCCGAGCCGGCGGGGATCGACGCGGCGCGGCTGTTCGAGCGGACCGGCGGGAACCCGTTCTTCGTCACCGAGGCGCTGTGCGCGGCCGACGCGCACATCCCGGAAACCGTGCGCGACGCGGTACTCGCGCGCACCGCGCCGCTCGCGCCGGCGCCGCGCCGGCTGCTCGAGGCCGCCGCGGTCGTCCCCGCACGCACCGAGCTGTGGCTGCTCGAGGCCGTGGGCGGGGCGGACTTCGCGCAGCTCCAGGCGTGTCTGGACTCGGGGATGCTCGTGCACCAGGACGCGACGGTCGCGTTCCGGCACGAACTGGCGCGGCTCGCGGTCGAGGATGCGATCGCCCCAGATCGGCGCGTCGCGCTCCACCGCGAGGTGCTCCGGGCGCTGACGGAGGCGGCGCCCGGGCCGGTCGACCCGGCCCGCCTCGCCCACCACGCCGACGCGGCCGGCGACGCCGAGGCGGTCCTCCGGTACGCGCCGGCCGCAGGCGAGCGGGCCGCCGCGTTGTGCGTTCACCGTGAGGCCGCCGCGCAGTTCGCGCTCGCGCTCAGACACGGCGCGGCGCTCGCGATGGAGCGGCGCGCGGAGCTGTGGGAGCGCCGCTCGTACGAGTGCTACCTGACCCAGCAGATCGACGAGGCCGTCGAGGCGCGCCGAGTGGCGCTGGCGCTGCACCAGGCCAGGGGCGACCGTGTGCGCGAAGGCGACAGCCGCCGGTGGCTGTCGCGACTGGCCTGGTTCGCCGGCGACCGCGCGACCGCCGAGCGGGAGGGCCGGCACGCGGTCGAACTGCTCGAGGGCGAGCCACCTGGTCGCGAGCTCGCGATGGCGTACAGCAACACGTCCCAGCTGAGCATGCTCGCGGGACACACGCGCGAGGCGATCGGGGACGGCGAGCGGGCGATCGGCCTCGCGGAGCGGCTCGGCGAGACCGAGATCCTCGCGCACGCGCTCAACAACGTCGGATCCGCCGAGCTGGCGGGCGGGTTGTCCGATGGCGCCGCGAAGCTCGAGCGCAGCCTTGCACTCGCGCTCGAATGCGATTACGAGGAGCACGCGGCGCGCGCCTACACGAACCTCGCGGCGACCCACGTCCGGGTCCGTGCGTATGCGGACGCCGATCGGCATCTGACCGCCGGCATCGCGTACTGCGAGGAGCACGATCTCGATCCCTGGCGCGTGTACATGAGGGGGTGGGTCGCCTTTCTGCGCTTCGGCCAGGGCCGGTGGGACGAGGCGGCCGACCTCGCCGCGGCGGTTCTGCGCGAGCCGGGTGTTCCCGCCCCGAGCCGGATCATGCCGCTCACGGTCCTCGGCCGGCTGCGGGCGCGGCGCGGCGACCCGCACCCATTCGAGCCGCTCGACGAGGCGCTCAAACTCGCCCGCCGGAGCGATGAGCTCCAGCGCCTGGCGCCGGTCGCCGGCGCGCGCGCCGAGGCGCACTGGCTCGACGGCACCGCCGCCTCCGTGGCCGCGGAGACCGATCAGACGCTCGCGCTGGCGCTCGAGATCGGCGATCCGTGGGCGATCGGCGAGCTATGTGCGTGGCGCCGGCGAGCCGGGATCGAGGACCGCGTCGATCTCGGCTCGGTCGCGGCGCCGTTCGCGCTCGAGCTGAGCGGGGAGTGGGACGCGGCGGCCGGCGCCTGGGCGGGGCTCGGATGCCCGTACGAGGCCGCGCTCGCGCGCGCCGACGGCGGCACCGAAGCGGGTCTGCGCGAGGCGCTCGCGGTGTTCCAGCAGCTCGGCGCGGTCCCCGCGACCCGCGACGTGACCCAGCGACTGCGCAGCGCCGGCGTCCAGAAGATCGCCCGTGGCCCGCGGCGCTCGACGATCAACAACCCCGGCCAGCTCACCTCGCGCCAGATCGAGATCGTCGAGTTGCTGGCCGCCGGCCTGACCAACGCGGAAATCGCGGCGCGGCTGTACATAACGCCGAAGACCGTCGCCCACCACGTCTCGGCGGTGCTCGCCAAGCTCGGCGTGCGGTCGCGGCGCCAGGCGGCGGCCGAGGCGGCCAGGCTCGGGGTCGGGGTGGGGGCCTGGGACGCGCGTGAGGGCGGAGACGGCGGCGAAAAATAGGTATCCGCCACCGCCAACATGGGCCGCCGATGCCGATGTGCGAGAGCCGTCGCGGGCCTACCTTGGCGGCATGGTCAACAACCCCTACATCGCCAAGCTGCTCATCGAGGCCCGCACGGCTGATCTTGGCCCGCACCGGGTCCGCGATCGCGCGGGCCGGCGATACGTGCGGCCGACGACCCATCCACACCGAGAACAGAGGAGGACGACATGAATACCTACGTGATCCTTCGCCGCGAGGGCTGGCAGACCGCCGAGGATCTCGGGCGGGCTGCCGAGCGGTCAACGGCCGCCGGCGAGGAGATGGCCGACGACGTCCGCTGGA
>Ga0335072_10009207_pt1 | contig 14252 bp, 12 predicted proteins | sample Lox_Sample_21_FD_206725 | JGI IMG/M metagenome (GOLD analysis project Ga0335072, IMG submission 206725) | Soil microbial communities from Loxahatchee National Wildlife Refuge, Florida, United States - Lox_Sample_2.1 | ecosystem: Environmental > Terrestrial > Soil > Wetlands | place: USA...
TCCGAACATCGCCAGGACGCGGTCGCCGCTGATCGCGAACGCCGCGAACACGGCCACCATCACCGCCGCGGCCGCCGTGATCACCCGGCCGGTCCGCGCCATGCCTTCTCTGACCGCCGCGCTCGGGTCGCGCCGACCCTGCCACTCCTCGTGCACGCGTGAGACGAGGAACACCTCGTAGTCCATCGACAAGCCGAACACGATCGCGAACGTGAGCACCGGGATGAACGAATCGATCGGGCCCGGCTGGGCACCGAACAGCCCTCCGAGCCAACCGCGCTCGAACACGGCCTGGACGATCCCGAGCGAGGCGCCGATCGACAGCAGGTTCATCAGCGCGGCCTGGATCGGAATCACGAACGAGCGGAACACGACCAACAGCAGCAGCGCCGCCAGTGCGACCACGACCCCGATGAACAACGGCAGCTTGCTCGCGAGGACGTGCGAGAAGTCCACCTGCGCGGCGGTGGCGCCGCCGACGTACACGCGCGCGCCCGTGTTCCGCTCGACGGGCGGGATCACCGAGTCGCGCAGTCGCGTGACCAGACTGGACGTCTGGGCGCTCTGCGGCGAGGTCGACGGGTAGGCGACCAGGGCCGCCGCGGTCCCCGCGCGATTGAGCTCGGGCGCCGCCACGGACACGACTCCGGGTGTCTTCCTCACAGCCTGGGTCAGCTCGGCCAGCGCCACCGCGTCATGGGCCCGCGGGAGCGCCACCGCCAACTGCAGGGGGCCGTTGAATCCGGGTCCGAATCCCTTGGCCAGCAGATCGAACGCCTGTCGGGTGGTCTGGCTGCTCGGGTCGTTGCCGGCGTCGCTCGAGGCGAGGCGGAGCCCGAGCGCGGGAGCGGCGAGGACGAGCATCAGCGTCGTCGCCGCCACCGCCGTGAGCGCGGGGCGGCGCTGCACACGCTGCACCCAGCGCATCCAGAAGCCGGGGCGCGTCGGTTGCGCTTCAGCCCGGCGCCCGCCGGCCTCGCCGGCCTCGCCGACCCGCCGTCCGACCATGCTGAGCAGCGCCGGCAGCAGGGTGAGCGAGGCCGCAAGCACAAGCACCACTCCGATCGACGCGGCCACCGCCGCGCCGCTCAGGAGGCTGACCCCGAGGGCGAACATCCCAAGCAGCGCGATCACGACCGTCACTCCCGCGAACAGCACGGCGCGGCCCGACGTGTTGATCGCGTCCTGCACCGCCTGCTCCACGTTCCCGCCGTTGCCCTGGTAGTTCTCGCGGAAGCGCGTGACGATGAATAGCGCGTAGTCGACGCCGACGCCAAGCCCGATCATCAGCGCCAGCTCCGACGCGAAGCTCGGCATGTCGATCACGTGGCTGGCGAGGGTGATGACCCCGATCCCCGCCCCGAGGCCGAGCAGCGCCGTGGCAATCGGGAGACCCATCGCGCTGAACGACCCAAAGCTGATGAGCAGGATCACGATCGCCGCGGCGATCCCGACGACCGTCGCGAATCCGAGCGAGGCTTGCTGCGCCTGCTCGATCGCCTGCCCGCCGAGCTGGACGTCGAGCGTCGCCGAGCGGGCCGATTCGGCGGTCGAGATCACGCGGTCGACGGCCGCGCTGGGCAGCGCGTTCGCGCGCTCGTCGAACTCGACGGTGGCGAACCCGATCGTCCCGTCACGGGAAATCGCGCGCTGACCCGCTGCGTACGGGCCAACCACGTTCGTGACGTGGGGCAGCTGCGCGACCTTCGCGACGGTTGCATCGATCGTGGCGCGATCGCCCGCGTCGGTCAGCTTGCCGGTCTTCGCGTGAAAGACAATCTGATCGGCATCGCCGGCCTGGGCGGGGAACCGGCTCTGCAACAGGTCGACGGCTTGCTGCGAGCCCGTGCCCGGCAGCGTGAAGCTGCTCGCCGTCTTCTTCCCGACCGAGCTCGAGACCGCGAAGATCCCGACCACGGCAACGATCCAGGCAACCACGACGGTCCGGCGATGAGCCATTGTCCAGCGAGCGATTTTGACCATGTCCCGTCCGTCCTTCATAAGTCGCAATTTTGCAGGCCGTGCATTTATATCGGCAGTGCAGACGAAAAGTCAACACTCATTGCAAAATTTCCTTCTGTGAAGGTTCGCTGGTAAGCTGCGACTCAAATGAGCTCGCTCGACACAAAACCCGCGAAGCTGGGGCTGCGCGAGCGGAAGAAGCAGCAGACGCGCGAGAAGATCGCCCGGGTCGCGCTCGAGTTGTTCGCCGAGCGCGGCTTCGACGAGACGACGCTCGCGGACATCGCCGAGGCCGCGGAGGTCGCCCCGCGAACGATCTTCGCCTACTTCGAGAGCAAGGACGACATCCTCCTGTGCGAGGAGGTCTCGTTCATGGGCGAGCTCAAGCGCCGGCTCGACGAGCGGCCGGCCGGGACCACCACGGTCGACACGCTGCGCGAGTTCCTTTCCCACATGGAGGCGCCGGACGAAGCAGCTCAGCTCCGCAAGCGAGTCATGACCGCCAACCCGGCGCTCAAGAAGAAGATGCGGGCAAGCCACGGCGAGCTCGAGCCGATACTCGCCGAATCGATCGCCAAGGACCTCGGCGCGGCGCCCGACGACATCCGCCCGCTCCTGATCGCCGCCTCGATGACCGCTGCCTTCACCTCGATGCGCGACCGATTCATGGAGGCCGAAGCCGGCGGCGAACCCATGACCCACGAGCAGGGCATGGCGATCCTCGACCAAGTGCTCGAGTTCCTGCGCGGCGGTCTCGAGGCGATGCAGCGCGACTAGTGTCGCTGGACGATCCAGCGCGAATAGCGCTCGACCGCCGCGCAGTCATAGAGGCAACCGCGGTCGCCGCGGTGTTGAGCGGGGCGCCCTCGACGATCCACGCGCTTACGAAGCGGCGCAGCCTCCGATCGGCCGCCGCCTACGTGTACGAAACGACGCGCGCCGTCGGCACCCTCGTTCCACCCGGCCGGGCGGGATTCGGCCGGGGTCTGGTGGTCCACGTCGCGATCTCGCTGCTGTGTGGTCAGGCGCTGGCGCGGACGCTCCCCCGTGATCATCGCGCCGCGTGGGGCGCCGCTGCCGGATTGGCGATCGGCGTCGCCAACGTCGGCGTGATCGGGAGGTCGTTCCCAGCGATCCGCGCCTTACCGCTGGTGCCTCAGCTTGCGGACAACGTCATGTTCGGGGCGGTATTCGCGGCAGCGCTCGATCGACGAGATCGTCAGCGTCGTCGAACGCACTGAGCACCTCCTCGATGTGGTGGTCGAGCAGCCGCTCATCGTCCGTGGTCGGTCGAACGGGCTGACCGTTCTCCGGCCGGCCTCGATCTCGCGGGGTCGGCTCGTCCATAGACACCGTCTCTCTCCTCGGGTTGTATCCAAGATGTTAAGCAGGGACGCAGAACCTGATCAAGAGGTGCATCGCCGCGTGCCGGACGAACACCAAGAGCGGTGGCGCGTGGCCGATGGGCGCGTACGGCAGACGGCCGTGCTGTCACAGAGACCGATAGGTGAAGACCGAAGGAACGAAACGAGCCTTGTGCGATATGACAGAGGCATCGTCCTTGTCGGACAGCCTATGCGCCCGGAACGGTGGCTTTACTGGTATTGGTCGCCGCTATTGCCGGCGCTACCAGCAGTTCCATAACCCAGACGATCGTCACTGACACGGCGGCGTCCGGCTCTGTTCAGGTGAATCGATCGAGCGACGATCTGCGCGTGTAGGCTGAGGCCATGCCGATGCCCAGGCGGTCAAGCGTCGAGGACTTCTTCGCCCAACTGAACGACGTCCAGCGGCCCCACCTCGAGGAGCTCAGGGAACTGAGCCGCGCTGCCGATCCGGACGCAAGCGAGGAGCTGAAGTGGAACCTGCCGGTGTACGTGCGTGGCGAGAACACCACGCTGTGGATGCTTCAGAACTTCAAGCACCACTGCTCGCTGCGGTTCCCGCCGCCGTTTTTCGCGACGCAGAAGGCCGCCGTCGCGGAGTCCGGCTACGAGGCCGGTGCGGGGTTCATCAAGCTTCCCTATGAACGCGAGCTGCCGACCAAGCTCCTCAAGGCGCTGATGCGGGCGCGGGTTGACGAGTACGAAGCGACCGGCGCCGGCTGGAACGACCGCTGAGCCCGTCGCGGCGCCGGCGGTCACCGGGTTGCGAACCGCCGACACCGAGCTGCCTCGCGGTGGCGGTTAGGCTGACGCGGTGCGTCGCAGCATCTCGACGACCAGGAAGGCGAGTTCGAGTGCCTGCTGGGTGTTGAGCCGCGGGTCGCAGGCGGTCTCGTAGCGTGAGGAAAGCTCGCTGTGCGAGATCATCTGCGCGCCCCCGAGGCACTCGGTGACGTCCTCGCCCGTGTGCTCGACGTGGATGCCGCCGGGGTGCGTGCCGAGTCGCTGATGGACCTCGAAGAAGCCTTCGACCTCGTCCATGATCCGGTCGAAGTGCCGGGTCTTGTGACCGCTGGGCGATTCCTCGGTGTTGCCGTGCATCGGGTCGCACTGCCACACGACGCGATGGCCCGAGCTGGTCACCGCTTCGACGATTGGCGGGAGGAGCTCGCGGACCGCCGCGTTGCCAAGGCGCGAGACGAGCGTCACGCGTCCGTCGATGCGCTCCGGGTCGAGCAACTCGACGAGCTCGACTGCCTCCGCCGGCGTGACGGTCGGGCCAAGCTTGACCTGGATCGGGTTGGCGATCAGGGCGCCGAGCGCGACGTGAGCGCCGTCCGGCTGGCGGGTGCGATCGCCGATCCACGGCTGGTGGGCCGACAGGAGGTACAGCCGATCCCCCGCCGCCCGCAGCAGGGCGCGCTCGTAGTCGAGCACGAGCATCTCGTGACTGGCGTAGAGCTCGACGCTCCGCAACGAGCCGTCATCGACACCGCACGCGGACATGAACCTCAGGCTGCGATCGATCTCGGTGGCCACGCGCTCGTAACGCACGCCGGCGCTGGAGCGGCGCACGAAGTCCATGTTCCACTCGTGCAGGTGGTGCAGATCGGCCAAGCCCGCCGAGGTAACGGCGCGCGCGAGGTTCATCGCCGCCGCGGCGTTGGCGTACGCACGGATCAGCCGACCCGGGTCCGCCCGCCGCGCCTGCGGCGTCGACTCAAGCGCGTTGACCATGTCGCCGCGGTAGGAGGGGAGGCCCGCCGCGTCCGTGTCCGCGCTACGTGGCTTGGCGTACTGGCCGGCGATCCGCCCGACCTTGACCACCGGCATCGACGTGCCATACGTCAACACCACGGCCATCTGCAACAGCGTCCGGATCGTCCCGCGCAGGTGCACCTCGGTGTTGTCAATGAACGTCTCCGCGCAGTCCCCGCCTTGCAGCAGGAAGGCCTCGCCGCGCGCGACCGCACCAAGACGCGCCTGCAGCCGGTCGACCTCTGCAGCCACGGCTATCGGTGGCACGCCCTCGAGCACCATGCGGACCCGTACAACCTCCTCCGGATCCGGCCACACCGGCTGCTGGGCCGCCGGCCGCGCCATCGCCTCGTTGACCGCCGCCACCAGGACCCCGGGCAGCGGCGACACCGTTGCCGGGAGGACCTCGGCCACGTCGACGGTCCAACTCATTCGCCTAAGGCTATGGGACCGTGCATCCAATCGAGGAGACGCCTCGCAAAACATGGGTCGCGGTAGCGGCGCCGGCTCGCAGCGACCTAGAATCTGGGTGACCTGAGCCGGTTCGAACGAGCCGACGCGATGGGGACCGGGCCATGGCGGCGCACACACACGATCGCTCAACGATGGCGTTCGAGCAAGCCGAGAACGAGCTGTTCACGGCGTGCGCCGTGCAGGTCGCGAGCCGGCGCGTACGCCTTGCGGATCCGCCGGTCTCTGTGCGAATCCTCGAGGCTGGCGACGGGCCGCCGCTCGTCCTTGTGCACGGGAGCGGCATGAGCGCGTCGACGTGGGCGCCGCTCATGCCCCACCTTGCCACCAACCGGCTGATTGCCCTTGACCTTCCCGGGTTCGGACTGAGTGACGTCTTCGACTACGGCGGCCGGCCACTTCGCTCGCACGCGGTCGCGCAACTGACCTCCCTCCTTGACGCGCTTGGCATCGAGCGAGCACCGATCGTCGGCACCTCGCTGGGCGGCATGTGGGCGCTTTGCATGGCCCTCGACGCGCCGGATCGCGTTACCGCGGTCGCTTCGCTCGCGGTGCCCGCCGTTGCGCTCCCCGGTATGCACGGCGACGGCTTCTTTACTGCGCTGTCCACGCCCGGCCTGCGCCAGCTAGTCGTGCGGCTCCGGTCGCCGAACGTCGCGACGACACGCCGAACACTGGCCCGCGGCGTCATCGGCCCTCGCGCTGCCGAGCGGGCGCCGGGCGGGTTCTTCGAAGTGGTGCACGAGGGGATGCGCCTGCCCGGCTACCGAACCGCGATGCTCACGCACATGCAGCTCGCCATGCGGGTCGGCCGACCGCGATCGGAGAATCTCATATCCGACTCCGAACTGCAGCAGCTCGCGGTCCCCGTGCTGATGATCTGGGGCGACGAGGATCCCTACGGCGCCCCGGACATCGGCCGCCGCGCGTGCGCGCTGATCCCCGACGCGCGCCTCGAAATCATCCCAGGCCGTCATGCTCCCTTCCTCGACGACCCCGAGCGTAGCTCCGCCCTGATCGCCGACCTCTTCGACCCCGGCCGTTCCACCCCTCCCTGACCGTCGTATGTGCTGTTGACCCCGGGGGTCGGATCTGGAAGTGTGGCCTCCTCATGCCGAGCGTGGCAGCGACCGACGCCGCGGCGGTGGAGCCGCCCACTCGACCCGACACCCGCGCGCCAGGGCGGCATCTCCGACCAACTCCAGAGTAGGAGCGAGTAGCAATGAAGGGACGAACGTTCCTGGCCGGCTCGGCGCTGGTGGCGCTGATCGCGGCCGGCTGTGGAAGCAGCAGCAGCAGCACAACGAGCGCGAGCGCGGGCTCGAGCTCGACCGCGGCCGCGTCCGCCAGCACGTCCAACAAGTGCGCCGCGTCGATCGCCGTTGAGGGGCCGTTCACCGGTCCGGTCGCGCCGGTTGGTCTCGAGCAGTTGCACTTCGCACAGCTGGCGGTCGCCAACGACAACGCGGCGAATCACACGAACGTGACGCTGGACCAAGATGACACGCAGCTGACGCCGTCGATCGCGGTGTCAAAGACGCAGTCGATCATCGCCTCGCCGGCGGTCGCCGTGGTCGGCCCGTCCGGCAGCCAGGAGGTCGAGGCGGTAGGCCCGTTGCTGGCCAAGGCGGGATTGGCGGCAGTGTCCGGATCGGCGACGCTGCCGGCGCTGACCAGCAGCGGCGCGAACAAGACGTTCTTCCGAGTCGTGCCGGACGACGACGTCCAGGGGCCGCAGGACGCGAACTACATCGTCAGTCACCTGCACCCCAAGGCCGTGCTGATCATCGACGACGACGAGGCCTACTCCCAGGGCATCACCAAGGTGATGATCCCGATCCTGACGAAGGCGGGAATCAAGGTCAATCATCAGACCGTCAACGGCACCGATACGGGCGCGACGCTCGCCAGCGCGCTGTCGTCGCTCGTGACCGCACAACTGACTCCGGATGAGACGGTGACCGTGCTTCCGTGGCAGGCGGCCGCCAACGCCCAGCAGTTCGGGCTACTCGCCAAGAAGCAGGGCAAGACCACGATCCTGTTCGGCACCGACGGCACGAACTCGCCCTCCCAGTTCCACATCCCTGGCACCTACATCTCGACTTTCGGGCCGGATATCTCAACCTCAACCAACCCACTGGACAAGTCAGTGGTCGCGGGCGTTGCCAAGTACGGCCCCTATGGCGCCTTCGGGGTGCCGACGTACGCGGCAACAGACGTGGTGATGAGGGCGATCGCTTCGGTCTGCAAGGCCGGGCAGACGCCCAGCCGGGCCAATGTGCTCGCCGCGATCAGAACCACCAACATCCCGGCCTCCGAGAACGTGCTCAGCCAGCCGATCTCGTTCACCGCGACCGGAAACCTCTCGGGCCAGCCGGGTTACCTGTTCCACGTCAACAGCCAAGGGAAGTACATCGAGATCCCGTCCAAGTGATCATCACCTGACGGCGATAGACCAGCGCCGCTCGCGCGAGTCGCGGGCGGCGCCACGCTGGGTGCCAGGACGGGAAGTGCTCAGTCCGTCATTCGGCGAGCGCCGCGTTCCATCCAGCGGTGTCCAGGAACTGACGGAACCGAATGGCCTTCCCGTCTCGGAACGACCATACGTGGACGAACGGGACATCCAGGCGACGCTGGCTTCCCTTAGCCACTCCGAGATAACGTCCGATCACAACTATCTCTTCGCCCGCATTCAGAAACTCGTCGGGCTGTGCCGTGAACTCGTCCCACCAGTCGCGGTCGAGGGGATCGAAGATGTTGCGACGTACCTCGTCGGTGCCAATGTAGATACCGCCGTGCGGAAGACCCTGGGCCTGCTGCCATTCGATCGACGGATCCAGCGCAGCGAGCACACCGTCGAGGTCGTGTCGCTCGAACGCTTCGTACGAGTCCCGCGCGATCTGTACCGGCGACCGCTCGTCTAGGCCCACCGTCCACCTCCGTTTCCCGGCCCACAGTTGCGGGCCGCCACTGACCTTTTGCGCCGGAACCTACAGCACGCCATAACGCTGTGGACGCGAATCGCCGGCGACGCGACCCGCCGGGTGTTACCGCCGCCGAATCGGCGTGCGCGACGCCGGCTACTGCGGCTCTTGCACCCCGTCCCTGCGGGCGCTAGTTTCAATTCGCGCTGGGAGCCGAGGCCCAGTGGGTCGCCCGACAACGAGATGGTCCGCTACATCATCCGCCGTGTTCTCTGGGCCGTCGTGACGCTGATCATCCTCAGCTTCCTGACCTTCTTAATCTTCTACGTGCTTCCGCCCGGCGACCCGGCGGTGCTGCGCGCCGGCCATTTCCCGAACCCGGCGATCCTCGCCCATATTCGCCACGTGCTTGGCGTAGATAAGCCGTTCTGGGTCCAGTACTGGATCTACCTCAGAGGCATCGTCCTGCACTTCAACCTCGGGTACAGCTATCAGTTCGCCCAACCGGTCACGACGATGATCGTCGACGGCCTGCCAGCGACGATCTCCCTCACCGTCGGTGCAGTCGCGATCTGGATGGCCATCGGCATGACGGTAGGAGCGATCTCGGCCGTCTGCCCCCGCAGTCTGCTGGACCGGCTCGCGACGATTGGTTCGCTCCTTGCGATCTCAGCCCCGACCTTCTGGCTGGGTCTGATGGCGCTGTTCCTATTCTCAACGGACATCGGCGTGTTCCACATCTTCGACGGCGCCGGCACCTACGTCGGCCTCACCGCCAACCCCGGCCGGTGGTTCGGCTCGCTGATCCTGCCCTGGCTCGTGCTCGCGGCCATGCTCGCGGCCTTCTACGCCCGGCTCCTGCGGTCGCAGTTGATCGAAGCGATGTCCGAGGACTACATCCGGACGGCGCGCGCCAAGGGGCTGCGCGAGCGGGAGGTGATCTGGCGTCACGGCATGCGCGCCGCGATCACACCGATCGTCACGATTCTGGGTATGGACATCGGCTTTCTGCTGGGCGGCGCTGTGGTGGTCGAGACCGTGTTCAACATCCCGGGGGTTGGCCGCCTGGCCTACGACGGCATCCAGCAGGCGGATCTGCCGATCATCCAGGGCACAGTGCAGCTGGGAGCTTTCTTCATCGTGATCGCAAATCTGATCGTGGATGTCGCCTACGCATTCCTCGACCCACGAGTCCGTTACTCATAATCGAGAAGCGCGAGCTTGTCGGCCCGCGGCAGGCGCTTGATGCGTGCCTCCTCGCGCCGCGCGGCGGTGTGGTCAGGCATCGGTATCGCGTGGGCGAGCTCGACCGGCAGCCGGCTTGCCGTGTAGCGACTCGCGGTTCCGGCTCGATGGCGCGCCAGTCTGCGCTCGAGATCTACGGTCCATCCCGTATAAAGCGAGCCGTCGCTGCAGCGCAGCAGATATACCCAAGCCTCGGACACAGGCCCATACCTTCGCCGCAACGAGGACAGACCCCTGCCGGCGCGCCGGCAGCGGCCGCGACTTCCGCGTCCCGCAGCGGCTCAGCCGGAGCGCGCGAGTACGATCCGATCCGTGCCCTGGCTTGCCGGTGACTTCTCACATCCCGATCGCTTGGATCTCGCGACCGGGCATCACCTCCGACCGATACGCGAAAGCGATGTCGACATTGACTATCCCGCGGTGATGGACTCGCGCGAGCGACTGTGGGCGAAATACGGCGAGCTGTGGGGGTGGCCACCAGCTGACATGACGTTTGAGGACGACCGCAAGGACCTGGCCCGCCACGAGGATGAGATCGCCCGTCACATCACGTTCAACTACGCAGTGCTCAATCACGACGAGACCGAGCTGCTCGGCTGCGTGTACATCGACCCACCGGAAGAACGCGCTCCCGCCGGCGCCGACGCCATGGTTTCTTGGTGGGTGGTCGACCGGGAAGCCGGCGGCGAGCTCGAGCGGGCACTTGACGAGATTGTGCCGCGGTGGCTGACGGAGCGGTGGGGCTTCCGAGCAGTCCATTTCGCCCCCTGAGTGTGTATGTGGGATGACCGGCGGGAGACCGACCGCCGGGGGTGGTGAACGCGTTTACTGTCTGGACCGTCGTTTTGTTCACCGTCACCGTTGCCATTAAGGCGACGATGAAGGTACCGGCCGAGTCGCCGACAACGCTCTCCCGCGCTTACGGTAATTTCGCAAGAGCCGACGCGGGGTTCAAACGCCGGGCCCTTCCGTCCCTGGGTCAGCGCAAACCCGCGGCGACGCGGCCGTGCGGTGCGGCGCGGTCGGAGCTGCTCACAGCCACTCGAGGGATGCGCCGCAGGTGGTCCCGATCCGAGTGATCGCGCGGGCCGTTGGTTGAGCCAAAGCGCTCCTCGGACTCGGTCAGGAACGCCTCCACGCCGGCGTAGAAGTACGGCTCCATTTCGGCGATCCGCTCGTCCGGCCAGTTCCACCACCGGAGTGCCAGCAGCCGTGCGACGGTCGCTTCGTCGAAGCGGTAGGCGACGACGCGGCCGGGGTTGCCCGCGACGATCGCGTACGGCGGGATCTCGACGCCGCCGACGACGGCCCGAGCGGCGACGACCGCGCCATGACCGATCCTTGACCCGCTGAGCACAGTGGCCCCGAAACCGAGCCACACGTCATTGCCGATCTGCGTCGGGCCCTTCGCGAAGACATCCCACTCCCCCTCTTCCCAACGAGTGAGTACGGTCCGGAAGGGGTACGTGCTCGGCAGGTCGAGCGCATGCTCGCCACCGCCGAGAATGCGCACCTCGCGCGCGATGCTGCAGTAGGCGCCAACCTCGATGCGGTCCGCCGGCGCGTAGAGCACGAACGGCTCGCCGAAGTAGTACGTGCACCGGCCGACGGCGATTTGCCCGTCGTCTCGGTCCTCCCGAGCAATCGTGCAGGTCATTGCATGAGTTCTCGGCCGCGCAAGGCGTTTCTTGAGGCGCAACTAAAGTCTGGCCAGGCGCTGCCGATTACCGCGCCTGTGCAACGGCTCCGGCTGTCCCTCGAGCCCTGGACGGCCGCGTGGCCGCAGGATCGCGTGGCGCTGGTTCAGGCGCTCGCCGTCGCGGCGGCGTTTCCGGAGCTCGTCGGCGCGGTCCGGATCATGATCGCCGGCGACGTTGAAGCCGCGCTTGCAACGCTGCTCGAGGATTTGGCGGCGCTCGGGCTTTCGCCCGATGACCTACCGACCGTGGAGCTCATGGCCGGCGACGGAGCGGGGGCGGCTCATGTCGGCGCTCTTCCAGCGACGCTCGCTGCATCGTGCGAGTACGAGCGGCGGTCCTGGACGGAGGTGTTTCCACATGACGACGTTCAGCACGCAGCGGTATGGGCGCTCGCAGCCGATGCGGTCGCGTCCGGACGGACGGTGACCGTGCTGGCCGAGTCCCTAGACGGCCTCGGCGAGGTGCCCAGCCCAGATCGGATCTCGATGGTGTGCGGTCAACCGGCCGTGCGACGGCGGGCCCGGCGGTCAGGGGTGGGCGCCGTCGTCCCCCGCCCCCCGGCGGCGCGCTACCTCCCGGCGGCTGACGTGATCGTCTGCGACGGCCGGCGGCCGGACGATCTGGCGCTCCTTGGCGGCTCGCGCTCCGACCGCTCGGAGATGGTTGCGGTCAACGTAAGGAGCCTTACGGCACCCGCCTTGGCCGCGCTCGGCGCCGGGCGGGTCCGTGCGATCACTCGCTGATAGCGCTCGTGTTGCCTCGTGGCGGCGGACTTGACGGCGAGTTGCGCCCTGTCTTAGCTTAGGCTCGTGCCCTCGAGCAGAAGGGCACGTTCATCGACCGAGGAGATACCGATGGCCGAAGGTTCGCAGGACCCCCACCCGGACGAGCTTTACTCGGATCTCGACATGCTGATCGAGGCTTCCAAGCATGCCGATCACGATGTCGAGAAGGTCAATCAGATGTTGGAGTCCCTGAAGGCGAAGCTCGACAAGTTCATCCACTCGATGCGCAGACACTCCGGCGGCGACCCGGCGAGCTAGACCTCAGCTGGACCGCCGCGGTCCGACGCGCGACCAAGCGCAAGCCACGGCGGTGGATTATCGACGCGGGGTGAATGGGTAGACCCACGTCAGCAGTCGGCGAACGACCAGGAGTTCGCCGCAAACTGGGAGGGATCGTCCGATGCCGTCGTTGAAGTCCGCGCCGTGCCGGCGCCGAGTCGCTGGTGTGATCGCGGCGTCCACACTGGCGCTGGTTTGCTGGGCGGGCCCCGCCGAGGCGTTCACACTTCCGGTCACGGGCCCGTCGAACGCGCCACGAATGGTGTTCAACGACAAGATGGCCGTCACGTCGGTGTGCTTCCCGGTGACCAACCCTGCCGGCGGCGCAAGCATTCTCTACGGGCAGCGGTTTACCGACGGTCCCACGAGCCCGCTCACGCCCGCGATCGTGCTCGTTCACGGGATCGCGTCCTCGACCGAGGACTGGGACTTCTCGCCGACCTGGTCGGTCGCGCGGGCGCTCGCCAGCGCCGGCTACGTCGTGTTTTCGTACGACCGGCTGGGCTACGCCAAGAGCAGCTACTACTCCCAGCCCGGCGGCGGGTTCACGCTCACCACCCAGGCGCACCGCGCGATGCTCCACGATGTCGTCGGGGACGTGAAGACCGGCGGTTACACGCTCGCTGCGAGCGGTGACTGCTCGGGTGCGACCACGCCCGCCAACACCCAGAATCGCACGGTCGTGATCATCGGTCACAGCGCCGGTGGGTGGGTCGTCGCCGGCTACCCCGGCGAATACCACGATGTCGCGGCGATGATCCAGACCGACATCTCGGGCTCCGCCGGCGGCTCGGTCACCAGCCCACTCGGAGGATCCTCGTCGGGCGGCGGCTTCACCCCCGACCCCAACCATCCCGACTACTTCCAGTTCTTCCAGACCACCCAGAACTGCCTGGACTTCAACACCTACACCCCCGGCGTGGTCCCCTACGTCGCGAACATCGCCTGCACGCCGCCCTTCTTGGACTCGCCCTATGGCGACATCGCCGACCTCGGCGCCATGTACGCGCAGAACGACGCCTACATCTCGATGATCGGCCCCTCGATCCCGGTGCTCCTCACCTCCGGCGAGGAAGACACCACCGATCCCCCCTCCAGCGCCGACGCCGACTACAACTACTACAAGGCCCACTGCGGCTGCGACGTCACGCAACTGCTCCTGCCCGACACCGCGCACCTGTTCATGGTCCACAAGTCGCTGCCGACCTGGGTCGATGACGTGGTCAACTGGCTGACCGCCCACGGCCTACCCGGCAGCAACGCCGGCGGCGGTGGAGTCGGCTCGATCTAAACCGAAAGGGTTGAGGGTTCCGGCGCCGTCGGGCCGGATCGTGCTGAAGCGCCGGTGAGCGGAACCGTGGCGGCGACGCGGGTGCCGTGACCTTGCTTGGAGTCGATCGTGACACGGCCGCCGACCGCGCCGAGCCGATCGCGCATGTTTTGCAGTCCCACGCCTTCGCGCACATCGTCTACCTCGAACCCCGGGCCGTCGTCTTGGACCTCGAGACGCAGTACATGAGTGTCGGCGAATAGCCTGACCCCGGTGTGCGCCGCCGGGCCGGCGTGCTTGGCGGCGTTCTGGACCGCCTCGAGGCAGCAGTAGTAGAGCGCGGCCTCGATCTCGGGCCGGAATCTGCTCTCCACCCCTTCGCCGATGTCGACATCGGCCCGTGATCGTTGTCCGAGGGCGCGGATGGCGGCGGATAGGCCCGATTGGGTGAGCTCCGTCGGATATAGGCGATG
>Ga0335072_10009209_pt1 | contig 14249 bp, 13 predicted proteins | sample Lox_Sample_21_FD_206725 | JGI IMG/M metagenome (GOLD analysis project Ga0335072, IMG submission 206725) | Soil microbial communities from Loxahatchee National Wildlife Refuge, Florida, United States - Lox_Sample_2.1 | ecosystem: Environmental > Terrestrial > Soil > Wetlands | place: USA...
CTACCTCCTGGAGGGCAGAGTCCAGCCCTGGAGCATGGAGCACGTAGACCTGACGACACGGCGCCCGCAGGGAGACCTGATCAGCGTGGCGGTGGATCTGGCCCAGGCGATGAAGCGCGATCCCGACCTGCAGGTCCTGGTGCAGAGCGGCTACTACGATCTCGCGACGCCCTACTACGGGACCATCTGGATCATGAACCATCTGGAAATTCCGCCGGATCTGCGGTCGCACATCCACATGGAGTTCTACGACTCCGGCCACATGATCTACGTGCATGCCGCGGCGCTGAAGAAGCTGCACGACACCACCGCGGATTTCATCAAATCAACCGATAACGGCCGCTAGGGTTCAGAGAAGAGGTCACTGGTCATGCTCAAGGTGAGTCATTTGCGGAAGACGTTGTTGGTCACCAATCTGGTGCTGGCCGCGCCCCTGGCTTTCGCTGCCGCGGTGCCTCCGGCGCAGCTCACGCACGGCCTGCAGTGGCGCAGCCTCGGGCCGTACCGGGGAGGGATCGTGGAGGCGGTTGCGGGCGTTGCCAGCAAACCGAATCGCTATTACATGGGCGCGGGCGGCGGCGGCGTTTGGGAGACCAACGATTACGGCAATGACTGGCAGAATATTTCGGACAAGTACTTCAAGAACAACAACATCGGAGCCATCGCGGTCGCACCTTCCGACCCCGATGTCATCTACGCAGGCACGGGCACCCCGGAGTTCCGCAATACGTTCCTGACCGGCGACGGGATGTACAAATCCACGGATGCCGGCAAGACCTGGAGTCACATAGGCCTGGACAGGACCGGAATCATCAGCTGGATCATCGTCGACCCCAACGACGCGAACGTCGTGTATGCGGCGGCGCTGGGCCATGGGTGGGCATCGAATCCGGAGCGGGGCGTGTTCAAGAGCACCGACGGCGGCCAGACCTGGAAGAAGGTCCTGTACGTCGATGACAAGACGGGCGCGGTCACACTCGGCATGGCGCCGTCGAATCCGCAGGTGCTGTACGCCACGATGTGGCAGGTGTATCGGCGGCACTGGATGCTGTCGAGCGGCGGCCCCGGCAGCGGCCTCTACAAGAGTACGGACGGCGGCGAGAAGTGGACCAATATCTCGCACAATGCCGGGCTGCCGCCGGGCATCTGGGGAAAAGTGACGGTGGCCGTCGCGCCGAGCGATCCCAACGTCGTCTACACGCTGATGCAGGTCAAATACCGGGGCGAGATCGGCGGCCTGTTCCGCTCCGCCGATGGCGGCAACAGCTGGACCCTGATGAACAACAGTCCGTCCATCACCCAGCGCGCCATGTACTACATGAGGCTGTGGGTCGATCCGAAGGACCCCAATACGGTCTACATTCCGAACACCGAGATCCAGGTCTCCCACGATGGCGGCAAGACCCTGACGAGCATGCAGCCGCCGCACGGGGACAACCATGCGTTCTGGATCAATCCGAACGATCCGAAGCTGTTCGTCGAGGGCAATGACGGAGGTGCGACCGTAACGCGGGATGGGGGCAAGACGTGGAGCTCCGAGCTCAACCAGCCGACCGGGCAGTACTACCACGCCAATATCGACGACCAGTTCCCCTACAACATTTACGCGTCTCAGCAGGATGACGGCTCGTACACAGGACCCAGCGCGGTACCCGCGGGCCGGCTTCCCGCGGTGTGGCCGAGAGTCGAAGGCGGTGAGGAGGGCTGGGTGGTTCCCACGCCCGGGAAGCCGTGGATCACTTATGCGGACGCCTACTACAGTGATGAATTCCGCGACGACCAGCGGACGGGGCTGATCACCAACGTGAGTCCATGGCCGGAGTTCAAATTCGGCCTGGCCGGCGACGAGATCAAATACCGCTATGGCTGGTGGCATCGCCCCGCCGTGTTCGCGCCGCACAATCCGAATGAGTTCCTGGTCGGCGGCAACGTGGTGTTCGAGTCGCTGGACCCCGGCGTTGCACCCTGGAAGGTGATCAGTCCCGACCTGACGCGCAACGACAAGAGCAAGGAGCAGCGCTCCGGCGGCCCGATCAGCGCCGACATGACCGGCGAGGAGATGTTCGAGACCATTTCCGATCTCGCGTTCTCGCCGACGAGTGACGACATCATCTGGAGCGGCTCCGACGATGGCCTGGTGTACGTCACCACCAATGGTGGCGGTCACTGGAGCCAGGTCCGACCGCCGACGTTGCCGACGTGGTCGACAATTACTGCAATCGATCCGTCGAGCACCGACGCCGGTACGGCGTATCTGGCTGCGAGCCGGTATGAGTGGGATGACTTCCGCCCCTATCTATACAAGACCACGGACTACGGCAAGCATTGGACGCAGATCACCTCGGGCCTCCCCGATGATCAATACCTCGAGGCCGTGCGTCAGGATCCGAGTGATCCAAACCTGGTGTTCGTCGGTACCAGCGCGACCGTGTACATGAGCCTGGACGGCGGCAGCCACTGGATGCCGTTGGGACTCAACCTGCCGCCGGTGCGGGTAACCGATGTGGAAGTGCAGTCGGCGCAGCACGCGGTCGTGCTTTCCACGTATGGACGGGCGTTCTGGTCGCTCGATGACCTGCAGTTCCTGGAGCAGCTGAGCGATGCACAGGTCGCGGATGACGCGCCGTACCTGTTCAAGCCGCAGCAGGCGTGGCTGGTCACACGCAGCAGTTTCGACTTCGGGGACGAGGGCGGCGGGGCCGCCGGCGGCGAGAATCTGCCCAACGGCGCCACGGTGTTCTTCTACCTGCCGGCCGATTATGCCGGACAGCCCGTGAAGCTGAGCTTCACCGACGCGACCGGCAAGGTGATTGCCAGCTACAGGCTGCCGCAGAAGGCGAAGAAGCGCGCCGCGGGTGGCATGAGGCGCATGAAGAAACCCGAGAAGCTGCACCCCGGCGTCAACCGCTTCCTGTGGGACTTCCGTTATCCGACCGGCCCCGCCGTCAACGGAGCCTACATCGCGGGCCGTTCAGTCATGCCGGCGATCGGCCCGGAGGTGGTGCCGGGGATGTACTACGCCGTGCTGACCTATGGCGGCGCCACTCAGAAGCAACCCTTCGAGGTCAAGCTGGATCCGAACCTGCGTACCACACAGGCCGACCTGCAGGAGCGCTTCAATCTGCTGATGAGGATCCAGGCCGCCATGAACGGGCTCGACGTCGAGCTGAACCAGGCAACCGCGTCGCGTCGCGCACTGCAGAAGGCCATGGACGACAAGCAGGTGTCCGCGCGCCAGGCCCGGAAGGCAAAGGCCGCTCTGGGTCGCGACATCGATGCGATGATCGACTTCAGGATTCAGTCGAGCAGAGGCTTCGACGTGTTCCCGCCGCGGCTGCGCGAGTGGCTGAGCGCGATTTACAGCCGCGTGGATTTTGCGTACGTGCGACCGACGCCGGAAATGACTCAGGTGGCGAATGAGTACATCGATGAGGCGAACCGGGGCGTGGCTCGTCTGCAGGCAGACGTTACGCAGGCCAACGGTGTCCTGAAGCACTAAAGGACGAGGGCGGCGGATCGAGCGGCCTCGCCTCGATCCGCCGCGCGCCGATCAGCCGATCTCATGGCGTGAGAGGCGCTCGAGATAGCCGCAGCACATCTCGCCAACCGCGGCCGCCAGCGTGTCAACCTCGGAGCGCGCGCGGTTCTGGCTCGAGATTGCCTTACCCGCCGCCGACATCACGGTTCCCACCAGATCCGCCGCAAATGCACGCTCGCGAACGGACGCGTCTGGAAGCGCGTCCTCCATGAAGTCTGCCATCAGACGACGACCCTCCTCGATATGGGCGCGTGATTCCGGCGCCTCGCGATACAGCGGCGCCGCCCCTTCCAGAGCCGTACGAAACGCGGCCTCCTCGCATTCGGACCGGAAGAATGCCCGGATTGCCGCCCGGAGCCGCTCGAGCGGCGGCAGGGCCGCATCGCCGAGCATGCGCCGCAGCTGACCCACGGTGTCGCGCCATTCGTCGGCTTGAAGCCGAAAGAGAATCGCTTCCTTGTTCGGGAAGTACTGATATAGCGAGCCGACGCTGATACCAGCGGCCTCCGCGACGCGCGCGGTCGTGAAACCGTGCGCACCCTCGCGTGCCAGAACGCGAGCAGCCGCCTCCAGGATGTCAGCAACGAGTCTCGCGGAGCGGATCTGCCGAGGCTCCTTTCGCGGAGAAATCAGGGGTTTTCTGCGTTTTCTCATGCGGGCACCGGAAACACGAATAGTAAATGCGACGTTTTGTTCGTATTCTAGCTCGCAACCATACTGCCTGCGACCCCGGAAGGAAAACTCCCATGACGACATTGACCACCTCTCCCTGCGCCACCGTGGCGGCCCGCCTGTTTGCGGAGGCCGATGCAAGTGAGAGGAGACTCGATGAACGCAGACCCGCGCCTGCAGCCGGCGAGCCGCCGAGGCCGCGACCGGACAGCGAGGACTATCTGGCGGTGTACACGGACCTCAAGGACTTCCATCTGGCCGTGTCGCGCGGGACCGCGAATCTGCTCTACATGCTCGCTCGCTCGTCTCGAGCCGCCTCGATCGTCGAATTCGGCACGTCGTTCGGCCTTTCTACGCTGCACCTCGCCGCAGCCTTGCGCGATAATGGCGGCGGGCGCCTGATAGGAACGGAGTTCGAGTCCGGGAAGCTCTCCCGTGCCCGAGCGAACATAGCCGCGGCGGGCCTCGACGACCTGGTCGAGATTCGGACCGGAGATGCATTGGAGACGCTCGCGCGGGACCTTCCCGAGTCGATCGATCTCGTGCTTCTGGACGGCGCCAAGGGGTTGTATCCACGGGTGCTGACGTTGCTCGAACCACGGTTGCGACCCGGGGCGCTGATCGTGGCCGACAATGCCGACTGGTCCCCGGAGTATCTGGCCCGCGTCCGCGACCCCGCCGGCGGCTATGTTTCCATTCCGTTCGCCGACGACGTAGAGCTCAGCCTGAGGGCCTCGTAATGAACAGACTGAATGGCAAACGTGCGCTGATCACAGGGGGAACCACCGGCATTGGCCTGGAGACGGCGCGGGCCTTCCTCAGCGAGGGAGCCCGCGTCGCCATCACCGGAACAAAACCGGAAACTCTCAAGGCCGCACGCACGGCACTTGGCGGCGATGTGCTCGTCCTTGCGTCCGACATCGGTGATATCCCCGGGCAGAAAAAAGTTGCTGACTCGATACGGCAGGCCTTCGGGGCACTCGATGCCCTCTTCCTGAACGCCGGGATCGTCGACATGCGCCCACTGGAGAAGTGGGATGAGGCGGGCTTCGATCGCTCGTTCGCCGTCAACTTCAAGGGGCCGTTTTTCCTGGTGCAGGCACTGTTGCCCGTCTTCAGCGACCGAGCTTCGATCGTACTCATGACCTCGATCAACTCGCACATCGGCATGCCGAATTCCAGTGTTTATGGCGCCACCAAGGGCGCCCTGTTGTCCCTCGCCCGCACCTTCTCGGGGGAGCTGATCGGACGCGGAATCCGTGTCAATGCCGTCTCGGGTGGGCCCATCGACACACCGCTTTACGGCAAGCTAGGGATGGGGCGTACCGAGCTCGAGGGGCTCGAGGGGCAGATTCCCGCGGGCCGGCTCGGTTCGCCGGCGGAAATCGCAGCGGCCGTCGTCTACTTTGCCTCCGACGCCTCGGCATTCACCATCGGCAGTGAGCTCGTGATCGATGGAGGAATGAGTAATCTCTGACCCGCCCGGCCTCAGGGCGTGTGCGCGGGGAGCGGCACGGCCGTGGTGCGTTTGAGCTCCTCCATCGAGAAGACCGCGCGCACTTCCGCGCAGCGGGTGGAGCCGATGAGCAGCTTGTAGACCTCGTCGTAACTCGCCACGTCCGGAAGCTGCAGTTTGAGGAGGTAGTCGACATCGCCGCTGGTGCGATGGAACTCGGTCACGCAAGGGATCGCGCGGACGGTGGCCGCGAAATGCTCGAACCACGCCTGCGAATGCTCGGCTGCCCGGATCAGGACGAAGATCGTCAGGCCGGCGCCCACCTGGGTCGCGTCGAGGAGGGCGACGCGCTTCTGGATTATGCCCGCCTCCTCCAGGCGCTTGATCCGGTTCCAGCAGGCATTGGTGGACAGATGGACCCGCTCCGCAATCGAGGCCACGGACTGCGAGGCGTCGGCCTGCAGACACTCCAGGATCTGTAGATCCGTGGGATCGAGCGCGGATTTGGGAAAATTTCTTGTCGAATCCATCCTATACAGTCTAAATGTAGAAAATGTTCGACGCCAGTTCGGCTACGGTACTCCCATCAAGATTCCTTTGGGGGTGGGCCCTGTGCTCAGGCAGATTTTCGTCGAGCATCCCGAATCGGTGGGGGAAACGTATCTCGTCCACCAGCGGACGGCCTTCGGCTTCGGCTTCTCCATGATCGTGGGCGGGCTCGCCTGCCTGGTACACGGACTGATCCCTTCCCTGTGCCTGCACACGGGCAGCGACACGATCTCGCGTCTGCACGGCCGGATGGCGGTCAGGCGCACGCCGGCCGCCAAAGCGGGCGTAGTGGCCGCCAGCAAGGCCTGACGCGGCTTTCCGATTCGGGAAGGGTCACGTCCCGACCCTTCATGACGCCGGCCTCGAGGCCAAAGCCCGGGCTGTCATCAGTGCGTCATACAACCATGGTCTACTGCGCGCGGTTTAAATGAGCGAGCCACCCGACGGTGTCCGCCGCAGACGATCACTATCATTTTCGTACGATCTGGATCTCAGACATCCATTTGGGCACTCCCGGGTGCCAGGCCTACTATCTCCTCGATTTCCTGCGCACGCACAAGGCCAACACCCTCTATCTGGTCGGCGACATCCTGGACGGTTGGCAGCTGAAGAAGAGCTGGTACTGGCCGCAGGCACACAACGACGTGGTGCAGAAAATCTTGCGCAGCGCGCGCAAGGGCACCCAGGTCATCTACGTTCCGGGTAATCATGACGAGCTGGTGCGCCAATTCATCGGGCTGCACCTCGGCGGAATCGCCATCGTCGAAGACGCCATCCACACGACCGCGGACGGCAAACGCCTCTGGATCGTGCACGGCGACCTGTTCGACGGCGTCATGCAGCACGCGCGCTGGCTGGCACATCTCGGCGACTGGATGTACACGGTTCTGCTGGAGTGCAACCGCTGGCTGAACATGATCCGTCAGCGCCTGGGCCTGTCGTACTGGTCCATGTCGCAGTACCTGAAGCACAAGGTGAAGAACGCGGTCAACTTCATCTCCGATTTCGAGCATGTGATGACCGAAGAGGCGCGCCGCCGCGGCTGCGACGGCGTCGTTTGTGGGCACATCCACAAGGCCGAAGTGCGCGACATCAACGGGATCCTGTATTGCAACGACGGCGACTGGGTGGAGAGCCTGACCGCGCTGGCCGAGGATTTCGACGGCAAGCTCCACCTGATCCACTGGCGCAACCGCCTGACGGAGCCCATGAACCTGGGTCGCATCGTCGATGAGGTGCCCACGGAGGCCTCGGTACCGGTGTAACTCAGTCGAGGGGAACGATGAAAATCATGATCGTCACCGATGCGTGGAAGCCGCAGGTCAACGGCGTCGTGCGGACGCTGCAGACGACCGCACGCGAGCTTCAGGCGATGGGTCACGTAGTCGATTTCCTCACGCCGCTCGAGTTCTCCACGCTGCCTTGCCCGACCTATCCCGATATCCGGCTGTCGCTCTTTCCCGGCGCCAAGGTCGTGCGGCGCCTGTCGGAATTTGATCCCGACGCCCTGCACATCGCGACAGAAGGTCCTCTCGGCATTGCCGCGCGGGGCTTCGCGTTGAAGCGCGGCCTGCCGTTTACCACCGCCTACCACACGCGCTTTCCCGAATACGTCCGGGCCCGTACGGGCCTGCCGCTGACCTGGACATATGCACTCCTACGGTGGTTTCACGGTCCTTCCCAGTCCGTGATGGCCCCGACCGCGGTGGTCAAGCGCGATCTCGAGGCGCATGGATTCAAGAGAGTCGTGACGTGGTCACGGGGCGTCGATCTCGACATCTTCAAGCCCGAGCACAGTCGACGGCTCAAGAGCGATCCGCCCATCTTTCTGTACGTCGGGCGGGTCGCGGTCGAGAAGAACATCGAAGCCTTCCTCGAACTGGATCTCCCCGGCTCGAAATGGGTCGCCGGCGTGGGGCCCGCGTTGAAGGGAGTGCAGGCGCGGTATCCGAACGTGAACTATCTGGGCGTCCTCAACCAGCACGAGCTGGCGGAGGTCTACGCATCCGCGGACGTCTTCGTCTTCCCCAGCAAGACGGACACGTTCGGGCTGGTGCTGTTGGAGGCCATGGCCTGCGGCCTGCCGGTCGCCGCATATCCGGTTACCGGGCCCCTGGATGTCATCGGCGATTGCACTACCGCGGGCGTGATGCACGAAGACCTGCGCACCGCCTGCCTCGACGCACTCAAGCTTCGCCGCGAAGATGCGGCGGCCCACGCCAGCAAGTTCTCGTGGCGGGCCGCGACCGAGCAGTTCCTGTCCCATTTGCGCCCGCGCGCGCGAACTGCCAACCTGCAGCCCCCATTGGCCAACGCGAGTCGGGCTTGATGACGGACACCAACTCCGAGTACTCCAGCGAGAGCAACCCACACAAAGGCAACCGCGGACTGACCCGCGCGTGGCTGGCGGCGAAGAATTCCTGGAGCGGCCTGGTATTCGCCGTACGGGAGGAGAGTGCGTTCCGCCAGGAGCTCACGCTGACCGCGTGCCTGATTCCGCTCGCGTTCCTGCTTCCCTTCGGCGCCGTCGATCGCCTGCTGCTGATCGGCTCGGTGGTGCTGGTCCTGATCGTGGAGCTGCTCAACTCCAGCATCGAGGCGGCCATCGACCGGATCTCGTTCGAGCATCACGGCCTGTCCAAGCGCGCCAAGGACTATGGCAGCGCCGCCGTCATGCTGGCGCTGCTCATCTGCGCCATGGTGTGGATCACGCTCGTATATCGGCTGATCGCCGGCTGAGCCCATCGCCATCCGCGGTTGTCTTCAGTAGGGAGGCGCTTTGCGTTGCCGTTGCGCTGAGGCGGCCTCGGTCCACCACGCCAGATCGTCCGCGAACGGGCCGAACGCGCGCTCCAGCGCCGCGCCGGCCTCGCCGGTCGGCTCACCTGCCTCATTGAGGGTGCTGTTGATGGGACCGACCGTCAGCGTGCTCGAGATCACGACCATTCCCATCTCGGCCAGGGTGTTGTGCCACGCGTAGCTCGACCGGGTGCCGGCGAGCCGTCCGCCGGAGTAACTGGCGATCGCGGCGGGGCGCCAGAACCACTCTTCCAGGAAATGATCCGTGAGGTTCTTCAGTCCCGGCTGCACGCCCCAGTTGTATTCACCGACGACGAAGAGGAACGCGTCGGCGGCGCGGATCTTCGCCGCCAGGCGGGTCAAGGTCTCCGGCGCGCCGCCCGGCGGGTATTCCTTGAACATCCGGTCGAGCATCGGCAGCCCGATCTCCTTGGCATCGATCAACTCCACGTCGCTGCCGCGCGCCTGCAACCTGCGAACGAGATAGTCGGCGAGGCGGATGCCGCGGCGGTCGGACCGGTAGGAGCCATAGAGGACGAGCACACGATGAGTCATGATGCCGGACGCGTCCGCTCCCCTGGCTACCAGATCCGCACGCGCTCATCCGGCGGCAGATACAGTTTCTCTCCAGGCTGGACATCGAACGCCGTGTACCAGGCGTCCGAGTTGCGGACGGTGGCAGCCCGGAATGGTCCCGGCGCATGCGGATCGGTGAGCACCTGGCGCCGCAGAGCCGCCGGCCGTATCTTGGAGCCCCAGTTCTGCCCGAAGGCGATGAAGAACTGCTGGTCGCCGGTGAAGCCGTCGATCTTCGGCGCCGCGCCTCCGTTCAGCGAATCGTGATAAGCCTCGTACGCCGCCGCTACGCCGCCCAGGTCGGCAATGTTCTCGTCGATCGTCTGCTCGCCGTTCACGTGCAGCCCGGGTAGAGCCACATAGGCGTCATACTGTTTCTCCAGGGCCTTTGCCTCCTGCTCGAAGTGCCGGTGATCGGACGGCGTCCACCAGTTGCGCAGTCTTCCTTCGGCATCGAAGGCACTTCCCTCCGCGTCGAAGGTGTGGCTGATCTCGTGACCGATGATGGTGCCGATGGCGCCATAGTTGTCCGCGGCCGGCGCCTTGGGATCGAAGAAGGGCGGCTGCAGGATCGCCGCCGGGAAGTTGAGCGCAATCTGTACCGGCAGATTGACGGCATTCACCGTCTGCGGCTCCATCCACCACTCGTGCCGGTCGACCGGCTTGCCGAGGCGGTCGATGTTGTAGCGGTACTTCCACTCCTCGGCGCGCCATACATTGCCGAAGAGGTCGCCCGACTCCACCCGGTAGGCCGAGTAGTCCTTCCAGGTCTCCGGATAACCGATGCCGACATAGAGCGAGTCGAGCTTCCTGATCGCTTCCGCCTTGGTCGAGGGAGCGAGCCAGGTCAGCGCTTCCAACCGCCTGTGATAGGCGGCAATCAGGTGCGCCACCATGTCCTGCGCCTCCGCCTTGGCCTGCGGCGGGAAGTACTTCTTCGCGTAGAGCTGTCCGACGGCGTCCCCGAGATAAGCGTTCACGAGGTCCACCGCGCGCTTCCAACGAGGCTCCTGCTGCGGTACGCCGGCCAGGACCTTGCCTTCGAAGGCGAAGGTCTCCCGCTCGAAGGTCTGCGACAGATACGGTCCGTACTGCTCGAGCAGATGGAAGGCCAGCCAGTCCTTCCAGGTGTCCAGCGGCACGGAGGCCACCAGTGCCGACTCGCCGGTAAAGGCCGACGGCTGCCAGACATAAAAGTCACGCTGTTGCGCGAGGCCCGCGGCGCCGAAATAGGCATGCCAGTCGAGACCCGGGGCTTTGGCCTCGAAGTCGGCCGGCGTCCACAGGTTGTTGGCCTTCTCGACGACCTCGCTGTCCGCGATGCTCTCCTGGACCTTCGCAATGGCCTGCTCCAGCGCCAGGATCTTCGCGGCGCGGGCAGCCGGGTCGGAATAGCCAGCCAACCGCAGCATGGCTGCGATGTGCGCGGCGTACTTCGCCCGGATCTGCTGCATGTGCCCGACATCCGATAGGTAATAGTCGGGGCTCGGCAGCACGAGTCCGCCCTGCAGCAGATAGGGGGCATAGTCGGCGGAATTCCGGAAACCCGGCGAAGTCCACAGCCCAAAGAGATTCATGGTGTGGAAGTTCGTGTCGTTGAGCGGGTCGACATCGGCGCGCAGCAGGCTGCCCAGCACCGCCGCCAGCTGCTGCTTGTCGCCGATGGCTCTCACCTTCGACAGTTCCGGCTCGAGCGGCTTCAGGCCCAGCGAATCGAGCGTCCCCTTGCCCATGTAAGACGCATACAGATCGGCGATCTTGCGATCGTTCGAGCCCGCCGGCGCGTTCGAGCCTGCGGCCGTCTTCACGAGCGCGGCCACGTTCCTGCGGCTTTCATCAAACAGAGTCGTGAACACGCCGACGCCGGCGCGGTCCGCCGGAATCCGGGTGCGCGCTATCCAGGCGCCGTTGGCGTAGAGGTAGAAATCGTTACCCGGCTTTACGCCCGGCTCCATGTTGCGGACGGCGATTCCGTGCGTGGCCGCCTGCTTCGGCGCAGCCGCCCGCGCCGGCGGCAGCAGCACGGATGCGGTGAGAAAGAGGGCGGCGAGGGCAGTGGCGGGGCGAAAGCAATCCACGACAGGCATCTCCTTACGGCAAATCTGCTGCTGATGCGCGGGTACGGCGCTGTGGACCAGCGTCATGTTTTTGGCAAGGAGCGAATGATAGCACGGGCGCCCGGCAGCCCCGGCTTGCGCCGGGCGCAGCCCGGCACACGGCTCATCGATTCCCGACAGACAGGCCGAGGCGCGACAGCCCCTCGCTCAAAGCATCAGCTCGACCCGGGCCGACGATGGCCGCGACATAACCGTCGGGACGAATCAGCGCCCAATCGCCGGGCGCGAGATCATAGGCCGCGCGAATGTGGCCGCCTTCATCAGTCAGGTCGCCCGCGCCTGCCGGCCCGACCCGATGGATCTGCAGGCCTCTTCGCGGCGGAGTGCCGGGCTCGCTGCCGACTTCGTAGCCGAGCAGCGTCGCCTGCGGGCCGCGGAACATCTCGAAGAGCCGGGTCGGCTGACCGCCCGCGCCCCGACACGGAGCATCCGGCGCCCGCGCCCCCGAGGCCAGGCGGCCCTTGCGGGCTCTTGCCTCCAATGTCAGCGGCGAGTCGAAGTAGCCCAGGTCCAATTCATGGTTCTCCCGCCCCCGGCGCTGCTCGCCCGAGCGCAACAGGCGGGTTGAGAGAGCGAGAACGTCCGCGGCGATGGGCCGCCGCTCCTGCTCATAGGTGTCGAGGAGGTTCCGCGGCGCGCCATCGAGCACAGCAGCGAGTTTCCAACCGAGGTTGTATGCGTCCTGGATGCTGGTGTTCAGACCCTGGCCGCCGGTCGGCGGATGCACGTGAGCGGCGTCGCCCGCCAGGAAAATCCGGCCCACGCTGTAGCGATCCGCCAGGCGCGCGCTCGGTTGGAATGCGGAGCGCCAGTGGACCTCGCGCACGCGGATGTCGTCGCGGCCCGTGCGCACGGCGATCATGCCCGCGAGGCCGGTGTCGGAGATGTCGAAGTCTCCCTGCAGCGGTAACGCGGACTGCAACTGGAAGAGCCCGGTTCCCGCAAGCGGACACAGGCCGATCATGCGCGGGCGGTCTTCGGCGTTCCACGTGTGCCAGACCTCGCGTCCGAGGCCTTCCACGCAAAGGTCCGCGACGACGGCGCGCACGGGCAGGCTCTCGCCGGGGAAGCCGATGCCGAGGCTCTTGCGCACGAAGCTGGACCCGCCATCGGCGCCTATGAGGTAGGAGACGCGCAAGGTCTCCTGGCCGGCACTCGAGCGGAGCCTCGTCTCCACGGTCTCCTCCCTCTCCTCGAAGCCGACGAGCTCCATGCCGAACTCTACGGTGACGCCCAACTCGGCCAGGCGTTCGCGGAGCACCGCTTCGGTCAGGCCTTGGGGAAGCATCAGCGGCTGCCCGTAGGGCTCCGCGGGAGTCTCCGGACGAATTTCCATCATGGCAACGTCCCTGGCGCCTTCCGGCCCATAAACCCTGAGCGGCGGGTAGCGCCCGCCCCGGGCGGCGATCCTGTCCAGCACCCCGAGGTCCTCGAAGACCTCCTGAGTACGGGGCTGAATGCCTTTGCCCCGCGATCCGGAGAATGGCGCCTCAGCCCGGTCGACGATCCGCAGCGGGACGTTCCGGCGGGCGAGGTCGATGGCGAGCGTGAGGCCTGCCGCGCCGGCACCGGCTATGAGGACGGCGACGTGAGTAGATCTGGAGGACGGACGAAGATTCATATCAGCATCTCTCTAACGACGTTAGAGGAGTATTCTAATGACGTTAGAGAGACTGTCAAGTGGAGGCTCGATGCGCGTGGGTCGTGAGCCCGTCGTCAGGGCGGGGCTGAAGCTTTTGGACCAGGCCGGGCTGGAAGGCCTGACGCTGCGGGCCATCGCGGCTGAGCTCGGGGTGCGGGCACCGACGCTCTACTGGCGCTTCCGCGACAAACAGGATCTGGTGGATGAGATGGCCAGCCAGGTGCTGGCCGACTATGCCGTGGATCTGCTCGCCGCCGAGCCGCAGCCCGCGACCTGGCCGGCGTGGACGAAACGCTCGGCGTTACGGTTTCGGGCGGAGTTGCTGCGCTATCGCGACGGCGCGCGCATGGTGTCGGGCACATACCTGACCGATACCCGGGTCTACGCCGTGATGGAAGCTGCGCTTCGTGTCTTCGCCGCCGCGAAGATCTCACCGGATGACGCCGTCGTGTGTCTGAAGACGGTCCACGACTACGTCATCGGATTCACGATCGAGCAGCAGGCGGTGATCTCTCGGGCGGGAGAGCGGGACCCGCGTTACACGCTGGAGGCCCGCGAAGCCCGGATGGACCCTGCGCGCTACCCCCTGGCACGCAGTATCGGCGCGACGTTGTTCACGGACTACGACGCGGCCTTTGCGCGCGGCCTGGACATCATCATCGCCGGCTTTGCCGCCGGCCTGCCGCGCAGCGGCAAAGCCTGGCGCGACTTTCGACGGAGCCTGCCTGCGGCCTGATCGTTATACCCCCGAAAGCCTGTCCGGACCGGAAAGCCCGTGCCGTTATATCCAACCTGGGGAGACATCGGTCTTCGCCTCCTTCTGACCCTGATGGCGGGAGCGCTGATCGGCCTCAATCGCGGAGTACGCGGTCACGCGGCGGGCCTGAGGACGACCATTCT
>Ga0335072_10009211_pt1 | contig 14248 bp, 11 predicted proteins | sample Lox_Sample_21_FD_206725 | JGI IMG/M metagenome (GOLD analysis project Ga0335072, IMG submission 206725) | Soil microbial communities from Loxahatchee National Wildlife Refuge, Florida, United States - Lox_Sample_2.1 | ecosystem: Environmental > Terrestrial > Soil > Wetlands | place: USA...
CGCTTCAGCTTCTACTCCTGCCCGGACGTGCCTGAAGTATCGACCTTCAATATCAAATCGCTCGATCCGCGCAAGACGGGCGCTTGGTTTGACAGCTCGCTCTTCTCGCCCGAGCCGCTCGGGACCTTCGGCAATACCAAGCGCAACTTCTTCCACGGCCCCGGTTTCAACTACACCAACCTGGAACTGGCCAAGAACGTTCCGTTAGGCGATGAAGGACGGCGCTACCTGCAACTTCGCCTGGAGGCCTTCAACGCCTTCAACCACGCCAACTTTGCCAACCCGGATTCAAATTTCACCGACGGGCCCGGCTTCTTCGGCAACATCACTTCGGTCGTGGGTTCGAGCACGGCCGACGTAAACGGCGATCCGCAACCCGGACGCGCCGTCCAGCTGGCAGCCAAGTTTTACTTTTAATTTGGAAAGATAATTCTGACACCGGGCACCCATCTGGGTGCCCGGTCTTTTTTTGTCAAGTCCCCGGGGGTGGGTGCCGGTTTAGCGTCCGTGCTCCTCGAGATATTTCTCGGCCTCAAGCGCCGCCATGCAGCCAGTTCCGGCGGCGGTAATGGCCTGGCGATAGCGCCGGTCCTGCACATCGCCGCAGGCATATACGCCGGGAACCTTGGTAAAGACATTCTCGTGGGTTTTCACGTAGCCGTCTTCGTCGAGATCGATCTGTCCCTCAAACATCTTGGCGTTCGGAATATGTCCGATGCCGAGAAAGAGACCGCTGACGTTCAGGATCGACTCTGCACCGGTGACCGTGTCACGGGTGCGCAGGCCGCTCACTTCCTTCTGCTCGACGCCAAGCACTTCGTCGATCACCGTGTTTGCCCGGAACTCGATCTTGGGATGGGCAATGGCGCGGTCGAGCATGATGCGCGAAGCGCGGAACTGGTCGCGGCGATGCAGCAGGCTGACCTTGGTGGCAAAGCGCGTAAGAAACAGAGCTTCTTCCATCGCCGAATCGCCGCCACCGACCACGGCAATCTCCTTGCCGGAGAAAAAGAAGCCGTCGCAAGTGGCGCACGAGCTGACGCCGTGTCCGATCAGCGCCTGCTCGGACGGAAGACCCAGCCAGCGCGCCGATGCGCCGCTGGCAATAATGAGCGTGCGCGTATAGATCGTCTCGCTGCCGATCTTCAAGGCAAACGGCCGCTTCGACAGGTCGGCGGAAGCCAGGTGCGCCATCCGGAACTCAGCGCCAAAGCGCGCCGCCTGCAGCTTCATGTTCTCGATGAGCTGCGGCCCCTGAATGCCCTCCGGCCAGCCGGGAAAGTTCTCCACCAAAGTAGTAATGGAGAGCTGGCCACCGGGTTCATGGCCCTCCAGCACCAGCGGCTTCAGGTTGGCCCGGGCGGTGTAGATGGCGGCGGTAAGTCCGGCGCAGCCGGAGCCGATAATCACGGTATCGCGTATGTTGTCTGGCATAGTGCAGTCGAACTTTGATTGTACCTTTCGAGGCGTAAATGGTAGATGTCCAGCAGCAGGAAAAGATGCGGAGGCCGCAAACAGGCTCTAAGATAGCGTCATGGCAAACCTGACTTTGGTCTACGGCTTACGTCTTCTCCCCGCCGACGAAATCGCAGAAGTAGGCGAGGCGCCGATTCAACTGAAGAATGGAAACGCAGCGCGCGTCACCATGCATATCCTCGAAGGCTCGCGGGAACAGATCGAAGCGCAGCTGCGGCAGAGCATCGACGCCTTTTTCGATTTCTTCCCGGAGATCTGAACCATTGCAAAAATTTGTCAAGGGACAAGGATTGATGCATTCCCATTTCCGAACGCCGTGATCAAGCCCGTTCCGGAGTGAAACCACCGGCTTGACGAAGCAGCCTTTCTCATCTCGTGGCACCAGCTTCCGTGGCCGAATGGAGGCATGTTCTCCTCCAGCCGCAAGTTCCTGATCCTGGCCGTTGCGCTGGCCCTGACGCAGGCCGCGTTCGCCGGCGGCCCGCGCTGGGTCGCAGGTTCCGGCTACTTCAACTCGTCAGTCAAGGGCCAGCCAGTCCATTGGGCGAATGGGGCCATCTCCTACTATCTCGACCAGGGAGCACTGACGTCGCTCGCCTATCACACGCTGATGACGGGTCTGGTCGCGCAATCTGCCAATGCATGGAACGCCGTGCCTACCGCGGCGGTAAATATCACTTTGGGCGGCAATCTCAATGAGGACGTCAGCGGCGCTAACGTCACAGTCGGGCCGAACGGCATCACCATGCCCGCCGACATTCAATCGACTGCGACCTCGAAGCCGCTCGGTGTCATATACGATGCTGACGGCTCGGTGATCAACGCCTTCTTTGGGCAGGGAGCAAGCGATGCAAGCGATTGCCGCGACAACGGCGTGATGACGATCGTCGACAACGTCGCAACCGATGGAACGATCCTGCACGCGCTGATGATTTTGAACGGACTGTGCGCGGCGAACAATGCGCAGCTCTCGGTCCTGCAGTATCAAATGGTCCGCGCCTTTGGCCGGATACTGGGCCTCGATTGGTCGCAGGCCAATGAGTCCATGTTCACCAACGACCAGATCACAACTGATGGGCTCACCGGTTGGCCGATCATGCATCCGGTCGAATATGTATGCAGCATCACTGGCATCCCATGCACGCCTAACGGCATGACCCTGCGCTATGACGATATCGCCGCAGTGAACCGCGTCTACCCGGTCACGGCTACCAACCAAAGCAATTTCCCCGGCAAACAGCTGACCGCGGCAGCAACCATCTCTGTACAGGGCACGATCCACTTCAGGAATGGGCAGGGCATGCAAGGTGTGAATGTCGTGCTGCGCCCGCTCAATCAGGGAACAGACACGCCAGACATTCGCTATACCGTAACCGCTGTGAGCGGCTCGCTTTTTCAGGGAGCCGAGCCGAATCCGGTGAATGGCCCGAACGACGCCCAGGGCAATCCCTTGAACAAATACGGCAGTGATGACCAGACGCTGGAGGGCTGGTTCGACTTGAGCGGCGTCCCGCTTCCCATCGGCGAAACCATCGCCGACTACCAGCTCAGCATTGAGCCGCTCAACCCTCTCTATGCGCTGGGATATTCGGTTGGCCCGTATACGCAGGGTCAGGTCAGCCCGTCAGGAACGATGCCGGTCATCACCCTGAACGGCTTGACGGCGGGAACAGCCATCACGCAGGACATCGTGATTCAGGACTCCGCCGACGAATCCTATAGCGTGAACGATGGCAATGAAGCCGAACCGGCCAGCATCCCGGCAAGCGGCGAATGGACTGCGAGAATCACCGGTTACGGGCATACCGGATGGTTCACCTTGCCGGTGCGTGCCAATCGCGAGCTGACAATCGAGGCCGTAGCTCTCGATGAGAACGGACAGCCGAGTGAAAGCAAGGCGCGTCCCGTGCTCGGCGCCTGGAACGGGACCGATGCTCCCGGCACTCTGCCCGTGAGCAGCACAGCGCAGCCGTTTAATGGAGACCAGCCAGGACTGACAACTTTATCCGTGGCAACCGTTGCGCAGGGATATCTGACCGCGGGCATAGCCGACAGCCGCGGTGACGGGCGTCCCGATTACCTCTATCATGGACGCGTACTCTACGCCGACAGCGTCATGCCTGAACGCATAGCATTGAGCGGTGGCCCGATCACCATTCGCGGTATCGGCTTCCGACCGAATTCCGTAGTGACCGTGGACGGTGTCGCCGCAGCGGTAACCAGCGTCACCCCGACGGAGATCACAGCGATCGCTCCACCTGCGAACGGGGCAAATGGCGTGGTTCTGCTGACGGTGAGCGATCCGGCCACGCTTGCCGTCGCCGCAATCCAGGACGGTCTCAGCTACGACGCGATGGGAGGCGATGCTCTCAGCATCGTGACCGCCCCGCTGGGAACAGTAAACACCGGCGTTCCAGCGCCGTTTACCGTGAAGGCGCTGTCCGCCGATGCGCAGACTCCTGCTCCAGGAGTAACTGTAACTTTTACGGTTACAGAAGGGACGGCATCGCTGGCCTGCGGCCAATCGACGTGCTCCGTTGTGTCCGGCGGCGATGGTCTGGCCACCATGAATGTCACTGCGAACTCGGCAGAGCTCGCGCAGGTGACTGCGTCGTTGAGCGATGGAGCCAGCGTGATTACCGAATTCAGCGGCAGCACGCCGCCGGCAATCGTTGCGCTTACGCCAAGCCTCTACATCGCAATTGGCGCGACAGCATCATGGTCGCCGCAGGCAGAGGCGCTGAGCGGCAGCGCTCCTCTGGCAGGACAGAGCGTCAACTGGTCTGCGGCGAGTGGCGTGACGCCGTCTGCGGCAACCGCCGTCACGAACACAAACGGAATTGCATCGACACAGCTCAACATTGGCCCGCTCGCCGAAGGCGCAGACGCTCCGCTCTATGCCTGCCTGCCGGGAAACACGGCCTGCGCCACATTCCAGATATACAGCGTCCATCCCGAAGTGGCACAGCTCGCCGCAGTCAGTGGAGCGGGGCAAACATTAAGCGCGAATGCAAGACCCGCTCCAGTCATCCTGAGGGTCACAGATGCAGTCGGCCACCCGATGGCCGGAGGCATTGTGACATTCTATGAAACGCTCAGGCAGTGGACGCCCGATTGTCCCGCGCAGGGAAGGTGCCCATCGGCCCCGGTTTTGGCGACGCAGACAGTGCAAGCAACGTCCGGTTCAGATGGCCTGGTGACACTCGTGCCTTTAACCGGAAACGGTGAACCGACGCGTCTGTACGTGACTGCCGTGACTGGAAACGTGGCCTCTCTGAATTTCGAGATCGAGCAACATCCCTAAACAAATTGGGGTACTCTGATTCTGTCGCCATCATCACTCCAGTGAGATTTCCTATGTCCTCCCGCAGTTTTATGCGCTGGCTGTTGCTGTGGGTGTCTTTGATTCCTTGCATTGCCGCGTCTGCGGAGACTCCCATCGTCGTAAAGGTCGTGGTCGTAGCAATGTACGAACAGGGAGCCGACACTGGCGATGCTCCCGGTGAATATCAATACTGGGTTGAGCGCGAGCATCTCGACAAAGTCTTTCCATTGCCAGCGGGATACCATGATGTGCGCATGAATCAAAGCGGAGTGCTCGGTGTTCTGACCGGAGTGGGTACAGCCAGGGCCGCGGCGACGATCATGGCTTTAGGTCTCGATCCGCGATTCGATCTGAGCCACGCATACTGGGTTGTTGCTGGCATTGCCGGAGGCAATCCCGCCAATGTGTCGCTCGGCTCCGCAGTATGGGCGCACTGGGTGGTCGATGGCGACCTCGCGCACGAGATCGATGCACGTGAAATTCCCGCGGACTGGCCGACTGGATATGTGCCATTGCGCAAGTCTGTGCCATACGAACAACCCGTGGACGTGGATATTACGCAGGTCTTCGAGCTGAATACGTCGCTCGTTCAGTGGGCCTATCAACTCACCAGAAACATTCCCTTGCCCGATAACGCAGTGATTGCCGAGCGGCGTTCGCACTTCAGTCAGCCTGCCGCAAAGAAGCCTCCATTCGTTTTCATCGGAGATGACCTCTCTGCATCGACCTTCTGGCACGGAGCGAAGATGGAAGACACGGGAACGCTGCAATCGCTCAAATTCCTGGCGCACGCAGGCAAGGTCGATTGGAACCGCATTCTGGTCTTGCGCACGATCAGCAACTACGATCAACCGCCCCCGGGAGTGACCGCGTGGGAGAGTCTCGCAGCCGAAAAAGCAGGCAAATATTCCGCATTTCTGCCCGCGCTTGAGAGCGCCTACGTGGTCGGCCATGTCGTGGTGGACAAGCTGGTCGAAGACTGGCCGCATGTGCGGGCCCAACTGCCGGGACCACCGACCAGATAGTCGCGGGCATTCACTGCGGATTTCAGTTGTATCGCTTTTCCTGTAAAAAGCATCTCTTTTGTGGGAAGCATTTCTCGGAGGAGGCGCGATGGTTTCAGGTGCGAGCGTAGCGCAGGTACATATTCCAGCGATCGAAGCCGGACGGCGGCCTCGAATTCTCATCCTTGGCGGAGGCTTCGCAGGGTTGAGTGCCTCCCTTGGGCTGGCCAAATTGCCGGTGGACATTACCATCGTTGACCGCCGCAATCATCATACTTTTCAGCCGCTGCTTTATCAGGTGGCGCTTGCCGTGCTGTCTCCGGCGGATATCGCGACCCCCATCCGCACCATTCTGCGCCGTTACAAAAATATTGAAGTATTGATGGATGAAGCTGTTGCATTCAACACCACTTTGCGCCGCGTTTCCATGAAGAGCGGCGCTGAAATGGACTACGACTACCTGATCGTGGCCACAGGAGCAACGCATTCCTACTTCGGCAACGACGCATGGGAGCAGTATGCCCCCGGTCTCAAGACAATCGAAGACGCGATCGAGATTCGCCGCCGCGTGCTGCTTGCCTTTGAACTGGCGGAACGGCAAATGCTCGAAACAGGCTCGCACCCGCCGCTGAATTTTGTGATTATCGGAGGCGGTCCCACCGGCGTAGAACTGGCCGGCGCCATCTGCGACATCGCTAAGCTGTATATGCGGCACGACTTTCGTCATATTGATCCCACGATGGCGCGGGTTTTGATCCTCGAAGGCGGATCGAGCATCCTGGCCGCTTATCCTGAGGACCTTTCACGTAAGGCGGTTGAGCAGCTGAATGAACTCGGCGTGGAAGTCCACACCGGAGCGCACGTCACCGATGTTAAGCCGGGTTACGTTATGGTAGGCGACCAGCGTCTGAATGCGGTGGTGACGTTATGGGCAGCCGGCGTGCAGGCGTCGCCGCTGGGCCAGCTGCTCGGCGTTGAAACAGATAAACGCGGCTGCGTGCTTGTCAACCAGACACTGAACCCTCCTGAGCATCCGGAGATCTTCGTCTGTGGCGATCTTGCGCACGTCGATCAGGACGGCAGGCAGTTGCCCGGCGTGGCCCAGCCGGCGATGCAGATGGGCTCTCACGTGGGCCGCATGATTGCGCAGGACCTGAAGCACGAGCCGCGCAAGCCTTTCCGTTATTTCGACAAGGGAGACATGGCCACAATCGGCCGTCTGGCCGCGGTCGCCAAAATAGAGTGGCCTTTCAAGGCGCACTGGAGCGGCTTCATGGCCTGGCTCACGTGGCTGACGATCCACATCTATTTCCTCATCGGCTTCCGCAATCGCATTGCAGTTTTCTTTGAGTGGGCCTGGACGTACTTCACCTTTACCCACGGCGCCCGCCTGATCACGGGCAGCCAGGTCCTGCCCGGCTGGAGCGAGCAGCAGGGCATTGAGACGCCAAACAGCGGTTCGCTTGATCCTACGTCACCAGGACTTCTCGATCTCTCCTATGGCCCCGTGGGTGATCAGAAGGAACCCGCTGCAAAGGAAACTCCAAAACGGGCAGTTTCCTGACCGCCCTGTCGGTCCGCAGAGCGCTATTCTTCACCAATATCTTCATGCCACACTTCGGGGTTGGCGCGCACGTAATCCGCGAGCAGCGTGCAGCACTCTGAGTTGTCGAGGTCGATGACTTCGACACCGTTTGCGCGCAGCCAATCAACGCCGCCCTGAAAATTGCGGCTCTCCCCAACAAGCACGCTCCTAAAACCGAACTGGCGTATCAATCCGCTGCAATACCAGCATGGAGCCAGGGTTGTGACCATCGTCAGATTGCGATAGGAGCGCTGGCGTCCGGCGTTGCGAAAAGCATCAGTTTCGCCGTGCGCGGACGGGTCACCCTGCTGCACGCGGCGGTTGTGGCCCGCTCCAAGCAGCTTGCCCGTCTGGTCAAAGATTGCCGCGCCAATCGGAATTCCACCTTCGGCTAATCCCTGTCGAGCTTCCTTGATCGCAACAGCAAGCATCGCTGAGTATTCGCTCATCCTGATCCACCCCCTGCGGAATTTCTTGACTTGCTGTTGGATGCACCGCAGACTAAACGCTCCAGCCCTAAATTCTGCTGATACAGGAGCCCGCAGTTGCTCTCCGATACTGTTTTACCGCAAACCGCCGGGAAGGAAACCTATGGCTTGCGGCGAGGCGTGCTCTCACCATTGGAGGTGCTTGCGCAGTCGGTCTCGACCATCGCGCCGACGACCACACCGGCAATGACGATTCCCCTCGTCTTTGCGCTTGCGGGCAACGGAACATGGCTCGTGTACCTGCTGGCGACACTTGGCCTTGGCCTGGTGGCTTTGCTGATCGCGGCTTTCGCGCGACACTCGGCTTCGCCGGGATCTCTGTACAGCTATGCGACGACCTCGCTTTCTCCGGCACCCGCCGCCATTGCGGGATGGGCCTTGTTGCTGGCCTATGTTGCTACCGGGTCCTCGGTCACTGGCGGATTCATCAACTACGCTAACGTGCTGCTCCAGGCCTTCACCGGGCATGAGGCTCCGGCGACGCCGCTGGTTGCCGGAGCGGTGATCGTCGCTGCGTGGCTGGCGTATCGCGATGTGAAGGTTTCAGCGCAGGCGATGCTCTGGATGGAAGGCATTTCCGTTGCCTGCATCGCGGTGGTGCTGGTGTTGATTCTATTCAGGCATGGACTGCATGTGGACCGCGCGCAGCTTTCGCTTCGAGGCGCGTCGCCGGGCGGGATTCGCCTTGGGCTGGTGCTGGCCATGTTCAGTTTCGTCGGCTTCGAGAGCGCGACGACGCTCGGCGAAGAGGCCAAGGAACCGCTGCGCACCATTCCCCGGGCTGTGCTGCAGTCTGCGGTGGGCGCAGGCATTTTCTTCATGGTGGCGGCGTATACGGAGGTGCTTGGCTTCCGCCCGACCGGCATGACGCTCGACCAGAGCCCGGCTCCGATGCATGTGCTTTCGCAGCAGGCGGGCGTCTCGGTGCTGGGCGTGGTGATCGACGCGGGTGCAATGATCAGCATGTTTGCCTGCACGCTGGCCTGCATCACCGCGGCGGCGCGCCTGCTGCTGTTGATGTCGCATCACGGGCTGGTGCATCGGACGCTGCGGCGCACCCATGCGCGCAATGAGACGCCGCACCTTGCCGTGCTCATCACTTCGGTTGCCGTGCTGATCCCGGCGCTCGCGCTGGCGGCGCGCGGCGCTTCAAGCGCCGACATCTACAGCTGGATGGGCTCGCTTGCAACCTACGGGTTCATCACTGTGTACGGACTGGTCTGCGTCGCGCTGCCGATCCGGTTGCGGCGGCTCAAAGCGCTGACGCAGGGGACGCTTTGGATTGCCATTGCCGGAGCGGTGGCCATGCTGCTGGCGTTTGCCGGAAATCTGTATCCCGTGCCGCCTTCGCCCTATTCCTGGCTGCCCTATGTCTATCTCGGATATCTGCTGGCGGCGCTTGCTGCCGGCGTCTGCCTGGGAAGCAGAGCGTCCAGGTCATCTGGCTGACGCGAGGGCGATTGCGCGTGGTTTCGATGACTCGCTCGCCCCGGGTATGTTCTGGCTAAGTTATTCTTTCTGCAGGCGGTTATCTGCATCTGCCGCGGAAGTTTGTTGCCGGGAAATGGAAAAGACGCCGTTGGGGCGGGCTGTTTTTTTCTCCCGGCACCTGGCGCGGTGAAGGCAGGTGTGCTGACTTCTTTATTGCAATAGAATTTCTCTGGGTTATAATCCTGCCAGAATTTCGGGACATTCTAATCCCCCTGTCGCTTGCGCGTGAAAGTTCGTGTAGCTCTTCGCGCGGTTCTTCTGCCAGCTAAAAAGATCAGCCGGAACCGAGGTTTCTCAGGCCTCGGAGCGGGCCCAGCACATATGTGTGGCGGCAAAGCCGTCTCCGGCGATGCAAGCAAAGAGATTGCGAAGAGCTACGTCTCCGCTCTTCGATTTGTCGATGCGATGTTGAGTTCCGGTCTGGATTCGCGTTTGCAAGTGGAGCCAGACAAGCTGCGCGCCTGCTGTGGTCTCCGTTCTGTGATTTATTCCCCCAGGTACAAGGCTGACCAGGATGGAGCACAATATGGACCGGCGAATCGAGGCCGCAATAGAAAGCATTCACAGCGATATACAGCAAAACATTCCGGTGCCTGAATTAGCGCGGCAGGTCCGGCTTTCCACCGGCTACTTTATCCGATTATTCAAGGCTGAGACTTCGTTCTCGCCAAAGCAGTACGTGCGCTGCCTCAGGATGAAACAGGCTGAAGCCCTGCTCGACGGATCCTTCCTCAGCGTTAAGGAGATTGCCGCGAGCCTCGGTGTTGGGGACAGGAGTCACTTCAGCCGCGACTTCAAGAAATTCTATGGCCGCAATCCTACCGACTTCAGAGATCGCGACCGGGACTCTTCCGACGAGAGCCAGTAACTCCCGCCACCGAAGAACAACATCGGCTACTCTTCCGGCAAATACCATCAACTCCCGCCACAGAACGGCCACATACGCTACCGCTTGACGATTGCCTCGGGCATGCACCCGCCTTACGATTCCGATTCAGTTACCGCTCGCGAACAGTTTCAAGCCAGTTTTTTTCAAGAAAACGCTCGTCTTGAGGCCGGTTTAGATAAGCGCTCGCAAACAATAATCGCGCAAGGCCAAAGCGCCTCCGCACAGCCGATCCTGGAGCGCAAGCTCCAGAATGCCGAGGATACCCACGATGAACAGCCTCCCCCACATCTTGTGTATGAAATGCCGACGAATCGCCAGTTCGCTACAACTGAAGTTACCAATGAGAGTTCTCAGGCTGGTTATGACCACCCTCATTTTGACGCTGTTGACGCCGGCCACGATCAGGCTTGTGCGGGCAGAAGGGCAGGCGGCGTCATCTACAACTCAGTCCGCGCATGACCCGGGTGTGCGCACCGGCGCGATTGGCGCCGGTCAGCCGCTTGCAGGTCTTGCGCAAACTCCCGGCGCCACCGAGTTCTTCACGAACGCCCTGGGACGGTTCGAGGAGATCGAAGTGGTACAAGGAGGAACCAACAACGGCCTCGGGCCTCGGTTTAACAGCAACCAGTGTTCGAGCTGCCATTCCCAACCGAATGTCGGCGGGTCAAGTCCGAGTGCGTCTGTCTACCCATTTATCGGGCCAAATCCCGAAACTCTGGTCGGCAATCTTGACGGTGCAACGAATGCCCTGCCATCGTTCATTACCACGGATGGGCCGGTACGCGAGGCCAGGTTCGTCCACTTCCTGAATTCCAACGGAACCGTAGGCTCGATCCCCGACGGCGGCGTCCATGACCTGTTTACCATTCAGGGACGCGCCGACGCTGCTGGTTGCACGCTGGCGCAGCCGGCCTTTGCCCAGAACCTAGCCCTGGGGAACGTGATCTTCCGCATTCCTCTTCCTCTGTTTGGTGATGGCTTGATCGAAAACATCCCGGATGAAACCATCCTGAGCAACATGCAGCAGAACGCGTCGGTGAAAAAGGCCCTTGGGATATCGGGTCTGCCGAATCACAACGGCAACGACCAAACCATTGCGCGCTTTGGCTGGAAGGCCCAGAACAAATCCCTCGAGATGTTTGCAGGCGAAGCCTATAACGTGGAGATGGGCGTTACCAATGAGTTGTTCGGCAATGAACGCCCCAGCCCCGACGAAGATCTACTGTCCGGCCTGCCGGCGGCCTGCAAATTCAATCCCACACCAGAGGACGCCACTAACTTCCTGGTGTCGTCCAACTCCGACGCGGCTGCGCAGAACGCCCAAGTCCCGTCCGACGTCGTGCTGTTTGCGATGTTCATGCGCCTGCTGGCGCCTCCGCTGACTTCGAGCAGCGGTATCCCCGGCAATCCTTCTGCGACGTCCATCGCTAACGGCAAACAGGACTTCATCAACGTCGGGTGCAGCTTATGCCACACGCCAGCGATGACCACGGGGACCTCCAGCATGGTGGCCGCCCTCAACAAGGTGAGCGCCAACCTTTTTTCCGATTTGCTTGTTCACGATATGGGCACCAATCTGGCAGATGGGATCTCCCAGGGCACAGCGGGACCGAACGAATTCCGCACTGCGCCTCTCTGGGGCCTTGGACAGCGCATCTTCTTCCTGCACGATGGCCGGACTTCTGATCTGCTCGATGCGATCCAGCAGCACTCGAGCACGGGTTCTGAAGCCAATGGAGTGATTGAGAACTTCAACAATCTCACTGCCAGTCAACAACAGGATTTGCTGAACTTCCTGCGGTCTTTGTAAGGGCGAAATGAAAAAGCCCCAGTAGAACCTGGGGCTTTTCGTTTTCGTTTGCCTGACTGCGGCTTGGCTGTTAGACCGTGACGGTTTGCTCTATGCTGACGTTGACCGGGGTCAGCCAGCCGAAGCGGTCGGGTTTCAGGCCGTTGGCGATGCCGAAGAATTCGTCGGCGAGCTGTTTGGTGATGGGGCCGATGTTGCCGTCCGCGACGGTGATGCGGTCGACCGAGCGGATGGGCGTGACTTCGGCGGCGGTTCCGGTGAAGAAGACTTCGTCGGCGATGTAGAGGAGTTCGCGCGGCATGGCCTGCTCGACGACGGTCATGCCGAGGTGGCGGGCCAGCGTGAGCACCGAGTCGCGGGTGATTCCTGCGAGCACGGAGTTGGCGAGCGGCGAGGTATAAATGACTCCGTTGCGCACGATGAACAAATTCTCCCCCGATCCTTCGGACAGGTAGCCGTTCACGTCGAGGGCGATGCCTTCGGCGTACCCGTTCAGGTCGGCTTCCATGCGGATGAGCTGCGAGTTCATGTAATTCGCGCCGGCCTTCGCCAACGACGGCATGGTGTTGGGCGCGAGGCGGTTCCAGGACGAGATGCAGACGTCGGCGCCGTCATCTCCGGGGACGTATTTGCCCCAAGGATAATTGACGATGTAGACCTCGATGGGCGAGTGCTTGGGGTTGACGCCGACTTCGCCGTATCCACGCAGAGCGATGGGGCGGATGTAGCAGGGAGCGACGCCGTTGGCTTCGATGAGTTCGACGACGGCGTTCGACAGCTGGTCGAGCGAATAGGGCAGCGTCATGCGGTAGATCTTGGCCGAGTCGATGAGGCGCTGCATGTGCTCGGGCAGGCGGAAGACGGCTGCTCCCTGCGGCTGCGCGTAGCAGCGGATGCCCTCAAAGACAGACGAGCCGTAGTGTACGACGTGGCTCATGACGTGGATCTGGGCTTTGTCCCATGGGATGAGGTTGCCATTGTGCCAGATCTTGCTGGTGGGCTGAATGGGCATGCGAGGCGAGTGCTCCTTTCCTTCCGAAACTATAATTATATCTTCGCTGGAGTGGGTTTGGCGCGGGTTTCCGCTGAATGGCCAGTCATTTGAGGAACTTCGGTGCGGACAATTAAATTCTGTTGACTGTGTTTCTCTACATATGTAGAGTTTGTACCGTGAAACTGAGATTGTCGCCACAGACGCTGCGTGTTCTGGATGCTTTTCTTGAAGCGCCGAAGGAGTGGAGGTATGGGTACGATATCAGCCGCGGTACAGGGCTGAAATCGGGCACGCTCTATCCGATCCTGATGCGGATGGCGGAGCGGAAGCTGCTGGATACGTCGTGGGAGACGCTAGAGGCGGGCAAGCCTCCGCGACACCTTTACAGGTTGACTCCGGATGGGATGCAGTTTGCGCGCGAGCATCGATTGCCGCGGGCTACTGGTGTGCGGCGGGCTGCGTGGAGCGAGGCGAAGGGCTGATGTCTCGTGTTCGTCGATTTGCGGTGTGGCTGCTGGATGCAGTGCTGCTCTATGCGCCGGAGCATTGCCAGCAGTGGGCCAGCGCCATGCTGCGCGAGCTGGATTTCATTGAAGGCGACTGGGCGGCTTTGTGGTGGGCGCTGGGGAGCGTGGCGGCGATTTTCAGACACTGCGGGCGTGAGCTGGTGCGGACGGGTTTCAGAAGAAAGGAGGAAACGGGAATGAAGGAGACGGGGAAGAATGTTGGCTGGGTGTTCTTAGGTGTAGTGATGGCGGCGTTGCTGGTGGTATGCGCGGCTGGGTTGTTCCATCTGACGGCGTATTTCTTTCCGCCGCTGATGCAAGGCGTGCCGTGGCCGGCGTGGCTGGTGGTGTTTCTGTTGCCTGAGGTGCTCTTTGTGGTCGGAGCGGTGCGGTTCTGGCGCAAGAGGAAGCCGATGGCGGTGGGAATTCTGCTGGCGGCGGTGATCTTTGCTACGCACTTTGTCATGCACATTGTGAGTCACTTCAACCGAGGTTAGGGACAGGCCACAGCTGTGAATCACGCCTCCCACCCCTTCGCAAAAAGCGCGAAAGCATGGGGCACCCAATTTCGTGCTATGGCGCTAGATGTTTTGGGGGAGCGCGCCGGCACTCTTTTCGTGCAGGCGCTTGCGGCGGAAGATTACGACCAACCGCACAGCAAGTGCGATGGAGCCGCCAAT
>Ga0335072_10009212_pt1 | contig 14248 bp, 12 predicted proteins | sample Lox_Sample_21_FD_206725 | JGI IMG/M metagenome (GOLD analysis project Ga0335072, IMG submission 206725) | Soil microbial communities from Loxahatchee National Wildlife Refuge, Florida, United States - Lox_Sample_2.1 | ecosystem: Environmental > Terrestrial > Soil > Wetlands | place: USA...
TCACGCCAGGATAAATGGCGAAGAGAACTTTGATCATGGTGGGCCCAAACCCACCGCCCGTAGGGCTTGTAGGGCTCATAGGGCTCATGGCTTCCATCTTCGTGACTTGATTGAAGATAAGGAGTGGAGTTTAGCTTCTGTATTGATGCAGGATAGTGTTGTGCAAATGCGGCCGATGAATTATGAGAAGAAACCAGCTGGTGGACTTAGGTTTGTGGGGAGCGGGAGCGGAATGCGGGGTCGCTTAAGGGTCCCAGTTGAGATTGAAAATCACTCCACGTGATCTCGTGTACTCAAAAGTAGCACAAGTCCCGAAGCCTTGTCCAAATCTGGATATATAGACGAGTATCAGCTATGGATCGGAGTGATTGGCAGTTCTTATAAGTTGAATTACCATGGACATATCCTCATCGGGATCCTCTGTGGGTCTTTAGATATATACCGTATTTAGCCACCTGGATGCTCTCAAATATGATCTAATTTCTTGGCATTTTATACCCACACTTCCTTGGCTACACGAAGATCGTATGCATGAGCTGCTACCATGCAACACTCTTGTGGACTTAATTTAAGCAGCTCCAATACCTTGAAATATACTAACGGATTAGGCTGCCATACTATATAAACCTTCTGCCTTCCAAAGGAAAGGAACACACGGACATAAACAGACCCTCATAATCTCCAAAAGTTAGGATGAGAATAGCATGTCTAATGGGAGACCTGACGATTTGACAATATCGAGCTGCAGCCGAGTGGTTCCATTTGCAAGTACAACACGGATCGCATTGTTACTCCCATATATTCACTATGGGAACGCGACCTACATGAATTTCTTCTTCATCAGACGTAGAAGTCCCCCAATTGCATCAGACCATGCTTGCGACCCAGTCAGCAGAAATTTTTCAAGGTTCTAAACAACAACCTTTCTGATGATGCCATTGTGTAACAAGTCTGTTCCGCACATTATCATCCCATACACTCGAGTCCACATGTCGATCATCCAATAACTCATCCAGAACTCGTCGATGAGTAATATCAATATCCTCGGCAGGCAAACCAGCGCTTGAAATGGTGATGAATTTCTTTGAAGAATCCGACCTCCAATCAGCAGCAAGCTTTGGAAGATCATGCTCCACCAAAGGTAAGGGAGGGCAACTCTTTAAGGCCATTAGAATGGATGTGTTCCAGTCACAGCATGTGCCCATGAGGTCGAATATAAGAGCTTTCAGCTGGAAAGGAGAATCCATGGCTATTATTCAAGGTGACAATATTGTCCAAGGTGGTAAGAGAAACTATGCTAATGTGTGGGGTTGTCGTCATTTCGTCCGATCGTGTGCAAGCTTAAATTCGATTCATCACGAACCTCGTTCTGACCAACCAGAATACTCTCATAGCATTTTACCGCGCCCAGGAAGGTCTTCTCGCCTCTTGAGAGGACAAGGTATATAAATACGGTGGAAGAAAATTTCAGAAGGCTTGTTAATTCGTTGCTGCCTAAGGCGTAAAGTCATCCTAATTTGCCATGCTTTGCCGCTACTTGTCTAATTCGTTGATGAAAACCAAGTGCAACAGTAGCAGTCTAGTTGATTTGTTCTCTGAATAGAATTTGTTACGGTGAGAGCGCCAGCAATGTCTATCTGTGATACAGTCTATGTCAGAGCAAGCAAACATGGTTGAAGACGACCTCGAGTGTTAGGGCTTTGGTTATGGATAAACTACAAGCTCTATGCTTGCAGATCTCTGAAAGAATCCGGGCACATCTACACTTGCATATTCTGTACCTGCCAAAGAATGAGGATACTCAAGGTCACATGGGAGAGGACAGCCTTTACAACTGTGGACCCGCTATTGTGGATCTTCTCTGGCGCCAGGCCAGGATTATATGTGAGAATCAGGGCGACTGGACGTTGCTGCAGAGGCGGCTTGATGATTTAATATCACTGGCAAAGGAAAAGTTCTATGCATTTCCATTCAAAGACGTACCGGAATGTTGGCGGCGACTCTTTACGGATGCCAGCATCCTAAAAGCTTGTTCATTAGTTGTTCAAGACAGGCTGAAACTCTTTGAGGGTCAAAATGACCACGGCGATGTCTTAGAGAATGATAGTGTTATGATCGATACCATTGTCAATACCCTTGACCTGGCGATTATCATGGCTGGAGCACCAGGTGTGGAAAGACGTGTGTGGATAGAGAAGATCATGGACCTCCTCGAGCCGTTATGTGAATCCCTTCTTAAGGTTAAAGAAGCACGACCATCAAAGCGGCGGAAACTTTACAGCTTTATTGAAAATGACACTTTCCCTGAATCTACTGCGTTCGTGCCTCCAGTTCGGCATCCTGTTGCAAGAGCGGTACTACCATCCTTCAACAAATTTGAGAAGTATATGACTACTCCACGCGATCCAGATATTGGACCAAAACCACTGATAATAGAGAATGTGATGGAGCACTGGCCCGCTCGCAACGATCGTCCTTGGAAATTACCATCCTACCTGTTGTTAAAAACACTCAACGGTCGTCGACTGGTACCTGTTGAGATAGGCAGAAGCTACGTGGACGACGGGTGGGGTCAAAAAATTCTTTCTTTCAAGGGCTTTATGAATGACTACCTCCTTCAAAGTCCTAGCAACATTTCAAACTCGAATGGGACTCCAATGATTGCCGAAAGGCCACCTAACGGCGGCAGTAAGGAGGACAACTCAGCAGAAGGCTCAAGAACAGGATATCTCGCTCAGCACGATCTATTCACACAGATCCCATCTCTTCGCGCCGATATCAGCATCCCGGACTACTGCTATACATATGCATCGCCTCCGCATCCATCATCACCCCTTGCTGCGAAGCATAACGCCATGCCAATACTAGAAGACCCGCTATTGAACGCATGGCTAGGACCGGCTGGAACAATCAGCCCAATGCATGTAGATCCATATCATAATATCCTCGCACAAGTAGTGGGCAGAAAGTACATCCGTCTTTATGCTCCAGGAGAGAGCGGGAAGCTGTACCCGAGGGGTGTTGAAGGTGGAGGAGTGGATATGTGCAATACCAGTGCTTTGGATATTGGAGTTCTCGAGGGCTGGGACGGGACCAAGGAGAATCAGGAGGAAGCGATTCGGAGATACCCGCTCTATAGCAGCGCTGAGTATGTGGATCTGATACTTGAAGAAGGAGAATGTCTCTATATCCCGCTTGGTTGGTGGCATTATGTAAGAAGTTTAAGCGTGAGTTTTAGTGTCAGCTTTTGGTGGAATTGAAATTCTCAATCTGATGTGAAGTTCATTATAGCTAAAAACTTTTGGTCGTGATACTCGCACTTCTCTTTCTAATAACGCTGCCGCCGAGACTAGCGGCGCAACCACATGTTAAAGGACAGAATCACTTGCCCGTATTACTGCCATCCTTCGTTCTGGATCTAACTAGCACTTATCATGGAGTTTTAAGTACTTCACCACTACACTTCTAACCGTCTTGGTATCCCACACTAGCTTACATGACAGTAACTATGCAGTGGCTCAAATAGTAGTCTGTTGGGAATATCTTTCAGGTCAAAAGCTGGTCTTAAGGTTGCCGTTTGTGCCGCGCGGAGGAAACATAACCTCCCCACTGAAACACTACCGAAAGAGCCACTGTTTCAACAGGGGTGTGGGGCCGGAACTTCAACAATTATGCTGATTCTATATATCCTCTATTCTAATATCTTTCCTATTTTCTTTTCAAATTTCTGTACAGGTTTGCCCAAGCTCTGCGCTGGCACGACTAAAAACTTCTAATCCAGCGGCGCCAACACTGCCTCTTAGCCGCTGGGTTTATGTCGGAGGGCGCTTGGTCGGCGCGAGCTCATACACTGGTACAAGTGTGAAACTTTTCTACTGCGTCATAGCCGCCGGGCCTATGTCGGAGGTTGCTCGGTTGGCGCCTGATCGACGCTATCCCTAACGCTATTCGCAGGATGGCTGGCGTTGATTAGTGGTCTAGAGACATGACCAATAGAAGTGGAATTGTCCACACATGTCCCACTTAGTGGGAAGGCGTAGCCGCCGAACCATATCTATCTTTGTCGCAGTAATAATTGGGATTAAAAACATGGTATTGCTCTTTCGATATTGCATTTTCTCGTCGCTGGTTTTCGACATTCCTTTGTGCTGTTTTTTACATTTTAATATCTTTCTCTTTATTGGCACAATGGCTGAACCAATTGGTGTTGCTTCTGGACTTGTAGCACTCGCTGCATTTGCTTATAACTCCAGCGTATCGCTCTACCAGGCCGTTAAAAGCTTTCAAACACAACCAAAGATCATACGTGAACTCAAAGAAGAGCTCGAAGCCCTCGATGGTGTTTTACGATCTCTTCAGCTGGCAGCTGTCGATAACAGTGTAGACCTTACAGGTCTCAACCTCCCTCTATATCGCTGCGGCAAGGCATGCAGAGACTTCGAGGCAGTAATCATCAAATGCACGGCACATTCTGGCGGAGCAAGGACTAGTTTCCGGGATTGGGCGAAGTTAAAGTACATGGGTAATGATATTGCTGGATTTAAGAATATGCTTGGGGCATACAAATCTACCATTAGCATTGCGCTTGGTGATGCAAACTTGTATGTTTCATAGTCCATTCTTTTATGAACCAAGCTGATGATATTGTATAGCCGCAAGGCTGCCGTCACGGCCAATGTCCTCAAGGAGTATAAAGAAATGATCACTAATACTACCACCGACCTTGAAGACCACCTTCAAGAAATCGATAATAGACTGCAGACCCTTCTCTTACAAGGAGCCAGGATGTCCGACGAAGATGCAGCTGAGCGAGAACAAATACTAGAGGAAAGGGACAGCACCAAACAATGCCTTGCCATTTGCGCACAGGTCTCCGAGCACCTTGACCAACTCCGACCCAACGCCTTTGAAGATGTCTCTGCGCTCCAAGATAGCCATCAAAAGATCGTCACAACGCTAAGAGGTCTCACTCCGGCCAAGCGAGTCACAACCAATTTATTCAAGGAATGTAAAGAAATGCTCACTAACACAATCTCCGAGCTCGAAGAAAACCTTCGAAAAATCGACAACAGGCTGCAAAACCACTCCTTACAAGGAGCCGGGATGTTTGATGAAGTAGCAGTTGAACGAGAACGAGTTCAAGAGGAAAGTGAAAGCATCAAACAATGCCTTAGCATCTGCGCCCAGGCCTCTGAGCAAGCGGCTAAAGCCCGAACCAACATCTTCGAAGATGTTTCCTCAGCTCAAGAGGCCAATCAAGTGGTTGTCGCAACCCTTGGGGATCTTATTTCGGCCAGAAGAGTCAATGCTGGGGTGAGATCCACGCAATGGCTAGGACAGATGTCCGATGCTTCCCTACAGCAGCTCTCGCGGGATCGAGTGACGGTTGATCGTACGGCTACGGAGAAAGCCATGAAACAACAGAATGAGATGGTTGCGAAGTTTCAGGAACAGTATGGTACGGGACACAAACTCAGTTGTGCGGCTATAGGTCCAACGTCAGGTATATAAATATTTACTATGTAGAAATGTACTCTTATAGGGACCTGTTAGTTACCTCCCATGACTTATAATAATGCTGGTGCAACCTTGCAATCGAGCAGTTCTATTAGTCTGGTGACACTGACGATCTGTTATTTCTAGTCATGCAGATATTCTGACAAAAGAAGAGCTGCTCGTCGTCTGCTACAAACTTTCCCTGGCCTCATACTACTAAGCCAATCTTAATTGCTCATTTAGAAATATGCTACTCGAGGTTGCGTCGTAATACGTCCTGAGTAAAAGGATACAGATTTTAAGCCTGGTACTTAGATTGTATCTGGCCGTCCTGTATCAATGCCTGCAATAGACATAGATAATAATAATAAGAAACTGAACCGTATGGGAAAGTGAGAATCTATCGCATTCTCTTTCTGACACAATTACAAAGAGAAATGACAACATATCATGCTTCTTCCACGCCCCCGCTTGCTATCTAAATCTAATGGCGATGTTAGACTCAGCATTATTGAGCTTCTCTTCGCTGTTAGATATCTTGTTGATGATATCCTCTCGTTATTGTTGGGGCCTCCATTGCCATTTAATCCCTGACCGGAAGTAGTTGTGTCAGGATATCTGTTGAAAGGTACACCATGTCTAACAAGACTTGAAATTTAAAAAGGATCGAGGGTTGATGACGCTTTTTTTGTTGTACCCCGACTTATTGTTCTTCCGACCCGTTTAGCGTGAGAACTTGGGCAGGGGTCCCGCGGTACAGGTCGCGTCCAACAACAGCTCTCATATTTTGATGCCAATGCCATACATGCTGGGAACAATTTATTTACATGTTTTTATTTTATCAATTGATTATTGATAGAGCATATTATCCGACTATACACCGTCAGATACCAGCGTCTACCGTGTCTTCCCAAGCTGTGTGTTCTAGTCGCCAAAACGCGTACTAAAGTTCCTGCCAAGTTCATCCTTCGATATGATATAGCAGTGCGCAATACTCTGCACAACTTGCGGCAATATCTGGTTGCATTGTTTGGAGTATCTCTCCATGATCAGCCGGGATGTACCTTCCAAGATCATTACTCTCCACACTCTACCTCCACTTACAGCGAACACACCACCCATTATCCCCACCAGTCCTCATTCTTGTTGCACTCGAACCGGACGCGCTCTGCGGCTGTCGAATACTTACGCACTTACTCAAACGTGACTACATACCCCATAAAATCCAGCCAATTGCCGGTTATGGTGACCTGGAAAAGGCGGGGCGAGATGCTATTAGACCTATGATGGAAAGCCAAGGCGGAACGGGTGGTGTGGTTGTATGCCTTGGAGTAGGGGGCCTGGTTGATCTTGGTAGTCTGCTGGGCATAGAAGGAGATGGCGAGGATGGCGGAGGCTTTGATGGGGTTGAAGTTTGGGTTGTTGACGCGCGGCGCCCGTGGAATCTGGGGAACGTGTTTGGAGGAGTGCCCACATTACTAAGACTGGAGGAAAGTCAAACGCCTCAAAGCCAGCCAGGAGTTGATGGTGGTCGTATTCAGCGAGACTATAAACCGGGGAAGGGTGGAATCATTGTTTTCGACGACGGAGACATCGAGGAGGATCTGGCCAAAGAAAAGGAGTCTTATTTGGCGCTGGTTGACATGCCAGAGATTGATGATAATGGAGAAGAGAGCGATGGTAGTGATACCGAGAGTGATGAGGAAGAGGCCTTCACGGGTGGTACAGATACGCGGGTGGGCCAGAAAAGGAAGTCCTGGTCTGACAGGGACGAAGATGACCAGAGTAGCGATGAGGATGGCGACAGACCAAGACAAAGACGGAGGAGTAATTCTTCAAGTCCAATCCCAGAATCACCCACTCGACTACAAAAGCGCGGTCTGCTCTCATTGAATGGCCCCGACGTATTAGCATCCAGTGATGGGCGCTCAGTTTCTCCTACACCTGCCCAACCTCCGAAAGCCCCATCTGCAAAGACTTTACGACGTCGACTTCTAAAGCTTCGACGGAAGCATGAGGCTGTCCTACGGGCCTACTACTCCTTGGGCGCGTCATATTCGGAGCCAATATCTTCTATGATGTATTCTCTCGCGTCCGAACTAGGGAGAGAAGATAATGACCTCCTCTGGCTTACAATTGTGGGCGTTACCTCTATGGAATTATATGGTCGCTCCTCTACAGGAGTAGCAATATCTACACAAAAGGCCCTGGAGTCCAGAAACTACTCCTCTGGATGGCTAGGTATTCGAGGTTCTCGAATACGACAGCTTCTACGGGATGAAGTACGCCGTCTAAATCCTCCAGAACTCAGTGATTCTGGCTCTACTGCGAATCGAGGTGCAGAAAGTGGCATCATCCCAACTACTGCCCGAAGTCCAACAGACACGAGCATACGATTATCACCAGAACCCAAATTTCTCTTGATCAGACACTGGAGTTTGTACGACAGCATGCTTCACTCGCCATATCTCGCAGCACGGCTGCATATATGGTCTGATGCTGGGCGGAAAAGACTACATAAGCTTCTCGCAAAGATGGGGGTGAGCCTCGTTCAATGTAAGCAAAGCTACACGCATATGGATATGGAACTGAAGCGGAGCCTGCGGACGAAGTTACTTAAGTATTCTCGACAATACGGTTTGGATGACCTCGTTCCTGCGGCAGACACAGATGGAAGAGATATAGCAGGTTCGAAAGAAGGCTGGGGATTCGTAAGAAGCTGGGGCTGGTGTGCTACCCTTAGTGCCCAAGATGTTGGTGTTGTGGCTGGAGCTATTCTTGAAGTCGGTAAGAAAGGGGTAACAGCACTCGAAAACGGGGGCTGGGACCGAGGTAGAGAGATTAAGGAAACAACTGACGAGGAAGGCACTTTGGAGGGCGAAGAATGGGTTGGCAGATTTTGGGATGCTTACGATGCTCTTGAAAAGTATGTATCCGAAAAGACTGATTTCATTCGTATTACTAACAAGGATGCAGCATCGACGAATTGAAAGCTGCCCTTCCTACTGCCCAATATCTTCACCGCGCTATTCTGCGCACGGGGACCTCCCTCATCGAGAAGCGCCAGATTCGCCATCTTCGAGCATTTCGCATGTGCGTTGTGAAAGATGGCCCCGATGTGCAACTCTTCACCCATCCATCCGCACTAACTAAACTCGCACTCTGGATTGGCGAAGCAATAGCTGAGCAAGAGCGAGAGACTAAAGGAAAGCTCGGCCACGGCGGAAGAGGTACGCCTCTCGTTGTAGCCGGGCTTAATGAGAGCCGTGGAGTATATGTTGTCGTAGGCACAGGCGGCGGTGGTGGAACTAGCATGGGATTCGGCGACCGTGAAGCCGCGAAAGCGAGGAAAGAAAAGCGAGAAGCAAAGGCTAAAGCGAAAGAAGAGAAACATCGAAACAAAGAAAAGGTCCGCGAGGAGAGGCGTGCCGCGAAACGACGAAGCAATAACGAAGACGAAGGCGGTGATGATGACGAAGAGGATGAGACAGAGTCGGAAGCCTCAGACTCTTCCTCTGACGACGACGAAGACGAAGACGAAAACGAAGAGGACAAGGAGGAAATCAGAGGCTACGGAAGAAATAGATTCGGCAACGCATTCCAAGAGGTCATTCAAGAGACGAACGCTAGAGTCAGGATCGACAGCTTCGAGCACTGTGTGGTAGAAGTCAAAAAAGAGGATTTGGCAGGCTTCTTAGAGAGCCTGAGTATGAAAGCTGTTGTGGGTTGAGTTGGAGACGTGTAGATGCTTCCAGCGGAGCTATAGGTCATGATAATGGATGGAGGGCTTTTGCATGGCGTTTTTGCTGCATGATTGCATATGTATGTGTGTGTACATGGCTTGGATAGATGTGCTATGGCTTGCTTTGAATTGCTTTTTGGTAGTCAGTCATGAATAAAGTATTTCTGCATTTTGAAAGCTCTCAATTTTCTGGGGACCAAGGTCACATACGTGCTGATATAGAAAGTGTTCTAAATCTGAATTGAAGGCCAGAAATCTTGGGGGTCTTAAACGTTCACAAAGTCTGGATATCAGTCCGTTGAATAATCATCTATACAATACGCCATCTGATGCTTCATAACCAAATACCAACGCCACAGGCATTTATCAATGTTACATGCATCTCCCATTAAACTTTTCACTTCCCAATGAACGTTCTAACATCCCAAACCAGCAGCCTCTCATCCCAGCCACAACTAGCACACCACCCCTCAGCCCCAAACAAGCACCAATCCACCCCGGTCACAAACTCTGTATGCCTCGCCATCCTGCCCAACTCCTTCCCTACTCCACCCGCCCCGCCCACAGCACCAAGCCCTCCCGGTCTGCCTGGTTCAGCGGCCATCCCCATCGCCGTTCCGTCGCTCCATACCCTACACGTCATATCATAACTCGCACTCAGCAACACATCGCTCAAATGTGGACTCCACGCCAGCTTCCGCACCGCATACTCATGCCCCTGCAGTATCGCTATCGGCCCCTGCGCCGGACTCCTGATATCAAATGTTCTTATAATGCGATCCACGCCCGCGGTAGCGATCACGTTGCTGCGGTACTTATTCCAATCGTGCGTTAGGGCTTCCGAAGGCGGGAAGCCGGGTCTGTTCGAGCCGATGACGGAAGGAGAGGGCCGCGCGGGGGCGGAGTGGATGGAGATGGAGGTGACGAGATGGTTGGATGCGCTGGGTGGGGTGCGGAGGTCGAAGACTCGGAGGGTGGAGTCGCTGGAGACGGAGGAGAGAACGGAGGGGCTGTGGGGGGAGAAAGCAGTGCTGTAGGTGCAGGAGTGAGTTGGGATGGTGACGATTGAGGAGGGGCGGGTGGGTGACCACTGTGCAGTGAGGTTTTAGCTATAGAATGAGCATTCGTGGGGGGAAAGGGGCATACGATCTTAATTGTACCGTCCCAGGAGCTGCTCGCGAAGGTGTCTTTGGCCACTAAATTCCAGTAGACGGAGAAGACCTCCCGGTTATGCTCTTGCCATGACTGGACGGGGAACTGGTCTACCGAGATGTCGAAGAGCTTGACTGAGCCGTCGCCGCAGCCTACGACGATTTGGTTCTCGTGGCCTTCGGACCATGCTGTGTCGAATAGAGAATCTTGGGTGTCAAACCTGCTCCTTCATTAGCTCATATTTGGACTATAGTCCTGCAACTAAGGTAACATTACCATTTCTCTGGCTGTATCCCTTTCGCAGTTAGACCCAGGATATACAGCCTTCCATTCCCGACCAGCCCAAAGTTGGCCGAGGCTGATACGGCGATGCGGGAATCGAAGAAAGGCGAGTACTTCACCGCGTAGCCATTGAAGCCTTGAGTCCGGTATTCAAGCATGCCATTCATGACTGGAGACTTGCGGGCTTGGTCAAGGGTAACATGAGGCCATCATCATTATGTTTGAAGGAGGGATGCCCTCCTTTCTCCCGGCACTTTATTCCTGGCTTGATAGCAATCAAGTTCTGATGCTTGAGCCGAGGGCGGTGAACGTGCTGTTCTGCCGTTCTCGGCTTGTCTGTTTTCATGTGTGACGAGTTCGCGTCATCATTGCTAGGTTTAAGGCAACTGGATGAGGGAAAAGCTTTGAGCACAATTTTCGACACGCTCCGAATATCCTTTTCATAAGTTTCAAGCCGTGGACATTTCCTTGTTCACTATGCCTACATCTCTTCCCTTTTGCCACTGCGAGGCGGGATTCCTGAGTCATATTTATTCTGGCCTTGTTGCTACGTTTTCCTAAGAATCCTTTCCTTATGATCATGGATAACTTTATATCTCGAAAACGGCGGAGATTATCCCCAGGGTATATAAATCCTCGAGAAGATGAAGATTCTACAGATCTTAAACTGGCCATGCTAGCATCTCTGCATCCGCATCTGGAACAACAGGTTCTCTTGGACATTCTCCTCGCCCATGAAGGATCCGTTGAAGCTGCTTCGGCTTCTCTCATTTCTCCGGATAACTTCTCACCCAAGAAGAACCCAGTTGCTCCTGGCTATCAAAGCTCTCTAGCAAACTTTGCTGTCACATCTGCCACAAGTAAAAGGCCCAAGCTACTCTCCAAAAAGGGGAAGACTTTATATCTATACTCTCCAGAAGATGTGGCCGTCCATACCCCATGTTCGATCATCCATAATTTCCTTCCTGCAAAGGATGCGAATGAGTTGTTGGAAGAGCTCTTACTGGAGGCACCTTCGTTCGAGAAAATTACGTTCAAGTTATTTGACAATGTTGTATCAAGTCCTCATACGTCATGCTTTTATGTCGAGACCTTGGAGCAGATGAAGAAGCAGAAGACTGAGTACGTCTACAATGGGGACCTCCTTAGTGTAAGTCAACATAAGCCCTTGAGCTCAACAAACAGTTGGCTCACATCTAGATTCTTTCATTCTCGACGCCTAGAGTTTTCATTTTCTTTCACTCATGATCATTTATGTTTCGTTCTATCCTTATGGCAAGCTTATATTGAATGTAACAACCAATATGCTCACGATTTATAGGACATCCGCCAAATCACGCCCGTTATGCGGCGCATATCCTCTAAAGTCCAAGAAGCAGTAAACTCTGAAGTTGCCTCCCGCATCAAATCCCACTATCCAGATGGGAAAAAGCTAAAATACCAATCTCCTCACCCCTGGGTCCCCAACGCCGCCTTTGTAAATTGCTACGCCGGCGGCAACGAAAGCGTTGGCTACCACAGCGACCAACTCACATATCTCGGACCCCGAGCCATCATCGGCAGCATTTCCCTAGGAGTAGCACGAGAATTTCGGGTCCGACGGATCGTACCTCACGACCTTGATACGTCCTCCTCCACCACCACAGCAACATCAAATCCCAAAGCCAAAGACGAAGCAGGCGACGCATCCGGTCAAATCTCCATCCACCTCCCCCACAATTCCCTCCTAATAATGCACGCCGAGATGCAAGAGGAATGGAAACACAGCATCGCCCCGGCCGCCGCCATCGACCCGCACCCCATATCCGGCAACAAGCGGATCAACATAACTTATCGCGACTACAAGGCTAATTTGCATCCGAAGTTTACGCCGAAGTGCAAGTGTGGCGTGCCCACGGTACTCAGGGTCGTGCAGCGGAAGAAGGAGAATTGGGGCAGGTATTTCTGGATGTGCCATGCAGGGAATGTGCCGGGCAAGGAAGGCTGTACGTTCTTCCAGTGGGCGGAGTTTGATGATGATGGCGAGCCGATTTGGAAGGGTGGGGCGAGCAAGGGTAAAGGCGAAGATCCTCTGCAAGCAGCGGGCTCTCGATAGGGGTCAGTAATGTCCTGTCTAGCGCTAAATCGAGTGCACATTATTGAATTCACAAGGCAACCATGTCAAAGGTGAACGACCTTTTTTTAAAAGTGAAGTTGAGTTGTATTGTCTGTGTCCCCCATTACATGAGAAAGCCTTTTCCAGCGCCGCAATGACGTCCTTTGGAAGACGAGAACGCCATATCCACCATGATCATACATATCTACACTAGTTTTTCAAATACAGAAAGAGAGAGATACCATCTATAACACAGAAAACCCTATATCAAAACAGCGTCCTTCCTGACACAAGGCAATCCTATCAATACCGTTGACGTGGGGCCCTGTTATAACGTCCCCCAAATCCTCGGTCGTCATCGCGTCCTCCAAATCCCCGGTCACGGCCATAGCTTGAACGTTCCCGCCCACTTCCTCTGCTATCACCAAAACCGCGGTCGTCATCGCGCGAGAATCCACCGCCGAAGCTGTCCCGTAAGCCTCTCCCACCGAAACCTTCTTGCCGTGGTCGAGGCCCATCAGAGTCTGGTCTCCGCCCAATTACGACTCCACGAAGCCTAGAAAGACCAAGCGTATTTGCCAGCTTTGGACTTATAGACGGTGGCTCTTCCCAACCCCATCCAAATCTTGTCCACTGATTCAAGGTATCGATCAAATCTTGCTTGTCATCCGTGCCGTGCATTACACCCACCATGGCCATAAAGGCTGCGACCTTCGTCTCCCGATCTACCATTTTAGTAGCGTCCACGACTTGGGTTAATGTCGTGGCCAAAGCTGCAGGAAGCTGAGCATCACGCGTCATATCAACTGCTGCAGCTTCAAGTGAAGTATCTGGTTGCAGCGGGAGACCTCGTAGACGACGTCGTGTTAATCGAGATTCCAGACTAGAAATAAATAACCAGCCTTCTCCAGTCTTGTCTCCACGGCCTGTTCTTCCGATGCGATGAATGTACTGGTCTCTGTCCGGTGGCAAGCCAATTTGGATCACGTGGGTGACATTTGGGAAATCCATCCCTCTTGCAGTTACATCGCTAGAGAACATAATAGCAGATTTTGCACGACGGAAGCGCTCAGACACTCGTGTTCGCTGCTGCTGAGTGAGCTTTCCATGCATCTGCGATATTTCGGTTGGCCATAAAGGGTGTTTCGCATAAAGTCCGCCGGATGAGGCTTTCAAGTTTTCAAAAATCTTGGTAGCAAGCTCAACGTTGGCTGTTGAACTGAAGTAGACCAGCGCCTTGAAAGGCATAGTAGTGTTGGAAGACAGAGCGTTTTTCTCAATCTCTCGTTTACAGAGCTCAAGAAGAGCAGGCATGAGATTTTCAAGTCCTCCAACCTCTACAACTTTCTGTGGAACTTTCTCATGGGTTGCTTGTTCTCCCTTTTGGATTGTTTGCACGAACTGGAAATCGTCCTTCAACGTTCTTCTGACCAGCCCCATAACTTCTCTGGGAACTGTGGCAGAGACCAGTAACGTTTGGC
>Ga0335072_10009213_pt1 | contig 14247 bp, 16 predicted proteins | sample Lox_Sample_21_FD_206725 | JGI IMG/M metagenome (GOLD analysis project Ga0335072, IMG submission 206725) | Soil microbial communities from Loxahatchee National Wildlife Refuge, Florida, United States - Lox_Sample_2.1 | ecosystem: Environmental > Terrestrial > Soil > Wetlands | place: USA...
CCGCCTCGTTGCGCGCCGCGGAGATCGTGCGCTCGGCCTGCTCCTGCGCCGCCGTCAGCATCCGCTCGGCCTGCTCGCGCGCGTCGGCGCGGACTCGTTCTGACTCCTGCGAGGCCTCGCCGCGAAGTTTGTTTATGTCGTCGTCGGCCTTGTTCTTCTGTGCCTTCGCCTCGTCGTCGGCGAGCCTGAGGATCTGCGCGATGCGCTCGCTGACTTCCTCGTGCGCCGGCCGGCCGGCCAGCGCCTGCTGCCGGACAGTGGACATTTCACGCCGCAAGTGCTCGCTCTCGTCAAGTGCCCGGGCGAGACGCTGCTCCAGCTCGCGGATCTCGTTGTTGCGGCGAGCTACAAAGTCGTCAACCTGGCGGCGGCTGTAGCCGCGCATCTGCATCTCGAATTCTTCGTGCAGAAGATTCGGCAGGAGATCGCTATTTTCATTCATGGCATCACGAGAATCTATGAGTCCTGAGGTTAGAGAACAGTTACGCCCAGACTCTTCTCCGGTGAGACCACTGTCCGCAACCGGAACGGCTGAGTGTCCCGTTATATCCGATGTTGCAGCCCGCCCGAGAGCGTGATGATGCGATCTGCGTAGTGGACCGAGAACGATCCGTGACGTAAGCTGTAGTCGACCAGTTACTCTATGACAACGCAATCATCGGGCTAATCTGGACATAACTAGTCAGATGAGGCTAGTGGTGGCTCATCGGGACAATGAGGACTTTGGTCCTCGAGCAACAGATGTCCGAATATCAGGATGGCAACACGCCCCGCCGTAAGTTCGCGGAATCGTTACCGGGAAGACGGGTAAAACTATACGTAAGGGTGGGTGCGAATGGCCCCGATGGGTCATGCGGAGGAATGGTGTCTCGACGTAACCTGAAGGACAGAGGAGAGAGTGCCCGGTCGACGGAGGTGAGCACGATTCCCAGGCAGGTCGATCTCCGTATCCACGATGACGTGGCCCTAGACGAGATCGAACTCTACGCCGAAGTGCTCGGCGCCGTCGCCGCGAGCGATGGGCCGCTTTCATCCTCAGAACTCGACGCCGTGCTTGGCGTCCGTTTAAGCGTTCGGGTGCCGCGCGGCTAACGCCCGGACCTCCGGTACATCACGTCGGTGTGCCAGCGGTCGAACCCTAGTGCGGTGTACATCCTGGTGGCTGCCGTGTTCGACTCGTCCACGTAGAGCATCACCTGGCTCAGTCCGAGGCGCTGCAGGTGCGCCACTCCGGCGAGCGTGAGCGCGCGACCGAGGCCGCCGCCCTGCTGTCCCGGATCGACCCCCACCACGTAGACCTCGCCGATCGGGTCGCTGCCGTCGCCGTCCGCCGGGTGAACCTTGGTCCAGTGGAAGCCGGCCATCCGCCCGTCTCGCTCGGCGATGAAGAAGCCCGCCGGGTCGAACCAGGGCTCCGCCTCGCGGACCTCCAGGTCCTTCCTCGTCCAGGCGCCCTGCTCCGGGTGGTGGGCGAAGGCCCGCCCGTTGACCGCGAGCCATTCGTCTTCATCCTCGCCCGGCCGGAACGTGCGCACGGACACCCCCGCGGGCCAGGCCGGCGCGGGCAGCACGCGGCCGGTGAGCGGCATCAGCATCTGCCACAGCGCCCGGAACCTGGTGAAGCCGGCCGACGCGGCGAGCGCCGCGGCCGCGGGCAGGTCGCCATGCGCCCACAGCCGGGTGCCGTGCCCGTCCGCCCCCGCGACAACGGCCGAGACCAGCGCGGACCCGTAGCCGCGGCGCCGGTGCGCGGGATGGACGACGAGCTCGCCGCTCGCGTCCCCGTCCTCGCCGGCGTCCGGGCCATCCAGGTGCGCGTACCCGGCCGCGGAGCCGTCCACGGTCAGCAGCAGGTCGCGCGCCAGCCGGCCGCTGCCGTGCCGGACCTGCAGCAGCGCGTTCTCCGACAGCGGCGCCACGCCGTCCGCCGCTCGCGCGGCCTCGGCCAGCGCGAGAACCGGCACGGACTGGTCCGGTGCGAGGGGGCCTTCGGTGATGCGGATCGGGTCCTGCCGGTCGCCCGGCACGGTCACCGGTCCGCCGTCACGGCGCCCGGGGAGTCGGCGCCGAGCATCCCGCCGTCGCGGTCCTCCGGTACGCCCTTGACCGGCACGAACCGGTAGCCCACGTTGCGGACCGTGCCGATGAGCGCCTCGTGCTCGGGGCCGAGCTTGGCGCGCAGCCGGCGGACGTGCACGTCGACCGTCCTGGTGCCGCCGAAGTAGTCGTAGCCCCAGACCTCCTGCAGCAGGTGAGCCCGGGTGAACACGCGACCGGAGTGCTGCGCGAGGAACTTGAGCAGCTCGAACTCCTTGAACGTCAGGTCGAGCACGCGCCCGCGCAGCCGCGCGGAGTACGTGGCCTCGTCGATCGCGAGGTCGCCGGATCTGATCTCGTCCGGCGCGTCTGCCGCGGCGCGCAGAGCGCGACGTCCGGTGGCGAGCCGGAGCCTGGCCTCGACCTCCGCGGGCCCCGCGGTGTTCAGGATCACGTCGTCGGTGTTCCACTCGGCGCTGACCGCGGCGAGGCCGCCCTCGGTGACGATCGCGAGCATCGGGCAGTCAAGGCCCGTCGTGTGCAGCAGACGGCAGATACTCTTGGCATGCGCCAGGTCACGTCGCGCGTCGACGAGGATGACGTCCGCTGGCGGCGCCTCAACCAGCGCCGACGCGTCCGCGGGCAGCACGCGAACCGAGTGCAGCAGCAGGCCGAGCGCCGGCAGGACTTCGGTTGACGGCTCCAGGACGCCGGTCACCAGCAGCAACTCGCTCACCTGTTGCCCACCTCCAGTCGTGACGACAAGCGACGTGTCATTGTCGCGGTTTGCGCCATCAATAATTCTGTATAAACACAAACGGGACCAGGGGGCAACACCGCCCTAGGTCCCGTTGAAATGAGGATAGCTGATGAGCAAGGTCACGGTCAGGTACTGGGCGGCTGCCAAGGCTGCCGCCGGCGTACCCGAGGAGCCGGTGGAAGCGGCGACGCTCGCCGAGGCGCTCGACGCGATCGTCGCCGCCCGGCCCCCCGGCGACCCGCTGCGGACCGTGCTGGCCAGGTCATCGTTCCTGGTGAACGCCACTCCCGTCGGCCGCGCCGCCAAGGAGTCCGTGCTGCTCGACGAGGGCGCGCTCGTCGAGGTGCTGCCGCCGTTCGCCGGCGGCTGACCCGGTTACCCGAAGAACGTGACGTTCTTCACGTCGTGCACGACAATGTGACGGTGAGCAACGAGCCAGGTCAGTCCGGACAGGAAAATTCTCCTGCTGACCTGAACCAGTCGCCCGCCGAACCCGTACTAGCTAATGTGCCGGGCGCTGGACCGGCCGCGCAGCGGGAAGGCGTGGCCGACGAGGCGTTTATCAGGGCGCTCTATGCCGAACACGGCGGCGCTCTGCTCCGGTACGCCCTGCACCTGACTGGAGGCGACAGGCAACGGGCGGAGGACCTAGTGCAGGAAACCATCGTGCGGGCGTGGCGTCACCCAGAGGCGCTCGCCGACCGGCCGGCTCGGCCATGGCTGTTCGCCGTGGCGCGGAACCTGGCGGTGGACGCTTACCGGGCGCGCCAGTCCAGGCCGCCGGAGGTCGGCCAGGCGGTGCTCGACACGCTCCCCGCCGACGACGACGCGGACCGCACGCTCGAGTCCTGGGCAGTGGCCGAGGCGCTGGCCTCACTGCGGCCCGATCACCGCAAGGTGATCATCGAGACCTACTACAAGGGATGCTCGGTGGCGGAGGCAGCGGCGACCCTCGGCATACCGCCGGGAACCGTGAAGTCGCGCACCTTTTACGCGCTGAAGGCGCTCAAGCTCGCGCTCCAGGAAAGGGGGTTGGCGCCATGACGCAGCAGATGGACTGTGCCGAGGTACGGCTGTCCCTCGGCGTGTACGTGCTTGGCGCCATCGATCCGGCTGAGCGCGCCATGGTGGACAGCCATCTGGCCGGCTGCCGTGACTGCCGGGACGAGCTCGCGGGCCTCGCCGGGATACCGGCGCTGCTCTCGCGGGTCGGCGCGGAAGAAGCGTTCGCGCTCGCAGAGAACGACGGGCCGCCCGCCGACTTGGCGGCCGTCGGCCCCGGCGCGGCTGAGCCGCCCCGTGAACTGCTGGCGACCGTCATCGACCTGACCTCGGCCCGCCGCCGGCGCCGCCGCTGGCGAGAAGCGGGCCTCGGCGTCGCGGCCGCGCTGATCGTCGCGGTTGGCGTGTTCGGCGGCCTGCGGCTGGGCTCGAGTCCGCCGCAGAGCACGCAGGCAAGCGCGCAGTTCCCCGGACCCGCCGCCGGCCCGTGGCAAACGGTGTCCGGGCATTCGCAGGACATGACCGCCACCGTGATGTACCGGCCGATGGGCTGGGGGAGCCAGCTCGCCGCCAAGGTCAGCGGCATCCCGATCGGGACCACCTGCCAGATGTGGGCGCTCGGCGCGAACGGCAGCAGGACGCTGGTCGGCAGCTGGGAGACCGACAACAGGGAAGGCACCGTCTGGTACCCGGCGTCGGCCGCGGTCCCGGCCGGCCAGCTGCACGGGTTCGTGATCACGGTCGGCACGTCGTCGGCGATCACGGTCCCGATGTGAACCCCCGATGTGAACCCCAGGAAAGAAATAGGGAATAGGAGACCGCGTCCGGTGCGCTGGTAGGGGCGTGGGCGGTGGCCTGATAGTTCTCGTGGCGGTGCTCGCCGTGGCGTGCGCCGCGGGATTCGCCATGCGCCGCCGCCAGGGGCGCTTTCGATCGGCCGGCGACGCCACCCCCGTTCGCGCCGCCGCCTCCGGCACCGTGCTGACCGCCGCCGACCTGGGCGCCCCGCTCGGCGCGCGTGGCACGCTCGTCCAGTTTTCCAGCGAGGTCTGCGCCTACTGCGGCCCGACCAGGGAACTGCTCACCGAGGTGGCGAGGGACCGGGACGGCCTGGCGTTCGTCGAGATCGACGCCACGGAGCGGTTTGACCTGACCAGGCGGCTGCGGGTGTTCAGCACCCCGACGGTCCTCGTGCTCGCCGCGGACGGTTCCGTCGCGGGGCGCGCCGCTGGCCGGCCGCGCAAGTCCGACGTGCTCGCGGCGGTTGGCACTGTTCTCGGTGAGCCCGGCAGTGAGGGTGACAGCGAGGCCGCGGGTGAATAGCATCGGGTGTGTGTCTTCCAGAACAGCGCAGATGCTGACCAAGCGACGTGCTGTCGACTTTTGCCGGGTGGCGACCGCTCTCTGTACAGCCACCCCGGTAACCCCTGCCGTCTGACCCGTGGGTCGCCGTAGGCAGGCGGAGGAATGTCACATCTCACGTGTGTCTGGGAGCTAAATGACGATCGATCCGCGAGGCCCGCGTTTTGGCGCGGTCATCACGACAGTGGTGCTCGCGATCGTGCTGATCACCGGCAGTGGCTGGCTCCTCCTCGCTCAGACGCTTGTGTTCGCCGCGGGGGCGCTGGCCGGCCTGCGCTATCACCCCTACGGGCTCGTGTACCGTCACCTGGTCCGGCCACGGCTCGGACCACCGTCGAGGACCGAGGCGGAGGCTCCGCCCCGCTTCGCTCAGGGCGTCGGCATGGTGTTCGCCGCTATCGGCACCGTCGGTTTCCTGACCGGCGCGACCGTGGTCGGCTACGTGTTCGCCGCGTTCGCCCTGGGCGCCGCGTTCTTGAACGCGGCCTTCGATTACTGCCTCGGTTGCCAGATGTACTTGCTCATCCAACGGATCCGGCCGGCGGCCTGAGGGCCCGGCCGCACAAGGAGGTTTCTCGCATTATGAGCCGTTCCGACGTCCTGGTCGACGCCGACTGGGTGGAATCCCACATCGGCGAGCCCGGCTACGTCATCGTCGAGGTCGACGAGGACACCAGCGCCTACGACAAGGGACACATCCCGAGCGCGATCAAGATTGACTGGAAGAAGGACCTGCAGGACCCGGTTCGCCGCGACTTCGTGGACAGGACCGGCTTCGAGACGCTGCTCTCGGACCGCGGCATCTCCAACGACGACACCGTCATCCTGTACGGCGGGAACAACAACTGGTTCGCGGCGTACGCGTACTGGTACTTCAAGCTGTACGGGCACCAGAACGTGGTGCTGCTCGACGGCGGCAGGAAGAAGTGGGAGCTCGACTCCCGCGAGCTGAGCACCGACGTGCCAAGCCGGGCGAAGACCAGCTACCACGCCTCCGAGCAGGACTCCTCGCTGCGCGCCCTGCGCGACGAGGTGATCGCCGCGATCGGCAAGCGGAACCTCGTCGACGTGCGGTCTCCCGACGAGTTCGCCGGGCGGCTGCTCGCCCCGGCACACCTGCCGCAGGAGCAGGCGCAGCGCGGCGGTCACATCCCGACCGCGAAGAACGTCCCGTGGTCCAAGGCCGCGAACGAGGACGGCACGTTCCGGTCCGACGACGAGCTCACGACCCTGTACAGGGACGACGCGGGCGTCGACTTCGGCAAGGACACGATCGCGTACTGCCGGATCGGCGAGCGCTCGGCGCACACCTGGTTCGTGCTGCACGAGATCCTCGGCCAGCCGAACGTGAAGAACTACGACGGTTCGTGGACCGAGTACGGCTCGCTCGTCGGCGTGCCGATCGAGCTCGGGGAGGGCAAGTGAGCAACGACGGTTGCGGCGCGCCGGCTGGCGGCGTGACGATCACGAAGGACGCGGCGGGCAAGGAGGCGATCGTCGAGGGCCACGTGCTCCGCGACGGCGCGCCCGTCGCGACTGGTTACGCCCGGCTGCTCGGCACCGGCGACGAGTTCGTCGCGGAGGTGCCGCTCGGCGAGGACGGCGGCTTCCGCTTCTTCGCCGCGCCAGGCGACTGGACGCTCCGCGTCCTCGCGCCAGGCGGGGTGCGCGCCGAGTACGCGGTCTCCGCGGACATCGGCCAGATCACCAAGGTGGAAGTGGCCGTCTAGGCAAGCGAACACCACGGCGGCGGGTACGGCGGTTCACCGTCTGTACCCGCCGCCGTCGCTTGCCCGTATCCCGCACCCAGTACGCTCGGGCCATGGTCGAACCGCGCGAGGAATTCGAGCGTCAGCTAGAAGACATCGAGGCCAAGGTCATCGAGCTGTTCGCGATGGTGGCCGAGGACCTGCCGAGGGCCACGCAGGCCCTGCTGAGCGGCGACGCCGACGAGGTGCTCGCGTTGCTGATCGAGCGTGATCGCCTCATCGACATGCTCTACCCGCAGATCGAGGAACTGGTCAACAGGGAGATCGTGCTCCAGGCGCCGGTCGCCGTGGACCTGCGCTACCTCCTGTCGGTGCTGCGCATCGTGCCGGTTCTCGAGCGCGCCCACGACCTGGTCACCTCGATCGCGACCCGGGCCAGCCACGGCCTCGGCGAGGCACTGACCCCGCGCAGCAGGGTGCTCGTCGAGCGGATGGGCGATCTCGCGACGGCCATGTGGCGGACGGCGGCCGACGCCTGGTACCAGCGGGACCGCAATGCCGTGTTCGCTCTGGGCGAACGCGACGAGGAGATGGACGAGCTGCACTCCAGCCTGACCGCCGAGCTCGCCTCGGGCCAGATGGCGGTGCCGGTGGCCATGGAGATGGCGCTGGTGGCGCGCGACTACGAGCGGGTGGGCGCGCACGCGGTCAACATCTCCCGGCGCGTGGTCTACCTCGCGGGCTCCGGGGACGGGCCGTCAACAGGAAACGCGCCCGACTCGCCGGCGGCGTAACGAGCAATATCGCCGGGAGTCAGGCGCGTACGTTCTGGATGATGATTCTGTTCTTACCCGATGCGGCCGGTCACGTAGGCCTGCGTGCGGCTGTCGTGCGGGTCCTCGAAGATCTGCTGCGTCGCGCCGTACTCGACGAGCACACCGGTGCGCGTGTCGCTCGCTCCCGGCTTCTCGTTGCGGAGCACCGAGTAGAACGCGGTGCGGTCGCTGACCCGGGTCGCCTGCTGCATGTTGTGCGTGACGATCACGATCGTGTACTGCGACTTGATCTCCTGCATGAGATCTTCGATCCGGCCCGTGGCGATGGGGTCGAGCGCCGAGCAAGGCTCGTCCATCAGCACGACGTCGGGCTCGACCGCGAGCGTGCGGGCGATGCAGAGCCGCTGGGCCTGGCCGCCGGACAGGCCGAGGCCCGACTTGTTCAGCCGGTCCTTCACCTCGTCCCACAGCGCGGCCTGGCGCAGCGAGCGCTCGACGATCTCCTCCAGCTGGCTCTTCTTCCTGATGCCGTTGATCCGCGGCCCGTACGCGACGTTCTCGAAGATCGACTTCGGGAACGGGTTCGGCTTCTGGAAGACCATGCCGATGCGCCGGCGCACGGCGGTCGGCGAGACGGCCTTGTCGTACAGCGAGGCGCCACGGTAGTGCACTTCGCCCTCGACCCGCGCGGACGGGATCAGGTCGTTCATCCGGTTCAGCGTCCGCAGCACGGTCGTCTTGCCGCACCCGGACGGTCCGATGAACGCCGTGATCTCGTTCTGGTAGATCGCGATAGAGACGTCAGTGACGGCGCGGAACGAACCGTAGTAGATGGACACGTTCTTGGCGTCGAAGATCTTGTTGGCCTCTGTCGCCGGGGATACGGGTGCCGTGGTGGTCTGCGGCACCTCCAGCTTGGCGGTGACCTTTTGCTCTTGTTGTTCCATGATGTGTCCCTAGTGGTCGTACCGGGCGAACCGTGCGGTGACGAGGCGCGCCACGATCATGAGGATGAACGCGATCGCGATCAGCGTCAACGCCGAGCCCCAGGCGCGAGCCTGGGCGCCGGTGTACGGCTGCGTCGCGTTCTGGAAGATCAGCGTCGACAGAGCGGTGTTGGGCCCGCTGAACAGGTTCTTGTTGATGGTCTGGGTCACCAGGATGGTGAAGACGAGCGGCGCCGTCTCGCCCGCGGCCCTGGCGACGGCGAGCAGCGCGCCGCTGACGATGCCGCCGATGGCGGCAGGCAGCGTCACGGTCAGCGTCACGCGGGCCTTGGTGGCACCGAGGGCGTAGCTCGCCTCCCGCAGGCTATTCGGCACCAGCCGGAGCATCTCGTAGGTCGATCGGATAACGATGGGCAGCATCAGGCAGGCGAGGGCGAAGGAGCCGGCTAGTCCCGAATACCCGAAGTGCAGTACCCAGATCGTGAAGATGAACAGGCCCATGATGATCGACGGCACGCCGGTCATGACGTCGGCGAAGAAGTTGATGACCCGCGCCAGCAGGTGGTTGCCACCGTACTCGTTGATGTAGATCCCGCCGAGGATGCCGAGCGGGATGGCCATCAGCGACGCGAAGCCCGTGATGACCAGCGTGCCGTAGACGGCCGGTCCCACGCCGCCGTAGGTCACAGGCAGCACGTTGACCGGGATACTGCCGGTCAGGAACTGCCAGCTGATGGCCGACGCGCCCTTCGAGATCACCGTGAAGAGCACGAAGCCGAGCGGCACGAGCATGACCACGAAGGCAATCCACATGCCCACGGTGGCGAGCTGGTTCTTGGTGCGCCGCCAGCCGCTGGGCTCGCGGAGGTCGACGGTTTGCTGCTCGCTTGCGATGGCCATCATGCCCCCCGTGAACGGCGTGCGGAGCGGTCCACGATCGCGCGGGCGCTCAGGTTGATGATGATCGTGATCACGAACAGGAGCACGCCCATCCCGATCAGCGCGGCGCGGAACACACCGACCGTGGCCTCGCCGAACTCGTTCGCGATGACCGCGGGCATCGAGTACCCGGGATTGAACAGGTGCGTCGTGATCGTGGCCGAGGAGCCGATCACCAGCGCCGCGGCGATCGTCTCGCCCATCGCCCTGCCGAGGCCCAGCAAGACCGCCCCGACGACGCCCGCCTGGCTGTGCGGCCACACGGCGCCGCGGATCATCTCCCACCGGGTGGCGCCGAGCGCGTACGCGCCTTCCCTGTCGATCGCCGGCACGGTCGCGATGACCTCACGGGACAGCGAGGTCACGATCGGGGTGATCATGACCGCCAGGATGAGGCCGGCGGTGAAGAACGAGGCGCCGCTGACGCCTTGCCCGCCGAAGAAGGTGCTGAGCACCGGGACGCCGTTGAGGCCAGAGGCGATCGACTGGTAGATGCCCTGCAGCCAGGGCGCCAGCACCAGGATGCCCCACAGGCCCCAGACCACCGAGGGGACGACGGCCAGCAGGTCGATCACGTACACGATCGGCCGCGCGAACCGCCGCGGCACCACCTCGGTGAGCAGCAGGGAAATGCCTATGCTCACCGGGAACGCGATAATGATCGCGATCGCGGCCGTGACGAGCGTGCCGTAGATGAACGGCAGGGCACCGAACGCGTTGTGCGCCGGGTCCCAGTCGGTCGAGAAGACCCCGGACCAGCCCTCTGTGGTGAACCACGTGGCGGACTGCTGGGTCATGCTGATGGCGATCAGGGCCAGGATGATCAGCACCAGCAGGCCGGCGGCGAGGCAGAGGACCTGGAATGAGCGATCGCCGAACGGGCGTCGCCTGGTAAGGGGGGAGGCGGATTCGGCCGGGATGGCCGAATCCGCCCTTGCCGTCATACTCACGTCAGCAAACTCCTCATGGAGACAGTCTGCCTTGTTACGTTCCTCATGCTAAGAGGTGATCTGGCTTAGCTGCGCGACGGCCTGAGAGTCGATGTTGGACGGCAGCTGTGCGTAGTTGAGTGGCCCGAGCAGTGCCTGGCCCTGCGAGCCGAGCAGGAAGCCGAGGTAGGCCTTGAGCAGCGCGACGTCGTTGGCGTTCGGCTGCGTCGCGTACACGATGTCCCACGTCTGGTAGGTGATCGGGTAAGCGCCCGGGTCGCTCGACGCCCACACGGCGTGGAACGTCAGGTCAGGCGCGACCGTGGCCCCGGCAGCGTCCGTGGACGCCGCGGTCGTCGACGGCGCGACGAACTGGCCGGCCTTGTTCTCGATGGAGGCGCCGGTCAGGCCGGAGGCCTTGGCGGTGGAGTAGTCCACGTAGCCGATCGCGCCTGGCGTCGACTTGACGACCTGCGCGACGCCGCCGTTGCCGCTGGCGGCGCGGGCGGTGGACGGCCACTTGATCGTCGAGCTGCTGCCGAGGGTCCAGTCGCTAGGCGCGGCGTCCTCGAGGAACAGCGAGAAGTTCTGCGTGGTGCCTGAGGAGTCCGAGCGGACCGCGAGGGTGATCGGCGTGCTCGGCAGCTTGACGCCCGGGTTGATGGCCGCGATCGCGGGGTCGTTCCAGGTCGTGATCTTGGCCTGGAAGATGTCAGCGATGACCTTGGGGCTCAGCTTGAGGTTGCTCACGCCCGACAGGTTGTACGCCATGTCAATCGGGCCGATCAAGATCGGGAAGTACAGCACCTTCTTGCCGTTGAGCTTCGACTCTTCGGTGGTCGGGATCGTCGAGTCAGAGCCGGCGTAGTTGACGGTGCCCGCGTACAGGTCAGCGCGGCCCGAGCCAGAGCCCACGCCGTCGTAGTTCACTGTGGCGCCGGAGTTCACCGACTTGAAGGCCGAGATGGCCGCCTGCTGGAAAGTCAGCTGGAAGGTCGAGCCAGCGCCGTCGAGCTTGCCGCTGGCGGCGGCGGCGCTGCCCGAGGCCGAGGTGGCGGCCGGCGCACTGGTCGCCCCCGAGGAAGAGGAAGAGCTCGAGCTCGAGGAGCACGCCGCGAGGAGAGCCACAGCGACGGCACCTCCCACCGTCGCGACGTGCTTTCTGCCTCGAAGTTGCATATCCGGATTCTCCTTGTGGGTATAGCGTCTATCGCACGCGGTGATCAACCCGGCGCGGCCTATTGCCGGCAAATCGTGCGTCCGGTACAGTCTTGCGGCGCAGAGGGTACCCGCGCGTAAAACTGAGATGGACAGCGAGAGTCCAGAAGGTAAACTTCTGGTGTCTTGGACCGCGAGGGGCCCCAGCGGGACTGGCGCGCTGGTCGGAGACTCGCCGGCGCCGCCGTTGCGTGATCGTTTACTTACATGACACGCAGAAGTCCGCTTCGATTCGCGTTCAATTCAGCTCCAGTTAACCTCGGGTGAATAACAATGACCCGGGGCGGCAAATTTCTATTTGTTTTGGCCGGGCGCGCTAGGGCAAGTCGTCAGGACGCGCACACCAATTGTGGCTCGTTGCGACGGGTTCCCTGTCGCCGGGCAGGCTGGAGGCACGGGCAGGTATGTGGGCAGAATGGTCGGCCGGGCCTGCTTCGTGTCGGCGACATGCGAAATGACTTCTGGCTCCGGAGAGGGCAGCGGTCAGGTGCCTTCACCGGGCGATGCCTCCCCCGGCCGGGCAGCGCCAGGCCGGGATGGAGCGCGCCGCGGAGGAGGCACGGGCGGTGTGCCTGCCATGGGCGGCGGGCCTAGCTCTCTTGGGTCTGCGGCCCAGCGCAGGCTCGCGGCGGTAGATTCCGCCGTGCCGGCCCAACGGGCGTCTTCCAACGTGCTCGCCGACCGGATCGCCGCCGCCCTCGTGCACCGCGAGCCCGGCTGGCGGCTGCCCCGGCGCAGCGCGCTCGCTCGCAGGTACGGCGTCGGCATCGCCGAGATCGATGCCGCGATAGCGGAGCTTTCCCGCCGGTCGCTCATCCGGAGGCTGCCCGACGGGCAGCTGTACCGGGCCAGCCCGGCGGAGTACCTGATCCCAGTCGAGGGCGTCGGCGGGCTGACCACCCGGCTTGATCCCATGGGCGGCGAGATCGCCTGCCAGTCCAGGCACGTGTCGCAGCGCGGCGCGCCGCAGGACGTCGCCTGGGCGCTCGGCGTCGAGGGCGAGGCGCCGCTGCGGATTATCAGGTGCGTGTGGGTGGTGGATACCGAGCCGGTGGCCATCTCCACCGCTTACGTGCCCGAGGCGGCCGCCGACTCGCTGACCGGCGAGGATCAGGAGTCCTTCGAGGCCATGCTGCACTCGATCCCTGCCTTGGGCCCGGGCTCCGAGCCCGCCCGCGCCAGGGCGGTGGACCTCGAGCTGTCCCCGCCGCAGCCGTCGGTCGCGCGGAGCCTGCGGCTAGTCCCCGGCCAGTCCGCGTTCTCCGTGACGATCAGGTTCGACGACCACGACACGGGCGACCCGGTCGGCCTGACGGTCGTGATCTTGAAGCCCGACCAGTTCCGCGTGGTGATCGAGACCGGCGGCCCGCTCAGCGCCCCCCGCTCGTAGTCGCACCTTGCTCGCCACCCCGGCAGCCCCGACGTCTGCGCCGACGCCGAGGCCCCTCTCGCTCACACCTCGCCGGCCCCACAGGCCTCACAACTCTCGATGACCGGGATACCTAGGCTGTCTTTGTAGCCGATATGACCACTTGTGACCGGTCACTCCAGCCGAAAAGTGGTCACGGCGTCTACAAAGCCAACGGAAGTTGCTGGTGTTGTCGGCGATGGGCGCCAAATAAAGGGTGCTGAGGCCATTTGCCGCAAAAGGGTGGACACGGAGGGTATTTGACTGGAAACTGACAGTTGTTATGCCGCTAGAGATGGTCCCAGGGACGGGGGCGATGCCGCGGCGTGCCCGCCACCTGATTCCGACGCAACTTCCCCGCCGTGGGGAGGTCGTGGCGGCCTCCGCCGTGCTCGTGCTCGTCGCTCACTTGCTGTTCGCCCAGCTCACGCTCGTGCTGGCGGTCGTATTCACCGCAGTGAGCAAGACAACGCGATGGCGGCTGTGGTGGCTGGCGGTCCCCGCGGCCGTCGGGCTGGCCTGGACGCTGGCGATCGGGCCGCGGGCGGCCGCGGCCGGTTTCGCCGCCGGCCCGGCCCAGATCCTGGCGTACCTGAGCGGCGCGCATCCGGCCGGCCGCCTGCTGCGGCCGCACGGCGCGTTCGCCGGCATCGGCGACTGGCTGCCGAGGCAGTTCCCGCTCGCGCTGATCGCGGCCGCCGCCGAGGCCGGGCTGGCCGGCTGGCTGGCCTGGGTGCACACCGACGAGTGGGCCGTCCGGCCACCGCGGCCTGGAGCGCTTGCCGCCGCCCGCGGCGCGCTGGCCAGGCGGGCAACCCTCGCCGGGGCCGTGGTCACCAGGGACGGCTGCGTGCTCGGCGTCGTGCCGGACAGCGGTGCGAGGGTCGTGCTTCGCTGGCCGGAGATGGCGGGCGGCGTCCTGACGGCAGGCGCGGACGCCAGGGCGCTTGCGGTGAGCAGCCTCCAGGTGGTGCACGCCGCCCTGCGCCGCCGCAAGCCGCTGATCGCGCTGGACCTGAGCGGCGACGGGGCTCTCGCCGGAGTGCTCGGCGCCGCCTGCAGGGCGACCGGAACTCCGTTGCGGGCAGCAGGGGAGTCGCACGATGGACACTGGCTGGGTCACGAGCCGGATGAGACCCTCCTGGCGCGCGTGGTCAGGG
>Ga0335072_10009214_pt1 | contig 14247 bp, 15 predicted proteins | sample Lox_Sample_21_FD_206725 | JGI IMG/M metagenome (GOLD analysis project Ga0335072, IMG submission 206725) | Soil microbial communities from Loxahatchee National Wildlife Refuge, Florida, United States - Lox_Sample_2.1 | ecosystem: Environmental > Terrestrial > Soil > Wetlands | place: USA...
AAATCTTTGACAGCAACTCGGAAGAGAAAGAGAGCGTCATCGTCTCACGTTACAAAGAGATTTGGCAATAAACTTTCGACCTTGGTGCACAATTGCATCGTCGATCTTATGTTTCCCACACTGGCCCTTAGCAACGAGGACATTGATTCTGAGGAGGCTAGAGCTAAACGAGAAAGCAGTTCGGGCACCTTTCCATATGTGAGAATGCGGTGATGCCCTAGCCAATACAATTACGTCCTAATTTGAGATCAACGACCTACTTACATTCCATGCGGATTCACCTACTCTGATTTGGAGCTGAACATGAGATTTACCACGAGGAATGAGAATATGTTTGCAAAATCCCACCCGCCTCGATTCTGCACTGATTTACTCCATTGGAAACCAAAACCTTGAGCTTTCGTCATTCATGAGCTTTCCATTCATTCACTGACATCTCCGCCGGCCCTGAAGTGGCGAACATTCCGACCTGTAGCACAGTGATTAGCAGGCGTCTTCCCAGGCTGTGCGGCTTTGTTTAGCAAACTGAAGTTCTCTTACCTGGTGCGCGCCATCGCTCGGATGCTGCGAAAGCCACTCATTCACCTGTGGATGTTCAGGTGATGGCAACTCCGAGGCCTCCGTGTGAGCTGTATCGGTCGTGGCAGAAAGGGGACCTTTACTATATGCAATTTCACGGTTGACCACTTGATCTTGATAGGCGGCTTGTTGTGCTCTGCCGGCCTTGCGACCGCGACGGAAAAAGAAGATGAGCAGACCGATGATAAGAGCAAGGCCGAGAACACCTCCGACAACGCCGCCGGCGATCGCACCGGTATGGTTGGGGGCCGGAGTGGGTGGTTTGTGGTAGGTGCTCGTATTCGCCGGCGGCGGCGGCGGCGGTGGCGGTAGTGAGGTACAAACTGTTCTGATAGTCTGCGCTTGGTCGTTATCAAAATAGTCGTCCCGAATTGCTGGAACCATTTGATACACCCCCTCATCATAGTTCGCAATAAAGTAGTTCATGGTCATGAATGGTATGCCAAGACTGTAAGCGTACTCCGTGCTTGTGAGATTCAAAACTTCTGCCACCAGAGGGGAGTTGTCTTGCACAAGGTACTCCCCTTGTGCATTCCAGTACTTGAGCTGCGTGAACAATTCCGAATAAGGTATTGTGGTTTGGTAGCCATCAGTCAATGTGATGGTCATATTCCCCAACGGGGGGTTTGAAGCCGGGTAGGTGAGGTATTCCGTTGTTGAGTTGTAGACTGCACCAGATGAAACTCCGAAACTTTCCCAGGCTCCCTGGGGAAGCTGAATATAGTTGTAGAATGGGTCGATACAGCAAGATGCGTTCATATTCGTCATGAGGGGCGTGGAGCCATTGATCGTATCATACGTTGCATTAGCGATGTAGGCGGGGAAGGCACAGTTTTCCCGGGATGGATAGCTGCGGAGTTGTCCCCCAACTCGTCCTTCATCGTAGCCGCCTATTATCACCATCCCATCGATAGAGTGATCGACTGATCGACTTCCTGTCCAAATGGACCATATTGGAGACGGAGCTACACCAGACTCGACGAGAGCCTTCAAAAAGGTCGACCCCTGGCCCATTCCGATGCCAGCTTGGTGGTTAGCTTGTGGGACATAACCTGTCAGCCAGACGCTTATCTCTGAGCGCATGAAGACGGTTCTATCAACTCACCATATCCGCTGTAATCTGTGAAAAAAGGGAAGCCAGGGATTGATCCATTGCTTCCGATGGTGAGTTTATCATTGAAAAAGACGTAAGGACCTCCTGTGTCGACCTCAGTCCCTTGTGTTCCATTCCATGCGGATTGAATCGTTTTTTCAAATGTTGTCGAATTTGAAGGGTCAATGACACCCCCAAGCTCGGTAACACAACTCAGATTGGAAGATGTTCCACAATCAGTGACGTCAAACACGAAGATATTGTTGCCGCCGACACCTGGTCTGAGCGAGAAAAACTGAGGCGGAGTTCCTATCTCTACCGCAATGCCTCTGGACGGGGCGTTGTCATTGGTGGTAAGAGAAATATTTTTCCACGGCAACTGCAAAGGTGGCGCATCATTTGCACACGCCATTCGGAGTCAGAGAGATGCAAATCGGTTTACAAAGACGAGATGAAACAACTGCGAGCTTTTGGAAAGCCCAAGGACTGCACTGAAAGTCAGACAAGCAGCGGGGTGTGCGGTTAATAGGACTTTCAGATGATCATCGAGAGTCGCGATTAGCAGGCGTGGCGTTTTGAGTGGCAAAGATTGTGTTCTCCAGTTTGCAACCCCGCGTCTTTGTCTGGCAAGTGTCCCAATCATGACCTTCGCCTCACATGAGACAGCAGGGGTCCGCTGCATCTCTCGTGCGCGCCAATGCAGCCCTTTCGGAACAGCTGGTGAGCTTCTGCCCAAGCTTGGTCGAGACCCGAGTAACACTAGCCGGAATAGCATAGAACTTTCATATGACAGGGCGTGCACATCTCGACATCCATTATAAGGAAACAGCAAGTCCAAAAGGTTTCAACAAACCATCCAAACCAGCCAAACCAGCCAAACCAGCCAAACCAGCCGAATTCAATGTGGACTGCAGTGATGCAGTTAATTTTGCAACTACGCAATCGAAGATGTCTGGCGGCCAAGTCTAGCCGAAAATAGCCTAGCGAAAGTAGCGCAAGTCTTCAGCCCCGACTAGTCCCGTATCACAATTTCTGGGAGATTCACACCAGATAGAAACTTTGCCGCAGCGATGAATATCTTGAGTTGGAAGCTGTAAGCACTGTGGTAGTCTCTGTAGAGGAATATCTTCTGTCCTATGTGAAAATTTTCCAGAATTTCAGACTTTGGGTGTACAAGGCTGAGGAGAAGTGTGCGCATGACCACCTCCCCCGTGCCCTGATCCCAATTGCAGAGGCACGCCGCCTCGTATACCGAGGAGTCGCGTCAATCCTGGGACGGTCAAAAACAGCCTTCGATGAGAGAGCACCAAACAGAGAGGGTGCTGTTTGCCGAGTCTGCGATGAATTGAGGGAAATAAATTTATCTAGATTGCGGGGGGCAGAGAGCGCAAAGGCAGCCGAATTGGGATGCACCAACGCTAGAACATTAGACTTGAATCATTTGATTGGACATCCGCAAGCAGGTGTGCAGGCGTGGCGTCCGGAAACTGACGGCTGGCTGGGAGCATGTACAAGGCCCAGTTCATCACCTGATGGCAAAGGACCACCTCATAGACCTTGATTTGTTGCAAAGAGGAGCAGCCTGTGCAGTGAAAGCAACTGCCGTCTCGGTGGACAAGGCTGTGGACAAGGCTATGGATGGCGTCTTCCGTGGAAATTCTCAGCTACCTCAATCCAGTAAACTTAGCTTTCGTGCTCTCGAAACCAGAGGGCCACCACACCAATCGCAGATCTTGTGTTGTCACGAGCCTAACCTGCATGAAGTGTCCGCCTAGCTGTTGCAGGAGCTTTAGAATGCCCACCTCATGTTATGCACGCATCTTGCTCATGCGCCACAGTCGAACCAGCAAGTGGCAATTGAATCGGTCGCTGCAGTGATAGAGGTAGCCGATGGATCGTAGAGAGTCAGGCTGAGGTTCGACCGTGAGCGGGAATGTCTACGGTGGTGGTGCGGTGAACTGAGGTTTGACTTGTCTGATGAATTATATGCAGGAACGGTTCTCAAACACAGTGCGCGGCTTTGTTTCACGAGGTGCCGTTGCATGGCCGACGAGCCCGCGTAACTGACTTCGAAGCATCATACCGCAGAAAGAGGGCTGGAAGGAGAAGCAGGCAGATGTTGGTATGTCAGTGTGGCGGTGTGGTGGGTGTGACTGCGTGATTGGCATTGTCGAAAAAATTGGTCAGGAAAAACTAATGCTACAGTGGCCACACATTTGTGGTGTCCGTTCAGGGTCAAACGATATTCCACTTCTTGGGGGTATTTACAGGCCTAAACTTGGACGCCTCGGCCGCTACATTGTTACATGTACTCACTCCTGGCAGCACGAGTGATGGGGAAGGATGCGCTCTTTCTCTCGTGCAACAAGTTCGAAGGCCATTAGGTACATTTTTGTGAATGCAGCGTGAGGGTCTCCGCATTGCACCGATCGTCTGCACAGACTCTCCAAGATCATCTACAAGTTTGCACATTTCAGGCAATCATCAACCAAGGAATGTATCGTAGTCAAAGGACCATCAAAGCGTATGCACATTCCAAACAATGCTCTATAAAGCACAATCCTATCCTTCACTGGCCATCTTAACGCCCAATGTAATCCTTATTCTCCACCGTAACGCTCTTAGTCATATGGTTGACCTTGTAGATCCCTACCAGCCGTTCCGCAAGCTCGAACATGTTATTTCGTAAACTGATGACGATGAATTGCGCATTCTTCGTCCGCTCCTTGATGTAAGAAGCAACAATTGAAACCTGATGTTCACCGTTTAGTATATCGATTCTCAAATCAATCAAGGGGTAAAACACGAGATCAATACTTACATTCCTGAAATCCAGCGCGGCGTCAATCTCATCCATAACATACAACGGCGTTGGCCTGTAGACATGCAATGCGAACACCAGTGCTAGCGAACTGAGCGTCTTCTCCCCACCAGAGAGGTTTCCGATGTTCTTCCAACTCTTCTTCGGTGGCATGACGGAGAACAGGATGCCCTCGCTAAATGGGTCAAGGCTGTCGACCAGTTCGAGCTCCGCATTACCGCCAAGCGTGATCAGCTGGTACATGGACTTCAGATGCGATGAGATGGTAGTGAATCCAGTCATGAACTGGGAAAGACGGAGGGAGCGAAGATCAGTAAGTCGGGTTTTGGCGGTGTCTCGCGCAGAGAGGGCAGCGTTAAGGTCAGCTGTTCGCGAAGCGAGGTCATTGCAACGTCTTCTGTATTCAGCTATGACGGATAGGTCGACACTGGATGCATTCGACGTCTTCTCTTCAAGAGCAGCAATCGACGCAACGAGGTGATCTTTCGACTTGTCCAGAAGCTCATCACGCGTATAAGTAGGGAGCTGGCGGCGCTGCTGCGGGGATGCTGGTGACTGTGGCTGCTGTTCGGGTTGCTGCTGGGGTGCTGGTGAAGAGTCGTCGTCTCCTGGTCCTGCTGCATAAGGGTCGGCTGGCCCATCAACCTTAGTCTCCGTACTTCCTCCCTCTAGGTCCGTGATATCATGTAGGGTCAGCTTCGAAAGCTTCTCTGTCCAATAGCGACTCTTCTTGTGGTTCTCGACAAGGATCTTCTGGTTCTCCTCAAGTTTGTTGCGCATCTCAATCTCAACGGCTCTTGTGGAGTTCAGCTCTGCAGTTTGAGAATCAAGGTCTGCTTTCAGAGCAGACAGCTCTTCCTTTTTCGCATCCAGGGCGTCTTGTGCTTCTCTAGCTTTCTCTTTCGAGCTTAATGCATCTGCTGCTTGATTGGCGATGTCAGCCTGGAGCTTCTCCGAATCCTTCTCGAACAACGCCAGCTCCTTCTCAGCATCTGCGTGCGCTTTCTCATGCTTTGACATAAGCTTTTCGTTCTTTGCTTTTGCGACTTCAGCATTGGAGATTTCTTCGGTCAGAAGATCAATCTGCTCCTTTAAACCGTCGACCTTGGCCTTCTGTCCTCTCAGCCTGACGCCTCCAATCTCCATAATTTGGTCTTGTAATGACTGGATCTCCGCCTCGACACTCGAAGTCTCTTGGTGGAGTCGCTCAATATCCTTCTCAAGGCTGCCGATTTGCTTTTCTAGACCCTTGAGCTGGACCTCATCGGGGCTAGAGTTGTTGTGCTCAACTGTAAGCTCCTTGACCCTCCTCTGAGTGTCTGCCAGATTGCGCCTGCTGCTGTCTATCTCCAGATTGATCTTCTGGATTTCGGTCTCGAGCTTCGGAATCTCTTCTTGCTTTTCTTTCAAGCTGCCTTCGAGCTCCCTTTGCTTGGCTTGGAATGTTTCGAACTGCCGTTCTAGCTCATCTCGATCAACCTCAAGTTTTTGTACTTGCTCTTTCGATGTCTCCGCTACTAACTTCGATGACATCGCTCCCTTGGCCACACGTGTGCCACCCCCACTCATGGTTCCCGACACGTCAATAAGCTGGCCATCAAGAGTGACTACTCGCCATCTTTTAGGTCCATAAGCAATCCTATTTGCTTGTTCGAGATCCTTTGCAACCAGGGTATTGTGCATGACGCTGTAGAATGCAGCAGCAAACTTCAAATCTCCCGATTTGACCAGATCAAACAAACGAGGCACATTCTCCGGCGTTTGGATAGGGGAAAGGTCCATCTTGCCTAATCGATCAAGCAAAATGAAGTTGGCACGTCCGAGGTTGTTCTTCCTCAGGTAGTCAATGCATTGTTGACCTACTTCCACCGAATCCACGACCATGTTCTCGAGCGACGGACAGGCCGTAGAGATTGCTACGTCGTACTTCTCGTCGATAGTGCCAAGGTTTCCCAACCTTCCATGAAACCCATCAATTCGGCCAGAGCCTTTGAGACGCATAAGTCCCTTCAGAACATTACCTTGGTTCTGACTGGCAGCAAGACTCGCGCGGGCTTCTTCTGCTTTCTGCCGAGCGCTTGAGACCTGCGCCCGAACCTCCGGCTCGCTGTGAGCCAGCTTTTGCAAAGCGTCCTGGAGCTTGCGAACATCCTTCTCCAATCGAGACTTCTCCGCTTGCCGCTGCTCTAGTTCGGCAGCCTTGGTGCCTTGGAATTGCTCAATCGCAGCGATCTTGGTGTTGGCTTCCTCAATGGCCACTATACCGGCATTGCCTTTCTGTTTCAGGATGTCAAGCTCAGACCGTGCTACTGCTAGAGCGGATTGTTTCGAGTTGATCTTCTCGTTCCAAGGCTCGAGCGACTTCTGCTTTATGGCGATTTGCTCAGAAAGCCCCTCTGTTTTGCCCTTGAGACTTGTGCGAATAGCGGACAGTTCTTGCTCTTCTTTGGCCATGCTCTCTTCGAGATCAGCGATCTCGGCGGACTTGTTGGTGATATCATCTGTGTATTTTCCGACCAGGCTGCGCGCTTCTGAAGCGGATAGTCGGCTGGTCGTGAGAGACTTCTCGGCCTTCTTCTGCTTGCCAGATATGAATTTACGCTTTTCTTCGAATTTGACATTCTCTTTTTCATATTTCGCCATCTCTTTGACCAGGGCCTGTGTCGAGGCCTCCATCTTTTCGCATTGTTTGGCGCCTCTCTTGTAGGCCTGTTCGAGCTGCTTGATACTGTCCTCGCTACCGGCGTGCTTCTGAAGCTCTGCGTCAAGTTGTACCTGCATTTGCCCAATAGCTTCTTCCGTGACCTTGGTGTTGTCTTCACATTCTGCAATGTAGATCTGGTATAGAGTAGATTGTTTCTCGGCAAGCTCATTCTCGTCTCTGATATATGCCAAGGCCTTGTTTTTCTTGTCCTCAAGGCCGTTCTTCTCCTTCTCGACATGCTGAACTCGTGCTTGTTTCTCAACGCAGACTTCATTCAAGGATTCCATCTCAGTAGCAGCTTCTTCAATGGGTGTCTTGTACCTTGATGTGCCAATGATGTCTTCGAGATATTCAAGCAACCCGTCATCGTGCTCGTTGGCGGCTTTCGGCTTCATCTGTGCAATCGACTCCACTTCGCCTTGGAGGATCAGAAACCGTTTATGGTCGAGATCAATGCCTTTATCCTTCAGCAGGGTCGTCACGGCCGTGAAGTTGGTCGTCCTGCCGTTGAGATAGTAGTTGCTTGAGTTGTTCTTGAATGCGCGCCTGGAAACGATCATGGTCGAGTCTGGAATAACCTCGTATTTGCCGCCCGGCAGATCCATGATCTCTTGGAAATGTACCTCCACTTCGCAGTAGTCCAAGTCTTGATGTTGGGCCGAGTTGTGGATTAAGGCCGATATCTTGCCCTGGCGCATTTTGCTTGCTCTGAACCCGAACACGAAGAGGAGTGAGTCGATGACATTGGACTTTCCTGAGCCATTGGGACCAACGACGGATGAAAAAGAGACATGAAAGGGTCCGACCACTTGTCGACCAGCGTAACTCTTGAAATTTGTCATAACCAATTGTCTGATGACCATGCGTGCCTTTGGACCTGTAGGCTCCTCCAAAATTGGTACTGCTTGTGATCTTGATTTTATAACGATATCTGCCGGCTTCTCTAGGACAACATCAATGGAAGGCGTCTTGGGAGCTTCTTTCTTGATCGCTACGGGTGGAGGGGACCTATTGATAGCTTTGCTTGTAATGTCCGCGAGTGGGGTGTTCTGACGATACTGAGGCTCGGGTGACATTGAGGCATCTGGCGTGGGTAAAGGTGGAGGTAGCTCTGGCACAGTGGACGTCCTTCGACTACCTCGTGGAGCCACAGCACTCTTTCGCTTCCGTGGTGATGCTTTCTTAGACGGCGATGAAGGCTCGCTAGGTGCAATGCTGTCTTCAGGATCGAATATCTGCGACGGCTCAATCCCTTCTCCCGTCTTTGCTCTTCGGCTTCGTGCATTTTTGGTAGGCGATGCTTCAACGTTTGCAGTTGTTTGGCGTCGGGAGGACTTTCTTGGGCTGCGTTTCGGCGCAGGTGTGAACTCCTCTTCATCGGGCGCATTGAAACTGATCTCGTCCTCAGATTCTTCGACAATGACTTTTTTACGCGCCGCTCGCCGGGTAGGCCTCGTTGGCGAGACTGTAGCCATGCTGACAATGTTTCGGAGATGTTGGCGGTTTCGCGACTCGGAAGTTGGATGCGTTTCTGTTGACATTTATCTCATTTGGGAGTGGGGGCCTTGGCAACGCTATGCCAGGCCATCTGGCGGTCGTGCAACAAGCCCAAGGGCTGCACTGCACTCAGTGTCCCTTAGGGCCTACACTCATCCTATAGTGCTTAATCCTTCCATGTGCCGGAGCCTTATCCATCACAAGAGGTGTTTGGAGCAGAGGGTGCTATTTTGCTGTGCTCCCTTCTCCTGTCCTTCAATTTGTGACATTGATCGGGCTAAGTCGACAACTCAAAAGCATTGAATGATAATGCTTTGAAGCTCCGCAAATCTTCATACTCTGTCAGCCCTCACAATGTACGACTGGCAGAACTTTGACGTCGTCTTTCAAAGCAAGCTAGATTGCAGCTATGATGAGAAGACGGTCAACGCCATCTTGAAGAATCGGAAAGAGCTTGCAGGTACTCTATTTTTCGATAGAGTCTGGTTAAATTTGGGTCTCAAAGATGGTAAGGCCTCGGACGTCCATCGACAATCAATTGCTGCGAAAGCGGTCTTTCCTTAGCACATTCCGATGCCGTTGGTCGACTCGTTCGCTGACATTTCTTAGCTAGCAAGTCATACCCTCCAAGAACCAATCGTGATCTCAGAATCATTTGGCAAACTATCATCAAATCTACTGCTCCAGATCATCAGAAACATGCCATCCTCTACTACATTCTGAAGGACTGTCGGCAGTTGAGCAATGCGGAGGAACATTTTGCACGCAAAGTATGGTTGCCAGAAAAGTATCAATTGCTGATGCTGGGTCTCTGGCATCTGGATCACTGTCACTTCCCTCTAGCTCTCGAACGCCTTAGCGATCCCTCTCTCACACCTACCTTCACCGACGAAATCCTCTATACCCTAATCCATCACCCCAGATGTGACAACGGTCTGGCAATGGCCTACTATGTGACAGTATCGCCGCCCTTGCAAGATGCCCGAACAATGGCCGCCTACTTCTCCATACTCTGCCAGAACAGTGTTGCGGAAGCATATAACTTTGCAAAGAGGCAAAATGAGAATAAGCACAAGTCGTTGTTCGAAGATTTGGTCGTTGCAGTTCATTCGGAGGGTGGAAACGAGGCACGTGCCGACAGAGCATTAACATTGCTAAGTTTGCCATTTACCGAGGATGAGGAAGCTTGGTTCGAGGAGTGTCTGCTTTACGGGAAGGGCGCTTCATGCAACCAAGCCAAGGACTCGGTCATGATGAGACGTATTGCAATGGGAAGGAATTATGAAGGACTCGGTGCACTAGATCGTTTGCGAGGACGCAAGATAAATGGCGTCAACTGGGACGACATAAGGCTCAGTATGCAGAAGACAGATGTCTCGTGAACAGAGCCTGTCAGTCTATAATTCCTGATTACCGAAACATGAGATGCATCCTTTGAGCGAGGAGTTTGAGGAGTTTTTGGAGTCGGATTGAGAATGACACTCGAGCAACGGTGAACTGACTTGACAGTCATCGTATTTGAAGAACTCGATGCCAAGATCGTTCAAATGGTTAATGGCTCTCAACAAAGCAGAAAGACCGTGGTAGCGCCAGAGGCGGGAGTCTCACCTCAATCTCGTGGGAAATAGTTCCATTGGAGCGGATCACTAGGGAATACTGTGTAGATTACGGTGTATCCACTAAACCGCAAAGGCGAGTGACCTCTTTGTGCCGCATAGCCGTAATCAATCCCTGAAGCCACAAAGGTTCTTTGGGGCGAATCAATTCTTAGCGAAATGACACTTCCCCTTTTTTGGTTTAATGAGCCCCTTGTTTGTGGCGCCGAGCCCCTGCATGGAACGGACAAAACTATCGAGGACTTACTCAGTGCGTTTGATAAGAGACCGCTACGCAGACTTCAGCGTTGCCTCTGGAACGTCACTTTCATTATTGAGGACGCGCAAGCCACCCATCGACTTGCAGGGAACCATGTGCCTCTGGCTATATACATGAATGAGAGTTTTTTCCTCCTCACGGCATGAATGCCTCTCATTATACTTCCCAGGTACTCACCCTCCCCTGGAATGATTGTCGAGTTCTCCGTGTCAAATGGGCACGTTTTATGGAAGATGCGACGGGTACCGTGAGCACATTCGCTCATTCGCAATCGCTGGTTATCTTAGATTTCGGTCATCCTTCGTTCTCATCGCGATTATCCTGTTCACCTCTTACACTGTTTGCGTCATACTGTCAACGCAGGCCAACACCTGGAGTCCTTCTCTCGACTCGGAAGATTTCAATAAAGGTTCTGAACAGCATCCTGAGCAAGCCCCCGCGGAGGCACCAGTGATTGATCTTGGGAAACCGGTTGGAAATGATTCCGTGATTGATTTCGGAAAACCTGTTGGAAATGATTCCGTGATTGATCTTGGGAAACCTGTTGGAAATGATTCAGTGATTGATTTCGGAAAACCTGTTGGAAATGATTCCGTGATTGATCTTGGGAAACCTGTTGGAAATGATTCCGTGATTGATCTTGGGAAACCTGTTGGAAATGATTCTGTAATCGATCAGGGAAATTCTTCCAGCAAGCATCCTGTGGTTGATCTTGGAAATCCTCTTGGAAAGAATCCTGTGGTCGATCTCGGGTACTCCAAATATCAAGGCAACACAGGTAAAGACGGTGTTACTCAATGGCTCGGGATCAGATACGCAGCACCCCCGATAGGCGATCTACGGTTTGCACCGCCCAAAGACCCGCCCAAACATGGCGGTATCCAAAAGGCATTCAAGGTACGACTGTTCCTTCTAATAGTATTGACATTCCAATTGATCGTTCACAGCGCGGCAACAAATGTTGGGGCTATAGAAAGCCTCCAGACGAGATTGGCTTCGACGAGGACTGTTTGTTCCTGGACGTATATGCTCCGTCAAACGTATCAACAGGCTCGAAGCTGCCGGTGTTTTTCTTCATTCCAGCGGGCGGCTTCAACTATAATAGCGGGGCAGATACAGATCGAGCCGGTCTCGTTGCCGCTTCGAACGGCAGCATCATAGTTGTTATAGCGCATTACCGCGTCGGACCCTACGGATTCATTGCTAGCAAGGAAATCCAAAGCTCGGAAACCGCCAGCACCAACAATGGTCTGAAAGACCAACGAAAAGCCATGGAGTGGGTCCAGAAGCACATCAGAAAGGTACGCTTGCACCAGTATCACATCTTGCCCTTGACTAATCAACAGTAGTTCGGCGGTGATCCCGGTCACGTAGTCATTGGAGGTGGCAGTGCCGGTGGCGCTTCGGTATCACTCCATCTCACAGCATATGGCGGACGTGACGACGGCCTTTTCCACGCCGCTGCCGCTCAATCCGCGTCATTCGGACCAGTCCTCGACATACCTGAGAGCCAGTATCAATACGACTGGCTCCTAGACCAACTGAACTGCACTTACGCCGAAGACACACTCGCCTGCCTCCGAAGCAAGCCAGCCAGCGACATCCAAATCAAAAACATCAACATCCCCTACCCTTTCGGCCACAGCGGCCAACGCACCCCCAAATTTATGTGGAACCCCGTGATCGACGAAGACATGCTGCGAGACCACACGTACCGCGCCTTCGAGGAAGGCAAGTTCGTGCGCGTCCCCGCCATCTTCGGCGACGACACCAACGGCGGCTCCGGCTTCCCGCCCAAAGGAACCGACACGATCCGGCAATTCAACTCCTTCCTCGACGCCCAGTTCCCCGCCCTGACACGCGAGCAGCTCGATGAAATCGACGCCCTCTACACGTCCTCCAGCAAGCAGTTCCCCAATACCGGCCGCTACTGGCGCCAGACCGGCACCGCCTATGGCGACATGCGCTACATGTGTCCGAGCATGTTCTGCTCCTCCGCCATGGCCCGCTATAAGGGTGCCACGGGCTGGAACTACCGCTACAATGTCGAAGTGCCCATCCTGATGGAGACCGGGTACGGTGTGCCGCACATCGCCGAGCAGAACGCCATCTGGGGCCCCAACTACGCGCACGGCCTGGGCTGGACGAGTTACTTGGCCGAAAACAAGGCAATCGTCCCTGTCGTCCAGGCGTACTGGTTGAGCTTCGTGCGGACGTACAACCCCAACACGTTGCGCCTGCCTGGATCGCCGAGGTGGGAGAGATGGAACCCCAATACGCAGCGGAGGTTGGTGATTCAAACGAACAAGACACGGATGGAGGTTGTGGGCCTAGAGCAGCGAAAGAGATGTGAATATTTGAGCAGCATCGCTGTTGATATTCAGCAATGAATCAAGAGGAGCCTTGGAAGTTCTATATCTCTAATGAAACACGAATAACCCATCTATAACCTCAAAATTGGTCGCGAATATGAATAGTACTTTTGACAAATGAACATATGGCTTGCGCCTGTTATATCCAGGGCGTCTGGCCCGCCCCATTCATCCATTCATCACCTCCAAGTTGGAAACGCCAGTCCCAGTAGCCCGTAAGTCTATCCCGCACGAAGCTGTAATCCACCGATCTGCTCCATCCAATGCGAAAAAAGAGGGTTACTCCGACAATAACAACCATCAAATCTCAAACGAACTCTTCTCCGGAAACAGGCCCCGATACAGCTCCGTCAGCGCGTTCATTATATCCTGCAACTCCCCATCGTCCTCCGTCTTCACATCATCATTCAAACACAGCTGTCCTGCCAGTTGCTTCTTGCCCCTTACAAACTGCCTCACCAGCGTACTGTCCACCTGCTCCGCATCTGTCACCATCACAAACAGTGCGTCTGGATTGATAATCGTATATCGATACCGCATCGCCGCCTTGACCACTATCTCGCGTAGCTTCGGCTGCGTGTCCGCATGCGGCAGCAAAGGCGACAGGCCCCTATGCACCTGATTGAGCAGCAACTTCAGCAGACAATCCCCGCAACGTGGAATCTGCCTTGCCACTCGATCAAAAATGACGGCCGAGCTGAAAATCGGGTTCCTGGCCATCTCATCAGACTTACTGGTTGAGAAGCCGTGGGCCAAACACTCATTGACATCAAACTCTGCACACTCCACCTCCCTAATCGCTGCCGGCCCATCCAAGCTCGTCCATTGAATATCCGTATTGACTTTGGGGCTCGCCAACCCCGCCTTATGCAGCATACTCGGCACGTGGTAGAAATTCCTCCTACGAAAACTCGACTTTCCTTCATTCTTCATCCCCGCCTGCAGCTCCGCCATAATGACCTGGCGCTCAGGCCAGGAGAGATTCTCGTCCCCGTCCGTGTCCGAGCGCAGCATGAGGTACGACCAGAGGAGCGCCTCACGGTGCCGCTCGATCGTGTAGTGGAAGGCCGCGTACCAGGAGTAGAGCTGGAAGCCGGGCTCGCCACGGAAGCGCTTGCAGGCGGATTGCAGCTCAGGCCCGGGAAAGGAGGAGATGGCTTCGCGGGTGACGGATCGGGAGAGGGAGTGTCCGAAGTGGCCCTGGCCACGACGCTTGCGGTTGCCAAAACGGCGGTTCAGGAGCCAGGAAGTGTATATTAGGAAAGGCTGGATGGGCATTAGTGGTGGAGTTCTGGAGGGGAAGAGA
>Ga0335072_10009215_pt1 | contig 14246 bp, 13 predicted proteins | sample Lox_Sample_21_FD_206725 | JGI IMG/M metagenome (GOLD analysis project Ga0335072, IMG submission 206725) | Soil microbial communities from Loxahatchee National Wildlife Refuge, Florida, United States - Lox_Sample_2.1 | ecosystem: Environmental > Terrestrial > Soil > Wetlands | place: USA...
CATCCGATTTTTCTGTGGGTGTTGCACCCAGCAGCCAGCCGGTTTCCGCCGGCCAAACCGCGACTTACACCGTAACCCTTACCCCGAACCCGGTCTATTCCACCAGCATCTCCTTGAGTGCGAGCGGCCAGCCCAATGCGACGACCGCGAGTTTCCAAACCAGTTCACTCACGCCAGGACAAAGCCCGGTCTCAACCACGCTCAGCCTGGCCACCACGGCGCGAACCCAGCCGACGGCCAACCTGAAGATGAACCACAGCCTATATTACGTGTTTTGGGTAGGACTCCCGGGCCTCATGTTTGTTGGGCTCGGAACCCGCGGTAAAGGAAGTCGGAAACGCATTTTCGGGGGACTCCTGGTACTCCTGGTAGGTACGCTGATCCTCCTTCAACCCGCCTGCAAGAGCAGTACACAACAGATAGCGGCCGCCGGTACGCAACCAGGTACGTATACCATCAACGTCATAGCAACCTCCGGTTCTGTAACCCATACTGCGACCTGCAACCTAACCGTGCAGTAGAAACGAGCTGGGAGCTGAACTGGGAATCAAGCCCCGGCTGAGAGCTTGTGGTGTGACTTGGTCTCGGCGAGGCCATATTGCCGGATTTTGTAGAGTAAGGCCTTGTAGCTGATTTGCAGCAACGCTGCCGCTTGTTTGCGGTTCCAGTTGGTCTGCTCCAGAGCCTTCCGGATTGCCTCAGCCTCGGCTTCATCCTTGGCGCTGCGGGCCAGCGACTTCAATCCTCCGCCTGCCTCAGTGCTTCGGCTGCGCGAGTCGCTGCGGGCGCCCCCAGTGCCGTCATCGCGAGGCTGTAGTTCGGCTACGGCCAGCTTCTCGTCTCCCAGAATCAAATAGCGTTTCAGAAAGTTATTCAGCTCACGCAGATTGCCCGGCCAGGGATGGGCCTGGCAAGCCTCCAGCAGCTGGGACGACAGGGGCAACGGAGAGCGTGCGTAGCGTTCCGCCATCCGCGTCATGAAGTGCTTCAGCAGGATGGGAATTTCTTCCTTGCGGTTGCGCAGGGGCGGCAGTTGCAGGGTGAATGCGTTCAGGCGGTAGTAGAGGTCTTCGCGCAGCCGCTTGGTCGCAAGAGCCTGTGGGATGTCGATGTTAGTCGCCGCCAGGATGCGCACGTCGACCTTGATTACCGACCGGCTGCCCAGCCGCGAAAACTGCTGGTCCTGAAGCACGTGCAACAGCTTGGCCTGCAACAGAGGCGGCATCTCACCGATTTCATCGAGCAGGATCGTCCCCTTGTTACACAGCTCGAACTTCCCCGGTTTGGAATGCGTCGCTCCGGTAAATGCACCGGGTTCGTAACCGAAAAGTTCGCTCTCCAGAAGATCTCCGGGAACGGCGGCGCAATTTACTTTGAGGAAGGTGCGATGAGCGCGCGGGGAAAGCTTGTGAATCAACCGCGCCAGTACTTCCTTGCCTGTGCCGCTCTCACCCAGGAGCAGGACCGGAATATCCACATGGGCTACCAGAGCGGCCTGCGAACGAATCTTGCGCATGGCAGGGCTGGCGGCAATGAAGAAAACATCATCGTTGAGTTCTTCGACTTCTCCCGCAAAATTTTCTTTTCCCTGGCCCAGGCATTGGTCGAGCACTGCATCGAGTTCGGACTTCTGAAAAGGTTTCGTCAGGTAGTCTTGCGCGCCCAGACGCATCGCCTGGACCACTTTACGCGTATCGCTCACACACGACAGCATCACCACCTTCACCCCCGGCTTCATCTGACGAAGCCGCTCGAGAGTCTCCAGGCCGTCGATTCCCGGCATCAGGACGTCGAGAAGCACCAGATCCGGCTCCAGGCCCTTTTCCACCTGGCTCAGCGCTTCTTCCCCGGTGGATGCGGTTTCCACCTTATAGTCGTCAACTTCCAACAGAGTCCGGATGTAACGCAGCATCCCGGGTTCGTCATCCACCAGCAGAATATTCGAGGCCTTGCTCATCGCTGTTTTCCCTTACCGGTTGAGTTGATGGGTGCTTTCAAGGGAACGAGAAAGGAAAACTTGGAGCCGGTCTGATCACTTTCCACCCAGATCTTCCCACCCATGCCGTTAACCAGCCGCCGCGCGATAGCCAGTCCCAGACCCATGCCTTCCTGACTCTCATTGCTGGGCAGGCGGAAAAAATCGTCGAACACTTCCAGGTGGAATTCCGGCGGAATCCCAGGTCCGGTGTCGGAGACGCTGACCTTTACTGAATTCGGCTGGGCCAGATTCTGACGCCGCCGTTCTCCTGAAGTCGCCGGCTGCGCCGCAGCTCGCCGCTCCCACATGTGAGGTTCGGCGTGCAACCAAACTGTGCCGCCCTGCGGTGTGAACTTGAAGGCGTTCTCCAGCAGGTTTGAAATTACGCGCTCCAGCTTTGGGGAATCGAAGGGAAACAACGGCAGCTTATCGTTAGCCAGAAAGTAAAGAGCCAGCCCTTTTTCCTGGAAACGGCCCGACCATAAGCGGCAGACCTCCGAGAGGCATTGATTGATGTCGCCCATCTCGAATTGCATTTTCAGGCCGCCTGTTTCCAGAGCGCTGTAGGTGAGGAAATCCTGAATGAATTGCTGCAGGCGCTTTCCGCTGGCTTGCATGTCGTGGAGAACTTCGCGTTGGCGCTGGTTCAAAGGGCCGAGTTTCTCGCTCTGAAGGATATCGACATATCCGTTGAGAATGGCCAGCGGAGTTTTCAGATCATGGGCGGCGGAAGCCAGGGCATTGGTGGTGCGTTGGAAACGCTCGCGGAGATCGTCGTACGCCCGGGCTAATTCCTTCGCATCGGTATTCTCGTTACCGGGTGCAGCCGACAGGGGGTCAACGGGGCCCTCGCGAGGATCGGTTATCCGCATGTTCTTCTGCCCAGTAGCCATAGGGAAACCTGCATCGCGGTCAGACGCGGGGAGGGAAAGCACTCAACTGGTCAGCGAAGAATGCCGTTTTGTGATCGTAAGCTGGGGTCTGAAAGTTGTCAATGAAAAATGCAAGTTCATTTCCCAAGTGTAGCAAAACCTTGCACTTATCTCCCGGATGGGACTAACGCCTCTAGCCCTTGGTCCTTCGCCATCGTGAGCCACGGAACAGGGAAAAGCTCCGTGATTTTGTGACTTTGGGGGTGAAACACCGAAGGAGCGCCCTGAAGTTCGGTGAATGGCCCGGCTTGTTTTTGTAATGTGGCCCCTAAGATGCTTGAAACACAAGGTTAAAGCGCCAGAAAGAGGGATATTTGCAGCGGAGAATTCCAGGAACGGAGCGTCGCCGGTGGCCGCGGTTGCCCTTGGCGATACCGGTTTTCATTCGCGGCCGCGAAGGCAGCGAAGGAGAGATTTTGGAGTTCACCACGGCGCTAAACGTCAGCGCTGGCGGCATGCTGGTTGCCTTGCGCCGTGCTTTCCCGTCATTGGCGCGGGTTACGCTCCAGATACCCAGTTCCCCACTCGCGGCATCAACTCCACTGCCCAAGGCTGCCCGCAACATTCGGGCTAAGGTTCTACGCCTCGAACATGCCGAAGGCTACAACCTGTGCGGGCTGGAGTTTTCCAAACCTCTGGTTACTTCTCGCTTGTTACCGCCGGTGGGCCGAAGGAAACTGGCTTCTTCCGTGTGAAAAGTATTTCATACCCCAACCTATCCAATTGGAGGCTTTTTCCTCCGTTTGCCATTACCCCGTCGAACGTCTCAGCATCTTTGGTAAGTTTATTTTCTTCAATAAGATAGTGTAACTTTGGTGGCCAGGGGAGTCTCCGCTTGGGGGTTTGGCTCCAGGGGTGCATCGTCCGATTGTGAAACCGTCTGCACATCAACGTTGAATCACGCTTAGCCCGATGGCTATGAGCAACTCCAACCCGGTCAGCTCGTTGATTCAACCGCTAGGGGAAGTGCCTCCCGAATCGGTCGTCTTCGGACGCACCGAACTGATGCAGACCGTCCGCGACCGGTTGACGAAATTGGCTGGCGCCAATGTGCCTGTGCTCATCCAGGGTGAGAGTGGCACAGGGAAGGACATCATCGCCCGCATGATCCACGCGGCTTCTCCATGGAGGAGCGGGCCGTGGGTCAAGGTGAATTGCCCAGCCATTCCCGGAACCCTGCTGGAAAGCGAACTGTTCGGTTACGAGAAGGGCGCATTTACCGGCGCCTTCGGCACAAAACCAGGCCGGGTGGAAATGGCGCATCGCGGAACGCTGTTTTTGGATGAGATTTCAGAACTTGATCTCTCTCTGCAGTCGAAGTTGCTGCAGTTGCTGCAGGACGGCCAGTTCTGCCGAATCGGCGCGCAGGAAGATAAGAAGGTGGAAGTACGCGTGGTTTGTGCCACGAACCGCAAGCTGGAGCAGGAAATCGACAACGGCAGCTTTCGTGCCGACCTGTTCTACCGAATCAACGTGGTGAACCTCCACGTTCCACCGCTGCGGGATCGCGCAGCCGACATCCCCGATCTGGTGCAATACTTCCTCGAATATTACAACCGCAAGTTCAACGCGAAGGCCAAGCCGATTTCCAGTGAGCTGATGGCAGTCTTACGAAAGTATCACTGGCCTGGAAACATCCGGGAGCTTGAGAATCTGATGAAGCGGTACGTGATCCTGGGAAGCGAAGAGGTTATCTCCAGCGACCTGCAGCCCAAAGCGCCAGATTTTTTCAGCGCCGAGATTCCACTGGACGGCGAGATTTCCCTGAAAAAACTCACTCGACAGGCAGTGCGCGAGCTGGAGCGCAAGATCATCCTCAAAGTCTTGCAGAACCATCACTGGAACCGCAAACAAGCGGCGCGAGCTCTCAGCATCAGTTACCGGGCGCTGCTCTATAAGATTCGTGACGCTGGGTTGCCATCGAACCGCATTTCAAGGCGCAAGCCAACGGACGACCCCGGCAATCAAGGCGCTGCCGCTGATTGACGCAGCAAGGCCGGTTCGTTCGCTGCTCGTGCCCAGCTCCGGCCTGACCACCCCCCAAACGGTGGACCTGACAGAGCGTCAAGAGAAAAGGCCTTGACGATGCTATAAAGCCTCAGGCCATCGATTCTGTGGAATCCCCGATACCCGTCTCGTCAGCAGAGCTGCCGGAGCCCCTCTCGGCAGCATCGACCGCGGAGTCGCGCCACAAGACTTCTCTCTCCCGCCAGTGCCCATTGGACGGAAGCAATACCACATAAGCCAAGCCCTGGGCAGGCTTATCGGCGCCGGTTGTCTGTTCGATGTCAGAACCGTTTACGACCCGTACGATGTGGCCTTCTTCGCGCGTGATTCGATTGCGGATTACGTCCCCGACTTGAAACACGATTGCCCCTTTCTTTCTAGGATTGCTTTGCTTCTCGTATCAGTTGCCTGCTATATCGATCACTGCGACGAGCCATGTCTCGCGCGACCGGAACCGCGACCTCGCCATCATCACGCCCCGATCAGCGCTAAACCAACAGCGATTCGTATCCCCACCGTAGTTTTGCGAAAGGTTAGGAGATGTGAGTTGAATCACGCTCATGCGTGATGGGTTGAACTGTGAGTTGGTGTGTTGCTGGGGCTTCAGAGATCGGCCGGCGAATCGCGCCGACTTCCTCGCGCTTGGGAGGGCATTTCCACAGATCGCGTGTGTTGCACCGTCACAGCTTTGCTATCGCCAGGCGATCTAAACTGATGTTATTCCGAACTGCCGCGGGGCCGTGGTGAGGAACCTGCTGTCTGCACCGGAGATCACGAATGCCAAAGGAAAAACTGTACTACGTCTACATCCTAGCCAGCCGTAGCCGCGCCATTTATTCGGGCATGACCGGATTTCTCATGAACCGCGTTCTAAGCCACAGAGCCGGTGAGGCAAGTGACTTCACGCGAAAGTACAGAATTCGCCGGCTCGTTTACTACGGAGTATTTCATAGCGTAGCCGCGGCGATTGCTGCCGCGAATGGCCTCGGGTGTCCGAGGCCGTTTGCATCTTCAGCTGAGTAGCGAAGTTCCCGAAACAAAACTCAAATGAGAAAATTTTCCGCAGCTGGCGCTCACCAGAACGGCGGAGAGACATAAGCTTGCGGCGTGGGCCTGTGGTGTAAATGGCAGCACAGTTCCCTGCCACGGAAACGGTGAGGGTTCGAATCCCTTCAGGTCCACCTTCCTTCGGGAAGATTGTCTCTCAGGGACAAGTGGAGGGTTCGTAAGGCAGGGTACGACCCTCCTTAAAGTAACTTGATTTATCGGATGGTTCTTTCGATAATGATTTTGTACCGTGGCAGGGAACTAGTTACTCGCTGTCGCGAACGGCTCCCGAAATCCGGGGCCGTTTGTGTTTCGGCGGCCGTGTAGGGAAACGCGCCACCGGCTGTCCGTCAACCCAGAATTATCGGCTGTCACGCATATTTCCACAGATGCCTCGTGAGCATCGTCACAGCTTCCATTCTGTCCGATCACCAAACTGATGTCATTCCGAACCGAGCCGAAGATTTCGGTGAGGAACCTGCTGCTTATTGGGTGCGTGATGGCAGAAAAGCTTTACTACGTCTACATTCTTGCCAGCAGAAGCCGCATTATTTACGTCGGCGTGACTGCATTTCTGATGAATCGCGTTTTAAGCCACAGAGCCGGTGAGGCGAGTGACTTTACGAGAAAGTACAGAATTCATCGGCTGGTGTGCTACGAAGTGTTTCACAGCGTGGCGGCCGCGATTGCGCGCGAGACCGAGATCAAGAAGTGGAGGCGCGAGAAGAAAGTCGCTCTGATCGTGCAGAACAATCCGACCTGGGAGGATTTGGCGGCCGAGTGGGGACGGCCGGCCGTGATGAGAGTGCAAACGAAAGCAGGTTCCTCACCGGGCCTTCGGCCCGATTCGGAATGACAGGATTTGTTCGGATCGACGCTAGGGCAAAAGCAGGTTCCTCACCGCCGCTTCGCACCGGTTCGGAATGACATCAGTCTAGAAATCGTAATTTACGAAAGTCTAGAAATCGTAATTCACGAACGAACCTAAGCCTAAAAGTGATGTCATTCCGAATCGAGTCGAAGGCTCGGTGAGGAACCCGCTTTTTGCCAAGGAAGGCAGTATACAAAGGTGTTTGATTATATGCAGGTTGTGCTAGTCTATCTCGCGAAAAATTGGTGGTCAGATGTCTCGCAAGAAATCCGTATCGGCAATTGAGTCACAGCCATCGCCGGCGCCAAAGCGGCCTCCCACTGAGAATCCTCTCGTGTTCATTAGTCATGACACGAGAGACGCGGATCTTGCGGAAGCATTTAGTAACCTTCTCACTGATGCAAGCGGCGGCATACTGAAGTCGTTTCGCTCGTCAGACCGGAAGGGGACCGCCGGAATCGAATATGGCCAGGAGTGGTACCGCGCCATCATGCAAAAACTCGACGATGCGACCGACGTGGTTGCATTGTTAACAGCGCATAGCATCAATCGACCCTGGATTCTCTACGAGGCAGGGGTGGCTAAGGGCAAGCTTGGGGCAAATGAACGTGTGCTTGGGATCGCTTTTGGGGTCACTCTGGATGAGGCCGCAACCGGACCTTTTGCCCAATTCCAAAATGTTCCAGACGAAGAGAACGCGATAACAGGGCTGGTCTTGCAGCTCATCCGACGACACCCGCAAGCGGCTCCGAGGGAGGAAGCCGTTCGGCGGCAGGTCCAAGCCTTCCGCGAGTCTGTCGCTGCTCTCCTTAAGGACCGAAAGAAAGAAAGCCCTCAAATACCGCGCCCGGAGGAAACATCAGTCGCGAAATTTTTCGAAGAGATAAAAGTCCTCGTCAGTGACCTGCCCTCCCGAGTCGCGGGGCAGCTTGGCCCCGACTCGCAGTTTGGTCGCATGCGACGGCGGCGGCGATTTCATCCTATGATGTTCGAGGAGTTGCTTCACCATCCGGCATTCAGGGAGTCGCCCGAGTCGGCAGGGCTTCCAATCCTTATACTATTTAGCTCGCTCCGGGATGATTTCCCTTGGTTGTATGAGCTCGGCGTTCAGCTGTACAGAGCAATCGAGGCTGACGACCCCGTGGCCATAGAACGGGCGCGTAAGACGCTCGCAAATACGCTAAAGATGACAACGCATGGTCCATTTTTCGCTGATATGCTAAGTGGTCCCGTAGACGAGGAGGCCATGATGTTTCTGCATCATTTCGCGCATGACTTAGACCGCTTTATTGTAAAGCGTAAGCGGCTCAGGAAATCTGACCAGAACCCGGAGGAGAAGGCGAAGTAGAGGCCTTTTGTCGAGAACTAAACACTCTAGCCTCTTAATTCAGAAAGTACTGCCGATACAGCGTATCCCTCTGCGCGGGCCGGAATCCCGCGTCGCGAATAATCCGCCGCAACTCTTCCTCAGTCGTGCAATTCGTCACTCCAGCCGCGCGCACAACATTCTCCTCCAGCATCACCGAGCCCACATCGTTGCCGCCGAAGCGGAGGCCCATCTGGCAGACCTTTAGGCCTTGCGTGACCCAGCTGGATTGCACGTTGAGGAAGTTCGAAAGAAAGATGCGCGAGATGGCCAGGACTTTCAGGTATTCGACGGCGGTCGCTTCGTCCCAGTGGCGGCCGCCGAGGGCGGTGTTGTGGGGCTGGAAGCTCCAGGGGATGAAGGCGGTGAAGCCTCCGGTTTCTTCCTGCAGGTCGTAGAGTTCCTGAAAATGATTGACGCGGTGCTCGTATGTCTCGCCGACACCGAACATCATGGTCGCAGTGGTGCGCATGCCGATCTGGTGCGCGGTGCGGTGGACATTGATCCAGTCGCCGGTGAGGCATTTCAGGCGGGCGATTTTGTAGCGGACTTCGTCGTCGAGAATTTCGGCGCCGCCGCCGGGGATGGAGTCCAGGCCGGCATCGCGCAGGCGAAGGATGGTGTCGCGAATAGAGAGGCTGCTGTATTCGGCAATGGCGATGATTTCAGACGCCGAATAGCAGTGCAGGTGAATCTGCGGGAAGCGCTGCTTGATACCGCGCAGCATCTTCTCGTGCCAGTCGATTTTGAGGTCGGGATGCAGGCCTCCCTGCATAAGCACGCCGGTGCCGCCGAGTTCGACGGTCTCGCGGATTTTGTCGTAGATGGTGTCGAAGTCCAGAATGTAGCCTTCTTTGGCTGCGGGGCCCTTCAGCGGGCGGTAGAAGGCGCAGAAGGTGCAGTACTCGGTGCAGAAGTTGGTGTAATTGATGTTGCGGTCGATGATGTAGGTGACCACGCCCTCGGGATGCTTCTGTCGCCTGATAGCGTCGGCTTCCATGCCGATGCCTATGAGATCGTCGGAGTTAAAGAGGTCGAGGGCCTGGGATTTGGTCAGCGACATGATCTGATTGATTCTAGCGAACAAACCGGAGTTGATCCAAATCATGAAGCGCGGACAGATGAGTGCCTCCGGCGATGTCGCAAATACTGGAAGATCGTCACAATGGCTCCAACAACCGCCAGTCCAATCAATATCCCCAGGGCCGGCGCATAGTATTGCCGGAAGAAGCGCAGCACGTGCCCGCCATAGATGAATCCCAGGGCGGAGAGAATCGTATAGCGAACTCCACGCCCAACTATCAGCGCCGCGAGGAATCTCTTACGGGGATACTGCGTCGCGCCTGCCGCCAAAAGAAATGGCACAAAGGGAAATGGCGGCGGCATCAGGGCTGGCAAGGCGACGGCGCCGAACCCCCAGCGTTCAAATGCCTGGGAAACCCGCGCGGCCGATTGCTGCGAAAGTTTGCGATGCATCGCCTCCTTTCCACCCTCCCGGGCCAAACCGTACGTGATGTAGCCGCCCAGGACAGCACCAGCGGTCGCCATCAGCGCGTAGTAGGGCCAGGGCTCGACATGGCGGGCTGCCAGCCAGATAGTGAACACGTCCATGCTGCCGGTGAGCGGGACCAGTGAATTATCGGCGATTCCTAGGAGCAGGAGTCCCACCCCACCCAGATGGCGTAACCGGTGTCCAATGGGGATTGCCAGCACGGCGTGGGGATAGAAAATCATGCGGTGTGGAGGAGTTTAACGCGGAACCCGCGGGTTTGCGCCATTCGCTTCTCTACAGGCCTGAAGCCGCTCTTAGCGGATGCTTAAATATTGGGCCGTAGCACACCACATTGTGATTGAAATCACAGACCGGCGAAATCCGCGCCGATAGCGTTGAGCAAGGATTGTTCTCGGCTAGCGAAAGGCGCTCACCATGGCGACTGTGTCAGAAACCGCACCTTCCCCCACAACCACAATGCGGGTCTTAAACCCTAACCTGGCGCAGAAGATCATGAGCGCCGACGAGGCTGCCGCGCTGATTCGCTCGGGCGATCAGGTGGGGATGAGCGGTTTTACGGGATCGGGTTACCCGAAGGCAGTTCCGATGGAACTGGCGCGCAGGATCGCGGACGCCAATTTCCGCGGGCAGAAGTTTCAGGTGAGCGTGTTCACGGGCGCTTCCACCGGGCCGGAACTCGACGGCGCGCTGGCGATGGCGGGGGGCATTCAGCTGCGGCTGCCATATCAGTCCGATCCGGAAACACGCAAGCGCATCAATGCCGGCGAAATGGAGTACATGGATATTCACCTCAGCCATGTGGCTCAGTTTGTCGAGTACGGATTCTTGGGGAAGCTGGACGTTGCTCTGATCGAGGTCACCGCCATTTTGGAAGACGGGCGGGTGGTGCCGAGCTCCTCCATTGGCAACAATAAAACCTGGGTGGATCAGGCCGAGCGCGTGATTCTGGAGGTCAATTCTTGGCAGCCGGCGGCACTGGAGGGCATGCACGACATCTATTACGGTTTGCAGCCGCCGCCCAATCGTGGACCCATTCCTCTCGTGCGTCCCGGCCAACGCATCGGCACACCGTATCTTAGAGTGCCTGCTGAGAAGGTTGTGGCGGTTGTGCTGACAGACGCACCCGACCGCAACAGCGCCTTCAAAGCGCCCGATCAGGCTTCCAAGCGCATCGCCGGACATATTCTGGAATTCCTCAGCTGGGAAGTGAAAAAAGGCCGAATGCCGGCAAACCTGCTGCCTTTGCAATCGGGCGTGGGCAACATCGCGAATGCCGTGCTTTTCGGTCTCGAGGAAGGCACATTCGAAGGACTGACGTCCTACACAGAAGTGATTCAGGACGGCATGGTGCGCCTGCTGAAATCGGGCAAGATGACATCAGCCTCGGCCACGGCATTTTCGCTGAGCCCGGAAACACTGACCGAGGTGAATGCCGACATGGCCAGCTACCGGGACCGGATCGTGCTGCGGCCGCAGGAGATTTCCAATCACCCCGAGATCATCCGCAGGCTTGGTGTAATTGCCATGAACGGCATGATCGAGGCCGACATTTATGGCAACGTGAACTCGACGCACGTGATGGCATCGCGCATACAGAACGGTATTGGCGGCTCGGGCGATTTCGCGCGCAACGGATATCTCTCCGTCTTCATGGCTCCGTCAACGGCGCAGAAGGGAACGATTTCCACGATCGTGCCCATGGTTTCGCATATAGACCATACGGAACACGACGTCAGCGTGGTGGTCACCGAACAAGGACTGGCCGATTTGCGGGGGCTGTCGCCCCGCCAGCGGGCGCATCTGATTATCGAGAAGTGCGCCAGTGACGACTACCGCGCAATGCTTCTCGACTATCTGGAGCGAGCAGAGCGTTTGTCATACGGCAAACATACGCCGCATCTGCTGACCGAATCTCTGAGCTGGCACAGCCGCTATCTCCGCACGGGAGATATGCGGCCCAGGGAAGAAAACTGAATTTCTTCGGCGAGTGGAATGGCTTGTGATTTCAGTTCGTGGCCGCCTGCACGCCTTCCAGAAAATGCAAATGCGGAGCAGCCGGCAGGACGCCGATTTCGGCTGCGTAGCGATAGAACAGCTGCAAACCCTCCAGGCATCCGGAATCCAGTTCATAGTGAATGTTTTGGGTGAGATAGCTCTCTACTTCGGCTTCGCTGAGTTTGAGCTGCGGCGCACGCTCCCGGGCGATTTGCCGCAAACTTGCGGGTTCGAGGCCGTGATCGCGGGACTTCTGGAAAATTCCGGGCAAATCGAGTGAGGAATCTGCCTCGCGCAGCGCCTGGCCACGTACGGCCCAAAAGGCGAAGACGAACGGCTTGCCCGTGTAGCGAATCCATTCCTCGGCGAGGTCGACGGTGAGATAGCGCCTGCGATCGGTCTGCAACGCAGGATCGCCGATGACCAGGGCGGCGTCGTGCCCGGCAAGCATGTTTTCGATATTGGGCGCCATCGGCGTGAAAAATCTCCCGCCGCCCAGCCATTTCTCGAACAATACCTTGGTCAGCGCCACTGAGGTCATTGAAGACGTATCGAGAGCGATGGTGCGGATTTTCTCGGTCGGGACCTTACTCACGAGCAAAATGGAACGCACGGCGCGCCGCGAGGCAATGGCCACTCCCGGCAGAATTTGCAGACCCGGGATCTGGGCATAAGCGGCTGCCGGAATGACTCCAATATCGGCGGTTCCAGCTTCCAGATCGCGGGCGCAGGCCGAAGGCAATGTGTAGGAGATGTCGAAGTCGCGGCTGGCATCGCCATGCTCAAAATCCCACATCAGCGGCGCCGTATTAAGAAAGGAAATCGCAGAAATGCGCAAACGCCTCATTTCTATTTGATTTTAACAAAACAGAGATTTCAACAGGAGGTTGTGATGGCCTGCCTTGACAAGGATTTTCCGAGCCCAGTACATTCCGCGAATCTTGGGTTGAAGCGATCGGAGGCTCCAGTGCCCCTCTCTGCTACCGCATCCCCTTCGCCAACCAGCGTTCTGGAGTGGCTGGCCCTCGCCCTGACTCCCGGGCTCGGCCCAACGCGCGGCCGCAAACTCGTGGAACATTTCGGCAGCCCCGCAGCAGTTTTTCGCGCGTCGCTAACGGAACTCGAAGGCACTGGGATTCAAGTGGCGTCTGCCCAATCGCTGGCGACGGGCAAGTCGGCAGAGTTGGCACGAGAGGAAATGGCCCGGGCGACGGAAGAGGGCGCCGGCGTGATTTCAATGGACGATCCGGGCTATCCGAAACGGCTCAAAGAGATTTACGACCCGCCACTCATCCTTTACGTTCGCGGAAGCGCAGAGGTTCTGGCGCAGCCTGGCATCGCCATGGTGGGAACGCGTCATCCGACTCCATATGGAACAGGGATGGCAGAACGGTTGGCGTGCGATCTGGCCGCGCAGGGACTGGTGATCATTAGCGGGATGGCGCGCGGGGTCGATACAGCCAGCCATCGCGGTGCGATCGCCGGCAGGGGAAAAACCATCGCAGTATTCGGCACCGGCGTGGACGTGATTTACCCGAAGGAAAATTCGCGCCTGGCAGAACAGATTCTTGCCTTGGGCGGGGCGATCATTTCGGAATTTCCTCTGGGCACGTTTGCGGCTCCGCAGAACTTCCCCATACGCAACCGGATTTTGAGCGGCATGTCGGTGGGAGTGCTGGTGGTTGAGGCCGCCGAATATTCCGGTACGCGCATCACGGCACGTTGCGCGCTCGAGCAGAATCGCGATGTTTTTGCCGTGCCAGGCAACGTTACGAACAAGAATTCCTGGGGGCCGAACACGCTCATCAAGCAGGGGGCGAAACTGGTAGCGACGTGGGAAGACGTGTGGGAAGATCTCCCGCCGGAAGTTAAACTTGCGCTGACCCCGCCGCCCTCGCCTGAATCCGCAGGGCACACAACATCATCTCTATTCCCGGACGAGGGGCTTCCTCCTCACGAAAAACGAATCCTGAGCCTGCTCAAGGCCGACGAAGCCACGCACATCGATGAACTGGTCGAGAAACTGGAGACGGAAATGTCTTCTTCGGAAATTTTCGCGGCATTGTTTGAGCTGGAGCTGAACGGTAAAGTGAGACAGATGCCGGGAAAGAATTTTGTGAAGAGCTTTTGAGCTGCGAGCTATGAGCTTCGAGCTTGACGGAGAAGCAGGGTGAAAGACTTCAAGGAACTTAAAGTCTGGCGCAAAGCTTATGACCTAACCCTGTCAATCTATGCCGTCACACGAGGATTTCCTAAGGAGGAACTCTGCGGACTGACCAGCCAGCTGAGACGCTCAGCGGCGTCGGTTGGAGCAAATATCGCCGAGGGGGCTGCGGCAGACGATCGGACAGAGAAATGTGCCGATTCCTGCACATCGCTTACGGGTCGGCGAGCGAACTTGAATATCACTTGTTACTCGCACATGATTTGCGCATATTGAAAGTCGATGAATTTAAGACGATGGCAGGGCAAGTGGACGAGATTCAAAGAATGCTGACGTCGCTAATCGACAGCATTCGTCCAGAGCTTGTTGCAAC
>Ga0335072_10009216_pt1 | contig 14246 bp, 10 predicted proteins | sample Lox_Sample_21_FD_206725 | JGI IMG/M metagenome (GOLD analysis project Ga0335072, IMG submission 206725) | Soil microbial communities from Loxahatchee National Wildlife Refuge, Florida, United States - Lox_Sample_2.1 | ecosystem: Environmental > Terrestrial > Soil > Wetlands | place: USA...
GCCTGCAGAATATCGGTATGCTCTCCGATTTCTATGCTGGCGTGCTGGTCGCGAAGCAGCTCGATGGCGTGAAATTCGCGCTGGGCACAACAATCGCAACCCGGCGCCAGTTGATCGAAGGATTCGGCGGCTACAAAGCAATCGAGAATCGTCCCGGAGACGACTTGCTGGTGGGGCGATTGATCGCCGAACAGGGCTACGAAGTGCGACTTCCACGCCAAGCCATCTTAACCGTGCCGGATTATGGATCATTTCGGGATTTATTACTCAAGCGGCTGCGCTGGTTCGTGGTGATGCGACACATGCGGCCCTGGGGACACCTGGGACTGCTACTCACGCAGGGCCTGCCGTGGTCCCTGGCGGCTATGGCCGTGCATCCCACGGCCGCGGTCGCATTGGGTTACCTGGGAGCGTATGCGCTGCTGCGCTGCGCAATCACGTGGATCATCGGCATTCGCGGGCTCAAGCATCCTGGGGTGTGGGCAAGGATGCCGCTGATTCTGGTCTGGGATGCTGTGGCCTTCGCGATCTGGCTGGTGAGCTTCACGAAGAACAGCATCCGCTGGCGCAACAAAGATTACTACATTCGCGAGGGAATGCTCGTACCGGTAGCGCCGAATCCATAATGCGCGTGTAGGCACAGCCGCCCTGGGCTGTCCGGCGCAGCGAAGCGGCGCCTTTTTCGACACAGTCTGAATCAGCTTATTGCGGAGCTAATACCCCCTCCGGCTTCGCCTGCGACCGCACGTTCCGCGGACTTCGCCAGTTCACTTGCGGGGCCATCGTTCCAGCATCGATCCGATCGCGATATTTCACCGCGATATTCATCAGAGAATCGAGCAGCGAGTCTGAAAGCAGGTGTGGCTTCAGTCCCAGCTCAATCAACTTGGAGTGTTTGGCATTGTAATAATGCGCTTCGGACTCCACGCGAGGATCGGGCAGGTGATTGATTTCCACGCTGAATCCCATCTTGCCAGCAGCCGTTTGCACCAGATGCGCCAGATCCAGAACCGAGAATTGCTCGGTGAACTGATTGAACACGCGGAACTCGCCTTCTTTTGCCGGATTCTGGCAAGCCAACTCGATGCAGCGAACGGTGTCGCGAATATCGAGGAAACCGCGCGTCTGTCCGCCTTTGCCGTAAACGGTGAGCGGCTTTCCGATCGCCGCCTGCACACAGAAGCGATTGAGAACCGTTCCGAATACTTCGTCGTAATCGAATCGGTTAATCAGCGCCTCGTCGAGCGCGACTTCATCGGTCATGGTTCCATACACCACGCCCTGATTCAGATCGGTCGCGCGCAGGCCCCATATCTTGCACACGAACATAATATTGTGACTGTCGTGCACTTTTGAGAGGTGATAGAACGATCCCGGCTGCTTGGGATATGGCAGCGTATCTTTGCGCCCGTTGTGTTCGATGGTGATGTAGCCCTCTTCGATGTCGATGTTCGGGGTGCCGTATTCACCCATCGTCCCAAGCTTCACCAGATGGCATTGCGGATTGTATTCGCGAATCGCGAACAGCAGATTCAGCGTTCCCACGATGTTGTTGACCTGCGTGAAAACCGCGTGCTTACGGTCAATCATGGAATACGGAGCGGCCCGCTGTTCGGCGTAATGAATGACGGCTTCGGGCTCGAACGCCTGAAAGTAGGAAGAAAGAAAATCGTAGTCTGTAATATCGCCGACCTGCAGTTCAATTTGCTTGCCCGTCAACTCGTTCCAGACTTCGAGACGCTTGGCAAGCGGACGGATCGGAGTCAGCGTCTGGACTCCCAGTTCGTGGTCCCACTGGCGGCGAACATAATTGTCAACAATCGAAACCTGGTGGCCCTTGGCCGATAAATACAGCGCGGTCGGCCAGCCGCAATATCCGTCTCCGCCAAGCACGGCAATCTTCATGTCGTTTCTCCGTTAAAGCTAGAGTAAGGGGCTCATTGATGCGTAAGAACGTGCAGATAGAACTTTAAGCGACGATTCGACTTCCACCCGCGTCGGGCAGTGATACTCAAAGCAACTCTCAATCCATTGTCCCACGTTTGCGGTTGCAACGGGTTCGGGCCAGAGAGTTTCCGCCACCGGAGTCGATTTCGCGGCGTGCTCCAGCGGATGGTTGGTCAAAAGCAACTTTCCGCCACTTTCTTTTACGAGTCGGAACGACTCGGCTCCGACCACGGCCTTCATCCGATCGGCAGCATCGGGCGTGGCCAAAAAGTAATAGCGTTCCGGCGCCAGCCAGAGATTCTTGAAGTCCGCGTCGCTGATAAATACCGGCGGCGCATCAGGCGCGTAGGCGCCATATTCGAGATTGTTGTAGCGGCCGTTGAGTAGCAATGCGGTGCGGTTCGTATAAAAGAAAACGGACGAGTAGGTGTAGTAGTGATGATTCACAATCAACGTTCCCGGCGGAGCCTGATTGAGAGCCTCCGCCAGAGGACGCGACGAGAGATACGGATCGAAGTCCACCATCGCCAGCCGCGCGGCATGGAAGAAGATCACCATCATCAGGGCCGCGCCAAGAAATGCACGCACGCCGCGGTTCGAGATCAGAATCAAGAATCCGACGAAGAACGCAAATGCGGCCACAAGCAATGGAAATCGAAGGTATGCCAACGATGGGAACGTGAGATCCTTCATGTGATCGAGCGATAAGAGGTATGTTCCCGGGCGCTGATCCAATGCTTGCGCGATGTCGCCCGGCGCTGGAATATGGCGAGTCGCCAGATACAACCCTCCGGTTACGAGCGCCACAATCGCCGCAATACCAGCTAGTACATACGTTCCTCGCTCGACCCATTTCCCTCCCGCGGCCATTCCGCAGCCAATCAGCAGCGCGAACGCCGGATAGCACGGCATCGAATAATACTCCTGGGTGGTCGAGAAGGTGAAAAAAACGAGGATGAATCCGATCCAGCACAACGCCAGCAGGCGTGTGCGCCCGGCGCGATCGATCGGCTTGTAGTTCAGCTTGGCGATCGCGGGAAGATACACGCTCCAAGGAAACAGCCACAGCAAATGTCCGAACCAGAAGATGAGACGCGGAACCGTGTCATAGTCTCGCGGATAGCGCATATTCAGAAAGCGCAGAAGCTGCTCGTTGATGAAGAAGAACCACAGAAATCCGTGATAGACTCCCGGCCCGCTATGGAGCGTAAACGCGAAATACGGAGGATTGCGTATCGTCGCGAGCACGTGCCAGGGAACGGCGATGGCCAATACGATCAGCAATCCGCGAACCGGATGCAGCCGTTTCCAGATCCCATGCGGATATTGCTTTCGCGTGAGAAATAAATAAATCGCGCCACTCGCAATCGGAAAGACAATCCCGATCAGGCTTTTTAGCAGCAGTCCGGCTCCCAGACACACCGGCAGAACCAGAGACCAGAATTCGGGACGGGCTTCCTGTTCATCGATGCATCGAATAAACGCCCACATGGCCAGGCCGATCGCCAAAGTCAGCATGACATCGGGAATCAGGATTCGGGTAAAAAGAAACAGCCCGATGCAGGTGGCCATACAGAGTCCGGCATAAAAGCCGGCGCGTTTGCCGAAGGCCCAGATGCCGAATGCCGTGGTGAACCAGCACAACCCAAGCACTGCCAATGCGGTCGGAATGCGTGCAGCCCAATCGTGCACGCCGAAGATTTTGTAAGAAACTGCCATCGACCAATAGATCAATGGCGCTTTTTCCAGGTACTTCACACCGTCGAGATGAGCGGTGACCCAGTCGCCCGAGGCCAGCATGTTGCGGGCGATCTGCGCCTGCACGGCGTCCACATCGTCCATGAGAGAGGGGGGCGAGACCACAGCCCCCAAATAGACGGTGGCGGCGACGAGCACGACGCCTAGGTATAGATGCCAGTTTTTTGCGCGATCAAGGGTTCCGTTGCTTCGATTTCGATCGGACTGATCAACGGGACTGAGGTCGAGCGTATTCGCCATTTTTTCATCCAGAGAAACAGGATCATCAGCCCCCACAAATGGTATCCGACATTCGCTCGCCGATTGAGGTGACGATCTAGCAGGGCCGCGATCGCGCTGTGCCGGAATAGTCCAGCATGCTCCGACGCCCCGGATTGCAACGTTTCGGTCAGCAGCGACCGGAACGGGCCGCGCAGCCATTCATGCGCGGGGATATCAAATCCGACCTTGGCGCGGCGAAGCACCGGAGCCGGGAGTTTATCTTTCATCAATTCTTTCAGCAGAACTTTTTGCCGGCTGCCATTCAGTTTGAACTTCGCGGGTATCGTAGCCGCGAATTCGACGATGCGATGGTCAAGGAATGGCGGCCGCACTTCGAGCGAGTGCGCCATGCTGATGCGATCGGCTTTATTCAAAATATCGTCAGGAAGGAAATAACGCTGATCAAACCAGAGATGCCGCGACAGTGGATCGTGCGTCGGAAGCTGACGGCATTGCCAGAGAATTTTATCCAGGGCGTGCGGCAGGTCAGCCGTAACCAGCTTCCGTTTCTGGCGATCGGAGAACGTTCCATTCCAGAAGACGTGCGCGCGGGCCGCGTCCATGGTCGCGCCTTCGAGAAATCGCTTGACTTTGTACTCGAAACTGATTTTCTCGTCCGAAACCGGCCAGTGGCCCACAGCCGCCAGCGCCATGCGCAGAAAACTCTTGGGAAGGATGCGAGCCCGTTGCGCCAATTCATTCGCGCGATGGGTGAGATATCCGGCAAATAGTTCGTCGGCGCCTTCACCGCTTAGGCTGACCGTCGTTTTTTCGCGGCTGAGCTTGCTCAGGAACCACACCGGCAACGCGCCGGCATCGGCGCTCGGCTCGTCGGAGAAATAGGCGAATTCTTCCACCGCCCCGACCAGATCCACGTCGGGATTCAGATCCATCTGTTGATGGTCGGTTCCGTAACGCTCGACAATCTGCTGGATGTAGCTGGTTTCGTCGAAGCTGCGGCCGCGGAAAGAAATCGAAAACGTCTTCAGAGGAGTGCGCGACTCGGTTGCGGCGTAATGCAAAATGGTCGAAGAATCGATGCCGCCACTCAGCCACATCCCAAGGGGAACATCAGAGATCAAGTGCTCCCGGATCGATTGCCGCAGCAGCGAATCCAGCGTCTCGCAGGCATCCGGAAGCGTCCACTCGCGAGGAGACGGAACCGGCAGCGTCCAGTAGGCTTGCGACCGCGTGGCACCATCTTTCCACTCGAACCATGTTCCCGGCGGCAGCTTTTCAATTCCTTCCACCAAAGTCCACGGGCACGGAACGTAGTTCAGCGCGAGGTAGCAGTCGAGACCGTTCAGGCTCAGTTGGCGATCGATCTCGGGATGAACCAAGATCGCCTTCAATTCCGATCCGAAGAAAATATCCTGGCCGTGGCGTGCGATGTAGAGCGGCTTGATGCCCATGCGGTCGCGCGCCAGTACGAGCCGCCGCGTGGAAGTGGTCCACAGCGCAATGCCAAACATGCCGCGCAAGCGCCGGAAGCAATCTGTATCCCACTCGCGGAAGGCGTGCAGAACGGTTTCGGTGTCGCAATGCGTGCCGAATTTGTGGCCGAGCTTTTCCAGTTCGGCACGAAGTTCCAGGTGATTGTAGATTTCGCCGTTGAATGCGATGACGGTATCGCCATCGTCGCTGATGATGGGCTGATCGCCCGAGGCGATATCGATAATCTTCAGGCGGGCTGCGCCGAGCGAAATAATCGAGGACTCGAAGACGCCCTGCTGATCAGGTCCGCGGTGGATGAGCGTAGCCGCAGCGCTACGGATTCGTTCGGAATCAGGAACCCAATTGCGGTGGGTAAACCCCACAATTCCGCACAAGTTATACCACCTCCGTCTTTTCGGGCTTCACACTCTTTTCAACCTAGACCGAAGCGAAAACCCTGAAGCTACGGGCCGCCGTGTAGCGTTGATCGGCCTCAAACCAACGATTCTTGCTGGCTGCAGGTCTTGTCTTGCGAGGCGAATGCTGAAGTCAAGCTCAAGCAACTCGCCTTATTGTTCGCCACAACTATGCAGAATTGCAGTATCTTGGCTTCAGCTTCGACCTATTAGCACCAGGATAACCCCAACAGTTACCAGTAAGATGCCGGTCCAACGCTCGCGTGTCACCCTTTCGCGCAGGAAAAGTTTCCCGCCCAGCGCGCCCACCGCATAACTCATAGATGTTACGGGCACAACCTCACTCACATTCGCAAATGAAAGTACCCACAGCAAAGAAAAAAATGCTGTCGCTTCCAGCGAAAAACCCAGCCAAATCCATTTGACCCGAATGACTTGAAGAATAACATAGAGCAGGTTCCGGGGACTAAAGTTTCTCACCTCTCCCACCATCTTCATACCGCGAGAGATGCATAATTCCCCCATGGTTCCCGCGCAAACTACAAAAAAAAGCAGGACGATCTCACGCGGCATTCGGCCCGCCCGTCGTGCGCGGAGGAGTCCAGGAAACAATGAACACACCCAGGCAGATCACCAGCACTCCCAGCCAACGCAACGGCGTGATCGCTTCACGCAGCAGGAAATGACTGAGTAACGCGACCATCCCATACGACACCGACGAACTCGGCTGCACGAATGTGTAGTCGGCCCACGACAGCACCAGCATGTATGTCAGAAAGAAAGTGATGAGGAAAGTAATGCCAATCCATATCTCGGTCGTGCTGAAAATCGTGACCAGCGTATGGAAGATTTGCGCGGGACTGTGCACGGATATTTCTCCGACCCGCTTCATGCCCTTGCCTAACATCACATTGCCCAACGGGCCGAAGATAATCATTAACAGGATTGCAAAATAGGTTTTGACGCGCAGGTGTGATTTCATGCGGTGACGAAGTGGCCCGAACTCGGCTGCGGAATTCCTGAGACAGAGAGATAGGAAATCCGGCTGCAACCTCCGGAAGCGCTGACTCTTCTCCTTGTATAAGCGGCTTATTTGATTTTACTAGATTCCGAACGGCAAACCGTTGGCAGAGCAGGTAACAGCTCGACTGAGTCGCTTCCAAGTTAATCTGCCCTCCCGTGGCTTATCGCGCGCCGTCATTGCCCGCGCGGCTCATGAGCCGTTCCAGAGCGCTCCGTGCGGGAGTGAATTCCGTTGCCAACGCCAGCGCAGCCCGATATTGCGTGAACGCCTGATCCTGTTGCCCCCGTCGCTCCAGCAGAGTACCGAGCAAATAATGTGCTTTGAATACGGGAGCATCTTCGGAAGGACTCGGCGACGACAGATAGCGCTGCAGAAGACTCTCGGCAAGACTCAAATTACGGTTGGATTGGATGAGCATCTCGGCTGCGCGAATGAGAACATCGGGGCGGTTCAAGCTGGGAGCAGTGGCGCGCTCGATTGCCTGTTCCATTTGTTCAAAACGTCCCCTGCGCCGATATAAATCTGCCAGGGACATCCACGGTCCCGCGGCGCCTCGGCTATCCTGAACCGCACGCTCGATTTCGTTTTCTGCCGTATCAAAATCTTTTTTCTTCTCCGCAATTCGCGCCCTCAGCAGCTCCGCTTGGGCCGGTTCCAGTTTTTGAATCTCTTCGGCTTGTGCCTGGGCTTTCTTTTCTCCTCCACCGATAACCCAGGGAGCTTCGAGGTAAAAATCTGCGAGATCGTCGCGAGCTTCCACACTCCTGGGATTCAATCGCACGGCGGTCTCGAACTCATCGCGCACCTGCCCGGCCACGTGGGCAGCGCTTAGCGCGTTGACGTGTTCGGCTTTTTGACCGTAGCTCCGTCCCAGCCACAGGTGGAATTGGCTGTTTTGCGGATCCAGCTGGACTGCGTGTTCGCAAGCGGAAACCGCCAGATCCCATGTATCCGCCATTAAGTAAACGCGGCAGAGCAGGTTGTAAGCTTGGGCGTTGTTTGGCTCGCTGCGAATTTGATCTTTCAAAACTTCAGTCGCGAGATCGACGCGGCCCTGCTCAAGCAGGTTCTGTCCTGCCGGGCCGTCGCTGGCGGAAAGAGGCACAACTCCGATCACAATAAGGAACAGAATTCGCAAAACCACAACGCCTTCCCCGTATTTCTAGTTACCATAGATGCTATCGGCTCCCCTAGCAGACCCGCAAGATAACTAAGATGTCATGCGAGGTTCATCGACTCGCGCCTTAAACCAACTGAGATGCGGGGCAGCCGTATTCGTCCTTGCGCCAACATGCGCTGCCGCAGAGTAAACACGGACATCCGGACCTCGCGCTAACCGAACCACATCCTTGTTCGTCGTACAATCAAGTATTCTTGAAGATTGGTCTGGGTCTTTCGATTCATTGAAAGCGGCCTGGATACGAATAATTTTTCGCCGACTGCCCTTGCAAGGAGGACGTTTCATGCGCGCTCGTCTCATTCCTGCAGTTTTCCTGCTGGCTATCAGCTCTTTCGCATTTGCCCAAGATCTGCCCCAAGGCCGGCTGATGCGATTTCCCGACATCTCGAAAGGCAAGATTGTTTTCAGTTATGGAGGAGATATTTGGTTCGTCTCGCGCGAGGGTGGAACGGCGCAGCGCATCACGACCGCCCCGGGGCAGGAATTATTCGCGAAGTTTTCTCCGGATGGAAAGTGGATCGCCTTTACCGGTCAGTACGACGGCAATCACAACGTCTACGTGATGAGCGCCGACGGAGGCGAGCCCAAGCAGTTGACCTTCAACCCCGGCGGCGGACCGCTCAATGAGCGCATGGGCATCCACAACGAAGTCATCACCTGGACACCCGATAGCAAGCGCATCGTCTTTCTCTCGCGCCGCGACACTTTCAATGACTGGTTCGGGCAGCTCTACAGCGTCAGCGTCGACGGTGGATTGCCCGAAGCGCTGCCGCTCCCGAAAGGCGGCCTGACCTCCTACTCGCCCGATGGCAACAGCATTGCGTACAACCGCATCTTCCGAAACTTCCGCACGTGGAAGCGTTACACCGGCGGCATGGCGCAATCGATCTGGATCTACGATCTCAAAAACAATCACATCGAGGAAATGCCGCACACGGATTGGACCGACACCTTTCCCATGTGGCACGGCGACACGATCTATTTCGATTCGGACCGCGGCCCCGAACACCGTCTGAATCTTTACAGCTACAGCCTGACTTCCCACGAAATCAAACAGCTCACGCACTTCACCGACTTCGATGTCAACTGGCCGAGCCTTGGCCCCGACGCCATCGTTTTCGAAAATGGCGGTTATCTTTACCTGTTCGATCTGGCCACGCAAAAAGAGCACAAACTCACCATCTATCTCCCCGGTGAACGTGATCTCGCCCGCAAGCACTGGGCTCACGTAAGCAATCTGATTACGGACTTCGATATCTCCCCCGACGGCAAGCGCGCCGTCTTTACCGCGCGTGGCGACATCTTTACCGTTCCCGCCAAAGAAGGAAGCATTCGCAATCTCACGCGCACGCCGGGCATTCGCGAGCAATATGTGGCGTGGTCTCCGAATGGGAAGTGGGTCGCTTACATTTCAGACCGCACCGGCGAAGAAGAGCTTTACATCACGCCCCAGGACGGCATGGGACCGGAGCAGCAGATTACGTTCAGTGCCAAAGTCTATTTGCTGCCGCCACTCTGGTCTCCGGATAGCAAGAAGCTTCTTTTTGCCGACAAGGACGTCCGCCTCTGGTACGTGGACATCAACGAGAAGAAACCGATAGAGATCGATCAGGGACACTATTTCGACATCACCGACTACAACTGGTCGCCTGACAGCAACTGGGTGGCGTACTCGAAAGCTGCAGTCAATCGCAATGGCGTGATCTACCTGTACAGCCTGGGCGACAAGAAAATCACTCCTGTCACCGACGACACCAGCAACAGTACCAATCCTTATTTCGATCCTGAAGGGAAGTATCTATATTTTCTCTCGAATCGCGACTTCAATGAGGTGCTCGGCGTTTATGACATGGAATTCTCGAATCCGCTCGCTGGACGCGTGTATATCACGACGCTACGCGCCGACGAGCCTTCGCCCTTCCCGGTGTTGAGCGATGAGGTGACCATCACACCGTCCCCCGATGTCTTGCTGGCTCCCACGCCGGAACAGCAAAAGCCGTCGCAAAAGCCGCCGGAGACGCCAACAAAAAAGCAGAAAACTTCAGTTCCGCCGCCCGCACAGCCCTCAGCAACGAGTCAGGCGACTGCGGAAGCAGAAAAAGAGGTCAAACCTGGCCAACGTCCGACGCTCAAGAATTTCCGGGTCGATCTCGACGGCATCCAGAACCGCACCGTCGCTCTGCCGATTCCTCCCGGCAACCTGCAAAATCTCGCTGCCGCTCCCGGCGTGATTTTTTATGTATCCATGCCGATTCAGGGATTGTCAGGCCCGTTGCCCGGAACCCCCACCATTCACGCCTACGACTTGAAAGACCGCAAGGATTTCCATTTCCTCGAGGGCGCCGATGAGTACACGCTGTCGTTCGACGGCAAGAAGATTCTGTATGGCACCCCGGGCGGCGGAGGGGGAGGCGGCGAGGAGGCCGGCATGCCGGGCGCGCACACCTTCGGCATCGTCGACGCCAAAGTGCCGGAGGGAGAAGCTGCGACAAGCGAACACGGACCGATCGCTCATCCCGGCGAGGGGGCGCTGAATCTCGGCACCATGCAGGCGGAAATCGATCCTCCTGCCGAGTGGAAAGAGATTTTCAACGAAGTCTGGCGACAGGAGCGCGATTACTTCTACGAGCGGGCCATGAATGGGGCCAACTGGCAGGCTGAGCACGACAAATATGCACAGCTTCTGCCCTACGTCGCCGACCGCTTGAGCCTGACTTATGTGATGGGCGAGATGATCGGCGAGCTCTCCAATTCGCACACGTACGTCGGTGGAGGCGATTACCCTCATCTCAATCGTGTCAATGTTGGTTTGCTTGGCGCCGATTTCGCGCCCGATCCTGCTAGCGGCATGTACCGCATCGCGAAGATTTATCCCGGCGAGAATTGGAACAGCGATACTCGCTCGCCCCTGACAGAACCTGGGGTGATGGTGAAAGAAGGCGATTATTTACTCGCCGTGAACGGCCGTCCGCTCCGCATTCCACAGAATCCGTACGAGTTGTTTATCAACACTGTGAATCAGGCGACCACACTATCGGTAAACAGCAAGCCGACCGAGCAAGGCGCGCATAACGTGACCGTCCGGCCAATCCCCGATGAATTCGGTCTTCACGAACTCAACTGGATCGAAACCAATCGCCGCAAAGTCGATCAAGCCAGCGGCGGAAAGATCGGTTACGTTTACCTGCCGGACATGGGCGCGGCTGGACTGAATGAATTCGTCAAGCAGTATTTCCCGCAAGTCCGCAAGCAAGGAATGATCTTCGACGTGCGCTACAACGGCGGAGGATTCGTCGACCAGATCATCTTCGAACGCCTGCGCCGCATTCTTGTCGGTATGGAATCAGCCCGCAACTGGGACTCAGACACCGAGCCCGGCGGAGTTTTCCACGGGCCCATGGCTTGCGTTACGAACCACTACGCCGCATCCGACGGCGATTTTTTCAGCTACTTCTTCAAGGTGTACAAGCTGGGGCCGCTCATCGGAGAACGGACATGGGGTGGAGTGCGCGGCATTCGCGGCGAAATTCCTCTGATGGATGGCGGCTATATCACGCGTCCGGAATTTTCGCTTTACGGGCTCGACAGCAAGTGGGTGATCGAGAATCGCGGCGTGGCTCCGGACATCGAAGTCGACAATCGTCCCGACCTCGTTCGCGAAGGTCGCGATCCGCAACTGGAGAAGGCAATCGAATTGGTGATGAAGCAGATTCAGGAGAATCCGCCAACTTTGCCGCCGCGTCCCCCGGATTTGCCGCCGTATCCATCCGGGCCAGGAGAGTGAAGATCGGCTAGCGAGATTAGGGGTGGTCTGCGCAAGCGTACGCGATCGCAGCCAGTGATATTGCCAGGGTAGTTCGCCGTTGATCACGCGAGACGAGTTGTTGGATCAGACCGGCGATGAGACTCCCCAGGCGCATCATCGTCCGAACGCCCACGCCACCATCAGCGGGAACTCTTCTCGCCAGAATGCGCCACCGTGCGGCCCAGCTCGCTCATTCATGACAACATCCGCACCTGCATGGCGCAGCGCGTCCGTCCACCTCCTCGCGTTCTCGAGGAAGAACGGTTCCTGAGTGCCAGCGACAAGGTATGTGCGCGGAAGCGGACTCGGCATAACGCCAGGCGGCTTGTAACCGCCGCCAGGCGAGGCGCAGAAGACCGCACCGTAGACATGTGGATGCCGAAGCCCTAGAGCGAGGGCCAGTTCCCCACCCGCCGACACGCCAAATACTGCGGTACGTTCGGTGGGAAGGTCCACGCCGAACCGCGACTCCGTCCATCGGCGAACGTCCTCGACGAAGAACTTCTCGTGTGCCGCGAACCGCACCGGATCAAAACCGGGTGAGTACTCATGGAGCCGCAGCGTCTCATCGGTCAGCCCATGTACACCGACGATCATTGTGGAGGGTATGTCGGCCTTCTCGAGCAACCGGCCCCATTTCGAGATTCGCTGACCGTCACCGGCGAAGACGATTGCTTCAGGAGGGTTCGGTGGAACGTACACCGTAACCTGCCGTCCAACGTCGTACTCGAACGTCTCGGTGACAAGCTCTCCCGAGACTGCGCCGGTAGGCTTGGCGGGCGTTCCGCCGGACTCACTCAGGTTGCGGTTGACGTGATTGTGTCCTTGCTCCGTCACGGCCAAGCCTTCATTTTATAGAACTATACTCGCCCGTTCTGCCGTCCCGTCTGTGGGAAATCCAAAACATCCTGGGAAAAGTCACCCGCGCTCGGGCAGCTCCGCGTAAAGACCTATTTACGCCGGACTGCACTAGGTCCCATGCCCCGACGGCAGTCCTACGCCCCACACGGGAGCGGTGACGGCGACGCGGTCGAAGTTCGCGACCAGTGCCTTGCCGCGAGTGATTGCCTCTTTCACGGCAGGCAACGAGAGCGATGCGTCGTGACTAGCCTGGCTGTCCCAGACTTCCGTTACCCAGAGCATATTTTCGTCGGCGGCGTCTTTCGCCACCACGTAGCTGAAACATCCCGGCATGTTGGCCGCGCTCGATTTTAGAACTCCGATCATTTCCTCGCGCTTGCCCGGAAGAACCGTAATCTTGGCGATCATTCCCCACATGTCGTTCCCTTCCTCCGCGTCCGCGAGCATAGACACGAGCGCCACCGCGCCCAGTGATTCCAGAAATTTACGTCGGTCAATGGGCATGGAGTCGCAGATTCACGCTGATCAAAATACCAAGACACAGAGTCGCGGAGAACACAGCAGCTGGTTGAAACGTATCAGTTTCTGGTTTTCTCGGTTTGTCGGCGCCTCCGTGGTGAAGAATTCGCACGAAGCAGCTCACGAGGTGGGCACAGTTGAGCTTCCCCGCACTTCATCACTGAGGATGATCGCTTCGGCAATTTCCTTCATCGGACGCCGCTTCTGCCGGCTCTGTCGCTGTAATGTCAGGTAGGCTTGCTCTTCATTCAACCCGAGATCGCGCTGCAGAATGCCCTTCGCGCGTTCCACGAGTTTACGTGTCTGCAGTTGTTCGGTGAGAGTTGAATTCGCCTCTTCCAGGCGCGCCAGTTCGATTTCGGCACCGACCAGAAACCCTATCGTAGACATCAACCGGATCTCGCGCCTCCGATAAACGTGGCGCTGGCGGTGTTGCAAATTAATTACGCCGACGACGCGTCCGCGAGACATCAGCGGAACCGAAAGAAACGCTTCGTAACTGTCTTCGGGCAACTCGTGAAAAAACTGAAAGCGCGGATCGAGAGCCGCCTTCTCGGGAATCGTCACCGGTTCAATATGCTCCGCTACCCATCCGGTGATTCCTTGCCCGACGCGCAACTTCAAACCATCGACGACCTCGGGATGCGGATTCTTCGACGCCCGCAAAACCAGTTCGTCCTCTTCCAGGACATAAATCAGGCAGGAATCGCACTTGACAAGCGCGGATGCAAATTCGACGACACGAGTCAGCACCTCATGAAACCCATCCGCCATGCCCAGACGCACACCAATTTCATGGAGCACGTCAACATGTGAATCTTCTATGAAATTCATGGAGTCCATGAGTTAGCGTAGCGGTTGGTTGAGCGGGTGTCTAATTGCAAATTTTGATCACGCCGATAAAGAAATTCCGGCGCGATCTTTACGAAGAATTTATATCCAATGCGCGGGTGCGTGCATCAAGGGCCGGAGTGCATAGAACAGCACACGCAAGCAGCTTTTGCCGCGAATGACAGCGCCGCTTCTTATTTCGCTGGAACC
>Ga0335072_10009217_pt1 | contig 14244 bp, 11 predicted proteins | sample Lox_Sample_21_FD_206725 | JGI IMG/M metagenome (GOLD analysis project Ga0335072, IMG submission 206725) | Soil microbial communities from Loxahatchee National Wildlife Refuge, Florida, United States - Lox_Sample_2.1 | ecosystem: Environmental > Terrestrial > Soil > Wetlands | place: USA...
AGGGCGACCACGAAGGACAGGCCGGCCATGAAGACGTCGTGCAGGAAGGCCGCCTGCGCGCGCGTGACGAGGTGCCGAATGTGTCTCAAGATCGCCGTCCGATCATGGCCTTAGCGGGTGATTCGCCGGCCGAACCATAGCATAGCGGCGGGCCCCGCGCCTACCGCCCGGGAGATCGGCGGGGCGCCTCAGCCGTGCCGGCGCCGGCCGAAATAGGCCAAAAGGGCCGCGGTCGCAACCGCCGCGACGGCAAGCGGCGCCCAGGGTGCCGCACGTAGCGCCCAAAGGGCCGAGCCGACCAGCACCAAGTCGAGCCCGATCACGGCCGCCACCGCGCGCGCATGGCTCAGGCCGCCTTGGGTTGCGCGTTGATAGAAATGCTCCCGGTGCGCGCGCCAGAAGGCGGTGCCGCGCAGGATGCGGAACGAGAGCGTCAAGCCGCCGTCGGCGAGATAATAGAGCGGCAGGATCGCGGCCGGCGCCCAAAGGCCTTGGCAGGCGAGCCCGATCAGGAGCCAGCCGAAGAGATAGCCGAGGGGCACGCTGCCGACGTCGCCGAGGAAGAGGCGCGCGGGATGCCAGTTCCACCAGAGGAAGCCGAGTGCCGCCGCCGCCGCGGTGAGTCCGTAAAGGGTGGCCGCCGTGCCGAGGCCGGTGAGCGCCGCGACGAGGGCGAAGCCGATGCCGAGCGACGCCGACTCGGACGCGGCCATGCCGTCGATCCCGTCCATGAAATTGTAGATGTTGAGGAAGCCGAGCCACAGGAACGCGGTAAGCGCGCGGTCGGGCCAGAAGGGCAGCAGCCCCTGAAGCAACGTGCCGTGGGCCGGCAACGTCGCGAGCCCGATCGCGACCGCGACCGTCTGGGCCGTGAGCCGCACGGCGATGGGCGCGGTCCAGAGATCGTCGAACCAGCCGACGAACGCGAGCAGCACCGCGGCGGCGGCGGGCCACACGGGGCTCGGCCACGCGCTGTCGGGCGCGTAATAGGCGACGACGAGCCACATCGGCACCAGCGTCGCCATCACGGCGATGCCGCCGCCGCGCGGCGTCGGCACGACGTGGCTCGAGCGCTCGGACGGATGGTCGAGCACGCCGCGCGCGCGCAAATGGCCGAGCACGCCGCGCGTGCCGAGAAGGCTGGCCGCGAACGAAAGGGCGACGGCGAGAGAGACCCAGCGCCAATCCATGGCCGCGTTATAGCCGCCTGGGCGCGCGCACGGAAGCAATCATCGTACGAGATCGGGATCGGCGCGCCACGCCGCTAGCGCGCGCGCTCGGTCGCGTTGGCGATCGCGGCGGCGAGCCACAGGAACGAGAGCCACCAGGGATGCCAGAGATCGTAGCCGGTGAGGGAATTGGTCGCGGCCGCGGCGATCAGCGCCACCGCGGCGGCACGGCCGGGTCCGCCGCCGCCTGCGCGCGCGGCCGCCGCGGCGATCGCGAGCACGATCGCGAGGCCGAGAATGAGCCCCGGCAGGCCGAGCTCGAGCCGGAGCTGGAGCGCCATGTCGTGGGGATGGAGCGGCATGAGCTCGGCGTTGTGGGCGACGAGATCGTGGCCGCCCGGAAGATCGCGCGAGCTGTTGAGGCCCCAGCCGAAGGTCGGCTTCGCGCGAATGTTCTGAATCGCGAAATCCCAGATGTCGAGCCGGTGGTCGAAGGAGCTGGCCTTGACCGGCGGGAGATAGGGATTGAGGCGGCCGAGCACGTGGGAATGGAGGGCGATCGGTGCCGCGACGAGATAGGCGACGAGACAGGCGCTCACGATCGCGAGCGCCAAACGCGGCCGCAAGCGTGCCGCGCCGTACGCGACCGCACCCGCGACGTAGGCGACCTGCGCGGTCGCGCTATGGCCGAGCGCGACCACGGACGCGGCCGCGAGAACGACCAGGAGTGCGAGCCACGCGCTGCGTCGGTCGGCGATCGCGGCGGCGGGCCACACCAGCAGGCCGACGAGCGTCGCCTGGCGGTCGAAATGGGCATAGAGCGCGATCGGCCGCTCGACGCCGATCACCGCCTCGACCCAATGAAGGTGCCGGAGATAGTTGTCGATCGACGCGTTGCTCAGGTCCTCGAAGGCGAGGAAGGCGAGGCCGAAGAAGAATCCCGCGAGGAACGCGCGCTCGACGCGCACGCGCGCGCCGTCGTCGAGCCGCGCCGCCGCGTCGCACAGCACGAGGCCGGCCGCGAACAATCCCGCGAGCTGGCCCGCGAGCAGAAGGCTCAGATGGGCGCTCACGGACCAAAGGCTGCTCGCGGCGCCATAGACCACGAGAATCGCGAGCAGCGCCGAAAGGAGTCGCGGCGGCCGCGGCCAGCGCCCGTCCTGCGCGCGCTGGAGGACGAGGGCGCACAGGGCCGCGGCTGAAAGCAACGGCGTCGCGAACGGCACCGAAAGCACGCAAGCCGGCAGAATCAGGAATGCCACCGCCGCGGCGACCGCGCCGACATCGAGCCGACCGGGAAATGAAAGGGGTGCGCTCACGCGGGCCGCACCTTAATGCCGCGCCCGCGGCGAGGCCAGGGAAAATTGCCGCGCGCTCGCGGGTGCCGCGATCACAGGCCGAGCAGCGCCAACTGGCGCGCGACCACCGCGCGCTCGTCGTAGAGCTCGAGGGCGCGCTTCCGTCCCGCTGTCCCCTGGCGCGCGCGCAGGTCCGGATCGCGCGCGAGCCGGTCGAGTGCCGCCGCGAGCGCCGCCGCGTCCTCGACCGGGACGAGCGCCCCGGTCTCGCCCGGCACCACCTCCTCGCGGGCACCGCGGATGTCGGTCGCGACCACCGGCAGTCCCGTCATCATCGCCTCGATGATCGAGCGTGGCATGCCCTCGCGGTGGGAGGGCAGCGTGTAGATGTCGGCGGCGCGCATGAGCTCGGCCACGTCGTCGCGGTAGCCCAAAAGGCGCACGCGCGCGCGCAACGTCGGATCGTCGGGCAGCGCCGCGAGCGCGCGGTCGAGCGCCGAGGGCCGGTCGCTCTCGAGCCGCCCGCCCGCGATCCATAGCACGGCATCGACCTTGCGCATTGCCTCGAGGAGCTCGAGATAGCCCTTCTCGGCGACCAGGCGTCCGACCATGAGGATCGCGACCTTGCCGTCGGGCACGCCGAGAGACGCGCGCAGCGCCGCGCGCGCGGCCGGATCGGAGGACGGGCGGAAGCGGGACGCGTCGACGCCGTTCCCGATCGCGTGGATCCGGCCGCCGGCGCAAAGCCGGTAGCGTCGCGCGGTCGCCGCGTCCTCTTGGGATTGGGTGAACAGCATGTCGGTCGCGCGTCCCGCGAGCCATTCGAGGGCGATGAACACGGCGCGCTTCCAAGGCGCCATGCGCTCGTGGAAATAGAATCCGTGCGCCGTGTAGACGATGCGCGGCACGCCCGCGCGCCACGCCGCCGCGCGCCCGACCAGCGAGGCGACCGGCGTATGCACGTGGACGAGATCGAAGCGCTCGCGCCGGAACAGCGCCACCAGCGCGCGGTAGGCGGCGACGTGCTTCCGGAGATCGTAGCTGCGTGCGATCTCGACCGGCTCGACGGTGAATCCGAGGGCGCGCACGCGCGCGAGGTCGGGGCCGTCCGAGCACACGCCTGTCACGCGGTGGCCGGCCCGCTCGAGGCCCGCCATGAGGGGAAGGAGGAAATGATAGAGCGTGAAGTCGACCGCGCAGAGCTGGCAGATTTTCATGCCGCCGTTCTTTCCTCCGACGTCGGCTCGGCCCTCCCGCGCGGCCGGGCGCTGGGCGTCCCGGGCCGGTCGGGCGCGGGCGCTACTCTCGAAGAACGCCGTGGGCGCGTCAAGGGCGCGCCGGCGAAGAAGGCCGCGGGCGCGTCGAGCGCGCCGGCTTGCCCTGCCCCCCTTGGCGCTGATATCACCTGCGGCGTACGGGGTGCGAGCGGCCCCGCGGGGGCGAGGCGGCTTCAATGTGGCGGTTCCTCATCAAGGCGGCGGTGTCGGCGGTCCTGATCTGGCTGCTGTTGCGCCATCGCGACCTGGGTGCCATCCTCGGCCAGATGCTCGCGGTCCGCCCGCTCGAGCTCGTGCTCGCGGGCGTGTGTCTATGGGCGCTCTCGCTTCCCTCGGCGCTGCGCTGGTGCCGCATCCTCGCGGCGATGGGCGAGACGCTTCCCCTCGCGACCGCGTTTCCGCTCGTGCTCATCGGGATGTTCTTCAGCCTCGTGCTGCCGTCCACCATCGGCGGCGACGCGGTGCGCATGTGGAAGCTCCACCAGGCGGGGGTGCCCGGCCAGACCGCCGTCACGAGCGTGATGATCGACCGGCTGGTGGCGCTGGTCGCGGTGCTGCTGCTGATCACGGCGGGCTTGCCGGCCCTCTACGCCCTGGTGCCCGACCCGGCGGCGCGCGGCGGCGCGTTGGTGCTCTTGGTCCTCGGCTATGGCGGCTTCGCGCTCGCCCTCGTGCTCGACCGCCTCCCCTTCGGGCTCGACCGCTTCCGCCTCGTGCGTTGGACGCGCCAACTGTGCGCCGATCTGCGTCACGTGCTGCTGGTGCCGCGCGTTGCGGCGCCGACGCTCTTCTACAGCCTCGTCAACCAGGGCGGCCTGATCCTGGTCACCTGGATTCTCGCGCGCGGCATGAGCTTCCCGGTCACGGCGCTCGATTGCCTGATCGTGGTGCCGGTCGCGACGTTGGTCTCGGTGGTGCCGATCTCGGTCGCGGGCTGGGGCGTGCGCGAAGGTGCCTACGTCGCGGGCTTCGGGCTGGTCGGGCTCGGCGCCAGCGACGCGTTGGCGCTCTCGGTGCTTTATGGGCTCCTGATGCTCGCGGTCAATCTTCCGGGCGGACTCGTCTGGCTCTTGAGCGCCGACCGGAAGCGCATGGCGCGCGCGATCGCCGAGCCGGGCAAGGCCGGGGACATGGGCGCATGAGCGACGCCGATCTCTCGGAGCGGAAACGCGCGATTCGCGCGCGCGTCGAGCGCCAGGCGCCGGAGCGCGACGGGTGGATCGCGCGCAACGCCTATTTCTACGCGGAAGACCATCGCTATCTCCGGTTCCTCGTGCCGCCCGGCCTCAAGGTGCTCGAGCTCGGCTGCGGCGTCGGCCACACGCTCGCCGCCCTCGAGCCCGCCCACGGCGTCGGCGTCGATTTCAGCCCGGCGACGATTGCGCTCGCGCAGCAGCGCTATCCGACCCTCGAGTTCCGCGTCGGCGACGTCGAGGACCCGGCGGTGCTCGACTCGCTCCCGGGTCCGTTCGACGTGATCCTGCTCGCGGACACGATCGGCGCGCTCGAGGATTGCCAGACGCTTCTCGAGCGCCTGCACCGTCTCGCGACGCCCGAGACGCGCATCGTCATCGCCTACCACTCGAACCTCTGGGAGCCGGTCCTGCGCGCGGCCGAGAAGCTCGGCCTCAAGATGCCGCAGGAGGCGCAGAACTGGCTCGCGAGCTCGGACATCGCGGCGTTGCTCGAGCTCGCGCGCTTCGACGTCGTCAAGCGCGAATGGCGCCAGCTGATCCCGAAGCGCGCCTTCGGGCTCGGGCCTCTCGCGAACCGCTACGTCGCGACGCTGCCCTTCGTGAACCGGCTGTCGATGCGCAAATATCTCGTGGCGCGCCCGCGGCCCTCGGGCCCGCTCGAAGGGCTCTCGGCGACCGTCGTGATCCCGTGCAAGAACGAGCGCGGCAACATCGAGCCCGCGGTCGCGCGTCTGCCGCGCTTCGCGGCCGAGCTCGAGATCCTGTTCGTCGAGGGCGGCAGCTCGGACGGCACGCGCGCCGAGATCGACCGCGTGATCGCGGCCTATCCGGACCGCGACATCCGCGTGCTCCAGCAGGACGGCAAGGGGAAGGGCGACGCCGTCAGGAAGGGCTTCGCCGCGGCCAAGGGCGACGTGCTCATCATTCTCGACGCCGACTTGACCGTGCCGCCCGAATGGATCCCGCGCTTCTACGACGCGATCCGCTCGGGCGCGGGCGAGTTCGTCAACGGATCGCGCCTCGTCTATCCGATGGAGGACGAGGCGATGCGGCTCCTGAACCTGATGGCGAACCGCGTCTTCTCGTGGCTCTTCACCTGGCTCCTCAACCAGCGCTTCACCGACACGCTATGCGGCACCAAGGTGATCCGCGCGCACCATTACAAGCGGCTCATCGCGAACCGCGCCTATTTCGGCGACTTCGACCCGTTCGGCGATTTCGACCTCATCTTCGGCGCGACCAAGCTCAACCTGAAGGTGGTCGAGATCCCGGTGCGCTACGCGAGCCGGCGCTACGGCGAGACGCAGATCTCGCGTTTCCGCCACGGCTGGCTCTTGCTGCAGATGGTGGTGTTCGCGTTCCGCAAGCTGAAGGCGTTCTGAGCGCGGCCCACGCGCTCACGCGCTGCTCTTTCAATTTCACGCGCTCACGCGCTGCTTTTTCATTTTTACGCGCTAACGCGCTTGAGGGACCATTTCACGACCGTCTCGTCGCCCGCAAGCGTGGTCGCGATCACGATCTGCTCCGAGCGGCGCGGCGCGTCGGCGCCGAAATAGACGCTTTCCTCGAGCGCCAGGGTCCCGCCCGCGGCGTCGAGGCGCAGGCCGGCGCCGCTCGGGAGGCGCAAGAGCGCCGCCGTCCCGTCATGGAGCAACGAGGTCTGCACACCGGGATGGAGATGGAAACGCACCGCGACCGGCATCACCTCGCCGGGCCGGATGCGCGAAAGCCGGTCCTCGCCGCGCAAATCGGCGCCGTCGGGCGAAAGATAAAGCCGGCGCCGGTGGAGCGCGCCGAAGGGTGCCGCGTAGCCGTCGTGGCTCGCATCCACGAGCGTGGCCCCGTCCGCATCCTCGCGCCGGCAGAGCACGTGGCGCGGACGTCGGCCGAGGCGGCCGTCGGGCAGAATCTCGGACGAGTTCGCGTCGTTGAGGACGAGGGTCGAATGGGCCGCGGTCGCGCGTTGGGCCACGAGCCAGGCGCCGGCCGCGCGCGGCCGCGCGCCGCAATTCACCACCACGCGCTCGGCGCCGAGGCTGAGCTCGAAGGAAAGTGTTCCGGCGTGGGCGAGCCCATCGGTCTCGGGTGCCGGCGGCTGACCGGTATCGACGATGACCAGGCTTTGGCCTGCGCTCAAACGCTGGAAGCCGGCATGAGGTGCGCCGAGCGGCGGCTTCCCGTCCGCACCTCCCGCCGCAAGTGCCGCGTCGATCGCCCCGGCATCGCCCTCGCTCGTATGGTTGAACAAGGCGAGGCCGCCATCGCCGTGGCGGAAGAAGCGCAGCATCGGCGCCATGCGGTCGAGGGTCGCCTGGAGCGCTGTCGGGATCGCGAGCTTGCGCGCGACCAGCGTCCGGCGCACGCCGATCAGGGTCTCGAACAACTCGAGCTGGACCGCGGGACTGCGCTGATAATGTCCGCCGTCGGGCAGCACCTGGCGCTCGCATTCGCGCAAGAGGAGCGCGAGGGCGCGCGCCGTGCGCTCCTTCCCGCCCGGTAAGCAGGCGCTCGTCTGCATCAGCGCCGCAAGCGTGAGCAACCGGCCGTACCCGGGCGGTCCGAGCCACGCCCCGCCCTTCTTCGCGAGGCGCTCGAGATGGCGCGCCTGGCGGCCGAGGCTCTTGAGGAAACGCGCGTGGAACGCGGGCTCGGCGCCGACCTCGAAGAACAGGAACTCGCCGAGCCAGGACACCAAGCGCCGGCCGAGCACGTCGGCGCGCCACGGGATCGGCGTCCATTCGCCGAAGCGCGCGATCCAGGCCGTGATGAGCTCGCGCGCCCGCGCGCTCGCCTCGGCCGAACCCTCGGCGCGTAGATCGGCAAGCCAGCCGAAGCCGTGAAGGATAGGCAATGACTCGGGCGGCGCCTCGATCATGGGCGGCTCGGGCGCGAACGGGTCGGGCACGCCGAGCTTGGCGCCCGCGACCGACCAATCGTGCTCGAGAATGGCGCGGCCGCGGCGCGCATCGCCCGCACGCTGGGGTGCGCGCTCGACCAGGTTCGCGGGCGTCGCGCCCAGGAGCGAGAATCGATAGAAGGCGCTCGAGAACAACGCGCGCTCGGCCGCCGCGCGCAGCGTCCGGCGCCAGGCCCGCATGCCCATGAGGCGCGCCGTGAGGGAGGGGTCGGCCGCTCGGCTCATCGGCGCGCGATCCTGCCGACCCTGCGGCAGGCGCCCATCAGTCGCCGCCCCGGAGCCGCTTGATGTTGCCGGCGTAGCGGGACGGCCCGCCGGTGAAGGTCGCCGAGCCCGCGACCAGCATGTCGGCGCCCGCCGCGATCGCCTCGCGCGCACTCTCGGGCGTGATGCCGCCGTCGATCTCGAGGTCGATGGGCTTCTGGAGCGCGTCGATGCGCTTTCTCATCGCCTTCACCTTCTCGAGCTGGGACGGAATGAAGGCCTGGCCGCCGAAGCCGGGATTGACGCTCATGACGAGAACGAGGTCGAGATCGGCGAGCACGTAGTCGATCGCCTCGACCGGTGTGGCGGGGTTGAGCGCGACCCCCGCCTTCTTGCCGAGCGACTTGATGAGCTGGATCGTGCGATGGAGGTGCGCCCCCGATTCGGGATGCACGGTGATGATGTCGGCCCCCGCCTCGGCGAAGGATGCGACGTAGGGATCGACGGGCGCGATCATGAGATGCACGTCGAACGGCAGGCGGCTGTGCGATCTCAGCGCCTTCACCACCACCGGCCCGATCGTGAGGTTGGGCACGAAATGCCCGTCCATCACGTCGATATGGATGAGGTCGGCGCCCGCCTTGGCGACCGCCTCGACCTCCTCGCCCAGCTTCGAGAAGTCGGCCGAAAGGATCGAGGGTGCGATGCGCACTTGACGCTGCATGGAGCGCTGCATGGCTGCTTCCTATCAGCTTGCCCCCGCCCCCGCAAGAACGGGCCTAGCGCCTGATGAGACGCGCGGCGAAGAACCCGTCGAGCCCGCCCAATTCCGGCCAATGGCTTGGCAGCGTTCGCAAATCCCCCTTTTCCGAGACCAGATCGCGGCACGCTTCGAGAGGCGCCGGCGCATCCTCCGCCGCGAGTTCGCGGGCGTGGATCGGCAGGCGCTCGAAGGGTGCGCCCGAGTCGAGGAAGCGCTCGATTTGCGCCTCGCCCTCGGCCCGCTCGAGGGAGCAGGTCGCATAGACCAGGAATCCTCCGGGCCGCACCATCTCGGCCGCCGCCGCGAGGAGCTTCGCCTGCGTTGCCGTCATGCGCGTGACGTCGGCGGGCGATTTCAGATACGCGATGTCGGGATGGCGCCGGATGGTGCCGGTCGCCGTGCAAGGCGCGTCCAACAGCACCGCGTCGGCCGGCGTCTCGGGGCGCCAGCGCTCGGCATCGGCGGCGACGAGGGTCGCCTCGAGCCCGAGGCGCGCGAGATTGTCGCGCACGCGCTCGAGCCGCGGGCCCGAGCGCTCGACCGCGACCACTTGGGCGCCCGCGGCCGCGAGCTGCGCGGTCTTGCCGCCGGGTGCGGCGCAAAGATCGACCACGCGCTTCCCGCGCACGTCGCCCAAGAGCCGCACGGGCAAGGAAGCCGCCGCGTCCTGCACCCACCAGGCACCTTCCGAAAATCCGGGGAGCGCGCGCACGTCGCTCATATGCGCGAGGCGCAGGCTCCCGGTCGGCAGGAGTGCAGCACCCAGGCGCGCGGCCCAAAGCGCCGCCTCGTCTTTCACGGAAAGATCGAGCGGCGGCTCCGCGAGATGATTCGCCGCGATGGCACGCGCGACATTCTCGCCATAGGTGTCGCACCAGCCGCGCCAGAGCCAGCCGGGCGTGTCGAGCCGCGGCGCGTCCTGTGCCGCGAGCGCCGCCTCGCCGTCGGTCGCAAGGCGCCGCAAGAGCGCGTTGACGAGTCCCTTGAAGCCCGCGAGCTCGGCGCCGGACGCGAGCTCGACCGTCTCGCCGACCGCCGCGTGGGCGGGCGTATGGAGGAACAGAAGCTGGGCGACGCCGAGGCGCAATATGTCGCGCACGCGCGCCGCCTTGGCCGGAAGCTTCTTCGCGAGCCGCCCGTCGACGAGCGCGTCGATCTGGCCCAGGCGGCGCAAGGTCGTCGCGACCAGGAGCCGCGCGAAGGCGCGGTCGCGCGCCTCGAGCCGCAGGAGTTTCGGCTCGCGCTCGATCGCCTCGTCGAGCGCGCGGCGCCGCGTGAGCACCTCGCCCAGGAGATCGAGCGCTATGTTCCGCGCATTGGGCTTGCGCGCGACGGTCGCGGCGCGCGCCACCTCAGCCCCAGGGCCCGGCGACGCCCGCCATCTCGCGGAGACGCTTGATGCGGTTTGCCGTGTCGGGATGGCTCGCGAAGAGATGGTCCATGCGCGTGCCCGCGAGCGGGTTGACGATGAACATGTGCGCGGTCGCGGGATGGGAGGCCGCGACCGGATTCTGGGTCTCGCGCGCGACGCCCTCGATCTTGTCGAGCGCCGAGGCGAGCCACATCGGATGGCCCGAGACGCGCGCGCCCTCGCGGTCCGCGTCGTATTCGCGACTGCGGCTGATCGCGAGCTGCACGAGCACGGCGGCGAGCGGTGCCACCATGGCCACGAGGATCATGCCGAGGATCCCGAGCGCATTGCCGCGCCGGCCGCCGAAGCCGAAGCCGCCGAAGAAGAAGGCGAAGTTCGCGAGCATGCCGATGGCGCCCGCGATGGTCGCGGTCACGGTCATGGTGAGCGTGTCGCGATGCTTGATGTGGCTGAGCTCGTGGCCGAGCACGCCCGCGAGCTCCTCCGAATTCACGATGCGCAGGAGGCCGGAGGTCACGCACACGGCGGCATGCGCGGGATCGCGGCCGGTCGCGAACGCGTTGGGCTGCTCCTGGTCCACGATATAGACGCGCGGCATGGGGATCCGGGCGCGGTCGGCGAGCTGCTCGACGATGCCGTAAAGGCCGGGATTGTCGGCGCGCGTCACTTCTTCTGCGTTGTAGAGGCGCAGGACCATCTTGTCCGCGTTCCAATAGGCGAAGAGGTTGGTCGCCGCCGCGATCGCAAGCGCGATCAGCATGCCGCCCGTGCCGCCGATGAGCCAGCCGCACAGCATGAAAAGCGCGGTGAGCGCCGCGATCAGGATGCCGGTCTTGAAGAGATTCATGTCTCGAGCCGATTCATGGCCTTCGCCGAGCCGCCAAACCCCCGGGTTCGGGGCACAGAATAGATGGGAAAGGCCGCGGATTCATCAAGCCCGGCGGGGCTCGTGGCGGGGCTTGGCTAAGGCGTGCTCGCGACCTATGGTTAGGCCATGAGCGCGCCTGCGAAATCGCCGCCGAAATCGCCGCCCGAGAAGCCGGCCGCGTCCGAGGGTCCCGCGTCCGAGAGCCCCGCGTCCGAACGTGGGGCCGCGCCCAAGGCGCTCGCGCCAAACAAGGGCACGCCGCGGAAAGTACCCGAGATCGGCGGCCCGGAAGGGCCCGAGCCGACGCGCTACGGCGACTGGGAACGCAAGGGCCGCTGCATCGATTTCTGACGCTTTGGAAATCCCGGCGCGTCCCACCAGGGAGGAAATCATGAGCGACGTCGCGAGGACCGCTTCCGGGGGTGGCGCACCCGCGCGCGCGGTCGAGACCGTGCTGGTGCCGAAGGCGCGCGACCTGGGCGATTTCGAGGTCCGGCGCGCGCTGCCGTCCATCGAGCGGCGCATGGTGGGGCCGTTCGTGTTCTGGGACCATTTCGGCCCGGTGACTCTCTCGCCCGGCAAGGGCCTCGACGTGCGCCCCCATCCCCATATCGGCCTCGCGACCGTGACCTATCTGTTCGAGGGCGAAATCGTGCACAAGGACACGCTCGGGAACGACGCGACCATCAAGCCGGGTGCGGTCAACTGGATGAGTGCCGGGCGCGGCATCGCCCATTCCGAGCGCAGCGATCCGAAGCTCAGGCCCGCGGGCCCGCGCCTCTTCGGCCTCCAATCCTGGGTCGGCCTCCCGAAACGACACGAGGAGAGCGCGCCGAGCTTCGTCCATTACGCGCGCGACGCGCTGCCCGAGATCGAGGGCGAGGGGGTCGCGGCGCGTCTCGTGGTGGGCTCGGCCTTCGGCAAGCGCTCGCCGGTCGCGACCTTCATGGAGACGCTCTACGCCGACGTGACGCTTTCGCCCGGCGCGCGTCTCGCGATCCCGCCCGAGCACGAGGAGCGGGCGCTCTACATCGTCGAGGGCTCGGTCGAGATCGAGGGCGAGAGCTACCCGGCCGGCCGCATGGTCGTGCTGCGCCCGGGTTCGAGCGTCGACGTGGCCGCACCGGGCGGCGGGCATTTCGTGCTCTTGGGCGGGGAGCCCATGGACGGGCCGCGTCACGTCTGGTGGAACTTCGTCTCGAGCTCGAGCGAGCGCATCGAACAGGCGAAGCGCGATTGGCAAGAGGGCCGCTTCGGCACCATCCCCGGGGACGACAAGGAATTCATCCCGCTGCCGAAGTGAGGGCGGCACGGCTCATGATCGCCGTAAAGCCTCACTCTCCCACGAACCAAATCCCACCCTCTCCCGCAAGCCGGGAGAGGGTCGGAGCGAGGAAGCGCAGAAGGCGTCCCCTACCTATTCATCCGATTGTTCACCAAATCCGTGACCACGGTCGGATCGGCGAGCGTCGTGGTGTCGCCCAAGGAGCCCTGCTCGTTGGCGGCGATCTTGCGCAGGATGCGGCGCATGATCTTGCCCGAGCGCGTCTTGGGCAGGCTCGGCGCCCATTGGATGAGGTCGGGCGACGCGAGCGCGCCGATCTCCTTCCGCACCCAGAGGACCAGCTCCTTGCGCAGCTCCTCGGTCGGCTGCACGCCGAGCTTCAGGGTCACGTAGGCATAGATGCCCTGGCCCTTGATGTCGTGGGGATAGCCCACGACCGCGGCCTCGGCGACTTTTTGGTGCGCCACGAGCGCGCTCTCGACCTCGGCGGTGCCGAGCCGGTGGCCCGCCACGTTGATCACGTCGTCGACGCGGCCCGTGATCCAGTAATAGCCGTCGGCGTCGCGCCGGCAGCCGTCGCCCGTGAAGTAGAATCCCTTGTAGGTCGAGAAGTAGGTCTGCACGAACCGGTCATGGTCGCGGAACACGGTGCGCATCTGGCCGGGCCATGAATCGGCGATGCAGAGATTGCCCTCGCACGCGCCCTCGAGGTGCTTCCCCTCGGCGTCGACCACCACGGGCTGGACGCCGAAGAAGGGCAGCGTCGCCGAGCCCGGCTTCTGCGCGATGGCACCCGGAAGCGGCGTGATCAGGATGCCGCCCGTCTCGGTCTGCCACCAGGTGTCGACGATCGGGCAGCGGCCGTCGCCCACGATCCGATGGTACCAGAGCCAGGCCTCGGGATTGATCGGCTCGCCCACCGTGCCGAGCAGGCGCAAGCTCGCGCGCGAGGTCTTCTTGACCGGCGCCTCGCCCTCGCGCATGAGGGCGCGGATCGCGGTCGGCGCGGTGTAGAAGATGTTGATCTTGTGCTTGTCGCACACCTGCCAGAAGCGCGACGCGTCGGGATAGTTCGGCACGCCCTCGAACATGACCGAAGTGGCGCCGTTCGAGAGCGGCCCGTAGACGATGTAGCTGTGGCCGGTGACCCAGCCCACGTCGGCCGTGCACCAGTAGATGTCGCCGTCGTGATAGTCGAACACGTATTGGTGCGTCATGGACGCGTAGACGAGATAGCCGCCGGTCGTGTGCAGCACGCCCTTGGGCTTCCCGGTCGAGCCCGACGTATAAAGGATGAACAGCGGATCCTCCGCGTCCATCTCGGCGGGCGCGCACTCGGCCGACGCCTTCGGCACCAGATCCTGCCACCAATGGTCGCGCCCCTCGGTCCAGCCCACCTGGGCGCCCGTGTGCCGATAGACCAGCGCGTGCTTGATCGTCGGGCACTGCTTCAGCGCCTCGTCGACGTTCGCCTTCAACGGAATCTTGCGCCCGCCGCGCACGCCCTCGTCGGCGGTGATGATCAGGCTCGAATCGCAATCCTGGATGCGGCCCGCGATCGAATCGGGCGAGAAGCCGCCGAACACCACCGAGTGGATCGCGCCGATGCGCGCGCAGGCGAGCATGGCGACCGTCGCCTCGGGGATCATGGGCATGTAGATGGTGACGACGTCGCCCTTCTTGACGCCGAGGCCCTTGAGCGCGTTCGCGACGCGGCAGGTCTCGGCGTGGAGCTCCTTGTAGGTGATGTGCTTGCTGTCCTTCGGGTCGTCGCCTTCCCACAGGATCGCGGTCTGGTTGGCGCGCTTCGGCAGATGCCGGTCGAGGCAGTTGACCGACGCGTTGAGCTTGCCGTCGTAGTACCAGCGGATATGGACCTTGCCCGTGTAGGACGT
>Ga0335072_10009218_pt1 | contig 14244 bp, 11 predicted proteins | sample Lox_Sample_21_FD_206725 | JGI IMG/M metagenome (GOLD analysis project Ga0335072, IMG submission 206725) | Soil microbial communities from Loxahatchee National Wildlife Refuge, Florida, United States - Lox_Sample_2.1 | ecosystem: Environmental > Terrestrial > Soil > Wetlands | place: USA...
TTGACCCACAAGACCGAGCCATCGAAATCCATCCGGAGTGTAGCGGAACCGCAGAGCTCGAGTGCGGCTCCGGCCGCGCCAGCAGTTGTTTCATCTGCAACGAAGGCGCCGACTCGCCAAGATTCGCGGGGCTCTGTGCTTCACCAGGTTCTGCCTGACGTCTCGCAGAGCGCGAGGAACACGATAACCGGAAGGATACGAATCGTGGCGCAAGTGGAAGTGGATGCGAGCGGGAAAGTGATACATGCCAGGCTCACGACTCCGGGCCCGAGTCAGTATTTCGCGCGACTGACGCTCTCAGCCGTCGAACGATGGCAGTTCGCCCCGCCGATCGTCAATGCCCAACCTGTGGCGAGCCTTTGGAGTATTACGTTCCGCATAGGCCGCAAGCAGACGCAGACGGCAGCGGAACGGCTGAGGCGCTGATCGATTCTCTAGAACCGATTTCATCGGCAACGCCCGAGATTCCTCGACCCCGCCGGTAACGGCACGGGGCTTCGGAATGACTACCCGGTCCCGTGAGGAGTCTGCTCTACCTCTTTCCTTGGCGCAAGCGCCATACGATCTGCCGGATCATGCCGAGAAATACGCGCGCATCTTCGGGATCGAGGCCGAAACGCAAGACCATGCGGCGGACTTTGTTTTCACATGCCGCTTCAGATCCGGGCTGAATGTATCCGCTGGCGGCGAGCGCTTCGAGCAAGACTTGGCTGATCTGTTCATTCGCGGCTGCACTGGCACGCTCTGGAGCGGGCGCGCCGGATTGCCGTTTGTCGTTGCGATTGCGCGCAAGCTCGTACAGACATACAGCAACGGCTTGCCCCAGATTCATCGAGATGTGGTCGTTCTGCGTGGGAATGGTGAGCAGCCAGTGACAGTGGCTCAAGTCGTTGTTGGTCAAACCGATCTTTTCGGAGCCGAAGAGGATCGCCACGCGTCCAGTTTGCAGATGTCGACGCAGTTCGATTCCTGCTTGATCGAGACGCCGCAACGGATGCTGTAAGGTGCGCTTGCGTCCGGCTGTGGTACCGACGACTACCGCACAATCGGCGACCGCCTCGGCAAGAGTTTTGAATTCTTCCGCGCGCTTGAGAACGTCGGATGCACCGACCGCGGAACGCGCCTCGCGAAATGCGACGGAATACGGATTGACCAGCCGCAGATCATGCGCGCCGAAATTGCTCATCGCGCGGGCGGCCGCTCCGATGTTCAGCGGATTGCGCGTGCGAACGAGGACGACAACGAGATTGTCGAGTTCGGAAGATGCGGGCAAGAGCACATTTTAAAGGGTCAAAGTGCGGGGTGCAGTCGGAGGGGGTTTCGTTTTGAGAAAGTTTACTAATTGGTACATATACCTTCCCAGCTTTGCCATCGCACTCAAAATGGGGGCAAGAGATTTGGGGCCTTAACGAGCATTATCGAGCAATGTTTGGAACGCCGCGATCTCATCGCGCTGGCTCCAGATCAGCGGTTGCGTTTGCATTCGGCAGTAATCGTCTGGATATTCCCACACCGGCTCCACGGTCACCTTGGTCATGCCATTGAGTTCCGTCAGGGTGTAGGACCACACTTTCTTCGTGGTCTTGCCCGGACAGTCATTGGAGACCACGAAAAGTGCGCTAACGAGCGGCATCTGAGCCGGCATCGAGAACCGGAACTGTAACTGTTTGTCGGTATCGAGCGCATAGCCGAGTGCCAGATTCTCCTGAACGATCAGCGCCTTAAGCGTTTGAGCAGACGCCTTGCTGTTAAATACGTAGGGTCCGGGTTGAGCCTTTGATTTTTTATCTCGCGCCGCGGCCAAGGTCGTCATCGCCAAAATCAGGATCAGAACTCGTTTCATACGTTTACCCCTTTTGTAGACTCTACCGAGACGGTTCTCAGTCCCGCTAATTACTGGAGTCATCTCCGTGGATTCCTGTGGCAAGACTGTGTTCACGGTGCGTGTGTGGCCCGGCACAGTTGCCGATGAATCCCCGATGGCGCTCAGAACCACGCATGGGAGCGCTGTTGACGCTTATCGCGGATTGCTCTGGCCCTTCAAAACTCGAAGAATGGCAACGATGGTGTTCCAGTTCCGTGTGGTCGCGGGCGCGCCGTAGAGCTTGTCGATCTGGCCGAGATAGCCAATAGTTTTCATGTGACGGCGGTACATGCCGAACACGAACTGTCCGTCGAAGGCCATCACGCGCACGAGCCACTGGCCCTCGGAGGGAAACGAAACTGGAAGCGATGCCCGGACGGCCCCGGCCTTGGAGAGGATGCTCACGAAGCGGACAACATCGGGCGCGGAGGGCTGAGTCCCAAACGGATTCGCCGTCTCCAGGCGCAGAAGGTCGCAACCGTCGCACAAGGCGACTTTCGCTTCGAATGGCAGCTTGCCGAGCAAGGCGGCGCGAAACTTTGTCCGCGACCCTGGCTTACGAACGACAAAGGTGCCCGCCGCGCCGATATTGACGACATCGTATTCGCTCAGTTCGCGAGCGAGGACACTGGGGCGAAAGGTTCGATGTCCGCCGACATTGACGCCGCGAAGGAAAACGACGAGAGCCATCCCCCGAATTATGAAGAAAAAAAGCGGGGAGCGCTATGGCGAGTTCGGCCTCCTGCGCTTTGGCCTCACTTGGCGTCGCGTGTCGAAATGCCACCTCGCAAAAACGGCGAGAAGTGGGGCACCCATATTCATTCTGCTTCGGTGAGCCGAAGGCTCATGGATACTCGAGGCAGATTTTGTCTCCGTAAAAAATTGCGGAAAGCCTGCTTTCGAACGGTTCGGCGCTAGAATGTCCATTTGCAGGGAGAAGAGCTGTGTGAAGATTTTGACTTTTGCCTTTCTTTTCGCGATCCCTTTGCTCGCCAGCCAACAAATATCCAACGAGGAACAGCTCCGCCGAGTGATCGCCTACGCGCAGGCGTATCGGAAGCACTTGCCCTCGCTGGAATGTGACGAGACCATGCTGTCGCAAAGGGTGAAAAACGGCAAGGTGAAGCGGAGGGTCAAGATCGAGGCCACACTCCGCGAATTGCGAGATGAGAATGAGCCCGGCGGGTTCAGGGACGATTACACGTTCAAATCAGTGGATGGCAAACGGGCCAAACCGAATTTCGATACCGCCGCGCTCCCGTATTTTGTCTACAAGGCTTTCGCGAACGGCCTCGCTATTGGAGAAAGACCTCTCCCCGCCTGCTTTAGTTACAGCTTCGCGACACTGGACAACGGGCGAACACTCCAATTCAACATCGACTCCAAGCCGGGCGTCCGTGATCCCTCCTGCAAGAAAATCCCGGATGACTATCACAAGATGATGCTGATCGACACGGCCAGCGGCGCTGTCCGCCACGTCGAGCGGCGCATGTCGCCCAAATTTGCCGATAACAACCTTGAGATCCCCTACATCACTATCGATTACGCACCGCAAAGGTTAGGCGAAGAAACCTTTTGGCTTCCCATGCGCTTCGAGGCCATCGATCTTGATCAACAGGGAAGAATGATCGCCACCTATTCAAATTGTCATCGTTATGCCGTAGTCTCGAAGATTGTTGTACCGTAGGGATTCCGAGCGAGCGGTCAAGCCAAGCTCAGGCTCATGAGACCAAGAATCGCGATTGGGACCCGGGTGCGCGTTCCTCTATTGTTCTTGTTTTTGTCCCTCGCGGGGGATCAGGTCGGCCGCTTCCTTTGCCAGAATGTCCAAGCGATGAAAATCCTCGTCGGAGGGTCTATGAGGCGCGGACGGCAAAGGGATTCTATTTGACTGCGCTGTTTCCTAGTCATGATCCTTTCCGTCTATCATGCCGCCAGCTGTCGCCTCTCCGAATGCAATCGCATATTTGCGGCGAATGTATTCTATACGGACGCGAGCGTCCTCCAGATCGTTCAGAATCACAGAGTTCAGTAGCAAGAGAAGTTCGTCAATCTTCTGCTGGTCGGTTTCGCGATTGATCCTTCCGCAAATCTGACGAATGAGTGCTGTGTTGTGCACGTCCTTTTTCCTCTGAGAGGTTCGACCCGATGACTGTAAGCAAGATTGACGAGTTTAACGAAGGGACTCAGTGCGAGTCGATACAGAACATGCAGTAGAAGTAATTTGCACACCAGGATTGGCAGATACGAGCTAACGGAGGCCAGAACAGCGAAGGAAAGCCAAAGTCCCCGCCACTTCGGCCCGCTTCGCTCGCCCAGTCGAACCTTCCTTCGCCGGGTCGGTATAGGAAGATCAACTTCCCCGCTGTCCCGCACAAAGCGTGGGACCAAAGTCGGGGCACTTGATTGCCCATAAGAGAAAGGGCGTGCCGTTCAGCACGCCCTTCTCGCCTCTGTTTTTACTTCACTTTGGTTTTTACTTCAACTTGCCAGCCTCGACACAACAACTTGTTCAGCGATGGCCTCCGCCACCGTGGCCTCCGCCACCACCACCGGCATGTCCGCCACCACCAGCGTGACCTCCACCACCTCCGCCGTAAGAACGTCCACTTGGTGCGCTCCGCCCACCGCCGTATCCTCCACGTGGAGCGCTGTAGCGTGGAGCCGTGCTGCGGCCACCATATCCGCCGTTGTACGGGCCGCGTACGATCGGCTGGCGCATATCGAGTTGCGGGCGAGAACCACCCCCGTAGGCTCCGCGCCCGTACGCCCCGCCGTAATTTCCATAGCCGTTGCTGCGCTGCCCATAGTTCCCAGTGCCGTATCCGCGCGTCGCTGGCGAGCTTGGCGCGGTGCGATTCCAATAATCGCCCCCGCGTTGAGCCGAAGTTCCTGATCCGCCGCGGTACGCCGAACTGTTCGGGGGCGGGGTAAATGGACGGAATCCACTGCGACTCGCGCGGGAGTTCGTACTGCGTTCGGGGTTCGAGGATCCGAATGAGCGCGAATTGTTGTTCGGCGGCGTGAAGCTCCGGGTGCCGTTCTGCGCGCTCGATCTTTCCGAGTTCGAGCCGGCAAAGCTCCGCTTGCCCGAGTTGTTGAATTCGCCTCCACGCTCCGCGCTTCCCGCGCTGGGCTTGTTGTTCAACCCGTTAAATCCGCCACGCGAAGCCGCAAAACCGGCATTCGTAGAGCGAACGCCTGCGGTGAATCCATTCACGTGGTTCTGCGCCATGGTCTGCTGCAGGTGCGACTGTTCCTGCTGGAATGAAGCCGGACGCGCGCTGTTATTAGGCGTGCCGAAGAAGCGCTCCGAGCCGCCATTGCGAATGGTGGACGGAGCCGCAGCGCGTCCGCTCGCGGATAAGCTTGCGCGCGACGGAACCACCGGCAGATTGCCCGCCATCTGCCGAGCACCGTTGATCTGCGCGCGAGTGGCTGCGACCGCAGTCACGCGGCCGGCGCCGAATCGTCCTGCGCCGACGGTCGACATGGCCCGCATGATGTGTTCGTTGTGGATGTTTGCGATATTCGAGAAGCGCATTCCGCCGTGCAACGGCGCGAATCCGCCGAAGCGGCCGCGATTTCCGATGTCCCATGCATTGAAGGCGCCGAAGCGACCGCGATATCCACCCCACCAGGGATGGAACCAGTCGCATGGGCCAATCGGCAGCCAGCCGAAGCCGCCCCAACCGCCAAAGCCAAATCCCAAACCGAAGCCCCAGCCGCCGCCCCATCCCCAGAAGGAGACATAAGCAGGCGACCAGAAGGGCCGATACCAACCCCATGCCGGACCTGGCCACCACGCCCACGAGCTGCCATACCAGAACCAGCGTCCGTAGTGATAAGGCGCCCAGCCCCAAGGTTCGTAGCCGACCCACGTCCAGCCGTAGTACGGCTCCCAAGTCCAGTTGCCGTCGCGATACGGCGCCCAGCCCACGGGCTCGTTCGGAACCCACACGTCGCCATAGTCAGGAACGTTCTGCCACTGACCGTAGGTATCGAGATCCTGCGCGCCAGTGTAATAACGATTGGTGTGCCGCCAGGATTGCGCATCTTCGATCAGGTGATCACGGTCGGAGTTCCATTGATCCCAGGCGTCGGGATCGGGCGCGGCGGAAATTTTGTATTGCGCCTGATCGATGCTGCCGCGAACCGTTGCCATATCGCCGGCGTTGAGGTCGGTGCTGCCCTGCGGAGTGGCAATCTGCGCTTGGCCTTTGCGGACGATCACGACCGTGTCGCCGTCGGGACGAACTTCGATGCGGAAAATGCCATCGTGATGCGCCGGATGCACGGCGACATTGGGAGTGTCGATCTCGGGTTCAGCTTCGCTGTCTTTCCAGACAACATAGTCGGCGATGCCTTGGCCGAGCTGAATCTGGATGTTTTTCTTGGTGAAGTTGGCGATGTTCGCTTTGGAATTCGGGCCGAGGCGGAGGACGTTAGCGAAATCGAGTTGGACCTCCGCGCGTGCGCCGTCGCCGGTGGAAACCTTGTCTCCGGCTACAACTGGCTGATTCAGAGTTGCTGCTGACCACTCGCCCGAGTCGCCGCGCTGCGTGGAAACGTCGCCGTGGATCAGGCTGATGCGTGCCACGCCCATGTTGGTTTGAGCCGGCCCTTCCCCAGTCGGCCCGCCGGGCTGCGCTTCAACTGGCGGACCTTCACTTTGCGCATCGCCTTGCGCGCCAGCCGAATTATCCGAGGTCTGCGGATCGGTCACCTGGCCACTGGAATCGATGTCACTGCTCTGCACGTTCGGACGCGGCTGACCAACTTCCATGGGAGCGCTTGGCTGATCCGAGGGCGCCGGGCCTTCGTCCGTGGTCTGCGCAAGTGCGCTCAAACCGAACGCGGTTGCCAAAGCTACAGTCAGGATTGCAAATCGGTATGATGATTTCGATTTCATGATCAGCCCCGGGCCGACGTGCGATTTGGTGGCTGGAAACTCACACCAGGCTAGAGGCAAGTGCCGTGCCAAAGGTGCGTGAATCGGCAACGGGATAAGCACTTTGTTTCCAGCAAAACGACGGCGGGTTGGTGAGCCGTAACGGAGGAAATGTAGCGGGTCTGGCCGCGTTCAACCGGGGGTGGTGGTTTTCGGCCAGTTTAAGGCTCCAGCCATGTACAGGCGCTAAAGCCTATTATCCTTCTGGCAACCAATGCGGTCCTCAAGGATCGATCTTCCACAACGTGCCTGATGCGTCTGCAAAGGGAAACTAGTTATTTCGGCGGTCGTTCCAGCATACTGTTCGAATTCCCCCACGGTCCCTGGCGCTCTATCCATTGCCTCTACGGAGCATTCCTCACGGGCATCTCTTCCGCCATCGTCACGGCGATACCAATTTTCGTGAAAATGTCCAGCTCTGTTTATCATCGAATGACGTACGCCGCATGAGCAGCCCGAATAACCAGACCCCGGAACCACAGCAGCGTAAGACCGATTGGCGTCTCATCATGCGGGCGCTACGGCATCGCAACTACCGGCTCTTCTTTGGCGGACAGGGTATCTCGCTCATTGGCACGTGGATGACCCGCGTCGCCACCGGTTGGCTTGTGTATCGGCTGACGGGCTCGGCGTTCTTGCTCGGCCTCGTCAGTTTCGCCAGCCAGATTCCGATTCTTCTGCTCGGGCCGTTCTCCGGCGTCTGGGTCGATCGTCTGAACCGGCATCGCGTGCTCGTCATAACACAAACACTTTCCATGCTCGAATCGTTCGCGCTGGCGGTGCTGGCGCTGATGCACATCATCACAGTGCCGGAAATCATCTGGTTGAACTTGTTTCAGGGCTCGGTCAATGCGTTCGATATGCCGGCGCGGCAAGCATTTGTGATCGAAATGGTCGAAAATCCCGAGGACCTTGGGAACGCGATCGCACTCAACTCATCGCTTGTCAATGCCGCGCGGCTGATAGGGCCCTCGGTCGCGGGATTGATCATTGCCGCCGTCGGCGAAGGCTATTGTTTTTTGATCGATGGAATCAGCTACATGGCGGTGATCGCTTCGCTGCTGGCAATGGTCATTGTGCGGCGGCAAAGTGAGCGTAAGCACGAGAGTGTTCTCGCGGAATTGCGCGAAGGATGGGACTACGTCCGCGGATTTCGCCCGATCTGGTCGATTCTGCTGCTGCTGTCGCTTATTAGCCTGGTTGGTATGCCGTATACGGCGCTGATGCCGATCTTCGCGGGAAAAATTCTGCACGGCGGCGCGCACACGCTGGGATTCCTCATGGCGGCAATCGGAGTCGGAGCTTTGATCGGCGCCATCGCCCTGGCGGCCAGGAGAACAGTGCTAGGCCTGGGACGGCTGATCCCCATGACCTGTGCGGGGTTCGGCGCAGGACTGATGGCGTTTTCGGCCTCGCATTGGTTCTGGCTTTCTATGCTGGTCCTGGTTGGAACCGGGTACTGCTTCATGCAGGAGATGGCGGCAAGCAATACGATTCTGCAGACGATCGTTGAACACAAAAAGCGTGGCCGCGTGATGAGTTTTTACGCCATGGCATTTCAGGGAGTGGCGCCGTTCGGCAGTCTGATCGCCGGCGCCGCAGCGGCGAGGATTGGCGCGCCGGAAACGCTGATGATTGGCGGAGGAATTTGTATTCTTGGCGCGGGCCTGTTCGCCATGCAATTGCCCGCAATCCGGCAGTCAATTCGTCCCATCTACGCGCAGATCGGAATCATCCCTGAAGTTGCGGCCGCGATCAATACGGTGTCGGTGCTGCAGGAACCGCCGGAGGAGTAATCTCACGAAGGGCCGGTTGGCAGCTGCGACAGCTTTCCGAACTCTCACGCTTCCTTCTCCTCGTCGGCGATGCCGATCTTCGATAGCCGATAGCGCAGGGCGTTGCGCGACAATCCCAACAGCCGCGCGGCCTGACTCTTGTTTCCATTTGCGCGGCGCAGCGCTTCCTGAACCATTTCATCTTCCCATTGTTCGAGCGTCATGCCGTCGGGAAGAAATCCATCACCCACCGCTGCGGATTTCGACGGGCGAGCGTCAATGTGAATGTCGGCAGGTTCGAGCGCATTTCCCTTGGCCAGCGCGCAGGCGCGCTCAACGATGTTTTGCAATTCGCGCACATTTCCGGGCCAGTGATAATTCACGAGCGTCTGCATCGCCTGCGGCGAAATGCTTTCGATTGTCTTTCCCGAATCGGTGGCGAAGCGAGCGGTGAAAAGGTTCACCAGGTCGGGAATGTCTTCCTTGCGCTCGCGCAGCGGAGCGATGTCGATCGGCACAACGTTCAGCCGGTAATACAGATCTTCGCGGAACGTCTTTTCTTCGAGCGCCGCGCGCAGATCGCGGTTCGTCGCCGCAATCAGACGGACGTCGACTTTGATCGTTTTCGTTCCTCCCAAACGTTCGAATTCGCGCTCCTGCAGCACGCGCAGAAGCTTGACTTGGATAGCCGGAGGCACATCGCCGATTTCATCCAGAAACAGCGTGCCCTTGTCAGCCAGCTCGAATTTGCCGGGCTTGCTCGCTGCCGCGCCTGTAAATGCACCTTTCTCGAATCCGAATAGTTCGCTTTCCAAAAGATTCTCGGGGATGGCCGTGCTGTTGATTTTGAGAAACGGGCCTCGCGCCCGCTTCGATTTTTCGTGGATCGCACGGGCAATCAGATCCTTGCCGACGCCGCTCTCGCCGCCAAGAAGCACCGTCGAATTCGTCGGCGCCACGCGTTCGACGGTCGCCAGGACTTCCTGCATCTTCGCGCTGCGCGCCACAATGTTCGGATGCGAATACTTCTTTCCCAGCGCTTCGCGCAGCGACCGGTTTTCTTCGCGCAAATTGCGGACGTCCAGTTCCTTCCGAATCACCATCCGCATTTCGCTCAGTGAAAACGGCTTGAGCACATAATCGCTGGCGCCGGCCTTCATGGCTTCCACGGCAGTTTCAACCGAGCCGAATGCGGTCATCACAACCACCGGCATGGCGGCGTTCTGGCGTTTGACCGCCTGCAGAAATTCCAGACCGCTCATGCCGGGAAGCTTGAGATCGGTCACGACCAGATCGACGGGATTCTCGCCTAGCAGCTTGAGTCCGGTTTCGGCGTCTTCGGCGGAAAATGTGGTGAAGCCGTCCTCGCCGAGATTCAACTCGAGCAGGCGGCGCATCTTGGCTTCGTCTTCAACGATCAGGATTGCTGGCATTTTCAGTATTCAAACTTGATTTACCACGACTTGAAATCCCACTTCTCGCAGATGCGGCGAGCGGTGGGGCACCCACAGTAAGCAGGATTTTTGTTACTCACGAGATCACCATATGCTCCGTTTTTCCCATCGCCGCTGTCTCCGAGGCGGCGGGGAAAAAGAGCACGAAGCATGCTCCCCTTCCGGCGCTGCCATTTTCGATGCGCACGAATCCATGATGCCCGTCCATGATCTTCGACACAATCGATAAACCTAGTCCGACGCCGGTTTTTTTCGTCGTCACGAACGGATTGAAGATCTGCTCTCGCAGGTCGACCGGAATTCCCGGCCCCGTGTCTTCGATTCGGACTTCAACGCCGTTGCGTTCGTTGGCGGTTGCAGTCGCCACCTTCACTCGTAGCAGGCCGCCGCCTGCGCCCATGGCGTCGAACGCATTCTGCACGATGTTGATGAATGCCTGCTCGCAGAGGCCCTCATCGACGGCAACCGTCGGCAGGTCTCGGGCATAGTCTTTCTCGATCTGTACTGCCAGGCCTTTCCACAGGCCGGCGACATCGGCGAGGGCGCGATCCAGAATTGTAGTGATATTCTGTGTTGCCAGATCGGCCTGCAGGGGACGAGCGAAATCCAGGAACCGGGTCACCAGCGAGCTGAGCCGATTCGTCTCCGTGGAAATGTACCCGGCCAACTCGGTCGCAATGGGATTGGATTCCCCCAGCTTCTGACCGAGCATCTCCGCCGATCCCTTGATCACGCCCAGGGGATTGCGAATCTCGTGCGCCAGTCCAGCCGAAAGCTGTCCGAGTGCGGCCAGCCGTTCCGATCGACGCGCTTCGGCCTGGACCTGCTCCAGACGGCGATTGGTTTCGGCCAACGTTTCGGCCGTTTCCTGGTACCGCCGGCTCTGTTTCCGGCTCTCGACTACGTATCGGTTCACGACCAGAGCGGCAAGAAAGAAGAACAGGACGCGAATCCCCAGGATTTCATAATTCTCGGTGGTAATTTCGTACTCCTGGAGCGCGGGGTACAGATACGAACAGTAGGATGCGGAAGCCACCACTGTCCAAAGGAGGGTCGCTAAAGGTCCAAAGTATTCTGCCGCCGTCACTACCGGCAAATAGTAGATGGGATAGTAGCTGCTGTTGATACTCGGCTCGCCCAGGTAGCTGGTGTGATCGATAAGCAGCGTAGCCAGAGCGATCTTCAACATCACGACGTAGGAAGGACCGCGCCGCGGCAACCGCGATACCAACCAATTTTCACCGAGTTGAACAATCCCAAAGGCTAAAAGGATAAGTTGCTTGTGAATTTCCCGGCGCGGGGGAAGAACAGCAAGCACCACGAGAAACATGAGCCACAGAGCATCCACCCAGTTCGCACTCGGACGTTTTCCATCGCTCATGGCTTTACCGTTTCTCGACTGCAATTCCCACTCACGCGGCGCGAAAAAAAATAAGCCGGGAGAGGTTTCCCGCTCCCGGCACGTGTTTCCGTTTTTCCGGTCCGCAGGCCATCTCTCCTGCGAACCTATCACATCGTGGCGAAACAAGTCAGCGACTCAGTGCTTTTTCGGAGGCTCCGATCGCGGCGCCTCCTGCTTCGGCGCCGGCCGCGACTGCTCTTTCGGAGGAGCCGACGCTGACCGCTGCTGTTGCCACTGGTTGAACTTCTGCGCCTGTTGTTGCTCCTGCTCCGGACTGCGTTGTTGCACCGGCGGCGCAGGTCTGACAAGCGGATGCGCTGCTTGCGACCCGGATTGTTGTGCGGGGCGGGACCCGTTCCCGGATTGCACGTTCGGCTCCTCGGCCCGCGAGTTGCCTTCCGCTTCAAAAGTTCGAGGTTGCGCATTCGGCTGGACCTTTACCTGCGGATTGCCGTCGGGGGTCTGGCCAAATGAACGGAAGCCTTCCTGATTCTGCTGTGGCCTTCCCGGACTCACCTGAGCGGGTTGCGCGGCTCCAGCAGGACGAACCAACGCCTGTTGATTGAGGTGTCCGCCAGCCTGAGCCTGCTGCTGCTCAATCGAGTGCGCCGGCGGCGGCGGAGTTCTGACCGCAACCACAGGACGGTTGATGACCGCGGCCGGCGGTCTCACCGAAACTGGACGCCCCGCACCCACCACGCTGGCTCGTATCGGTTCGGCAGCCACGGCGCGGCTTACGGGCGCTGATGCGATTTCGGTCGCACTCACGTGCATCATGTTCTGCGCCGCCGGGCGCGCATTCACAAAAGCGTCGTGCGAGACCACCGTCACCCCGTTGGCGACATGCTGGTTCACGTACGTAATGTTGCTGATCGTGGTGCTCTTATTGATGATGACCGTGTTGTAGACGTTGGTTACGCGCGTGACCGTCACGCTCGTATTCGTGATGTTCACGTTATTCACGTACGCGCGGCTGACGTGGTAAGCGGGAACGTAGACTTCCCCGGGAGCCAATGGAAACCATCCCACGCCTACTCCGGCCGAGAAGTGGAATCCGGGACCGCCGCCCACGAAACCTACGAGCGCCGGAGCCCACACCGGACGCACAACCACCGGTCCCGGAACCCAGAACCAGCGGTTATTCACATAGGCCCAACGGCCATAGTGGAAAGGAGCGAATCCCCAAGGCTCGTTCTCAACCCAAGTCCATCCCCAAGGGCCAACCCATACCCAGTGGCCGAAGCGGTAGGGCGCCCATCCCACGACCACCCCACTCGGCTGCCAGCATGGGCCGTAGCCGGCGACGTACGTCCAGTTCCCGTACTCGTCAAGATCTTCGTATCCGGTCATTTCACGCGAGACGTAATTCGCAGAATCAGCCTGGTCTTCGTTGGTATCGCGATCGAAAGCCCAGTTGTCCAAATCATCCTGCGAAGGAACTTGCTCGAGGTCGTAATCGAGATGATCGCTGCCGGTGAACGTGGCCGATTGCCCGGCGACGACGTTATATGTGAATCCGCCGCCGGTGACGCGTCCGCGGCCATGCCACACAGTCGTAATGCTCTGCGAACCGTCTTGGCTGACATCCACGCGATACTCGCCCGGCTGCAGTAGAGAAAAGGCCAGATTCGGCGTATCGATCTCATAGGTATCGTCGTCATCGACGTGGCGGACGCGGACAATCAGGGATCCTTGCGCCAAGCGAATCTGGACGGTGTTGTCGTCAAGCGTGAGGAACGTAATGCCTGTCATCGCGCCCAACCGAATGGCCGTCGAACCGACATGAACTTCCGCCCGCGAATTTTCGTCGGCCCAAAGATCGTCGCCACTGACAAGCGGACGATTCGGGACAGCTGCCACCCAATCGTCTTCACCCGCGGGACGGAAGGAAATCGAGCCTTGCGAATAGTTCAGCCGGCCTACGCGGTCGGGAGGATCCTGGCTCGGATCATCGGTCTCATCCTGTGCCCGCGCGATCGCGGAGAGTTGGAATAGGAACGCCAGCGCTGCCAAGGAAAACACTACGGACCACAGTTTTGCCCTGTTCATAATCACGCCCCTGCGTATGTGAGGTATACCCCGAATTCTCTCACATACCGTGGAACACCAAAGCGTTATTTAAGTTTCCGGAGGATACGGAAATGCTTGGCCTGGGCGCAGTTATGTAGGGGGATCTTCGTCCCGCTCAACCCCGGAGGATATACGCTGTACCACTTTTGTTTGACGATTTCTCGCCCCCGCCCGTACCCTGTACTGTGAGTTCGAAAACATCTGCAATGTCCCGCCTGCGCGTCGCCGACGACATTACTCAGTTGGTCGGCGAAACTCCACTGTTGCAGTTGAAGCGGCTGGTTCCGAAGGGATCGGCCGATGTATTTGCCAAGCTGGAATATCTGAATCCTGGCGGCAGCGTGAAGGATCGTGCGGCGATCGGCATCATCCGCCGCGCCGAGCAGGACGGCTCTCTCCAGCCCGGCGGGACAATCGTCGAAGCGACCGCTGGAAATACCGGCATTGGGCTCGCGCTCATCGGCGTCAATCGCGGCTACAAGGTCAGCCTGTTTGTGCCCGAAAATTTCTCTCAGGAAAAAGTTACGATCATGCGCGCGCTGGGCGCCGACGTGGAACGCACGCCCGACGCCGAAGGGATGTCGGGCGCGATTCGCCGCGCGAAAGAGTTGGTCGCGAAAGATCCGCGAGCCTTCATGGCCGGACAATTTGAAAATATGGCCAATCCGGATTATCACTACGAAACTACGGCTCACGAAATCTTCGATCAGATGGAAGGCAGCGTCGAT
>Ga0335072_10009219_pt1 | contig 14244 bp, 14 predicted proteins | sample Lox_Sample_21_FD_206725 | JGI IMG/M metagenome (GOLD analysis project Ga0335072, IMG submission 206725) | Soil microbial communities from Loxahatchee National Wildlife Refuge, Florida, United States - Lox_Sample_2.1 | ecosystem: Environmental > Terrestrial > Soil > Wetlands | place: USA...
CACCAGCTCTCCAAACAGTAAATTCGTGTATGTCACCGACGGCGGTTCGAATCAACTGTATTCTTTTCAGGTGCAGAGCAACGGATCTCTGGTGGAGGCAGGCAGTCCCGTTCAGACCGATAACCTTCCCGATGCCGTTGCCGTCGATCCCCGCGGGCTCTATGTGTATGTTGCTAACTACAACGCGAACGATGTAAACGCATATACCATCGATCAAACCAGCGGCACCGCCACGCCAATTCCGGGTTCGATCACTTATGGAGTGGGTACCGGCCCAACTTGTCTGCTGGTCGAGCCGTCAGAAGGCCGCTATATTTACACTTCGAATTTTCTGAGCAGCACCGTCTCGGGTCTATACCTCAATCCCGCAAATGGCGTGCTCTCGGCCGTACAGAGGACGCCCTTCCCTGCAGCCAGCCAGCCTACGTGCACCGCTGCGATTGTGCATAACCGCCCCGCCAACCTGGCCCCTTGATCCGTCACGGCTGAGTTCGCAATGCGCGAGAGGCGCGATTCGGTCCACCTTTGAGGATTGTTGATTTCGATCGCGTAAGGCCGGGAGTCCCGTACCCTCACGGGATTGGACTTTCGATAGATGGGCCCTAATTCCTGCCCTTACTGCCAGAAGATCGCCCGACGAGGATCAACGCTCTGCAGGAGTCACGCGGCGCGAGCGGCGCTCGGCTGAAGACGCCGAGTGATCCAGCCCCTTGCCGGCCGTTCGATCAGCCGTTTGGTAAGGAGTGCGGCAACGATCAGAAACAGGTACGAAATCCAGGGATCAAAGACGATCAAGCCGCTCCTCTCCAGAAAATGCGAATCGTGAATCAGGGTCCATAGATTGAAGTGCAGCAGATAGAGACAGTAGCTGGCTTCGCCGATGGCGATAAATGGTAAAAGCCCAAAGAACCGGGCGACTGGATTTCTGCCCGCCAGGCATAGGATGACACCCGCAAACAGCGGCATGAGCAGGCCATCGTGCATCAACACGTAGGGCAGGCGATCACCGACGCAAAGAATCAGGTAGAGGGCAACGAACGCAAAGAGCCCGGCCGCGAGCCGCTTCCGGCTCTCGGGACGAATCTTTTCGTTGAGGAAGCCTAATGCCATGCCAAACAGAAAAGATGGCAGATGCTGCAGGGGCATGAACTTTATGGCTCGGATCCAGATCCCCGTCGAATAACGATCGGGGTGCGCATCACCATCCGGATTGAAATGCATGTACAGGCCAGGAAGCACCAGGCCAGAAAGCCACAGAGCAAACAGGACAAGCATTATTGTCCAGGCCTGGCGCGGACGCCGGCGAGTAATGAGCCACGGGAACAAGAGATAGAAGAACGCCTCGGTGGACATCGTCCACGCAGGGGTGTTCCAGAACGTAGACAATACCGGATGCCAGCCCTGCAACAGAAGCGGGGTGAGGACCACACCCAATCCAAAATCCAGTTTTGTGTGAGCCTGCACCTCCTGCGCCAACATGCCCGCGGAGAGCAGCAGACTGAAGATATACACGGGATACAGGCGGGAGAAGCGGGCAGACCAGAAGCTTCGCGCCGTAAGCGCGCCGCTCTGCGCGCGGTCGGCGTAGTTGTAGGTAAGGATGAATCCGGAAAGGAGCAGGAAGAAACTTACAGACACGTATCCGCCATTCACGATGGGACCGAACGGTCCGAAGGAATGCGGATCAGAAAAATGGAAAAAGACCAGATTGAGTGCGGCAAAACAACGAATGCCCGTCAGCGCCGGTAGCTGGGATCGACGAGGAGCTGAAACCTTAACTGGCTTCACCAGCGTCGGGCCAGCAGAGGGCGGCGTCTGGATTACCGGGGCCGAGCTTTCTGAGGCCTGAGATGCCGGGGCGAGTTCCGCGACTGTACTCAGTGGGGTCAGGCGGTCACCAGGGAACCGACCTTCTCTCCGCTTACCACGCGCAGGATATTTCCGGGCCGGTTCATGTTGAAAATAATCATGGGCAAATTATTGTCCTTACACAGGCTCACGGCGGTGCTGTCCATTACCTTTAGACCGAGCCGGAGAATTTCCATGTAGGTAATTTGCTCAAATTTAACTGCATCTTTCGTAATAACAGGATCGGCATCGTAAATCCCTTCCACTTTTGTGGCCTTGAGCAGCACATCCGCCTTGATTTCCATCGCACGCAACGAGGCGGCCGTGTCGGTCGAGAAGTACGGGTTACCCAAACCGGCGGCGAAGATCACGACGCGCCCCTTCTCTAGATGCCGGACGGCACGCCTGCGGATGTAGGGTTCCGCTACCTGATTCATTTCGATCGCCGACATGACCCGGGTTTGAACTTCGCACTTCTCCAGCGCATCCTGCAGAGCGAGCGAATTGATGACCGTGGCCAGCATCCCCATATGGTCTGCAGAGACACGGTCCATCATGCGAGCCTGATCGGCGACGCCGCGGAAAAAATTGCCGCCACCGACCACGATAGCGACTTGTACGCCAAGATCCCGAACCGCCAGGATCTCCCGGGAGATCTCATGTAGCTTAGCCACGTCAACGCCGAAGCCGCGGTCAGCCGCCAGTGCTTCTCCCGATAGTTTGAGCAGGACTCTCTTGTACATTCATGCAAAGTATCGCACATCCGGTTCAGCCTTCCCGCCTCTTGGAGGGGGCGATTCAGCTCCCGTTGCGACGATTTGCAAGCACGTTACTAAAGTGGTGCTGAGGAACTCGAAATTATCTTGGAGAACAGACCTCAGGGACTATTGATACCCGCAAAAACAATGTCCGGGTGTCCCAGTGGCTCTTATGTCGATCTCAAAAAAGATTTGTATCAGCACCCCGGTAGAAAGCGGAAACCACTTTTCTCTGCTGTCTATGGACGGCGGCCCGAGCGGAAAGGGATACAAAAGACAAAAAAGAAGAGCCGGGGATCCCCGGCTCCTCCTGTAACTACAATGGGTAAAGCGCTATTCGGCGACTGTGGCTTTGATCTGCGCTACCGTCCACACAGGATCTCCTACCTTGAAACGAGCGAAGCGGCGCACGCTCAGGTTCTCGCCCAACTTGCCAATCTTCTGGGCGATCAAATCCTTGATCGCAAACGATTGATCCTTGATGAAAGGCTGCTCGAGCAGGCAAACTTCCTCGTAAAACTTGCTCATTTTGCCTTCCACGATTTGTTCGATCACCTTGGCCGGTTTGCCCGTGGCTGCGGCCTGGGCGCGATAAATATCCTTCTCTCGCTCCAGGTCCTCGTTGGTTACATCCTCTCTCCGGATGTAGCGCGGATCTGTCGCAGCGATATGCATGGATACGTCCTTGAGCAGCTCCTGGAAATCTTCCGTGCGGGCGACGAAGTCGCTCTCGCAGTTGATCTCAATCAGCACGCCAATCTTGCCGCCGGCGTGGATATAGGTCCCCACGGCGCCTTCGGAAGTGCTGCGCGAAGCCTTTTTGGCAGCAGAAGCCATGCCCCTTTTCCTCAAAACAACAACCGCCTGCTCAAGGTCGCCTTTCGCCTCCTGGAGCGCATTGCGGCAGTCCATCATAGGCGCGCCCGTCTTCTCGCGAAGCTCCTTCACCTGGGCGGCAGAAATGTTCTCAGTCACACTTGACATCCTCTTGCAGTTCCTTTGCTGGCCTGTTAACAGGTCCTGATCAGAGCCTATGCTCTGCAACTTCGGGTTCGTCGATGGCTGCGATGGCGCCGGGCGCCTTGCGAATGCCTCCACCAAGTACGGCATCGAGATCGACCATTTCGCCGTCACCAGAGGGCTCATCCGCGCCGGCTTCGAGACCGGCAACCTCCACCGGAGTCGCTTCCAGTTGCTCGTCGGCCGAGACACCGCCATCGGTGGCTCGCTTGTCACCCGCCATCTGTACGCCTTCTACGATCGAGTCAGAAACTTTCGAGGTAAACAGACGGATAGCGCGCAGAGCATCGTCGTTTCCTGGGATTACATAGTCGACGACCGTCGGGTCACAGTTGGTGTCGACCACGGCGACAACTGGAATGCCCAACTTGCGTGCTTCCTTAACGGCGATCGCCTCATTGTTCGAATCCACCACGAAAAGCGCGTCCGGCAAGCGGCGCATGTTCTTGATGCCGGCCAAATTCGCCTGGAGATGCTTGCGCTCGCGCTCGAGTCGGATAACTTCCTTCTTGGTCAGCAAGTCATACCGGCCGTCCGTGGCCATTTCATCGAGTTCCTGGAGACGCTTTACGGACTTTTGTACGGTGATCCAATTGGTCAGCAGTCCACCCAGCCAGCGCTGGTTGATGTAGAACATGCCGCAGCGGTTGGCCTCTTCAGCAATGGCATCCTGAGCCTGGCGCTTCGTGCCGACAAACAAAATGACCTTGCCCTGGGCAGTCAGATCGGTAACAAACTTGCTGGCTTCCTTAAACATCTTCAAGGTCTTTTGCAGATCGATGATGTAAATGCCGTTCCGCTCGCCGAAGATATATTCCTTCATGCGCGGGTTCCAACGCTTGGTCTGATGCCCGAAGTGAACACCTGCTTCGAGCAACTCCTTCATCGTGATAGTGGCCAAACTACCTCCTTGTGATTTGCATTCCGGCAGAACCGGAATTGATTTCCCTCACCCGCCTGGGCGGGGAAGATTTACTTACAAAATAAGCGGGGCCTAAAGCCCACGGATATTGCTTTCAAGATGTCCGGGCTAAAGCCCGGACCTGCCCAGCTACCGCTTGCTGAATTGGAAGCGCTTGCGAGCGCCCTTCTGCCCGTATTTCTTACGTTCCTTGATGCGTGCATCGCGCGACAACAAGCCGTCGGATTTCAAAGTCTTTCGCAATTCAACATTGAACTGAAGCAGGGCGCGGGCTACACCCATTTTGACCGCATCGGCCTGGGCGCTCACTCCCCCGCCCTTGACCGTGGCCAGAACGTCAAAGTTGGCTGCTCCCTCGATCAGCTCGAGCGGCCGCCGGGCGGAAACCCGTTGCTGGTGGGTGACGAAATACGTTTCGAAAGGCTTCTGATTAACGACGAAGTTTCCGCTACCGGGCCGCAAAAAGACTCGGGCCACACTGGCCTTGCGCCGCCCCGTTCCGTAGTACTGCACCAAATCTGCCATGACCATCCTATTCTTCGCTACGCTTGCTTACCGGGCCGCCAGTTCCAAAACTTCCGGCTTCTGTGCCTCGTGGGGGTGCTTGTCGCCCCGATAGACCTTGAGCTTGGTCGCCATCTGGCGTCCCATCTTGGTCTTGGGCAGCATGCCCTTGATTGCTTCCTCAACGACCTTTTCCGGCCGGCGCGCCATCAGCCGGACAAAAGACTCTTCCCGCAATCCCCCGGGAAAGCCGGTGTAGCGGCGGTAGACCTTCTTTTGAGCCTTCAGGCCCGTCAGAACCACCTTCTCCGCATTCACTACGATCACGTGATCTCCCACATCGATGAAGGGGGTATATTTCGGGTTCTTTTTGCCACTCAGGGTACTGGCCGCTTCTGTCGCCAGACGCCCCAGCGTCTTGCCGCTGGCGTCGACTACAAACCATCTGCGGTTGATATCGTGCGAGCTCGGAAAATACGTAGACATCGTTACCAGTTCTCCAGGAACCTCTTATTCGGACGCTACCGCACACCGCAAAAACCTTGCGGCCGGCAATTACATTTCCGCAAACGAAGGTTCGAAATCGCTTGGGTGGCGAAGAATTGATTTAAAGCGTTTCTTCGGGTTCGCTTCCTGGCAGGCTACCTGGGCTTGCTCAATCTTCTGATCGGCTTCCCGTGAAGCGGCTTCCCGGACTTCACAGCCTTCACCTAAAGCAACAACCAGAGAAGGCCGGAAGCTGCACTGCGCAAGACACTCAGAGTAACGCAATTGGGCAACACAGTCAACCTCGGCAGGGTAACTGCTTGTGCACAAAAGGGGCATTTCCACTTCATTTCAAACGACATACGCTCATGTTGAAAGATAGCTGAGGTCTCCCCCATGACACAACGTGCCTCTGAATCGCTGGTAGCTGTACTCATACGAGTCGGATTGTTGCTGGCCTTAGCCATTATGCTCATGGCCGAAAATGCGCAGGCTCAGCCGACATCCCACTTCTACCGGACCGGCATTTTTACAAGCTCGCAGCTGAAGACCCAGGCTGCCGGCACTCCAACCTACGGGAAATAGCGGGGTAGTGGAGTCAAGGAGACCTATGAAGTTTGAGAAACAGCTCTTGTCCCTGGCCGCCGCGATCCTCTGCGGAACCTTTGCGTCTTTTGCGACCGCCCAGACGGCGCCTGCGAGCACCGAGCTCCCTGCCCAATCCCTTGTTGTCGATGCCGCTTCCCTAAAGGCGACGACTCCTCTTACCGAGGATGATCTGCGTGCTCGTTTTGTAGGAAAACTGATCTTCCTGCGCGGCTCCTATATGGGCGACAACCTGGAATTCGACATGAACGGCAAGGTGAACGGCTCGCCTGCGGTGACTTCCTTCACCCTCTCCGCATTCGAGGTGAGGAAAGTAAAGCTTTCCAAGCACAAACTGGAGTTTGAAGCAGACCGCTATGGCCTGCACTTCCTGGGCGCACTACCCTATGAGGACGATACCAAGTCATTTGACAAGGTGAAGATTTCCAAGAAGCCGGTCCACATCGCGATTGAGCGTGAAGTGATTGTGATCCCCAAGGTAAAGAAGGAAAAGAAGAAAGAGCCGACGCCGCAAGAAATTGCTGCTGCCCAGACACTGAAGACCCGGGATGCGGCGGGTACGACGGAAGCGCCGAAACCAACGACGTCCGCGGCCACCGTAGAAACCGATAAGGCTCTGGCGGCAGTTTCGCCCGAGCATAGCGCCATGGTCATGAATAAGGCGCTCGACTCCATTTTCTCCACCGACATCGATCCGCGCATGATGGCTCAACTGCCCGATTACTGGCAGGAGTACTTCAACAGCAAGAGTCAGCACCGCCAATTCATGCCTGCCGATCCGAACATCAAGGTAGTGGGAGAGGGCATGACGGCTCCCAAGGTGCTAAACAGCATCGATCCAAGCTCGAACGAGTACGCGCAGAAGTATGGGATTGCCGGTATGGAGCTCCTGCGCACGGTGGTCGATGCCAATGGGGTTCCGCGGCAGATGGCGATCGCCCGCCCGATCGGGTTCGGCCTGGATGAAAAGGCTGTAGAGGCTATCAAGAACTCTCACTTCAGACCTGCAACCCTCAACGGCAAGCCAGTCCCCGTCGTGGTGGATCTCGTGGTCACGTTCAGAATCTACTCCAACCGGACACGCCCCGGATCAGTGCAGAAGGGAGCAAAAGACCCAGTTCTAGCCGCGTCGGTAGCCGACACAGATGCTAATCTGGGTCGGTGAGCCAGCGTTTCTTTAACCTGATCCGCATTGGCGCAACAGCCGAAGTTGCCGCCGCGACGGAAGAGGAGCCATCGCTTGTTGCCAGCAGAGACGCCCAGGGCGTCTCTGCTTTTTTGTGGAGTATCTATCAGCAGCAGCCTCTGATCCGGGATTTTCTGCTCGGCCGCTTGAGTGCTCTGGATATTTTCGAGGCGTCAGCTCTGGGAGATTGCGGCCGTATCGAGCCTCTGTTGCGCGAAGAACCAATGCTTGTACACGAAAGCTCGGCCGACGGCTGGTCCGCTCTTCACTTGGCGGCGGCATTTGGCGGCCCGGAGGCAACAGCCCTGTTGCTGACCCACGGGGCTCACCTGCACCGGTTTTCCCGGAACGCTCTGCATAACCAGCCGCTCCACGCCTGCGTTGCAATCAGCCGGAACATGGAGACGGCGCGCATCCTGATCGCCCAGGGGGCAGACGTCAACATGGAGCAAGCGGGAGGGTATACGCCTTTACATCAGGCCGCAGCGGCAGGGTTGGAAGACCTCACGAGGCTACTGCTTGAGGCCGGAGCAAATCCCGCAAGCCGTTGTAACCAGGGCAAGACGCCGGCCGACTACGCCCGCGAACGCAACCACGAGAGTGTGTTGCAACAGCTGTCTGGGTCACGGGTCTAGCGACCGGTCTCCCCAAGCTGCCGAACTGACCAGCCCCGCGCACCGAACTCCTACTCGTACGCCAGAGCTTCGATTGGGTCCTTGCTCGCAGCCTTGAGAGCGGGGTAAGTGGCGCCCACCAGTGCGCCGCAGAACGCGATTAGGATGGCAGTTATGAGCCAGCGCGGGGTCACGGGAAAAAGGAGCGTGGGAAAGCGCTGATTCATAAACGCCTTCAGCAAAAATGTCATCGCAATTCCCAGCGCTATACCAACGATGGCCAGCAACGCGGTTTCCCGAAGCACAAGATTCACAACGTAAATTCTCGAGGCGCCCAGCGATTTGAGAATGCCAATCTCACGGGTTCGCTCCAGTACTGCCGTGTACATCGCCTGGAAAATCACAATGAAGCCCACGATAGTAGCAATCCCAATAACTACGTTCAGGGAGGTGTTAAAAGCCGGCAAGTGCGCCGGGGTCATTTGGGAAAGCGTCTCAGCCAGAGTCTGAATCTGGTAATCGGCCATCCCGGGCTGGGCGTGGATTTCCTGCTCAATAAGGCCTTCATTCTTGGGATCATCACTCTTCACAAAGATGAGTGAGGCATTGTTTTCAGAGCCGATTAGGCCGCCCAGGGTCTTGATCGGTAAATACTTCCGCCCACCCTTGCCATGCTCAACGATGCCGCAGATTCGAAATTTGTGATTCAGGATCGTGATCATGTCTCCGACCTTATAGCCGGGCCGGCTGCGGGCGAAGACATCGTCGACCAGGACATCGTCAGGCCCCTCAAAGGGACCTCCGGACAAGAAAACAAAGGGCTTCAACGCATTAAAGCTGTGATAGTCGATGCCCCATATCGTTTCCACCGCAGACTGGACGGAGATCTGTTGGATTGCCGGCGACGCTACGGCAACATGCGGAAGACGGGCTATGATATCGGCGACCTTTGCCGGGATGGGAGCGCCGCTGACCCCGGTGAGGAACGTTGCATTGGGGGGACGGACGATTAAATCCGCGCCAATGCCGCTCTGACTGCGCCGGGAACCTTCGATCATGCCGACCATGATTCCTACGATCGACAGGATCATGGCAACCTCGATGGCTACCGCGATGATGCTGATTGACGAGCGCAAGGGCCGGTGGAGGAGATTGCCGATGACTAACCTATTCATGTTATTCGCCCAACTGAGCCGAGTGTAGCAAAATCAAGGCGACGGCTTGATCCTGGCTCGTTGACCGGTAGACCAGTTCAATCCAGCAACTCAAAAGGTGTGGTAGCGGGGATACAAAACCGGCTACCGCGATTCGCTTTTGATCTGGAAATAGCTCGGTTTCATGGTTGAGAATGTCGGCAGGGCCCAGCCGATGGGTGCAATCTATGGGGAATTTTGGCGACACTTTGCGACAGGAGCGGGAGTTTCGCGGGATCAGCCTGGACGCCATAACCCGGGTCACGAAGATCAGCAACCGGCACCTCGTCGCGCTGGAACAAGAGCACTTCGACGTCCTTCCGGGCGGGGTATTCAACCGGAGCATGGTGCGCGAGTATGCCCGGGTTGTGGGCCTGGATCAGGACGAGTGGGTTGGCCGTTACCTTTCCGCGCACCGGTCCGCCGCGGTTGACGACGAAGAGGGTTGGATCCGTTTTGCCGAGAACGCCAGTAAGACCAGGGTTGAAAATGGGCGCAGGAACGGCCCCGACCAGCGGTTACGCTGGACAGGGATCGGCATTCTGTTGCTGCTGGTCGCCGGGCTCGGCTGGTTCGTCTGGAGCTATGTACACAAGAAAATCTCCCTGAACGCTCTTCCCCATGTGACCCAAACTGCTGCGGTCATTACTCCCAGCACCGCGACAGCTATAACAGGTAACTTCCCCCCAGCCTCGGAAGGTGACATTCGATTTTTGCGTGGCTGATCCTTCCTCTGATACGGTCGTACAAGGTCCCACGAGCAGCGAAACGCCGTGAATGCCGCCGGCCGTAGACACAGGAGGAAGCTTTGCCGCAACACGATAGATTTTTATTCACATCGGAGTCGGTGACCGAAGGACACCCCGATAAGATCGCCGATCAGATTTCTGACGCCATTCTGGATGCTTGCCTGCAGCAGGATCCCTTTAGCCGCGTCGCCTGCGAAACGCTGACTGCGACCGGCCTGGTGGTCATCGCAGGCGAAATCACCACCAAAGCCTACGTGGATTTTCAATCGCTGGTGCGTGGCGTGGTGGCTTCGATCGGCTATGACAACGCGCTCTACGGATTCGACTCCAACACATGCGCGGTCATTTCCAGCATCAACAAGCAATCCGGCGACATTGCCATGGGCGTGGATACCGGCGGCGCCGGCGATCAGGGCATGATGTTCGGCTACGCAACCAACGAAAACGAGGAACTGCTGCCAACACCCATCTTCCTGGCCCACAAACTCAGCCAGAAACTGACCCAGGTTCGTAAGAGTGGCTTGCTCGCCTACTTGCGGCCCGACGGCAAGAGCCAGGTCACAGTGGAGTACGACAAGGACGGGAATCCGGCCCGGATCGACGCAGTGGTGATCTCTACCCAGCATTCGGAAACCGTCTCGACCGAAGAATTGCGCGCTGACATTCTCAAGCATGTTATCCAGGCGACCCTGCCCTCCAAACTGCTGGATGCTGACACCAAATACCACATCAACCCGACCGGCCGTTTCGTGATCGGGGGTCCAATGGGCGATACCGGTCTCACCGGACGGAAAATCATTGTCGACACGTACGGGGGTATGGGACGCCACGGAGGCGGAGCCTTCAGTGGCAAGGACCCGACAAAAGTGGACCGTTCGGCGGCTTATATGGCGCGCTACATTGCCAAGAACATCGTGGCGGCCGGCCTGGCCAAGCGCTGTGAAGTGCAACTGGCGTATGCCATTGGCGTGGCAGAGCCAGTCAGCGTTCTCGTAGAGACCTTTGGCACCGGCGTGGTGGACTCGGCTAAGTTGCAGGAGTTGGTGCGGGCCAATTTCAAGCTGACCCCCAAGGGCATCATCGAGAGCCTCAACCTGCGCCGTCCGATCTATCGCAAGACTGCAGCGTACGGCCACTTCGGGCGCAACGATGCGGACTTCACCTGGGAAGCCACGGACAAGGCGCAAGCCTTGCGCGAAGCGGCTGGTGTTAAGGGCCAACCGGAATTGGCGCCCGCGGCAAAATAGAAATAATTCACCGGCAAGATCCGGATAGTGTTGCCCACTGCTTTGGATTGATGATTCAGGCATGTCAAGCATTCAACAGCCCGATCTCAATCCGATGCAGGCGTGGCAGCAGGTCCTGGCGCGAGACACCAACGCCGGGTTTGTTTATGCCGTAGCCAGCACCGGTATCTTCTGCCGCCCCTCCTGCCCGAGCCGGCGCCCCGCTCTCACCAACGTACGTTTCTTCTCCAATCCGGCTGCGGCTGTGGCTGCCGGTTACCGCGCTTGCCAACGTTGCACTCCGATGGGCGAGACCCGCGAAGCGGAGACCGTTGCGCAGCTCTGCCGCTATCTTGCCGCTCACAGCGACCGGACGATCACACTTGCCGATCTTGCGCGGATTGCCAAGAGCAGCCCGTTCACCATCCAGCGAAAATTCACACGGGTTTTGGGCATCAGCCCGCGGGAATTTCAGGCGCAATTACGTGCAAGCCAGATCCGGCGCAGCCTTTCGGAGCCTGGGGCTAGCGTGACGGATGCGATCTATGAGGCGGGCTATGGATCGTCCAGCCGATTTTATGAACAGGCGGCAGGAAGCCTGGGTATGAGTCCAACACGTTTTCGGGAGCGCGGCATGCATGAAACCATTCGCTTCGCCACCGCACCGTGCGAACTCGGAGTAGTCTTAGTCGCCGCTACCGGCCGCGGGGTTTGCAGCGTGATGTTGGGTAACGATCCGGCCGAGTTGGAACAACAGTTGCGCCAGGAGTTCCGCGCAGCACATGTACTCGCGGATTCGGAAGGGACAAAGACGCTCCTGCAGCAGGTTCTGGAAGCCATGGCGGATCATCCGGCGGCTGCCGATATTCCCCTGGATATCCGGGCGACTGCATTCCAGGCGCGAGTGTGGCAGGCGTTGCGGCAGATTCCTTGGGGAGAAACGCGCAGCTATGCCGAACTGGCTCAGGCGGTCGGCCAACCGAACGCTGTCCGGGCCGTAGCCCGGGCGTGTGCAACCAACCCGGTGGCTATTGCCGTACCGTGTCATCGGGTGATTGGCAGCGATGGTTCGCTGACCGGATACCGGTGGGGCGTGGAGCGGAAGAAGGCCCTCTTAGAAAGGGAACGGAATACTCGGTAGTCGCCAGACCTCCGAGTCTGTGGAGAATCGGCGAACTGCAGATCCCTCAACCGGCAGCCAAACTCAAACCCAAAACCGCACCGACTATGGCTTAATACCAGTTGCCAGCACCGTCTGGAAATGCGGGGCTTTCTCTTCTTTGTGAACGATCGAGGTCTGCACATCGGAGAAGCCCACCTTCCCCAGTAGCATCTCCAGCTCCACTTCGCTGAAACCTAACCAGACGTCGGCATATAGCTCCCTGGCTTCGGCAAAGCGGTGCTGCACCAGGTCCAGAATGACAATGCGGCCGCCGGGCCTCAGAATTCGCGAGGCTTCCGTAAGCGCGCGCTCCGGATGAAGCGCATGGTGCAGCGACTGGCTGAACAGCGCCAGGTCCACCGCACTGTCCGCGATGGGCACCGCTTCCAGGTCCCCCTTGCGATATTCGAGGGATGGGAGGCCCTGATTACGGGCCAAGGCTGTTCCCAGCTCGACCATCTTGTCGGAATTGTCGACTGCGATCACCTGTTTTGCCCGCTGCACCAACAACATGGAAAAGGCTCCTTCGCCCGCGCCTAAATCGGCAATCACCATCGGAGGCAGAAGCAACAACAACGCCTCGGCGATGCTTCTCCAGGAACGCCCGGGTATGTACTCACGCCCGAGGCGGCCAGCCATGTCATCGAAGAAGGCGCGGGTTTTGTCCTGCCGCTTGCGCAGGACAAGCTCCAGGGCAGCCTCATCATCCTTTGCTTCCGGCAACTCCTGGGGAGCTTTCTGGAGAAGATCCAGCAGTTTCGAGATGACTTCCCCACCGGCCTTGGAGCGGTACCAGATGTTCTTGCCCGCGCGCCGGTCTTCCACCAGGCCTGCATGCTTCAATTGAGCCAGGTGGGTGGAGATGGAACTCTGACCCATCCCCAGAATTTCCTGCAATTCGGCCACGGACAGCTCTTCCCGTGACAGAAGTAACAGCATTCGCAGGCGATTGATGTCCCCGAGGACGCGCAGGGATTTTACGATTGACGTCGCGGCCATCCGAGACTATTGTATCAACATATTCTGATTGATTGATATGAGGCAATAAACATGTCACCAGCAACGATCGACAGCACTACCACCTCTCCCGCTTACAAGGTGGCTGACCTTTCCCTGGCCGACTGGGGCCGTAAAGAAATATCGATTGCCGAGCATGAGATGCCCGGCCTTATGTCCATTCGCCGGAAGTATGCTCCAAGCAAGCCTTTGGCGGGCGTACGTGTCACCGGCTCACTACATATGACGATCCAGACCGCCGTGCTCATTGAGACACTGGTGGAGTTGGGCGCCAAGGTGCGCTGGGCAAGCTGCAACATCTTCTCCACCCAGGATCATGCGGCCGCGGCCATCGCGGCCGCCGGCGTTCCGGTATTCGCATGGAAGGGGGAGACGCTCGAGGAGTACTGGTGGTGCACCGCGCAAGCCCTGGATCACGGGGAAGGTAAGGGACCGCAGCTGGTGGTGGACGATGGTGGCGACGTCACCCTTCTGATCCACAAGGGCTTTCAACTGGAAGACGGCGACGATTGGGTCAACACGCCTTCTTCGAACCACGAAGAGAAGGTCATCAAGGACCTGCTGAAGAAAATTCACGCCGAAGATCCCAAGCACTGGCACGAGGTTGCCAAGCAATGGCGCGGGGTTTCGGAAGAAACAACCACCGGTGTTCACCGGCTGTACAAGATGAAGGAAGAAGGCAAACTGCTGGTCCCGGCGATCAATGTCAATGATTCGGTGACGAAGTCGAAGTTCGACAACTTGTATGGTTGCCGTGAATCGCTGGCGGATGGCATCAAGCGGGCAACCGACGTGATGGTGGCCGGCAAGGTCGCTGTCATATGCGGTTACGGCGACGTAGGCAAGGGCTCGGCGCACTCGCTGCGCGGCATGGGCGCACGCGTGGTGGTCACCGAAATCGATCCTATTAATGCACTGCAAGCGGCGATGGAGGGCTTCGAGGTCACGACCGT
>Ga0335072_10009220_pt1 | contig 14243 bp, 16 predicted proteins | sample Lox_Sample_21_FD_206725 | JGI IMG/M metagenome (GOLD analysis project Ga0335072, IMG submission 206725) | Soil microbial communities from Loxahatchee National Wildlife Refuge, Florida, United States - Lox_Sample_2.1 | ecosystem: Environmental > Terrestrial > Soil > Wetlands | place: USA...
TTGGCATCGCTGATGCGCTCGGCCGTGACCGGGTGGTCCTGCAGCAGGGAGGGCACCTGGATACCGCCGGAATCGGTGCTCAATACGTCTTCCATGCGCTGGAAGAAGCCGGCCATGGCGTTCGGGTCGAAGCCGGATTTGGCCAACGTGTCGATGCCGGTGCGGTCGGCCTCGGCTTCGTCCTTGCGGGTGAAGTTGATCTGTTTCTGCATCAGCACGCCCTGGCCGCCCAGCAGCGCGGCTGCCGCGGCCTGGCCGCCGGCCGCGCCGCCCGCGGCGATCGCACCGAGTGCGATCAGCGCCATCAGCGGCGTCTCTTTCTTGGCCGCTTCGTAGGCGCGCAGCAGGTGGTTCTGCGTCATGTGGCCGATTTCGTGCGCCATCACCGCAGCCAGTTCATCTTCGCTGCGCGTGATGATGAACAGGCCGGAATTGATGCCGATGTAGCCGCCGGGTGCCGAAAACGCGTTGATTTCCGGATCCTTGGCAATGAAGAAATCGAAGTGGTCCTTGGGCTTGGCCGAATTGGCGGCCAGGCGGAAGCCGAGGTTGTTGATGTAGGCGTCCAGCAGCGGATCGTCCACCACCATGTCCAGCGCACGCATCTGCTGCAGCATCATGGCGCCGTAGTCCTGCGCTTCCTGCGGCGAGATCAGGGCGTTGGCCGAACTGCCGAGGTCGGGCAGGCGGATATCGTCGGTCTTGTCCTGCGCGCCCGCGGCAACGCTCAGGCCGGCAGCGGCCAGCATGATCAGCAAGCGTTTATGGAGGTGGCGGTGCGAGATGGTCATAGATGAACGACAATAGCATTGAGACCGTTCGGCAGTGTGTCGGTTCAAACTCGAATGGGTTGCTTTCGACACGGCTGCCGCCATTTTACGGCGCAAGTAATTCCGGAGCTTTGCGATGCCCAAGATCGAAGTTTATTCCACTGCGGTTTGCCCGTATTGCGTGGCGGCCAAGAACCTGCTCAAGGCCAAGGGCCTGGCATGGGAGGAGGTGCGGGTGGACACCGATCCGGTTCAGCGCGACACCATGCTCCAGCGCAGCGGGGGGCGCCGCACGGTGCCGCAGATCTTCGTCAACGACCAGTACGTGGGCGGTTATGACGACCTGGTCGCCGCCGACCGCAGCGGCAAGCTTGCCCAGTTGCTGGAATCGGCCGCATGAGCGCCGAAAAGGATCGCGTGGCCGAATTCACGGCGTTTCGCCAGCGCATGAACGAACGCATCCTGGCCGAAGACAACCAGGTGGTTCGCCGCTTCTTTGCGCTGGACACGCAGACGTACAAGCCCGGCGCGCTGGACGTGAAAACCAAGGAAATGCTCGGCCTGGTCGCCTCGATGGTGCTGCGTTGTGATGATTGCATCAGCTATCACATTGCGCAGTGCAAGGAGGTGGATGTTACGCGCGATGAATTCTTCGAGGTGTTCAGCGTGGGCCTGGTGGTGGGTGGGTCGATCGTGATCCCGCATCTGCGCCGGGCGGTGGATTTTCTGGATCGGCTTGAGGCCGGCGACACCGCCGCGGAAAATTGCGGCGAGCACGCGTGACGAAGCCTCCGTAGGTTGGCGGTGAGCGCAGCGAACCCCAACGTCGCCATGCACATGGATCGTGATGTTGGGCAAGCATCGTTCGAATTAAAGCATCGCTCCATGCGAGCATTTCCAACGCTTTGCCGCCCTCCTCAGGCTATTCGCCGACAGCCGCATCAGGGATAATTGCGCAGTTTTCAGCCAGGTCGCCTCCCTCGACGCGCCGGCATCCCCGCTTCAATCCCCAAGGAGTTTCCCCCATGAGCAAGACCATTGCGGTGATCCCGGGCGATGGCATCGGCCCGGAGATCATGGCCGCCACGCTGCACGTGCTCGACGCGCTCGATTGCGGCCTGACCTACGACACCGTCGAGGCCGGCATGATCGCGCTCGAAAAGCACGGTGACCTGCTGCCCAAGCCCACGCTCGACGCCATCGCCAAGCACAAGGTGGCGCTGAAGGGCCCGCTGACCACACCGGTGGGCGGTGGCTTCACTTCGATCAACGTCACGCTGCGCCGCCATTTCGATCTGTACGCCAACGTGCGGCCGGCGATCAGCTTCCCCGGCACCAAGGCGCGCTACGACAACATCGACATCATCACGGTGCGCGAGAACACCGAAGGCGCGTATCTCTCCGAAGGCCAAACGCTGTCGGAAGACGGTGAACTGGCCACCTCGATGATCCGCGTCACCCGCAAGGGTTGCGCGCGCATCGTGCGCTACGCGTTCGAGATGGCGGTGAAGAAAGGCCGCAAGAAAGTTACGGCCGTGCACAAGGCCAACATCATCAAGACCGCGTCGGGTCTGTTCCTCAACGTGGCGCGCGAGATCGCCAAGGATTTTCCGCAGATCGAGTTCAACGAGATGATCGTGGACAACGCCTGCATGCAGTTGGTGATGCGTCCGGAGCAGTTCGACGTGATCGTCACCACCAATCTGTTCGGCGACATTCTTTCCGATCTGTGCGCGGGCCTGGTTGGTGGGCTCGGCTTGGCGCCGGGCGACAACATCGGCGAGCACGCGGCGATCTTCGAAGCCGTGCATGGTTCGGCGCCGGACATCGCCGGCAAGGGCATCGCCAATCCGTGCGCGCTGCTGCTGGCTGCGGCCGACATGCTCGATCACCTGGGGCTGGTGGAGAAGGGCACCAAGCTGCGTGATGCGATCCGCGACACGATGGCGAACGATCGCGATCACGTCACGCCGGATCTGGGCGGCAAGGGCAGCACGCAGAGTTTTGGCGAGGCGATTGCCAAGCGGGTGCAGGCGTAAAGCCTTCAATTCCGCAGGGTCTGCGCCCTCCCCTACGTGTAGTAGGGGGGGGTGAAGCAATCGCGCGGTGCGTTCAAGTTGTACGGCAAGCCCGTGCAACCCCACCCCGACCCTCCCCTGCCAAGCAGGGGAGGGAGCTACACGCTTACGCCGCCTCGCGCTTCGCCGGCTGAAAACTGCCCGGTTCCGTCTTCGACGGTATCGCAATGCGGTTCCAGCCGTTGATCATGATCACCAGCAGGTTCAGGTCCATCAGCTCTTTTTCGCTGAACTGCGCACGCGCCTGTTCGTAGACGTCATCCGGTACGCCGTGCACCGGATCGAGCCGCGTCACGGCTTCGCACCAGGCCAGCGCCGCGCGTTCGCGTGCACTGTAGAACGGCGCTTCGCGCCATGCCTGCAACACGTACAAGCGCTGCTCGGTTTCGCCTTCCGCGCGCGCTTCCTTGCTGTGCATGTCCATGCAGTAGGCGCAGCCGTTGAGTTGCGAGGCGCGCAGCATCACCAGGTGGGTCAGGCTTTTTTCCAGGCCGGACTTGTCGATGTGCGCCTTCATCGCGAACAGCGGTTTCAGGGCTTCAGGATAGGTGTAATAGGAAAAACGTGACATGGTTCAGTCCTCGTGTGGGGCGGCCAACATCGGCCGTTCAATGCAAGGACGAACCACCCGGCGATTTCGTGACAGCGGCCAGACGCGCCAGTTTTTGTGGATTGCGCAGCACGTGCATCGCGGTGATGCGGGCGCCGTCGCATTCGATCCATATGGCGGTGGTCAGTTGGCCGTTCACCCACGTCAGCAGCGCGGGCTCGCCATTCACCATACGCAGATCGCGGTAAACATCGTGCCCGTGCTCCAGCTTGTTGATCTGCAGATACAGGCGCGCGATCCGCTCGCTGCCGAGCAAGGGCCGCAAGGTGGCCGTGACCAGGCCGCCGCCATCGGCAACGTGCACGGCATTTTCGGCCAGCAGGGCGCGCAGGTTTTCCTCGGAAGGGCTTTGCAAGGCCTGCGCAAAACGCTGCAGCAGGCGCCGCTGGGCTTGTGCGTTGGCGCTGAAGCGGACGCGTTCCTCGCGCAGGCGCTGCTTGGCGCGATGCGCACGCTGGCGGCAGGATTCTTCGCTGATGCCCAGGATGGCCGCCGCTTCCGCGTGGCTGTAATCGAACACTTCGCGCAGCAGGAAGGCGGCACGTTCTTCCGGGTTCAGGCGTTCCAGCATCAGCAGGAACGACAGCGTGAGCGTTTCGGCGTGCTCGGCTTGCGTATCGGGCTGCTCTTCCGGCGCCACCAGCGGTTCGGGCAGCCACGGTCCGGTGTAGTGCTCGCGTTCCACCTTGGCGTGACGCAGGCGGTCCAGCGCAAGGCGCGTGGTGACGGTCACCAGCCATGCTTCGGCATCGTCCAGCTCGGTCTTGTCCTGCGCATGCCAGCGTAGCCAGGCATCGTGCAGCACATCTTCGGCGTCCGCTTGGGTGCCGAGCATGCGGTAAGCCAAGCCCAGCAGGCGGGGGCGATGCTTCTGGAAGAGTTCGGTGTGCGTGTCCACGGTTGTTTCCGGTGGGAGCTTATGGCCAGGACGCGCGAGCCATCGGAAACGTGACAGCGCTCAGCGCACGAACGGCCAGGGCGCGAGGAAGACCAGCCAGATGAAGATCAGCATGCCGGCGTATTTTACCGCGCGGAACAGCCGCGGGTACTTCCGCTTGAACGCCCGACTACGTTCGCGCCCACGCGCGTTGAGGGCGAACACGCGGTTGACGAAGCCGGTTTTTTCTTCCGGCGATTCGGTATTCGGCGAGGCGGTGATCTTGCCCATGAAGGCGCCGACGCGATGGTTGATCGCGCTCATCACGCGGGTGCGCAGCGGACGTTCGACGTCGGCAAACAGGATCACGCGCGTCTGGTCGGTCTTGTTTTCCACCCAGTGCACGTAGGTTTCGTCGAACACGATATCTTTGCCATGTTCCTCGCCATCCACAAAGATGCGGCAGTCGCGCGAGTTCGGCGTGATCAGTCCAAGGTGATAACGCAGCGAACCGGCGAAGGGGTCGCGATGCGGATTGAGCTTGCTGTGCGGTGCGAGCGTGGCGAACATCGCCGCTTTCACGCTGGGAATCGCGTTGAGCAATGCCACCGTTTTCGGGCACAGCGTTTCGGCGGAAGCGAGCGGTTCGCCGTACCATTTCAAGTAGAAACGCTTCCAGCCCTGCTTGAAGAAACTGTTGAAGCTGGCGTCATTGTGCTTTTCGGCGGCGCGGATATGGCCTTCATCGAACAACTGCAGCGCTTCGTCGCGAATGGTCTGCCAGTTGTCGCGCAGCAGGTCCAGTTGCGGGAAACCGTTGCGGTCCAGGATCGGCCGCGCTGGCACGGCCGAGAAGGCGTACATCAACAGGTTGTACGGCGCGAACACGGCGGAGTGGTCCACCAATTGGCGATCGAAGCGCAACCGCGCACGACCGCGCAGGTGGATCAGCAGTACGCACAGCACGAAGGCCAGCAGCACGTAGAGGACGACGAAGCGAGGGCTGAGGAAATCCATCGTGAAGGCAGCTTGGCCTGAATATGTGGCCGGATGGCCGCTCGCCGATTTTACGGCAAATCCCGTTTAGTGACGGAGTGCGAATGCCGCACCGCCACCCGGGCGGTAGCCGCTTTTCAGCGCGCGCTGCACGTAGGCAATGGCCCGGCGTACCGCCTGGCGGGGGGGGGCACCCCTGACCAGCTCCGCGGCGATTGCCGAGGCCAGCGTGCAACCGGTGCCATGGCCTTCGCGGGGAAGGCGGGCGTGGCGGATCATTGCCGCGAGCATGACCGCCTTTGAGCAATACGCCACGCGCGCCCAGTGCCAGCAGGGCCTGTCCGGCTTCGGCAAGTTGTTTCGCCGTACGCAATGGATGGCCTAGCAAGGCCTCGGCCTCCGGCAGGTTGGGGGTGAGCACGTCGGCGAGTGGAATGAGGTGTTTGACAACCGCCTCGATCGCATCTTCATCCAGCAAGCGCGCGCCGCTGGTCGAGATCATCACCGGATCGATCACTACCCATGTCGGCTTGTGCTGGCGCAGTGCTTTCGCCACCAGGCGCACGGTGGCCGCATTACCCAGCATGCCGGTCTTGACGGCGGCGATGGGGAAGTCATCGAACACCGCTTTGAGCTGACTGCGGATATGCGCGAGCGGTACTGGGTGAACGGCGGTGACGCTGCGCGTGTTTTGCGAGGTGATGGCGGTGATGACGGAGAGGCCATGCACGCCGTGGGCATGGAAGGTTTTCAGATCGGCCTGAATGCCCGCGCCGCCGCCGGAATCGGAGCCGGCGATGGTGAGGGTGATGAATGGAGGGTTTGCGATGATTGCCACGCTCTAAGCTCGTCATTCCGGCGAAGGCCGGAATCCATCTACATCAATGCGGGATACAGGTCGGCCCAATGGCGGTTTTCTTCTTCAACCAAACGGATTTTCCAGTCGCGCTTCCAATTCTTGATGGCCTTTTCCCGAAGTATCGCCGACTCCATGGTGTCGTGGAGCTCAAACCACACCAGCAAATGCACGTTATACCGATCCGTAAATCCTTCCACGATGTGGTGCTTATGCTGCCAGATACGCTTGACCAGATTGCTGGTCACGCCGGTGTACAGGGTGCCTCTTTTGCCGCTGGCTAGTATGTAGACGCAAGGTTGTCGGTCCATGGCAAGATTCCAGATGGATCCCGGCCTTCGCCGGGATGACGGTTGAGCGAGATCGTCATCCCCGCGAATGCCGGGTCCATTCATATCACTGCGTAATACAGAATCACAACGCCTCCGACGCAAAATCCGCCAATCGCGACCGCTCACCACGCCGCAACGTGATATGCGCCGAATGCGACCAATGCTTGAAGCGGTCCACCGCATACGTCAAGCCTGAGGTGGTCTCCGTCAAATACGGCGTATCGATCTGCTCCACGTTGCCCAGGCACACGATCTTGGTGCCGGGGCCGGCGCGCGTGATCAGCGTCTTCATCTGTTTCGGCGTGAGGTTCTGTGCCTCGTCGATGATCAGATAGCGCGACAGGAAAGTACGCCCGCGCATGAAGTTCAGCGAGCGGATCTTGATGCGCGAGGCGAGCAGGTCGTTGGTGGCCTGGCGTCCCCAGCTGCCGCCTTCTTCCGGGTTGGCCAGCACTTCCAGGTTATCGGTCAGCGCGCCCATCCAGGGCGTCATCTTTTCCTCCTCGGTACCAGGCAGGAAGCCGATGTCTTCGCCGACCGACACCGTGGCGCGCGTCATGATGATTTCGCGATAACGCTGTTGGTCCATCACCTGCGCCAGGCCCGCCGCCAGCGCCAGCAGCGTCTTGCCGGTGCCGGCGGTGCCGAGCAGGGTGACGAAGTCCACGTCCGGATCCATCAGCACGTTGAGCGCGAAATTCTGCTCGCGGTTGCGCGAAGCAATGCCCCATACGCTGTGATTGGTGTGGCTGTGATCGTCGAGCAGAACCAGCGTGGCGCGCACGTCGTCGACGTGCAGTACGCGAAGTTCCACGCTGTCGTCGCCGGGCAGGAACAGACACTGTTGCGGATGCCAATCCTCGTCTTCGCGGCGATCGACTTTGTAGAAGGTGCGGCCGCGTTCGTTCCAGGATTGCACTTCCGGATGGCGGTTCCAGAAATCTTCCGGCAGCTCGGAAGAGCCGGTGTAGAGCAGGGCGAAATCGTCCAGTGCGCGGTCGTTTTCGTAGTCCTCCGCATCGATGCCGTAGATCTTGGCCTTGATGCGCAGGTTGATGTCCTTGGTGACCAGGATGACGGAGCGACCGGGATTTTCTTCCTTGAGCTCGATGACGGCGGAAAGAATCTGGTTATCCGCCTTGCCGTGTCCGTTGGTCGTACGTTGCTGGAAATACAACCGGCCGACCGCGCCGCCGCGCCTGAGCGAGACGCCTTTGGGGTTTTCCAATGCCAAGCCATTGCTGATGCCGTGGCCGTTGCCGCGTTCGATCAATTCGTTGAGAAAGCGGCTGACCTGGCGCCCGTTGCGTGAAACTTCCGAGGCGCCTTTCTTCTTTTCGTCCAGTTCCTCCAGCACCGTCATCGGGATGAAGATGTCGTGCTCCTCGAAGCGGAACAGCGACGTGGGATCATGCAGCAGCACGTTGGTATCGAGAGCGTAGATGCGCTTGCTTCCGGTCATGCGGAAGGAACCTCGCGAGGCAGGAGGTGGAGGAAACGTGGCACGTTGACGAGAGCGTGAGACGTGTGAGTCACCGCAGGGATGCTCCGATTGATTCCGCATAGGCGGCATGATGTCCAGAAGGCCCGCAGGGTGTGTTGCGCGACGCTGGGAAGACTGGCCGTCTTGCCAAGTCGCGCGGCGCAGCCTGCGGGCCTTCTGGACATCACCCTTCGGGCCGGCCCTGTCTGTCCGCATCTCTTCGGTCCATCGTCTCGACAGACGGCCAGTCTGCCTTCGCCGATGGCCCTGTGATCTGCGAACAGACAGGGCCGGTGACGCCTATGCAGAATCAATCGGAGCATCCCTAAGGAATGGCGTCGAGCACCGCCTGGGCGTGGCCGGGCACTTTCACGCCCCGCCATTCCGCGGCGAGCTTGCCGTCGGGATCGATCAGGAAGGTGCTGCGTACCACGCCCATGTGACGTTTCCCGTACAGCACTTTCTCGTGGATCACGTCGAAGGCGTTGCACCAGGTTTCGTCCGCATCGGATATCAGCGGGAACGGCAGTTCCTGCTTGCTGGCAAAGTTGGCGTGGGATTTCACCGAGTCGCGCGAGACGCCGAGGATGTCGGCGTGGCGTTTCTTGAACTTCGGATAGAGATCGCGGAAGTCTTTCGCTTCGTTGGTGCACCCGGGGGTGCTGTCCTTGGGGTAGAAGTAGACCACTACCCATTGGCCTTTCAGTGAATCGAGTTTCAGCGTACTGCCGTCGCCGGTGACGCCTTGCAGCTTGGGGACTTTCTTGCCTAGTTCGGGCATGGGCTCTCCGCTAGCCAGCTTGGGTGTTGCACTTGCTGGAGCGGAGACTAGCGCGTGTTGTGTGACGGAAACAGCCTTGTCAGATTACTTCTTACGGAGCATCCTAGAATTTCACCGGATCCATGATGGCATCCAGATTCAGGCCATCGCAGAACTCCAGGAAATCGTCGCGCAAGGCGGCGATGTGTAGTCGGTCCGGAACACCAATCGTGAACTGGGCCTGGAACATCGCGGCGCCGGTCTGCATGGCCTGGTAACGCATCGAGCTCAGTTGCTCCACGCTGATGTCGTGGCGGCTGAAGAAATCGACGATCTTGACCAGGATGCCGGGGCGGTCGGACGACACCACTTCCACCAGATACGGCAGCAGGTGCCCACTCGGTTCGCGCGGGTTGGTGCGGTAATGTGTAAGACGCAGCTCCTCCTCGCGCGCCAGTTTGGCCAGGGCAGTTTCAAGCTTGGCCACCGCATCCCAGGCGCCGCTGGCGAGCAGGGTGAGCGAGGTATCGGCACCGATGGTCGACACGCGCGCATCGGAAAGATTGCAGCCGGCATCGGCAATGCGCCGGGCCAGTGCGAGCAGCGGTGTACGCGTGGCCGGCGTCAGCGTCTGGATCAGCAGTTGATGATCATTGCTGGATCGCGCGGAAAAAGGGTTGGTGGACATGGATGGTGGCGACCCCGCGTCGTGCGGGATGACGACGAACGATACGCCAGCTTACTTGCCCGTCCCGCGAGCCCGCAAGTAAGATGCCATGTCCATATTTTGTACTGTGCGGATCGCGCCATGAAGATTCACGGAAGCGTCTGCGCGCTGGTCACTCCATTCGGCTCGGATGGGGCGCTCGACCTGGCGGCATTCGGCCGCCTGCTCGATTTCCAGATCGCGGGCGGCACCCAGGCGGTGGTCGTCGCTGGTTCCACCGGCGAAGCCCACATGCTCGAACACGATGAATACGATCGCCTGCTGGCCTTTGCGGTCAAGCATGTCGCCGGCCGTATTCCGGTCGTCGCCGGCACCGGCGAGGCCGGCACCGCCAAAACCGTGGCGCTGACGCAGCGCGCCCGTTCGCTCGGCGCGGATGCCGCCCTGGTGGTGGCGCCGTATTACGTGCGCCCCACGCAAGAAGGCCTGCGCCGCCATTTCCTGGAAGTGGCCGATCGCGGTGGCCTGCCGGTGATCCTCTACAACGTGCCCAGCCGTACGGCGTGCGACCTGGCGCCGGAAACCACGGCGGTGTTGCGTGATCACCCGGCCATCATCGGCATCAAGGAAGCGCGCGCCGATGCCGAGCGCATCCAGCGCAGTGCGGAACTTGCGCGGCCGGATTTCGTCTATCTGTCCGGCGACGATGGCAGCGGGGCGCAAGCCATGCTGGCAGGCGCCGCCGGCGTCATCTCGGTGGTAGCCAACCTGGCGCCCAGGGCTTTCCGTGCGTTGTGCGATGCGGCCACTTCAGGCGACCGCGCCGCCACTGCACGCTGCAATGCCGCGCTCGAACCGCTGGTACAGGCGCTCAACTGCGCGCCCAACCCGATCGCGGTAAAGGCCGGTTTGCCGGACCTGGGCCTCGGCACGGCGATGCCGCGCCTGCCGCTGGTGGAGCTGGAGCAAGGGCCGGCGCGCGAGCAGCTACGCAAGTCCTTGGCGACTCTGGCATCCTTGGCGGATGCCGCTTAGTCTGGCCGGCTTCTCACTATCCTTTCGGAACACAACGGAATCCATTACATGAAGAAATCTTCCCTAGCCGTCGCCCTGCCGGCCTTGGTTTTGACTGGCTTGCTCCTTTCGGGCTGCGGCATCTTCCGTTCCGAGAAAGCCTGGCAGTCGGCCAAGCAGGAATCGCCGCTGGAAATTCCGCCGGGCATGGACACGCCCAACGCCAGCGCTGCGCTGGTGATTCCGCCGCAGGGCAGCAACCAGCCGACCGCGAATGGCGCGACGGCGCGCGTGGGCAATAACCCCGGCACGATCACCGATGGCTTCATCCTGGCCGATACGGTGGACAACACCTATCGCCGCGTGGGCGAGGCGCTGAGCAATGGCGAAATCGGCACGCTGAAGAGCCATGACGACGCTGCGCACAACTACACCCTGAGCGTGCTGGCCTCCGACCAGCCGGCGGAAAAGGCGGGCTTCTTCAGCCGCATGTTCGGTCACGGCAGCAGCAGTTCGAACGGCCCGGGCGTAGCCCCGCGCGAAGTGGTGGTGACCGTCGCCAACAGCGGCCAGGGTTCGAGCGAAGTGCGCGCGCAGGGTGATGCAGCGGCGGTGGCCAAGGTGGTCGACAGCCTGAAGTCGCGGCTGGGCGGCAAGGGTTAATTGGCGGGAATCGCCAATCGGAAAAAGCAAAAGGCCCCGTCATGCGGGGCCTTTTTGCGTTGGGTGCGTCGTCGTCGGCTGTTATCGATTCCCGATTCCCGATTCCCGATTGACGATTTACGGCTTCAAGCCTCAGCGCTCAAGCAACTTCAACTTGTCCGGCTTGCCTTCCCATTCCTTCGCATCCGACAAGGCATCCTTGCGCACCGTGATCACCGGCCACGCCTTGGCGAGTTCCTTGTTCAAGGCCGTGAAATGTTCCTGGCCGGCCGGCACGTCGTCCTCCGGATAGATCGCGTTGATCGGGCACTCCGGCTCGCACAGCGTGCAGTCGATGCACTCGTCAGGATCGATCGCCAGAAAGTTGGGGCCTTCATGGAAGGCGTCGACCGGACAGACTTCGACGCAATCGGTGTATTTGCACTTGATGCAGTTGTCGGTAACGACGAAGGTCATGCTGTCGTGTGCCTACTATGGATCGGGAAGCCGATCATACTGAATGGGCGGTGGCGCTCCCAACGAGGTTCGAACTCGTGTTCCCGCCTTGAGAGGGCGGTGTCCTGGGCCACTAGACGATGGGAGCGGATTGTCGCGAAGCGCGCTAGTATAGCTGAATTGTCTCGCCCGGCAACGCTTTGAGACAGTGCCCTCGCCCAAGCGGGAACGCTTGCAGGACAATGTTTTCAAGGCCGGCGCAGGATGGGTATCGACACACGTCGGACGTGCTCGGCCAGACTTCTTTCAGATGTGGAAACTCGTAAGGATTTCGATCGCTTGAATCCCACAGTCAGCTCGCATTTCTCGCACTCCTTCCATGGCGGCCAACGATCCGCGCGGCCTGCGGCGCGCAGCTCCCTCGGTCGAGCCCGACATGCGGTGGAGCACGCCTTCATTCGCTTTCAGTGCGCATCGCGCCATGCGCTGATGGCTCGCCGCCCTCGCGGAGGGGCGTGAGAATGCGGGCTGGAAACGACGCCAAGCTCGCCCTGCGCATCTTTACGCGCGAGCAGCACACGATTTCCCGCAAGAACATCAGCAAGGCTGCCTTGCGTGTGCTCTATCGCCTGAACGAAGCCGGCTACAACGCCTATCTGGTCGGCGGCGCCGTTCGCGATCTGTTGTTGGGCGGGCATCCGAAGGATTTCGACGTGGCCACCAACGCCACGCCGGACCAAGTGAAGAAGCTGTTCCGCAACTGCCGCCTGATCGGCCGCCGCTTCCGCCTGGCGCACGTGGTGTATGGCAACGAGATCATCGAGGTGGCCACATTCCGCGGCACCAGCGATGAGGAAAGCGAAGGCGATCGCCACATCGTGGACGGCCGCATCGTGCGCGACAACGTGTGGGGCTCGATCGAAGAAGACGCGCTGCGCCGCGACTTCCGCGTCAACGCGATGTACTACGACATCAGCGATTTCTCCGTGCGCGACTACGTTGGCGGCATGCAGGACCTGCAGAACCGGGTGCTGCACCTCATTGGCGATGCGGCCACGCGTTACCGCGAAGATCCGGTACGCATGCTGCGCGCCGTACGCTTGGCGGCCAAGCTGGATTTCCGCATCGACCCGTCCGCTTCCGCGCCGTTCGCGGAACTTGGCCCGTTGCTCAGCAGCGTGGCGCCGGCGCGCTTGTTCGACGAATCGCTGAAGATGTTCCTGGCCGGCTACGGCCGCAAGAGTTTCCGCATGCTCGAGGAATGCGGGCTGCTCAAGTTCATGTTCCCGGCCACCGCGCGTGCACTCAAGCGTGGCGACAAGCCGCTGCGCCTGCTGATCGAGCATGGCCTGGAAAACACCGATGCGCGCATAGCCGAAGGCAAGTCGGTCACACCGGCGTTCCTGTTCGCCGTGCTGTTGTGGGGAGAGGTGCGCGATCTGGCGCACACCTGGGTGACGCAGGGCAAGGATGCCAACGATGCCTGGGCGCGTGCTGCCGTGCACGTCGTTTCCGAACAATGCCAGCGCGTGGCGATCCCGCGCCGTTTCACCATCACGATGGAAGAAATCTGGTCGCTGCAGCCGCGCTTCGAGCAGATCCAGCGCAAGAAGGTATTCCGTCTGCTGACTCATCCCCGTTTCCGTGCCGCCTTCGATTTCCTGCTGCTGCGCGCGGCCGAATCGCCCGCGATCGGCGAATTGGGCCAATGGTGGGCGCACGCGCAGCAACTGCCGCACGAATCGCTCGCCGCTGCGCTGCCGCTGCACCACTCCAATGCCGCGGGCGAAGCAGCGGAGCCGGCGCGCGCAAGTGCGCCACGCAAGCGCAAGCGGCGACGCAAGCCGGCTGCCGGCAAATCCGGGACGGCCTGATGCGCGCTTATGTCGCGCTGGGCAGCAACCTTGGCGATTCAAACCAACACCTGCTCGAAGCCATCGAGGCGTTGGCGGCATTGCCGGACACCGAGATGGTTGGCCGTTCGCACATCTATCGCACCCCGCCGTGGGGCAAACTCGATCAGCCGGATTTTCTCAACGCCGTGGTGGCGCTGGAAACGCTATTGGAACCGCACGATCTGCTCGATGCCTTGCTGAACATCGAGCGCACCGCCGGGCGCGAGCGCAACGGTGAACGCTGGGGGCCTCGCACGCTCGATCTGGATCTGCTCCACGTCGCCGGCAAAACCGTGAACAGCGCGCGCCTGACCTTGCCTCATCCGCACCTCGCCGAGCGTGCCTTCGTGCTGTTGCCGCTGCATGATGTTGCGCCTGAGCTGGACATTCCGGGGCAAGGCAGGGTGGCAGAGCTTCTGCGGGCCGTTGATACGCAAGGCTGCACACTCTTTGCTTGAGCGCTAGCCGTTTCGCGCCCGATAATTGTTCACCGTAATGCATGAAGGAATGGCCGTGTACGTGGAAAACGCCAGCGCTCCCGCTCGCAAGCCGGTCACGGTACCGAGCCTGCACGCCATGAAGGCGCAAGGGCGCAAGATCGTGATGCTTACCGCATACGATGCCAGCTTCGCCACGCAACTGGAGATCGCCGATGTCGACGTCGCCTTGGTCGGCGATTCGCTGGGCATGGTGGTGCAAGGCCAGCGCAGCACGTTGCCGGTGACGCTCGATCACATGGTTTATCACACCAGCATGGTGGCGCGCGGTTTGTCGGCGACCTTGCTGGTGGCCGACATGCCATTCATG
>Ga0335072_10009221_pt1 | contig 14242 bp, 12 predicted proteins | sample Lox_Sample_21_FD_206725 | JGI IMG/M metagenome (GOLD analysis project Ga0335072, IMG submission 206725) | Soil microbial communities from Loxahatchee National Wildlife Refuge, Florida, United States - Lox_Sample_2.1 | ecosystem: Environmental > Terrestrial > Soil > Wetlands | place: USA...
CGTGGCCACGCGCTGGGCGGGGTGCTGGAAGTCGTAGTTGTCCTCGTCGAACGTGATGATCGCCAGCGACCGCTGCCTGGTCCAGGCCGGCGAGCGCATGATCGCGCCGAGCTCCTGCCGCAGGAACGCGTCCCCGGCCGCGATGCCGCAGCCCTCCATGTCGGAGCAGTCGTCGGGCGAGACCCAGGCAAAGTTCGGGGTGGTCGAGGCGTGCGCGAGATCGCCCGGCAGCTCCTGCAGCGGGACGACGTGCCGCGCGCAGTAGGCGGGCCGTTCCCGGACGTCCGCGAAGTACATCATCGGCTGGTCGTCGTCCCAGTAGTTCTCGTGCACGGTGTCGTCGCACGGCCCGTTGGCGCTCTGCAGGTACGCCTTCCACGACTCGTGCGCGCCGTCGACCAGGTCCGCGATGTTGCGGGCGTCGATCGTGTACTGCGGGTTCTCTTCCGCCGGGTCGTCGAGCGGGATCCCGAACGTGCTGCCGCCGGCCAGCGCCAGGTAGTTGCCGTCGCTCGGGTGCTCCTCGGCGTAGAAGTTGCCGAGCAGGCTGGAGCCCGGCAGCAGGCGGTTCAGGTACGGCGCCTGCGCGGTGTTGCCGATGATCTGGCCGAAGTCCTCGTTCTCGAAGTAGAACAGGAACACGTGCTGGTAGCGCGGCACGCGGGCGGCGGGCGCGGTCAGGACCGGCCGCCGGACCGGGGCCGAGATGCTGAACCGCAGGCCAGCGGCGGTCGCCCGGTCGTAACCGGCCAGGGGCGCGTTCGGCCCGTCGTCGTTTTTGAGCGACGTGCTGAGCGTGAGCTCGGCCTCGGCCGCGCGCGTGCCCGCGGGCACCAGGCCGTTTTTTATTTTGAACGCCCAGTCCGGACGCCGGGCGGTCCCGGATCCGCCGACCGGGCCCGTGGTTTCCTCGCCGAGGCGGCGGCCGGCCGCCGACAGGAAGATCACGGTGAGCGAGGCCCGGCTGGTCACGGTGCCACCGAACCAGCCCGATACCCGGAATCTGGCCCCGGCCGGCAGCGCCGCGCCCGAGCCGGGTTTCAGCGGCACCCGCTGGGTGAGCTCGGCCGTGCCGCCCGCCCCGCCGGCGAACAGCCGCTGCCCGGACCCGCGCTTCCCCGCGTCGGCGGCGGGCGGGAAGCCCGGCGTGCCGTACCGGACCACGGTCGGCAGCCCGCCGGCGACCTGCCAGCCCGGGATGGTCACGGCGTCCCAGCCGCGCTTGGACACCGCCCCGGCCTGCGCGCCGGCGTTGACGAGCAGGTTGCTGCCCGGCGCGGCATCCGGGCTGGCCGCGGCGAGCCGGGCGGCGGACGCGGCCCGGCCGGGCTGCTCGCGGGCCGCGGCCGCGCCGGGGGCGACCCCGGCCAGAGTGGCGAGGCCGATGGCCACCGCGGCGAGGATGGTGACGGAACGACGCCCCAAATGCCGCATCACATCGCCCTTTCCGTGACGCGGCGTGCGCCGCGGCGATTAACTGCCGGAGCCTGTTTCCGGTGCGGATTCGGTGCCGGACGGGCCTTCGTGGCACTGACTGATCATTCAGTCAACAATATCGGGAGTCGCCGTCAATCGTCCAGCATGAGGATCGTCCGGTTGGCGAAATGTATCCGTCATTCCCGGGAATGGACGCCGAACAGATCAGGTGGTTGCCCGGCGAGCGGGCCGGCCATAGCCTGACGCCGTCAGCCCCTGCGCCGCCGCCGGAGGACCGCGATGCCGATCAACGCCGACCGCTGGTACGCCGAGATCGAATCCAGCACCGAGACCCTGGCCGGGATCGTGGACGGCACCGACCTGACCGTCACGGTGCCGACCTGCCCGGAATGGACGCTGCGGCAGCTGGCCACGCACGTCGGCCGCGCCCACCGCTGGGCCGGGGAGATCACCAGCACCCGGTCGGCCGAGTTCATCCCGTTCCGGCAGGTGCCGGACGGCCGGATCCCGGACGACCGTTCGCAGCAGGCGCCGTGGCTGCGGGCGGGCGCCGCCAGGCTGATCGACGCGGTTCGCTCCGCGGGGAGCGACGAGGTCTGGACGTTCGGCGGCCTGCGGCCGGCCAGCTTCTGGGCCCGGCGGATGGCGCACGAGACCGCGGTGCACCGGGCCGATGCCGAGCTCGCCGCCGGCCGCGATCCGCAGATCGCGGCCGACGTGGCCGCCGACGGCATCGACGAGTGGCTCCTCGGCTTCCTGTCCGGGGTGGGCTCCGTGGCCGAGGACCCGCGGCTCGGGGCGCTGCCGGACGGCGGCGTGCTGCACGTGCACGCGACCGACGAGAGCCTGGCGGACGGCGCCGGGGAGTGGCTGGTGCGCCGCGACGGGGACCAGATCACCGTCGAGCACGGCCACGCCAAGGGCGACGTCGCGCTGCGCGGCCCGGCCGGGCGGCTGCTGCTGGTGCTGGTCCGGCGGCTGCCCGCGGACGACCCCCAGGTCCAGGTCCTGGGCGATCAGGCCGTGCTCACCGCCTGGCTCGCGGCCACGCCGTTCTGATCGTCCTGGCCCGCCCTACCGAGCCGGCCGGGGATCGTCGCGGTCCACGCTCCAGTGCCGGATCGCGGAGCTGACCAGGACGTCGTCGCGGCCCGGCCGCAGGATGAACCTGGTGATCATCCGCTGGCCGCCCTCGAAGTCTCCGTAGAGCAGGTCGATGGTCAGCACGTCGCGTTCCTTGATCGCCTGCCGGGCCGCCTCGTAGGCCGGATCGGCCGGATCCCGGAACGCGCCCTGCCAGAACCCGGTGTCGCTGCCCGGCACGTACAGATCCCGGGTCTGACCGGTGAAATCCGCCGGGGCGGGGCGCATCTCGCCGCGAATGTCGTGCCGGTAGAACCGCCAGCCGTGCAGCACGGCGAGCCCGCTGCCGGCGTTGCGCAGCGAGATCGTGAGCAGGATGGCGTCGCTTTGCTCGGTCACGATCGCGCGGCCGCCCGGAACGACGAGGTACTGGCCCCCCGCGAAATAGACCTTCTGATCGCCGTCGTCCTGCCGGGACGGCAACAGCAGCGGGCGCAGCCCGGCCTGCAGCGTCCGCTCGGCCGTGCGGGCCGCAAGGTTGGCCGAGCGAACGGCGGCAAACGTGGCCACGGCCAGCACGAGCGTGCCGGCCGCGGTTCCAAGTGAGGCGACGGTGGTCCAGTCCACACCGAGAGCCTAAGGGGTAAGAAAAACCAGGACGGATGGGCTCAGACATGGTTAACAACAGGTAAACTGACTGGATCGCCCGCGGTGGCGGGCGGCGCCATCCGCTTCCGGGGATTGCGTTTGGCCCGCGGGGGCGGACGGTGCGGCGGGCCCGCGCCTCGCTGGCCTGCATTGTTTCGCTAGTCTGCGGTTGTCCTACGCTGCTAGAGTGTTATACGGACAATTAATGGCGAATGTCCTTTGGCCTCTTTCTAGTTATCGGTAATTTGCGCGAGGTTTTTATTTTGCAGAGCGTTGTGCGCCAGTTTTTGCTTAACGGCGATAACGGCGCCGAGCCCGATCAGGTCCTGAAACTGCCGGGATCGGCGTTCGCCGTGTCCGACGCGTCGCGGTCGATGACGCTGCGGCGGCTCTGGCTGGACACCTTCGACTGGCGTCTCTACCGCTCGGGGCTCGCCCTGGAGCAGGTCAGCCGGGCCGGGGTCACCGAGCTGGCGCTCACCGGGCGCGACGGCGAGATGCTGGCGTCCGACCGGTTCGGGCGCGTGGCCGGGGGCGCGGGCGGTGGCGGGCGGTCGCGGCCGTCCTGGCCCGCGCTGCTCGAGGCGCTGCCGCTCGGCCCGCTGCGGGACCGGCTCGGACCGGTCGTCGGCGTGCGCGCGCTGCTGCCGGTGGCCCGGGCGGTCAGCACGGTCCGCGAGGCACGCGTGCTGAACTCCGACGAGAAGACCGTCGCCCGGATCACCGTGGACCGGATGTCGGTCACGTTCCCCGCCGCCGCGGCCGTGCCGGCCCACCTGGCCGTGTCCGCGCTTCGCGGCTACCAGGGGCAGGCCGTGAAGGTGGCCGACCTGCTGGCCGAGGCGCCCGGGGTCGCCGAGGCCAGCCAGTCCGGGCTCGAGGCGGCGCTGGCCGCGGCGGGCCGGCGCCCGGGCGACTACTCGGGCAAGATCAGCGTCAGGCTGGCGCCCCGGATGCCCGCCGGCGCGGCCATGGTCGCGCTGCTGACCGGCCTGTTCGACACGCTGCTGGCCAACGTCCACGGCACCGTCCGCGACCTGGACACCGAGTTCCTGCACGACCTGCGGATCGCCGTGCGGCGCACCCGGTCCGCGCTGAAGCTGGCCGGCGACGTGCTGCCGGGCGGGATCGCGGCCCGGTTCCGGCCGGAGTTCAAGTGGCTGGGCGACCTGACCACCCCGACCCGTGACCTGGACGTCTACCTGCTCGGCTACCCGGACATGGCGGCCGGGCTGGTCGCGGCCACGGCCGAGGAGCTGCAGCCGTTCCACGCCCACCTGGAGCGCAGCCGGGCCGCGGCGCAGCGGCAGCTGGCCCGCGGGCTGCGCTCGGCCCGGTTCGCCCGGCTACGCCGGGACTGGCCGGACGCCCTGGCCAGCGCCGCCGCGCGGCCCGGGCCGACCCGGCCCAGCGCGGCCCGGCTGGCCGCCACCCGGATCGCCCGGGCGCACCGGCGGGTGCTGCGCGACGGCGGCGCGATCACCCCGGCCTCGCCGCCGGAAAGCCTCCATGAGCTGCGCAAGCGTTGCAAGGAGCTGCGCTACCTGCTGGAGTTCTTCGGGTCGCTGTACGACCCCGGCGAGCACTGGCGGGCGGTCAGGGAGCTGAAGGCCCTGCAGGACTGCCTCGGCGAGTTCCAGGACACGCAGGTGCAGCGCGAGGAGATCAGGGACTTCGCCGCCCAGATGATGGACCAGCGCGCCGCGCCCGCCGCCACGCTGCTCGCGATGGGTGAGATCGCCGCCGGGCTGGCCGCCCGCCAGCAGCGCGCCCGGGGCGAGTTCACCGGCCGGTTCCGCGACTTCGCCAGCCCGGCCGGGCAGAGCCGGATCCGGGCGCTGACCGGGGTCGCCGCGGCATGAAGATCTTCGCGACCTACAACATCAAGGGCGGCGTGGGCAAGACCGCCGCCGCGGTGAACCTCAGCTACCTCGCCGCCCAGGACGGCTACCGGGTCCTGCTCTGGGACCTGGACGCGCAGGCCGCGGCCAGCTTCCTGTTCCGGATCAAGCCACGGGTCAAGGGCGGCGGCAAGGCGCTGATCCGGGGCACCCGCACGATCGACGACGCGATCAAGGCGACCGACTTCGACGGCCTGGACCTGCTGCCGGCCGACTTCACCTACCGCAACCTGGACCTCGTGCTGGACGCGGGCAAGAAGCCGCAGCAGCGGCTGGGCAGCCTGCTGGCCCCGCTGAGCGGCGAGTACGACGTGGTGTTCCTGGACTGCCCGCCGGGAATCTCGCTGCTGTCGGAGAGCGTCCTGAACGCGGCGGACACGCTGCTGGTCCCGCTGATCCCGACCACGCTGTCGGTCCGCACGCTGGACCAGCTGACCGACTTCATCGGCGGCCTGGACGGAAGCCGGCCGCAGATCCTGGCCTTCTTCTCCATGCTCGACCGGCGCAAGCGGCTGCACCGGGAGATCTCCGAGCAGCTGCCCGCCAAGCGCCAGGACGTCGCGGCCACCGCGATCCCGGCCATATCGCTGATCGAGCAGATGTCGGTGCAGCGCGCGCCGGTGACCGCGTTCGCGCCGCGCAGCGCGGCCGCGCGCCGCTACGCCGAGCTCTGGGCCGAGGCGCGCGAGCGCGCCGGGCTGCCCCAGCTCAGCGGCAGCTCGTCGATGCCGTAGATGCCCTCCACCCCGCCCAGCGCGGCGGGGCCCGCCGCGGCCAGGCCCGGCATCCGCGGCGCGAGGAAACTCAGCGCCTCCTCGAGCTCGGCGCGGGCCAGGTTCGATCCCAGGCAGTAGTGCGGGCCCGCGCCGAAGGTCAGCAGCCGTCGGTCCCGTGACGCGCTGATGTCGAACTCCTCGCCGCCGTCCCCTTCCCGGTTGGCCCGCTCGGCGCAGACCGCGACGATGGTCCCGGCCGGGAACCTGACGTCCCGGAACTCGAGGTCCGCGGTGCAGATCCGCGCGGTGAACGGGGTGATCGGCTCGGCCCGCAGCACCTCGTCCACGGCCTGCGGGGTCAGGGCCGGGTCGGCGCGCAGCAGCTCCCACTGCCGCGGGTGCGCGGCGAACAGCCGCATCGCGTGCGACAGCTGGGCCTGGGTGGTGTCGATCCCGCCGGCGATCACGTTGAGGACCAGGTTCACGCATTCGTCGTGGTCCAGCCGGTCGCCCTGATCTTCGGCGGCGAGCAGCGCGGTAATCAGATCGTCGCCCGGCTCGGCCCTTCGTTGTTCGAGCAGTTCCTCGACGTAGGCCTGCAGTTCGACGACCGCGCGCTCGATCTGCGGCACCTCGCTGGCCAGGGCCCGGATGTCGAACTGCCGCTGCACCAGGCTCGACCACTCGTGCAGCCGCGGCGCGTCCCGGTCCGGCGCGCCGAGCACGGCCGCGATCGTCAGCGACGGGTACGGCTTGGCCAGCGCGGCGACGAAGTCGCACCTTGTGACCTGGCCCGCGGGGCCGATGCCGGCGGTGCCGATGCGCTGCCACAGCCGGCCGAGGAACGCGCGCATCGCCGGCCGCCACCGGTCGGCGGCCCGCGGGGTGAAGGCCGGCCCGACCAGGGCGCGCAGCCGCCGGTGCCGTTCTCCCTGCTGGTTCAGGATGTTGGCGTCGATCTGCTCGCGCAGCGGGCCCTCGGTGACGCCGAACAGCTCGGCGATCTCCCTTCCCGGGAACGCGGTTTCCCTGGCCCGCAGGAAGAACTCGCCCGCCTCGCGGTCGAGCACCAGGAAGGCGAGCGGCGAGCTGGCCAGCCAGCCCCGGTCGCGCAGGTCGGCCAGCAGCCGGTGATACCGGTCCCCGGCCAGCTCGGGCGACGTCAGGTCGATGCTGGGCAGGTCGAGCTCGGTCACGAGGGTCATCTGGGCTCCGTCCGGGTCATCTGCGCGCCCTCCGGCTCATCTACGCACCCTCCAGCTCGCGGAGGAAGCCGATCATCGCCCGGCTGACCTCGTCCGGCCGTTCCTGCTGCGTCCAGTGGCCGCAGCCGTCCAGCAGCAGCGGCTCGCGCAGCTGCGGCGCGCAGTCGTGCAGCCTGGGCAGCATCTGGCGGCCGCCGGACCAGGCGACCACCAGGTCGCGGTCCCCGGCGACGAACAACGCCGGCACGGTGATCGGCGCGTGATGCCAGGGCGCGGTCAGCTCCCAGTTGCGGTCCAGGTTGCGGTACCAGTTCAGCGGCCCGGCGAATCCCGCCTCCCGGTACTCGGCGGCGAAGACGTCCATGTCGCGGGCGGTCAGCCATCCTGGCAGCGGCTGGCCTGGGGGCGGCTCGGCGCAGATGTCGAGGAACCCGCCGCCCGGCGGCACCAGGGGCAGCCCGCCGGGTGCGTCGCCGGAGGCGCCGTAGAGCACCCGGGCGAACGTCTGCTCCAGGTCCCGGCCCAGCTCGGCCTCGGCGACGCCGGGCTGCTGGAAGTAGAGCATGTAGAAGCCGTCTCCGATCTGGGCGCGCATCTTCCTGGTCGGCAGGCTGCTCCCCCGCGGCCGGTACGGGACGCTGAGCCCGATCACGCCGCGGACCCGGTCCGGCCGCAGCAGCGCGGTATGCCAGGCCACCGGCGCGCCCCAGTCGTGCCCGGCGACGAACGCCCGCTGCTCCCCGAGCGCGTCCATCAGCGCGATCACGTCGCCGGTCAGGTGCAGGATCGTGTACTCGTCGGCGGCCTGCGGGCCGCCGGTGCGGCAGTAGCCGCGCTGGTCGGGCGCGACGGCGTGAAAGCCGGCCTCGGCCAGCGCGGTGAGCTGATGCCGCCACGAGTACCAGCACTCGGGGAACCCGTGCAGCAGCACGACCAGCGGGCCCTCGCCCGCCTCGGCCACGTGCATGCGCAGCCCGCGCGCGTCCACATAACGGTGCCGCACTCCGGGCAGATCGTCGCCGGGCCGGTGATCTTCGGGCAGGTTGTCGCCCGGCTGGCTGTCCCCCGGCTGGCCGTCCTGGTGCAGCGCCATGTTCGGAGGATAACGGCGTGGTGACAATAGCGGGAAGATTCAGTCGCCTCGTGGCGTAGCGGGCCAGCGTAACGCGCCTTTATGGCGGATTGCAGGTACATAGCGGTCCGGCACGGTCCATGCTGTATTCCAGGGATGTCGTCCGCCAGAGGGGGGCTTGTGGGCCGCAGGCTGCTACGGCTGGAAATCCCGGTGACCCCGGAGCGAGGGGTGTTCCGGGTGCATGACCCGGCCGTCGACCCTGATGCGCCGGGCGGACCGGTGCCGCCGATCAGCGGGCTGATCAGTACCAGCCGGGAGCAGATGCTGGTCGCATGCGCCCAGGAGCACCTCAGCGTGCAGCTCACCATCGAGGAGTGGGACGACGCCCCGCCCCCGTTCAGCGACGGCTATGAGGACGAGGCCAAGTGCGTGCTCTACCTTCGCGGGCGGCTGAGCATCATCGACACCGGCCGGGCCGACCCGGCGGTCGGCGGCGTGCGGCTGGCCGGCGGCGTCGGGGACTACGGGGTGCACGTGTACACGCGCAACCGCACCGAGGCCGTGCGCCGCTACGCGGAGCTCTACAAGATGAACGTCGACCCTCTGGGTGATGAGTTCCAGCAGGCGCGCAAGAAGCTAGAAGGCCTCGAGCAGTACCTGGTCCAGCTCTGGCGCGAGTCCTGAGCTGAGCCCGCAGGGCCGTCAGGGCTGAGCGGACGCCGAGTGCCCCGGGGCCGGGGCCGCGGTCTTGGTCACGTGCGTCGCGGCCGAGCGCCCGGTGAAACCGGCCCGGAACGGCGTCAGCGCGTAGACCGCGAGCGAGACCGCGGCTATCACGATGAGGGCCAGGAAGGAAAGAACGATCCTGGCCCGCCGAGATCGCATCAGCGCGGGCAGAGCGGGTCGGCCGAACGAGGTCAGCCTGGATGCCAGCAGGGGATCCTCATCGGCAAGCTTGCGCTCCATCTCATCGAGGATGCGCTGCTCGTCCATGGACAACGCCATGGCGCCCACCTCCGCACCACTTCCGGCCAACGCTGCCGCGCCCGGCAGGGTTGGGATCCACTTCTACTATCCCCCGCTTGATGAGGTTTTACCCGCGCTTTGCCGGCGGACGGCAAGACGTTGCCGACCGGGATCCGGCCCGGGCAGAGACGCGCTGGACACACCAGCGAAGCCGATCGGATCACGTTTGAGATACTCGAACGGTTATTCTAAACTGGCCCGCATGCGATGGGATAGCCTGCGCCTGAGTGACGGCCAAGAGCCCGGTCCGACAGGTTCCGCTTCGACCCCGGCCCTGTTCGAGCGGGACGCGGTGGCCCGCACGTTCGACACTCCGGGGTTCCGCGGCATGACCTTCTTCGAGGTGCACGCGCGCTCGATCATCAACCAGGTTCCCCCGGCTTCCCGCATGGCGTTCCGCTGGACGATAAATCCCTACCGCGGTTGCAGCCATTCATGCAGTTATTGCCTAACCGGCGGCACGCCGATCTTGATGGCCGACGGGCGTACCAAGCCGCTGTCCGATGTCCGGCCCGGCGACGCTATCTACGGCACGGTCCGGCGCGGCGCCTGCCGGCACTACGTGATCACCGAGGTGCTCGCGCACTGGTCCACGATCAAGCCCGCCTACGCGATCACGCTCGAGGACGGGACGCGGCTGTTCGCCAGCGGCGACCACCGGTTCCTGAGCAACCGCGGCTGGAAGTACGTCATCGGCACCGAGTGCGGCGGCCCGCTGCAGCGACCGCATCTGACCGTCAGCAACGAGTTGATGGGCGTCGGCGCGTTTGCCGAGCCACCCAAGGAAAACATCGACTACCGCCGCGGCTACCTGTGCGGCATGATCCGCGGCGACGGCAGCCTCGGCAGCTGCTCCTATAGATCCTCCGGATTGGTCCACCGCTTCCGGCTTGCACTGGCCGACAGCGAGGCGCTGGACCGGGTCCGCGTCTTCCTCGCCGACCTTGGCGTCGAATGCACCGAGTTCCTATTCGCCGAAGCGTCTGCCAGGCGCCGGCGCGTGACGGCGATCAGGGCATCTGACCGTGAGCAAGTCCGGTTCATCCAATGGCTGATTGAGTGGCCGCACTCGCCTACTCCAGACTGGCGCAAGGGCTTCCTGGCCGGCATCTTCGACGCCGAGGGCGGCTATAACCAGGGCGTCTGGCGCGTCTCCAACACGGACCGGGAGATCATCGACGAGACCGTCTCAGCGATGCAATCCCTCGGCTTCGACGTGGTGATAGAGGACCTGCACCAGCCGAACGGCCGCCACTGCGTCCGGCTGCGCGGCGGGCTCCGGGAGGTGCTCAGGTTCTTCCACACCACCGACCCCGCCATCACCACGAAGCGCTCCATCGACGGCATGGCGATCAAGAGCGACGCCCGGCTGCGGGTTACGTCTATCGAGCCGATGGGCCTGGACCTGGAGATGTTCGACATCACCACGGGGACCGGTGACTTCATCGCCAACGGCGTCGTCAGCCATAACTGCTTCGCCCGCAACACGCACACCTACCTGGACCTGGACTCCGGCGAGGACTTCAACTCGAAGATCGTGGTCAAGGTGAACGCGCCGGAGCTGGCCCGCAAGGAACTCGCCGCGCCGAAGTGGCAGCGCGAGCACGTGGCCATGGGCACCAACGTCGACTGCTACCAGCGCGCCGAAGGCCGCTACCAGCTGATGCCGGGGATCATCGGCGCGCTGAAGGACGCGCGCAACCCGTTCTCGATCCTGACCAAGGGCACCCTGATCCTGCGCGACCTGGACCTGCTGGCCGAGGCGGCGGAGGTCACTGACGTCGGTCTCAACGTCTCCGTTGGTTTTGTCGACAAATCACTTTCTCGATCTGTGGAGCCGGGAACGCCCAGCCCAGAGCGCCGGCTCGGGATCTGCGCGGCGCTGACCGAGCGCGGGCTGCGCTGCGGGGTGCTGATGGGCCCGGTGCTGCCGTTCCTGACCGACTCCCCCGCCCAGCTCGACGCGACCGTGCGGCTGGCGGCCGAGGCCGGGGCGGCCCATGTCACCCCGATCGTGCTGCACCTGCGGCCCGGCGCACGGGAGTGGTTCCTGCGCTGGCTGGGCGAGAACTTCCCCGATCTGGTGGACGCGTACCGGGACCTGTACGGCCGCGGCGCCTACGCGCCCAAGTCCTACCAGGGACAGATCGCGAAGCAGGTCTCCGAGCTAGCCCGGCGGTACGGCGTCGGGCAAACCAGCCCGGCGGCGGCTCGCCGCATCGAGCCGCCGGCCGGCCAGCGCCCGGGCCGCGCGGGACCGGAGCACGCCGCCACACCCCCCGATGAGGTGCAGCTGTCGCTGCTTTAGAGCGCAGGGCCGACGCAAGTGGCCCCGGTGGTCGGAGGCCAGCTCAGCCGGCGGCGTCGCCGTCGCGAACCACCGGCAGGCCCGCGTCACGCCAGGCCCCGATGCCGCCGGCCAGGTCGGTCGCGCGGCTGACGCCGAGATCCTGCAGCGCCGCGGCGGCCAGGCTCGAGGTGTAGCCCTCCGAGCAGACGACGATCACCTGGAGGTCGTAGCTGGCGAGCGGCAGCCGGGCGGCCGACGCCGGATCGAACCGCCATTCCAGGACGTTGCGCTCGACGATCAGTGCACCGGGGATCCCGCCCTCGGCCGCCCGCTGCGCGGCCGGGCGGATGTCGACCAGCACAGCGCCGGATTCGGCGGCCTCGGCGGCCTCGTGCGGGGTCATACGATCCAGCCGTCCCCTGGCCTCGGCGAGCATCTCGTCGATGGTCCGGCTGCCGGGCGGAGGAGCGGAAGTCACCATCGCTGGAGCGTACGTCACCAGTCCCGCTCCGCGCGGTCGGTTCCGACATGGACCAGGCCGGTCTGGGTGAGCTCGTATCGCCGCATCGCGGTGAGCGGCGGGGAGTAAGCGTGGACGGTCACGGCCGGCCCGGCAAAGTCATTCACCACGTCGTGCACATGCCGGGACCCGAACGCCCGCACCCGGCCGGCCGCGTACGTGCGCTGCCGCACCAGGCCGGACCCGGCCACGGTCCGCTCGCTGACCCGGCCCTGCGCCACGGCGAACGCCCCGGCCGCCCGGCCGTGGTCGTGGAAGCCGGTGTTCTGCCCGGGCAGCCAGGACAGCAGCCATACCTCGTAGTCGTCGGCCAACTCCAGGCGCCGGAACCAGCGCCGGCCGGCGTCGAAGCACGCCGGACCGTGCCAACGGCCTGGATCCGTGGCCAACGCGCCGACGATCAGGCCGAGTCGCGCCCGGTCCAGCGGCGGCGCGCCACCCACGTCGCCCGCCAGGCCATCCACCCCCGCGCCATCCAGCACATCCGCGGCCGTGCCGGCCAGCGCCCCCGCGCCCGCACCGCCCAGCACATCCGCGGCCGGGCCGGCCAGCGCCCCCGCGCAGGCGCCCCCCAGCACATCCGCGCCCCCCCGCGCCTGCACCGCCGCACCCCGCGGCACGTCCGCCGCCAGCGCATCCATCCCGTCCATCCGCACCGCCATGAGCCCGCCCGTAGACTTCATTCTGGCTCCATCCTGGTTTTCCAATCGTTTTACTCGAGATTAGGACTCAGAAGCTAGCACGCTTCTCACCCGTCCCGCGCGACAAACCCGCGTCCGGCCGGCACGTGTCGGTTACGCCGCAGACGCACGCCCCACGGGCGGGCCAAGGGGTTACCGCACGTAAAGTTGTCTGCCGTGGGTGCGGAGCGCGAGGAAACAGGCCGACTGACGCCCGACCGACTGGTCGTCCGGACGGTCCCCGTCGATGATCCGGGCGACTTGATCGAACGGCTTCCGGATTCCCGGCCGCTGGCCTGGGTCCGCGGCGGCGACGGGCTGGTGGGCTGGGGCGAGGTGGCACGAGTCAGCCTCCCGGCCGGCGAGGACCGGTTCACGGCGGGCGAGAAATGGCTGACCGAGCTGTTCGACGGCGCCGAGGTAACCGACGAAGTCGGGCTGCCCGGCTGCGGTCCGGTGGCGTTCGGCAGCTTTACCTTCGACCCCACCTCGGAGGGCTCGGTCCTGCTGGTGCCCGGCTGGGTGCTCGGCCGCGCCGACGGGCGCACCTGGCTGACCACGATCGGCACCGACCGGCAGACGGACCTGCCGGACCTGGCCGACCTGCCGGAGGGCAGCCCGGCCGTGCCGCTGACCGAGCTGCGCTGGCACGACGGGAGCCTGACCGCCCCGCAGTGGCAGCAGGCAGTCTCTGCGGCCGTGGCCAGGATCCAGGCCGGCGAGCTCAGCAAGGTGGTCCTGGCCCGGGACCTGTACGCGACGGCGTCGGACGCCATCGACGTGCGGACGTTGCTGGCCCGGCTGGCCGCGCGCTACCCGGACTGCTGGACATTCTCGTGCGCGGGCCTGGCCGGCGCCACGCCCGAGCTCTACATCAGGCGCGTCGGCCCCGAGGTCAGGTCACTGGTGCTGGCCGGGACGACGCCGCGCGGCCGCGGCGCGGCCGAGGACGTGGCCTTCGGCGCCGCCCTGCTGGCGTCGGCCAAGGACGTGGAGGAACACCGGTACGCCGTCGCCGACGTGCGCTGGGCGCTCGCGCCCCTGTGCGACCGGCTCGAGGTGGACGAGCAGCCCTGGTTGCTTCGGCTGGCCAACCTGCAGCACCTCGCCACGACGGTGACCGGCCATCTGGCCGCGTCGCGGTCAGGCACCGGGGCCGCCGCGCTCGGCCAGCACGCCTCGGCCCTGGCGCTGGCCGCCGCGTTGCACCCGACCGCGGCGGTATGCGGCACCCCGACCGGCACGGCCATGGAGCTGATCCGCGAGCTCGAGGGCATGGACCGGGGCCGGTACGCGGGCCCGGTCGGCTGGGTCGACGCCCGCGGCAACGGCGAGTGGGGCATCGCGCTGCGCTGCGCCGAGCTGGACGGGCCGCGGGCCCGGCTGTTCGCGGGCTGCGGCATCGTCGCCGATTCCGATCCGGTCGCCGAGCTGGCCGAGACCCAGGTCAAGCTGCGCCCCATGCACGACGCCCTCGAAGGCTAACCCGCCGCAGATTGGCGGCCGGCGCAGGCGGGTTTCTTGATCATTTCGACTGACCGGAAAATAATCCACCTCAGCTGGGCGCGCGGCAGCGCCGGCGGAGCCGGCCCGGAGGGCTCGCCGGTGACGGGGGCTGCGGGGTCAGGCGGCCTGGGTGATGGTGACGGTGTAGCCGAGGG
>Ga0335072_10009224_pt1 | contig 14241 bp, 11 predicted proteins | sample Lox_Sample_21_FD_206725 | JGI IMG/M metagenome (GOLD analysis project Ga0335072, IMG submission 206725) | Soil microbial communities from Loxahatchee National Wildlife Refuge, Florida, United States - Lox_Sample_2.1 | ecosystem: Environmental > Terrestrial > Soil > Wetlands | place: USA...
GCTTCGGCAGACGGTCCCAACTCGACCGGCGGACCAGCGCTTTCAACGCTGCGCGATCGCCGACTCGGCGTGCCCGGACCACGTAGTTCAGTGTCAAGGCGGCGCGGAACAGCGACGTCGCCGGCCGCGAGTGATACTTCTCGAAGTAACGGACCCGGTTCACCGCAAGTAGCGCGGCGAGCGCCGGAGACTGGCCTGACCCGCCTTCCTCATGACGCGCGCGGGCCGAGGGCACGAACCGAATTCGGTAGCCCTCGCTTCGGGCGCGCCGCGAAAAGTCGGTCTCCTCCGAGTAGAGGAAGAAGCGCTCTTCGTCCCACGGCCCGACAGCGTCGTCGCATGCGCTCGAGATGAGCATGACCGCCCCTGCAGCCCAGTCGACGTCGCGCGGGTGCCCATAGCCGGCGCTGTCGTGAAGCGTCTCGGTCAGCCACGAGGGACGCCAGGCGAGGCGAGAGCCAAGGAGCCCGTCGGCGAACGCGCGGGCGACACTCGGCTCGCGTCTCAAACTGCGATACAAGGTCCCGTCGTAGCTCAGTAGGAGGGGAACCGCAACTCCGACTCCCGGCTCCTGCACGGCCGCGAACAGGTGAGCCAGCGCGCCCGGGTCCAGCACCAGGTCAGGATTGAGTACGACCACCGAGGAGCAGGCGCCGGCGTAGCAGCGACCGAGGTTGAATCCGCCCCCGTACCCAAGGTTGCCGTCCGACTCGACGAGCATCGCGTCCGACCGCGCGCGAACCAGGTCCCGCGTGCCGTCGGTCGATCCGTTGTCGACCACGATGCACCGGACCGCCAGGTTCTCCGCGGCCGCCGGAAGTGAGTCCAGCGCGCGCTCGATGTGGTCGGCGCTGTTGTAGGTGACGATCACCACCGCGCAGTCGACGTGATCGACCGGCGCCGGAGCCTCCTCTGCACCTGCGAATGATTGGATCATGGAACTCAGTGCCGTCCGGACGTCTTATCTCGCGGGGTGAGCTTGTGGAGTGGCACTTGATCAACGGAGCGCGGCCTCCCGTCTTGCTCGCGACGTCCCACCGGATGCACCACATAGCCCGTTCGATGGTGCGGGTCACCCACTGATTCGAGCGTCAGGTGCGCAGGCTGGGCCGCCGCACGCGCCGGACGGGCCGATGCGAGGACGCTCTCGACGATCGAGAGGTAGTGCTGCCGCTGGTTAGGCCACCGGTACGTTTCGTTGGTCTCGGTGGCCCCTGCGACGAGCCGATCGGCGAGCCCCGGGTCCGCATGAAGAGCCTCGATCGCTCGCGCCAGATCCGCGTCGTCGTCTCCCTCGAAGTAATGCAGCGACGTCGGCGGGAAGTACGCGGCGACGGATCGTGTCCGCGAGCATATGACCGGGCGGCGCATCGTGATGAGGTCGAACATCTTGTTGCAGTGGGTGAGGTGACGGAAGGCATCGGGCTTCATTGCCACGACGCCGGCATCGGCGTCCGCGATCGCCGCCACCAAGTCGTCGATCGGGACATAGCCGTGGAACCTCACATGCTGTTGCAGCGCGAGCTCGTCCACCAGTCGCTCGAGCTCCTCCTGCGCGGATCCTTCCCCGTACACCTCGAGCGTGAGGCCGGGGATCCGGTCGCGCAAACGGTTGACCGCCCGGATCGCGGTATCGACTCCGTAGCGCTCTTCGAGGGACCCATGCGAGATCAGCGTGAAGCGCTCCGGCTGACGTGGCCGCGGGTGATGGCGCCCCGGGTCGAAGACGGACTCTTCCGCGCTGTTCATGACAACGTCGATTCGCTCCGGCGCGGACCCGCGTGAGACGAAGGCTTCCTTCATCTGCTCCGTGCAGGTGATGGCGTGCGTCGCGAACCTGATGCTCGCGCGCTCCAGATATCCGAGCATCCGAACCATCCAATGCCGCGACTCGGTGCCGGATTTCGTCGCGAAAAACTCGGGCACGCACTCGTGGAGATCGAGCAGAACCTTCGCACCACGGCGTCGTGGCACGACCGCAGCGAACACCAGCCAGTCGGGCACGGTGTGGACCTGCACAAGGTCGAAGCGGCGCCGGCGGTCCAAACGCGCCACGTACATCGCCGCCAACACCGGAAACGCGATGTATTCCCAGATGTACCGGGCGGTCCCGCCGCGACGATGGCTCATCGGGAGACGGTGGATCTCGATCGAGCCATCGACCTCTCGTGCCGACTGGCCGAGCCCCCGCATGCAGATCACCTCGACCGTATGTCCGGCATCCGCAAGCGCACGCATCTCACGTCGCACCCGCGGATCATCCGGGACCATGTACTGGCGAATGATTCCGATGTGAGCCATCGCTCAGTTGACCTCACCTTCGTGCGCTTTGCCCATCGCCTCGCCAGAGGCGGACGCCTCCCCCTTTTTCACTCCACATCCGAGCATCTCGAGCACTCCCACGTTGGTCTCGACGAACTCCATCCGCGCCTCCTGCGCTCTGCGACCGACGACCGCCCAGCCGTCCGCGCCTCGTTGTAACTGCAGCCTCGCACGGTCTCGCCACCATGCGCTCACCTCACGTGGGAGCGCTCTCCATGCGTCATCAAACCGTAGCATGGACTCCAGGAACCGGCGGTACGCGACGAGAATCTCGTCACGAATCAGGTAGTCAGGGTGTGTGTCAAGTGTCACCATCCCTCCATGCGACCGGAGCTTCTCGGCCTTCTCTACCCATGCGCGCTCATCCGATTGACGCAGGATCGTGAACAGCGTGTGATCCTGTGTCATTGTCATTGGCAGCTCCACGACATCACCGATGAAGAACGGCAGCCACGTGCAGCAACCACCGCTCTGCGGCTCGAACGGATCACTGTCCGGATACGACGTGTCGTAATCGAAGTCGAGCATCGCCATCAGGTTCCAGCCGCGCTGGGTGGCTGGGGCACGGAAGCCGACAGCACGCCACCGCCCAGCCGCCTCGTGCATCGCGGGCAGCCGCCTTCGAAGTAACGACATAGAGGCCAGATCCCTCCCGTCGTGGTAAAGCCCGTGCACCCCTACCTCGAATCCGTCGGCGAGGAGAGCATCGACGGTGTCCTGGCTTATGTCATACCGCCGCGGTACGAGATACCAAGCGGATCTCAGCCCCATCGACCGCTCGATTTCGAGGACCCGGTCCAGCGCGCCGAGGCCCACTTCGGTCTCGACGTCGTGGGTCAGCACGAGCGCCCACGACTTTCCGCCCGGCCAGGCGGCAATCCGAGGAACCGGTTCGCCGGCCAGCGACTGAACGAGCGAGAAGATCGCGTCGAGGAAGTCATGGAGGCCAGTCTCCAGCGGCCAGCGCGGAAACTGGCGGCGCGCCTGAAGCCGAGCGTAGTGCCGACGGAGCCAGATTTGCGTCGACCGAGGCAGCAATCGACGCGATTGGTAATAGGTCAGAACGGCGAGCCTGCGCCAATCAGTTGCCCCCGGCCGGCGTGTGATCGCGTTGTAGCGCTCGCTCCGATAGTTGGTGCAGACCTCGTCGGGATCGAACGGGAGGAAGACGCTTCCGTCATCGCTCCGCCACAGCGACCCCACACGGTCGCCGTCGGTGCCGAACACGCCGCAGGCCCGGTGCCACCTGCCGCCCCATTCAGCCAGTGCTCGCTCCGCAACATCATCCGGAACGACCCGCGCGAAGATCTTCAGCCCGGAGCCGCTTGGTTCGCCGAGCATCGCCAGCACGGCGTCGGCTCGCGCCAGGTCAGTGCGTGGCCATAGGAGCAGGGGACCAGCGTCGCCGCACCGCAGCTGCTCGAGCCGCGAGCTCGCGCGGGAGGTCGACAGCTCGTAAGGGGTCCGAAAGTGGTCGAGCGCCAGCAGCCTCCGCGACGATGAGAGCATTGTGTTCGAAGACACGGCTGTTCGTACGACGACGCTCACATCTCGGCCACTCGTCTGAATCGCGGACAATTGATGTACACCTGGTCGAAAATCACAACCACACCCTCCCTAGCGAACTTCGACAAACCTCACTCACCGCAAGGTATGCATTCTTCGAGCGCCCCACCATGGCCATAAGGTCAGCTTTTGCGCGTGATCTAATCGATCAGGCAGGCCCAATTGCCCGGCCGGTCGAGCCCTTGCGGGTGCGTACCGCCCGAGCTCACCCCCTCCCGTGTCCGGGAAGCCGCTCCGGGCGTTACGCACCCGCGTGGGGTGTCTCTACTGCTCCTCCTGCCGGCGGTAGTGCTCCGGTGGCAGGCGCCGCCAAGATGCGTCTCCTCGCTCCGCCGGGTAGCTCGAGTAATACCGCTGCGAACGCAATCAGCGTGTACACGATGAACGTGGCTTGGATGAAGGAGAATGCGTCATAGAAGTACATCTGAACGGCGAAGTTGGCGACCGCCGCCGCAAGGGCGACAGCTAACCAAGCCTCTGGGGAGTCGGGGTCCAGCTTGGCCCGAGCGCCCAGCCTGCGAATAACACGGAAGAACAGCCAGAGCCAGCCGCCGATGCCGAGGAGGCCCGTCTCCAGCAGCGTCCCGAGCCACTGGTCATCGAGGACGATCGCGTTGTTCCCGTACTTGAGGCCGGTTACCCGCGTGCCGAACCCTTCTCCCACCAAGGGGTTGTGGGCGGCGAACTCCTTCATCTCCGGGCCCCAGCGCGAGAGGCGGTTGTTGGCTTGCCCGTTGATCGTCGAGCTCTGCTGAGCGACGAGGCCGCCACTGGGGAAGAACATGTTCTGGAGGCCACCCAATGCTCCAGGCGCGGCGAAGTGCAGCACCGGGATCACCGGGATCAGCGCGGGCCAGCAACGCAACGTCTGCCGAGGACGGAGGCAGACGAAGACGACGATGACGATCAGGAGGCCGACGATTCCGGTGCGCGAGCCTGACGCGAAGTCGCCCAGGAGAAGCGCGACCATCGCGATCCACCAGCGTGCCTGCTTGCGAGTGATCGCGAGATACGCGGCAAGGGGCATCAGCATGCTCATCGATGAGCTGAGTTCGATCGGGTGGCCGGCCGTAGCCTGCGCGCGCACGTGCCCGTCGCGCGCGATTGTCGGAGGGATGATGTAGTGGAAGATCGGCAGCAGCTTCGGCAGGTACTCGTTGAACAGGTTGATCCCCTTCTGCCGCTCGTACGCCGCCGCGAGCCCAACCAAGCATCCGGCGCTGACCATCACCGTGATCAGGCGATCGAGCTGGACGCGAGTGCGCACCACGCTGACCACCATGTAGAAGGCGAGGAGGAAGAAGGCGAAAAGCCACACGTACTTGATGACGTGGGTTGACACCGAGCTCACCCGGCCCGGATTCGAAAGCTCCGAGCCGAGCACGGCCAACCCGATCATCAGGAGCGGGCCCTCGAACCCGGACTTCCGCATTTTCACGCGCGGGTCTACGAGCAGGCTGGCAATCCACCCGACGACGAGGAAGCCCACCACGAACCGATAGGGCTCGAGCTGGAACGGCAATCCCCCTGGAAGGACGACGCGGCCATCGCTCGGAATCAGCAAGACGACGAGCAGCAGCCCCCCGAGCGCCGCCGTCCAGCTCCTGACCAGCCGGCCAACGGCAAGCCCGAGCAGCACCGCGATCATCGCCTCGGCCGCGGTCTTCCCACCCCCGCGTCGAACGATGATGTCGATGCTGACCAGACCAATGGTTCCGCCGATGGCCAAAGCCGACGGCGGAACGCGGCGGAGCGCGCGAGTCATCGCTATTTGGTCAGTCTCCGCGTACCGACGAAGCGGCGCATGCCACCACGATCCCGCGTAGCAGGATCAGCGTCGGCGGCGTGAGCGGCTTGCTGTGGCGCCGCGTCCATCCCGGTCGGCGCTTCGGGCTCAGTCACGACGGCGGGGTAGGCAGGCGGGGCCGGCCGGACCATATCGTTGACGCCCGCGTGGGCAAACGACGCTGGATGCGGAGAGCCGTTGCCGTAGCCGTAGCCGTAGGCAGGGGCATAGCCGTTGCCATTCGCCTGCGCCATCCGAAGATCGAGCCCGGTCGCCGACGGCGTCCCGGCGTCGAGCGGCACCGCGCCGGATGCTGCGAGTGCGGCCTTGCGCTTGCCGTTTTCGAGGATGAAGGCCATCGCGACCACGGCGCAGAAGATGGCGACGAACACGAGGATCGGCGTGGTCTTCTTGTGCCCCTGGATCAACGACGCCTTGTTCCCGGTCTGCACGACCTGAAGAAGCACGCGCTGAGATGGCGCGATACCCGCAGCAGCCTGCTGCTGATTGACGTAGTGCTGGAGAATGCTCGACGAGGCCATGGCCAGCCGGATCGCGCCCGGACCGGTCGTGGCCCTGGCGGTCAACGCGAGGAAGGGCAAGCCCGCTCCCGTGTAGGGGTCAGACGACGCGGAGGCGGACACCCTGCCGACGATCCGGACCTGCTTCTCGATCATTTCCTGGACAGCGGTTCCGTTGGCCAGCGACGCATAGATCGGCGCCAGGACCGACATGCGGGTCGGGTCTCCGACGAGGGACGGCGGGCTGTTGGACTTGGCCGATCCGGGCGTGTACTGCGGCACCGCCGAGCCGTACGGATCGCCCGATTGCGTGATCAGCAGCTCGGACTGGGCCTGCCACGTCTCCATCCCGCGCGGGATGATCGTCGGCTTGCCGTTCACGAGCCCAGGCTGACCGTACGCGAAGATAGCCAGCACCAGGGCCAACACGGTGCCGCCGATGACCAGCTTCTTGCGGCGACGCAGGATTTGGAAGAAGAGTGATAGATCCATTAGTGGCCTTCCTTGCCTCGGAGCCCGAGGTACGCAACCGTTGCCTCCGTCCGGTTGGCCACGCGGAGCTTGCGGTAAACAGACGCCAGGTGGAACTTGATCGCGTGCGAACTGACCGTGAGCCGGCGCGCGATCTCGCCGTTCGTGAGCCCCAACATGACCATCTCGAGAACCTCCGTCTCACGAGCAGACAACGCAGAAGTCCTTGCCAGCGCAGTGGCTCCGTTCTGTGTATCGAGCATGCATGGCATGCTAGGTCGCGCCGCGAGACGCACCATGGCCATCGGGGTAGCAATCTCCAGCGGCCACCTAGCCGGTAGGCTAGGCGCCCACCGCCTGGGTGTGAACAGTCCTGGCTAAGGGCTCAACACGGCCCAGGAATCTGATAGATGTGGACGGCGTTGGCGTCCGCAAAGGCGTCCGTGAACGAGCCGTTGACGGCGGTCAGGGTGCGGCTTTCGCCGTACACGGTGACCGGGCCCGAATAGCGATCGGCGAGGCTGAACGTCGCCGACATGTTCGAGGCGGGCGGCTTGATTGGCTGTCCGGCACCCGCGAACACCCAGCATTCGGTGTTGTTATCGACCGACTTCGCCAGCACGCTCACATCGGCGCTGGTGCTGACCTCGCCCACGGCGGTCGGGGACAGCAGCTCGGGCGTGAGCGCCGTGGCCTCGCCGTAGAAGGACGCCTGCGCGGCGGCCATCTGAGCCACCGTGTACGACCCGTTCCCGTCGCGATAGTAGACGCAGTTGTGGTTGGGATCGCTCGAATTCAGGCCGGCGTACACCGTGCCCGGGCAGGCTGCTGAGGTGCCGCTGCCCGTGTCGCCGTCGGTCGTGGAGCCGCCGCCGTAGTCCTGCTCGAACCACTCGATCCCGCGCGCGCCGGCGATCAGCGCATGCCACGCCGAGGCGGTCATCTGCGCCGGCGTCGTACATGGCCGCGGCGGTCCGAACGGGCAGTCGGTCTCCACCGGGACGATGACCGGCTTGCTCGTCCCGGCGACGGTGTCGAGCAGCTCGAGCCGGCTGACGTTGTAGGCGTAGTTGGCGGGCAGATCCTCCTGGGCCAGCGTGAGGCCCGTCCCGTTGCCGGTGTAGTTATCGCAGCGCGGGTCGCTCAAGGACGGCACGAGCATGCACGCGATCGAATAGCCCTGCATCGCGTTGCTCCCGGAGATCCAGTAGCTGTCGGCCGACTCGATGTCCGAGTAGTTCATCCACTGCGCGGCCTGCGAGTTGTTGGTCTCGAAGAACAGCACGCCCTCTCCCATGCCCTGCGAGATGGGACGGCCGTCCAGGGGATAGTTGTTCGTCGTCGGTCCGCTGGCCGGCAATGGCGTGCCGTTGTGGTAGAAGCTCGCGATGCTGTATCCGCAGTTGCCAGAAGTGCAACCGACTCCGCCGCCGTTCGGGTTGGAGTTGTTCTTCCAGGAGCCCGTGGCCGCCCCGTAGTTCAGGTCGGGCTCGTCCTGACCGGCGAACCCGATCGTCTCGGCGCCGCTGGTGGAGTCGCTGGAAGGAGCCAGGACGTGTTCGTGGGACAGCGAATGACGTTGTAGTCCACGCTGCCTCCCTGACCCACGGGCCAGCCGGCGAGATTGAAGTACACGTCCCCGACCTCCGAGTCGTACTCGACCTGCTGCGAGCTCGAGGGCTCTTCGAACCAGCCTCCGATCAGCAGGTTCGAGTCGGCCCACTGGCTCTTGCTGCTCATGTTCGCGAAGTAGTGCGGCCCTCCGTCGATCTGCTGTAGCGACGAGCAGCCGCAGCCCCCCGCCACCGAAACGACCGAGGTCGCCGCGCTCGACGCTGATCCGACTCCCGCACCGTTGATCGCCGTGATCGCTGAGCGGACCGTGTATCCGACGTCGCTACCGGTCAGCACGTAACTGCTCGACGTCGCCGCCGGAATCGGCGTGCAGCCGCTCCCGGCCGCGTTGCAGTCATCCCACTGGTAGAGGTACGAGCTCGGATTGCCGGTCCACCCGCCCGTGGTGGTGGACAGGGTCTGGCCGGACACGGGTGTGCCGGCGATCGCGGGCGCAGCCGAGTTGGCGGGCGCCGCCGGCGAGCTACCGCCACCGCCGCCTGATGAGCCGCCACCGGATGAGCCGCTACCGGATGAGCCGCCACCGCCTGGAGTGTTCCCCGCGACGCCCGGCGCCGTCGTGTCGGTGCCACCGCTACCGGTGGTGGCAAACACGCCGAAGGTCGGGCTGGAGTTGACGCCGACGGCGTAGGCGGAGACCTCGCACGCACCTGACGCCGTCGCGGCCTTCCAGGAGGACGGGAGCACGCCCGATCGGCTCCGGGCGACGTAGCTCGAGCATCGCTTGACCGTGCGGTCACGAAGCCGCAGCCCGCCGCCGCGCCCGAGCACCGCCAGCCAGTAGGTCCGTCCGGCCCGGATGACGGCGTGGCGCACGGTCACGGTGTTCCACGCGCGCGCTTGGGGCGAGGCGAGCGATCCGGACGTGAGGCGAGTGCCGGGGCGGCAGTTCGCGTTCGCGTACAGCGCGACCGCGAGCTTCTTCGCTCGGTTGCCGGAGCCGACGTAGACCGCGATCGCCGAGACCGTCCCGTTGCTTTTGCTGCGGAAGGAGAAGGCGCGCGCCAAGCCCGAGGGGCTCTCGGCGCCCCTCGGTTCGACGGCCCGCTCACCGATGAGCACCCAGCCGCTGCTCATCCGGCTCGGTGTCGTGCTTGGCACCATCCCCTGGACGCATCTGACCGCCGCCGCCCCGCGCAGCGAGTGCGGTTCGGCCGCGAGTCTGGCCCCAGAGGAGTCCACCGGGCGCGCGTACGTCGTGGAAGCACCCGACACCGCGGCTCCCAGCGACAAGCACGCCAGCACAATGAAGTTGGCACGTCGCATCCGGTCCTCCCGCAAAGTTGCTTTACGGGCCTATCGACGGCTCTAAAGGGGCGGGTGAGATCGCGAGTTCGGACCTCCACGAAACGTTGGATCGGGTCGAACGTCCGTCCACTCCATTCTTTGGAGTGTCGAGTCAGACCGGGGTCCAAGCCCCGCGGCGCTAGCTGCAGAAGCTAGTTCGGGATCTGGTAGATGTGGACGGTGCTGCCCTTGGCGAACGTATCGGTGAAGACGCCGTTTGTCGCCGTGATGGTCCGGTTCACGCAGGTTCCGGGGTTGAGGTCGCCGTCGCCCCCGCTCCGGCTGTCGCAGATGGCCTCGACCGGCCCGGTGTAGTTACCGGCGGTCGTGAACGTGGCGGAGATGTTGCTCGCCGATTCGGCGTCGCGAGTGTCGGCGAAGATCGTGAAGCACCCGCTCGTGGCAGTGCCCGCGCCGCAGTTCCCGGGTCCGCTCTTGTAGGTAGCGCGGGTCTCGATGCCCGAGAAGGTCTGGGGGGCGGGACTGACGCTTACGTACCCGACCGCCTCCGGGGAGTTGATGTAGGTGGCGAGCTGGTGGATCAGGTCATCCGTGCCCTTGATCTGGGCGTAGATCGAGATCGGCTGTCCGTTTTCGGGGACGTCGAAGTAGCCGTTGGGGTAGTTGGTGATCACGCCCTGGTTCTCCCCGGGTCCCGAGAAGGTGTTCGGGAAGTACTCGATCATCCGCGCGCCGTGGACGATGCTCGACCACACCGCCCAGTTCAGCTCCGGCGGTTGGATGTATGAGGCGGCGGTGGTGTCCGGCGCGTCCGGCCCGCCCGTTTCGACGTAGGAGATCATCGGCGCGCTCGTAGGCGGGCCGCAGATTGGATTGGATCCGCCGCAGGCGCCGGGAGACATTTGCTGGTAGGTGCGCTCCATGTCGAGGATGTCGCCGTAGCGACAGCCGCAGTCCTGTTCGGCCGGGGTCCAGCCCGAGTAGTTGCAGGTGCCGTAGGTCGAACACGGCGAGTGCGAGTAGACCTCCTGCAGATCGTTCGAGTTCGAGCCCGCACCGGACGCGGCGAACCAGTACTCGTCGAGGCTCTGCACGTCGACATGCCGCTGGGAGCCATCCGGGGTCGCGATCAGCGAGTCCAGCACCTGGGCCGAGCCCTGAGGCGTTTCGGGCATCGGGCCAATCCCTCCGAACGCCGCCCAGAAGTAGGTGAAGTTGGTCCACCAGAACCGCCCTTCCTGATCCGCACTCGGCGTCGCCGCCAGGGGATCGGCAACGCCGGCGTTGAAGTCCGTGGTGTTCAGGCCGCAGCTGCCGCACGGCTCGTCGAACGACTCCAGTCCGACCACATCCGGATCGCTGCCGCCCATGCCGGGGGTCTCGCCCTGGCCGACGGTGCAGCTACCGCAGTCCCCTCCCCAGCCGCCTTCCACCACGTAGATCGGCCAGCTCCCGGTGCATTTCCCCGCGACCGGCGCGCACGCCGCGTCGATCACGCTCGCGCTCGACGAAGCCGTCGTCCGGAAGGAGGTATTCCAGCCGATGCCCTCCCACTTCGACACGTCCGAAGCGCTCGCGAAGGTGCCATAGAAGGCGCCAACCGGGAAGAACGACGAGCTGTCCCACCCGTCGTTGCACGCATAAACGAAGCCGTGCGAGCAGAAGTAAGTGGGGCCGCCGTCAATCGCTTGCAACGACACGCCCACGGGCAGACCGGCACCGGCACCGCCACTCCCACCGCCACCTGAGGTGCCGCCGCCCGGGCCGCCGAGCACACCGAACGTCAGGCGGGTGCCGAGTGCGTACGCGGACACATCGCAGGCGCGCGACGCCGCGCCCATCTTCCACTTCGACGCCATCCCCGACGCGCCGCGCGAGTTGTAGCTCGTGCACCGCTTGACGCTCCGGTCGCGAACGTGGAGCGCCCCACCGCCGCCCATCACCGCCAGCCAGTAGGTCCGGCCGGCCTTGATGGTGACGCGATAGACCTTGACCGTATTCCATCGGCGCGCCCGCGGCGAGCGGAGCGAGCCGTAGGTCAGGCGAGCGGCTGGACGGCAGCCGCTGCTCCGGTACAGCGCCACGGCGAGCCGCTTGGCGCGGTTGCCGGCGTCGACGTAAACCGCGATCGCCGAGACCGTCCCGTCGCCCCGGCTCCTGGTCGAGAAGGCCCTTGCCACGCCCGCGCCCATCTGCGTGCGCCTGGACTGGAGGGTCCGCCGGCCGATCAGCACCCATTTGCTTCCGGCCCGGGTAGGCGGATTGGCCACCGCGACCGGGGCACACTTACCCGCGGTGGGCCGCGGGTGGGTCTTCGGGTGGGAGCGCGCGCGGGTCTGAACACCGACCTGTGGGCGCGCCGAGGTCGTCGCCGTGCCCCAAGCCACGGTCGCCAGCGTCAGGCAAGCCAGGAGGATGACGTTAATGCGCCGCATCGAGGGTCTCGGCTAAGTCCACGGTCCTGTCGACAACTCTCTGCCCGCTACCCCGGCCTGGCTGGATGCCGGAACCTGAGGCGTCCGCCGCGAACCTGGCGGTCAGCGGTCGACGCCGGGCAGCCTATACGAGCGGCTCGTCGGATGCGCTGCCAATGCTGTCAACGGTCGCGGGTACAGGCTCGCGCGCTACCACTGCGGCCACCGCTGCCGTCGACGGTTCGAGCTACCGCGCGCGGGCTGTCAATACTCCATGAGGGTGCCGCGCCGGCGGCCCAACCCGACGGCGAGCGCGAGCGCCCCGGCGCAGATCGGGATCAGCATCAGGCTGAAGGCGACGAGCTTGAACAGCTCCAGGGCAACGCTTTGGGTCGGCGTCGTTCCCAGCAGGAGATGACGAAGCAGGTCCAGGGCAGGCGTGAACGGCTGCACCTCGGAGACCCAGCGAATCCAGCCCGGAAACAGGACGACCGGGAAGTACACGCCACCGAGGATGCTCAGCCCAGCGATGACCCATGTGGCGCCCGCGGCGGCCTTGAACGCGAGCAGGGCGGCTACGAACAGCAGCCCGATACCCGCGAACGCAATGGCCGCCAGGGCGGCCACGCCCAGAGCCGGGGGAATGCCGATCAGCCGCACGGGGAAGCCGAAAACCTCGGCTGCTGCCAGCAGCGTGACGCCGGCGAAACAGATCGAGTAGGTGATCGGAAACGCCGCGATCGACACCACGCCGCCCACCGGGCCCAACGGCGAGATCACCATACGCTCGAGCGTCCCCGCGACAAGCTCCATCCGGACGAGCTGCGCCGTATTCAACGCCGCCGTGAGGATCGCGAAGCTCACCATGCCGACTACCACGTAGGCGAAATACTGTCCGTGGACCCCGGTTGCCCCAGGTCGTATGAGCTTCGCGATGTAATAGAACATCGTCATCGTGAACAGCATGGCCAGCATCTGGCTGATCATGCGGAACCGATAGCTCGCGAAGATCGTCGCGTCGCGCCGCATCGTTGCGAGCAGCGCCGTCACGTATCCCGTCGCCGCGCTCATGCGAACCTCAACGTCCCGTCCTCGAGCACGGCAGTGCGATCGAACCCGCCCGCCGGAGGCTCTCCGACGGGACCGCAGCAAATCACGGCGCCCCCGCGGTGGACCACGTCATCCACGGCACCGGCAACCATCTCAAGGCCCTCGGCGTCCAAGCTGTTGCGCGGCTCGTCGAGCAGAAGGACCGTGGGGCGATGAAGCAAGGCGAGGGCGAGCCTCAGCCGCTGGCGCTGTCCCTGAGACAGGCGGTCGGTCCGGCGCCCTGACAGCTCTGCCAGACCGAAGCGCACGAGTGTCTCGTCCACCGCCCCACGCCGGTCGCGGCGCGGGAGGAAGGCCAGCGCGGCTGCGTGCTCGAGGTGGCCACGCACGCTCAGCCGCGCGTACAGGCCGCGGTCTCCCGCGGCTACGAAGCCGATCCGCCGGTGGTACTCGCGCCAGCTCTCGAAGATCCTGATGCCGTCGACCACGACCGCTCCACTGTCCGGAGCGAGGATGCCCGTGACGATCCGCAGCAGCGTGGTCTTTCCCGCCCCGTTCCGTCCGCTTATGTACATGGCGCTGCCCGGCGCGAGCTCCAGATCAACGTCACGCAGCACTGCTCGGCGGTCCTTGCCGCGGCCCCAGTGCCGACCCACCCCGATGATCGACACCAGTGACTGCTCGTGGGCGGGCGCGAGCGACAGCGCGGGTCCGCTTGGCTCGGCGGCGCCTAAAGGTGCGACGGCCAACGGGACCCGGGCCGTCAGGGTGGACGCGATCGATTGCCCTGTGCCGTGGAGGCCCATCTACCTCATTAGAACGGATCCGGTGAGCCCGTCCTTGTGCCTCGAAGAACCCGCGCTACGCCGTTCCCGTGCCGCCGGCCGACGGATCGCCCGGCCAAGACTCGACCATCAGCCAGGTTGACCTAACCATCGGTCAAGGAACGGTGCGGAGACGGGCGCCCGGCTGTTACCTTCACGCAACCGGTCAGAGGCAAACGGAACAGGGGCGCGCACTATGACTCACAACATCGGTCGTACCAAGCCGGAGGCCTACGAGCCGCCGCGGTTGGAGCGGCTTGGACAGTTCCATGTCGAGACGCAAAACGGATGCTTCGCCGGCAAGCAGTGGGGCGGGCAAGATGCCTGGTCATCGATCATCCCCGGGATCAATATCCCGATTTCAAACTGCTCGTAACTCGCACGAATTGCGAGCCGCCGTCGCG
>Ga0335072_10009226_pt1 | contig 14239 bp, 18 predicted proteins | sample Lox_Sample_21_FD_206725 | JGI IMG/M metagenome (GOLD analysis project Ga0335072, IMG submission 206725) | Soil microbial communities from Loxahatchee National Wildlife Refuge, Florida, United States - Lox_Sample_2.1 | ecosystem: Environmental > Terrestrial > Soil > Wetlands | place: USA...
CAGTGACCGCCGCTCAGGCGACCCGAGTCACGGACGAGATGATGCGGGTCGCCGCAGCAACCCTGGGCCAGGCATCGCCCGCTCTCGCCGACGCCAACCAGTCCCTGTTGCCCGCTTGGTCAGATGTGCCCGACGTCGCGGTCCGGATCGCCCGCTCCGTCGCAGCCCAGGCCGTCGCGGACGGCGTTGCTCCGAAACGCAGCGACGATGAGCTTGCCGAACGGATTTCGCAGGTCCGCTGGCTACCTGAGTACCCCGCGACACCAGCTTGAGTCGCGGCGGGCGCGTCGCGGGCCGTCGAGTAACCCGCGCGAAGCCCTGCATCAAGGAGTTTTGGGTCGTTTTTTGGCTACGTCGCACGACGATCCAGACGCGAAACGCCTGGGTCGCGACCCGCGCGCGTTTAGGCGGCGCGCGCTGAGGCAATAACAGCTACTGCATCAGCGATTTTCCGGGGCGTAAGGTCGCGATCGGAGGGGAGGCCGTGAAGGTGCATTCAGGATGGGCTGGCAACGGATCTGTCCTCGGTCGCCCACGCATCAACAATCCGCCCAGGTATGAAGCGACGAGACGAAGGAGTCCAGTGGCAAAGTCCGGGATTTTGGTCGGCATAGCGGCCGTGGCCACTGTGGTCGCGGGTATCGCCGGCTGTTCGAGCAACAAAACCAACACAGGCGCACCGTCGAGTTCATCGTCATCCGGACCTGTCGGTAACCAGGTCATCATCGATGGCCAGAATCAGAACGTGACTGGTCAGGTCACCTGCACTCCGGCTAACGGCAACATCAACATTGGTATCGGCGATCCGTCGACCGGGATCGGCGCGGTGGTCAGCAGTGCTGATCCGCCAGTCGTGCAAGCGGTCGGACTGGGCAACCTCACCGGTGTCACGCTGGGCTACTCGGCCGGCGCGCCGAATCAGGGCACCGTCCAGGCCACCAAGAATGGCAACTCGTACTCGATCAAGGGGACTGCGACGGGGGTAAACATGGCCAACCCACAGCAGCAGCTGACCAAACCATTCGAGATGGACGTGACGTGCCCTTGATGCAGCGTTCTTTCGACAGAGCTCAGCGATTTGGTGCGCAGAAGGGGCTAACAGGATGTATATGAAGCGCGTGGCAAGCGCTGCGATTGCCGCAGTCGGCATTTCTGCACTGACGGTGGGCGTCGAGCCTGCCAATGCGACCCCGACGATGCCAGCTCCCACGTGGCACGGGCCCTTCGCTGACGCGCCGGGACCTGGTGGACCGGGTGGGCCCGGAGGGCCGGGTGGACCTGGACCCGGTGGACCCGGACCTGGTGGTCCTGGACCCGGTGGGCCCGGCGGCCCTGGACCTGGCGGTCCTGGACCCGGTGGGCCCGGCGGACCCGGTGGACCTGGGCCTGGAGGGCCTGGCGGTCCTGCACCAGGTGGACCTGGCGGTCCCGGTGCACACCAGGGACCCGGTGGGCCTGGACCCGGCGGTCCTGGACCCGGTGGGCCCGGCGGCCCGGGTGGGCCTGGACCCGGTGGGCCCGGCGGACCCGGTGGACCTGGCGGTCCCGGCGGGCATCAGGGGCCGGGTGGACCCGGTGGGCCCGGTGGGCCTGGACCTGGCGGGCCGGGCGGACCAGGGCATGAACCTGGTGGACCAGGCGGTCCCGGTGGGCCTGGACCTAACGGGCCGGGCGGGCTTGGTGGACCTGGGCATGAACCGGGTGGTCCTGGTGGACCCGGTGGACCGGGTGGTCCTGGTGGACCCGGCGGACCGGGTGGACCCGGTCATCCGGGCGGGCCGCCACCTCCGCCGTACACACCCAGAGGTTCTTTCGACCGCGGTGGCCCCCAGATGGGCGGCCCGAGGGATGTGCCGCACGGCTTCAGCGCACCCGGTCATGGTGCGCCGCCTCCGCCGCCACAGCGCGGATGGGGTTGGAATGGCGGGCCTCCACCCGGAGCGCCGCCGCCATGGTGGGATGGACCGCCGCCCCCGGGCGGCTGGAACGGCCCACCGCCTCCAGGTGGTTGGAACGCCCCATGGAATGGTCCGCCGCGCGATATAGCGATGGCGCAGCATGATTTCGGGCCATTCAACTACAACGGGTACAACGCCATCCCGATGTTCAACCCCGTGTTCGGGGGATGGGGCTTCTGGCTCTTCGGGCTCTGGGTTCCGCTTTACTGACACAACTCCAAACTTCACGGCCTTCGGACCTTGCTGATGCAGGTCCGAAGGCCGTGAGGTGCTTACTCGGGTAGCGATTAGACCCAGACATGCCAGCGTCGGAAAGAGATGCATGCTGCTCGATTCCGGTGCAAGATGTGCGGCGTGGCTATGTACCAAGGCAGGGCGCTCGCAGACATCAATCTCACTGGACGTCCGTTGGGGGAGGCGCTCGAAGCGTTCATCTGCCGACGTGACCCGAGCCTGGAGAATCTGAACGTCCAGATCAAGCGCGCGACGCCGACTGGTGACGTCGAAATGCGGATGCAGCCCAATAAGCGGTGGTACGAGGTCATCTTCGAGACCGACGACTTACCCGACGAAGACGAAGATGATGACGACGACACTTTTGAGGCCAGGCGAAAAGCTGAGAAGAAGGCAAAGGCGGCGGAAAAGGCGCGGGTGAAGGACTGGCCGCCACGTAATCAGGGATTGTTCCCACCTAGCGAGGCGTGGCCGGAACCCAATCCGTGACGCGAATCGATCTTCATCGCCGATGATGTGAGTCACCAGACCGAGAGGAGCGCCGCTCATGACCCGCGCTGGCGACGATGCAGAGCGAAGCGATGAAGAGGAGCGGCGCTCATGACCGGTGTGCGTGACCAGGTGGTCGATCGAGCTCGTGGGATGCGTGACCTGGTCCGTGCCGAAGCTGCCGAATCCGAGCGGTTGAGGACGCTCTCGACGGCGATCGTCGACGAGATGTGGGCCAGCGGCCTGATGTCTGCGTTCAATCCGAGCGCGGCTGGCGGCGTCGAACCGTCATTCCGCGAGATGATCGAGACGTGGATCGAAATGGCTTGGCAGGACGGCTCTTTCGGCTGGATCGGGATTGCCAACCTACCCTCGACCTTCGCCGCCGCCACATACCTCCCTGATGAGGGCTTCGCCGAGATATTCACCCGGAACGACAACCACATCACCATCGGGGGTCAGTACTTCCCCAACGGCCAGGGTGCTGCCGTCGACGGCGGCTACCGGTTGAGTGGCGCGTGGAGTTTCGGCTCCGGCACCGGACACTCGGCCTACATCGGTGCCGGCTTCTTCCCGATGGACAACGGCGAGATGCGTTGGGTCAGTGAAGGCATCCCTGACATGCGCGTCGCATTTCTCCCGCGGGAGGAGGTCACCTTCACCGACGGGTGGCATGTCCAGGGACTCAAAGGCACCGGCTCCTATGACTACAACGTCGCCGACGTGTTTGTACCGGAGTACCGAACCATGCCGCTGTTCAGCCGTGAACCATTCCGGGGAACTTCGGCTGCCAGCCGGATGGGTCTAATGCCCATCACCGCCGCCGGTCACGCGTCGTTTGCGCTGGGGGTGGCCAAGAGCATGCTCGACGACGTTGAGGAACTCGCGGCGACCAAAGTGCGGATGAGCGACATGGCCACGTTGGCCAGCCGCCAGACATTCCAAAGAGGGCTGGCCCACCACGTCGCTGCCTGGCGGGCAGCTCGCCTGCTGGTGCTTGACGCTTTTTCTGCAGCGGAGTCAGCAGTAGACGCGGGCAACGACCTCACACCCAGCTTGCGAGCCGACATGCGAGTAGCGGCGGTCTATGCCACCGACACGGCCCGCGCGGCTGCCGAGTGGGCACATTTGGCGGCTGGGACCACCGCGATCCGCGAGGGCAGCCGACTCGAACGTGCATTCCGGGACATCTATACCGGCACCCAGCACGCATTCATCAGCGAGAAGGTGGCCATGGACGTCGCGCAGATCTGGCTCGGCATCATCGATGACCAATTCGGACTCTAATTGCGCGGCAACTGAATTCGAGAGGACCGGCCATGGTGAGCGCTGATCGCGCCCGTTCACGCACGTTCGTCGTGACAGGTGCGGCGTCTGGCATCGGGCTGGCCACCGCCCAGCGTCTGTTGGCCGAAGGCGGAAGTGTCGTCGGCGCAGACCTGGCCGCGCCACCCGATCTCGGCCCTGACTTTGGGTTCGTGACGGCCGACGTGACCGACGAAGCCGCGATCGCCGCCGTGCTGGACGCGGTGCCCGACCGCCTCGACGGTGTCGTCCATGCCGCGGGTGTCGCCGGCGGCGGCCCAATCCATCTGCTGGACCGCGCCGAATGGGAGCGGGTGATCGCGATCAACCTCACCGGCACGTTCCTTGTCGCGAAGGCCGCCCTGGCTCGAATGATCGACCAGCCGCGGGTCGACGGAGAGCGTGGTTCGATCGTCACGCTGGCCAGCATCGAGGGATTGGAAGGCACAGCGGGCGGCAGCGCCTACAACGCCTCCAAGGGGGGCGTCGTACTGCTCACCAAGAACATCGCGCTTGACTACGGCCCTAGTGGCATCCGGGCAAACGCGATTTGCCCCGGCTTCATCGAAACGCCGATGACCGGCAGTGTGTTCGGCTTGCCCGGCATGGAGGGGCCGAAGGCGTCGATCACCGAGGAGCATGCGCTGCAACGGATGGGCCTGCCGGACGAGATCGCCGCGACGGCGGCGTTTCTGTTGTCGCCCGACGCGTCCTTCATCAGCGGCCAGGCCATTGCCGTCGACGGTGGCTACACGGCAGGCCGCGATCACGGCGTGGTTCAGCTCTTCGGCCTACCCCGCTGAACTAGGTCGAATTCGACTGTCTTAGTGCCGGAATGATGGGAATGGGAAGTTGAAATGCGGCATGCCGCCGCCCATCCCTGGCATCCGCGGGAACATCGGGCCGGGCATGCCACCGAACCGGGGCCCCGGTAAGAAGCCGGGACCTCCGGGGAATCGCGGACCCTCGGGGAACCCGGGACCTCCGGGGAATCGCGGACCCTCTGGGGACCGAGGGCCGTCACCGAACCGGGGGCCGTCGCCGAACCGGGGGCCGTCGCCGAACCGGGGGCCGTCACCGAACCGGGGGCCGTCGGGGAACCGCGGACCCTGGGGGCCAGGGGAATTCATGGGCGGCTGGGGGATCTGCCCTCCGAGTTGCGGCATGCCCGGCGGGCGTAGCAGCTGCCGGGGAATCCCGAGATTCAGCCGAGGCTGACCGAACGGGGCCTGGACCCGCGGCGCCGGAATCTCCGCGTGTATCGGGACGGGTACCGGCACCGGTGCGGCCGGAATCGGAACGGGCACTGGTGCGCGTGGTGCGATCGGCGCGAGAGCGGGCAGGTGCTGTGGCAGCGATGGGGCATGCACGGCCAACGGGTGTGGTGCCGAGATGAGCGGGGCCGTCGGTGCTGACGGCGCCGCCTGGACCGGCGCGATGAGAGCTTGGCCGGGTGTGGGCCGCAGCGCAACCGCCGGTCTAATCCCAAGTGCCAGCGCAATTTCCAGCGCCAAAGCAGCGCTGACGACGACGACAGCCAAGGCGCTGCCAGCCAGCATCAGCGGGCTCCGGCGCTGGCTCGCGTCGAACTCGTCGTCGGTGGCGGCCTCGGCGATGGGCACCGCGCCGGTTTCAGCATCGGCGTCTTGGTCAGGCGCAGCGCTGTAGGCGAGATCTTCCTCGCGCAGCTGCACGCCGGCGCGGTTAACCGGCACCTGGAGGTAACCGGGCGAGACGGCGTACGGGTCCACTTCACCGGTGCCAGGGTCTTGCGCGTATGCCAAAGCGGCGGTGGAGGATGCGAACAGCGGCGCGTTGGCCGATGCCAGCGCCGCCCCGCGAGCCAGCGCCATGTCCGGTTCCTCGGGAGCGTAGACCGGAAGGTATGACGCTGCCTCCAGCACAGGCTTGATCGGTGCGATATCCACATCGCAGCCGACGATGAACAACCCCTCCGCATGGGTGTCCGGGACGTCGAGTCCGGCGATCATTGCGGCCAGTTCGGGCACCAAGTTCGCGCTATGCAGCGAGCGGCGGTCCACATCGGTGATCGAACCGTCGAACGAGTCGACCAGAGCCAGCGTCGCGGTGTCCGGCTCGATGAACAGCATCGCGATGTACTCGTAACCGATTGCATGGCCTACGGTTTGGGCCAATGCGGCGGCTGACAGAAACGCCGAAACCAGCATCACGTTCTCCACCTTGCGGGCCGCCAGCGCAGTCGCGAGCGCGGCCGCATCGCCGGGGTCGGTCCACGTCACTCCGGTAGACGTCAAGCGGTGGCCGCCCTGGCTGGCCCCTTCGCGGGTACCGAGGATGGCGGCGATCACTTGGTCGGCCGCGCTGAGTGTTGTCGGGTGATTGCCATCGTCGACACGGAAGCGGTCTTCATCGACGGTGACGCCATCGGCGTTTTCCCCTTCGACCAGCACCATGCGGATCGTTGCGGGAGCCATCGATACTCCGAGGACGATGTCCAATGTTCCTCCAAGGCGTGCCGGGGGTGAGCGCGTCCTGACTATTAAGAAGTTTTTCGCTGCGGCAGCTTGCGGCGTTACACACGACACTGCGCGTGTCACAGTTTGGTGAGCCGGACGGTCGGGTAGCCGAGAACAGGGCGCGCACAAACAGCCTAGTGCGCCGAAATCCACATATTCCGGGAGGAAAACATGGCTGATGCTGCGGAACAGACACCCACCGATGTCGTCCGATTCCTCGTCAGGCAGCACGAGCAAATCAAATCGTTATTCGCCGAAACGTTGGCCGCGTCGGGCCAGGCCAGAGAGCGGTCCTTCGTCGAACTTCGGCGGTTGCTTGCCGTGCATGAAACCGCCGAAGAGGAGATTGTGCACCCGCGCGCGAAGCGGAAAATTTCCAACGGCGACAAGATAATTGGAGCGCGGTTAGCCGAGGAGCGCGAAGCCAAGACGGTGCTCGCCGAACTGGAAAAGCTGGACGTCGACACTCAGTCTTTCACCGACATGCTGACCAAGCTTCGCGATGCGGTCGTCGAGCACGCCGAGCAGGAAGAGAATCAGGAGTTCGTCAAGCTCGAGCAGGTTTTGGGCGACGACGAGCTCCAGCAACTGGGCCGTGCCGCCAAGCTTGCCGAAGCGATCGCGCCCACCAGGCCGCACGCCGGGGTGGAATCGCAGATCGCCAACCTGTTCGTCGGACCGTTCGCGGCGATGATCGACCGGGCACGCGACACCATCATCGGCAAGGGCTGACCTTAGCCAGGGCCCACGGTCATGAGCCCGGTCAAGGCACCCGGGGCGGAGCAATTCCTGCCCGAGGATCGCAGTCTTAACTCTTTGGCGGCTGCGGCGAGCTGTTGCCACGGCTGCGCGCTGTACCAGGACGCCTCGCAGACTGTCTTCGGGCATGGCCGCCCCGATGCGCCGATCATGCTGGTGGGTGAGCAGCCGGGGGATCGTGAGGACGTCGAGGGGTTGCCTTTCGTCGGCCCGGCCGGCCGGCTGCTTGTCCGCGCGCTGGGCGATGCGGGCATCGATCCGGGGCTGACGTATCAGACCAACGCCGTCAAGCACTTCAAGTTCACCCGTAAGAGCACCAAACGGCGGATTCATCAGAAGCCCAGCCGTACTGAGGTCATTGCCTGCCGGCCGTGGCTCATTGCCGAGATCGAGACGTTGCAACCGCAGGCGATCGTGCTGCTCGGTGCGACTGCCGCTCAGGCATTGTTAGGCACGGCATTTCGAGTCTCCGCACACCGCGGCGAGCTCCTCCGCCTTTCGCCGGAGACGCAGGTGCAACTCGACCCGGAGCCGACGATTACGGCAACCGTCCACCCCTCGGCCGTACTACGCGATCGCGATAATCGCGATCAGGCGTACGAACTGTTCGTCGATGATTTGCGTTGTGCGCGTGCCGTTCTTAGGCAATAGCCCGTCACTAACTGGAAGCGGCACGCTGACGGGCCCGGAAGGCCTGGACTTTGGCCTTGTTGCCGCAGGTTCCCATTCCGCACCATTGCCGATTCTTTGCGCGCGACGTGTCCAGATACAGCCGCGTGCAATCCGGATGCGCACACCGCTTGACGTTCTCGATGTCGGTTCCGGCGAGCAGGTCGAGCAGATCGGCGGCCAGGCTGGCGAGCAATTGTGCGGGAGTGCCTTCGCGGCGCACGCCGCCGGTTCGCAGTAACCGTGGCGTGAGCTGAGGCCGCGACGCCCACTCATTGAGCAGCTCGACGTCGGCGGGCCGCGGCCGCCGGTCTTCTAACGGCGCGGTGACAGTCCGGTAGATGGCTTCCCGCAGCTCGATCGCCGCGGCCAGGTCGTCGTCGGTGACGTCGGCGCTGGCATCCAACAGCCCGCCCTGAACCGCCCAGTCCGACAGCAATTCCGGTTCGGTCAGCAGCTCCTCGCGCGAGCTGTGTCGGTGCTTCATGGTGCCGACGAAGTTGAGGCATGGCCGGCCACCCACGTAGATGAAGGTCACAAGTAACCACCTTGACAGGTTTCAGCCCCGGGCGCAAGGTGTAACTATATAGACCGGTTACGCGGAGAGAAAACAGAAATGAACGGCCAGACCGTTTCCGCCGTCTAACCGAGTAACCCGCCGATCTATATGGCAGTGAAACGCGAAAGAAGGCAACCGAAATGGACCTCTACCGGATAACTCACCCGCTGAGGTTGGCGAAGCGAGCGCACCGGCCGGGACCCGGCAAAGGGTGCGCACCGAACCTGGTTTCCAACGTCAACGGCCACCGTGGCGCGCGAAGGGTGGGGCTAGCTGGCATGGCCGTCCTGGCGGCGACCGCTTGGGGTGCCGACCCTGTTGCGAACGCCAATTCGACGGACTTCTTTGCCGCCGTTGAGGCGGCGGGCATCATCGGAGTGGGACCGGCGACATTGGCAAACGGTAGCAACGTCTGCTGGGAGATTTGGAACGGCGGCTACACCGGTCAACAGGCGGCTGCGGCTTTGCAGAACAACTATCCGTCACTGACCACCGACCAAGCGGCTCATTTCGTTCTCGCCGCGTATGAGGATCTGTGCCCGGTGCCTGGTTCCTATGACTGGTGGGCTTATAGCACCAGCTAGTCGCCGCAATAAGCAGGCCGGGAAGCCGCGGACGGTGATGCGCTTTGGTCGAGGTCAGCCTCGAGTGCGTCTACTCGCGAGCGCGGTTACCAGTCGGCCGAGTCGAACACCGAGAGGGCAGCATCCACACTCGCATCGACCGGCAGCAGCTCACCCAAGCCGCACGCCTCAACGACTCGGGCGACGACCGGCTGGTTGCTGACGAGTCGCAGCTGCACACCATGTTGCCGGCAGCGCTCTGCCTCTTCGGCGAGCGCGGCGTAGGCGCAGCACCCCATGAAGTCCAGCCCGCTGGTGTCGACGACAAGCGGTCCCGGTGGCCCCGCTGCGGCGGCGGCCTCGCTGAGCAAGCGCCGCCAGATGGCCTCGTTGGAGGCGTCTAGTTCGCCGCCGGCGGTGACGATCACGGCGAGGCCGATGCGCTCGGTGGTCATCCGGAGCGTGCTCCTGGCCTGTGCCAGCTCGGAGATCAGGCGACTACTCAGCGTGAGGTGGTTAAAGGATGGCTCGGCGATGGCATAAGTCATCTGGTCCTCCTAATCGGCGGACGCATGCCCGTCGCGATTCCGGATGCCCGCCCTACACAGCTGAAGACCGACGTCGATTAGCAGATTTCAAATTTATAACAGAAGCGTCATAGGTTTGTCCATCGAACGTCGCTAAGAATACGCTGAGTCCCGCCCAGGCTGCGGTCGCGATATGCGCTGTTCAGCGAACTCACACTCGGGCATCTCAGGGTTCGGCTGCATGCCGACAACCGCAGTCAACATCAAGATCGGCGGCTATTGCCGTCGCTGAAGATGTTATTTAACAACAACTTTCACTTAGACTCAGGCCGTCGCGGTGCGCCCGATAACGGTGATATACCGGTGCTTCCGAGCGGCTGCAAGACTTTTAGCAAAGACGCATAACGACGCTGCGGGGCGTTTCCGGCTACCGGTTTCGCTGATATTGAAAAAACGCCGTGAATATGCTTCAAGACTCCCTCGGGCGCCTCCGACGAGCGCGGGAAATACCACCAATTCAGGCGGTGGTTTAGCCGGTTTCGTCGGCGTGCTCCGACTCGAGCTCGGCGATCGCACGGGATACCCGCTCGCGCAGCAAGACCGCGGCGATCACCCCGCACACGACAGCGATAATCAAGGCAATCCAAGAGAACCGGGTCAGCCAGCGCTCCGCGGCGACGCCCGCGTAGTAGACCAGCGCGGTGGTTCCGCCCGCCCAGCACACCGCGCCCGACACGTTGGCGACCAAAAACTTTGCGTAGCGCATCTTTAGCGCGCCGGCCAGCGGCCCGGCGAATATCCGCAGCAACGCGATGAAGCGGCCCAAGAACACCGCTCGCGCGCCCCACCGCTCAAACAGCCGCTCGGCGAACATGACATGGCCGGGGCCGAAATGGTTTGGGAAACGCCGGCCGAGCCGATCGAACAGCGGCAGCCCGAGTCGGCGGCCGATCGCGTAACCGGTCGAGTCGCCGATCACCGCACCGATCACCGCGGCAGCACCGACGCCGATCGGGTTGACCGCCAGCTCATGGCGTGACGACAGCAGAGCGGCGCTGACGAGAACGATCTCGCCCGGCAATGGGACGCCTAGGCTCTCGATCCCGACAACCAGGCCGACCACGGCGTACACCGTGAGTGGAGGGATCGACTGCAACAGGGCATCCACCGTCATGGCCTTAAGAATGCCCGACCGGCCAGCGGGGTGCTGCCGCAACTGCCGTTAGGTTCGACGCGTCGACCCCATGCGCAGGTACCGTTTCTGCCATGCAGAAAAAGGCGAGGAAGGCGGCCGGTGCGTCGGCGACCGATTCACTCGCGCCGCAATACCCGATCGAATCGGTCGACAAGGCATTGAAACTGCTGCTGCTATTGGGCGAGCGGCCCGAGATCCGGTTGACCGAGGCCACCCGGTATCTCGGCGTGGCGTCATCGACGGCGCACCGGCTACTGGCAATGCTCGCCTATCGTGGGTTCGTTCGGCAGGACCCGGTGTCGAAGGCCTATTTGCCGGGTCCGGCGTTGACCGGTGTGGCGTTCGCGATTTTCGGCCGCATCGACATAGTCGGAACCGTCATGCCCGTCATGCGCAGCCTGAGCGAAAGCTTAAGGGAGACAGTTCATGTTGGGATGCTCGACGGCGCCGCAGTCCGTTTCGTCGCCGCCGTGGAAGGACCCGCCGCGGTGCGGGTGGCGTCCCGACTGGGCCGCGCCATGCCGGCACATTGCACGTCGACGGGCAAGGCCATGCTGGCTCAGTTGGCGCAAGCGGAATTGCGTCAGCTGCTGCCCGACGAGGACCTGGAGCGCATCACCGACCGGTCGATCGGCAGCCGCGCGAAATTGGAAGCAGAGCTTTCCCGGATACGTGAACAGGGGTATGCGGTGAACCGCGAGGAGAGTGAGGAAGGCGTCGCGTCGATAGCGGTACCGATTCCGACCCAGGCACCTGGGCTGCGGTTGGCGCTCAACGCCGCGGCCCCGCAGCACCGGCTGCGCCGATCGCGGTACGCCTCGGTCGCGGCGGCACTTACCGAGGCGGCCAAGGAGATTGGCGATCAGCTGGGCTGACGGCGCTCGATCGCCCGCCTCGCCCCCTCGCCGCTTCGCGGCTGGGGGTACCCCCACCTCATCACGTCTTGCGCTCTGCATCGTCGCCGGGCAGCCGCGCGACCTCGCTGCGCCAGGCCGCGTCGGTGGTGAATCCGGGCCCTAAGTCCGGGAGTTCGTCCCAGTCCGCATCATCGATGTCGCGCAGCGTGCCGCCGGCGGCGCGCACCTGTAGCGACATCCGGGCCAGTGCGTCGAGGCTGATGGCTTGCAGCACCGTGTGCTGGACGGTGGTCGCCGCGCTGGTGATGCCGTGGCCCCGGCAGATCACCACCGGTGCCTTGCCCATGGCCGCCACCATCTCCTTGCCCAGCCTGGCGTTTCGGATCAGCACCGCGCGCTCGTACACGGGGACGCCGCCGCGCGCAAGCCAGGCCCCGGGAATGTCGTAGGCGCCGTAGATCGGTCGGATGGTGATGCCGGCGAGATCAGCGGCGACGACGGCGGGCGGATGCAAATGGGCGACCGCCCGGTGTTGTGGGTCGGCCAACATCGTTTCGATATGGATCGGAAGTTCGTTGGGGACCCGATACCCGTCCAACTCCCCGGGAGCGGCCGCGTTGCCGTCGAAGCCGATGAGCCGGATATCCGAGGGCCGAGTGAACGCCACGCCCCGGTCGGTGTCGCTGCGGCATCTGAGCAGCAGCCGCTCGTCGTCCACCCGCAAACTCAGATGGCCCAGGATGCCGTCGACCAGCCCGCGTGCGGCCGCGACCCGGCAGGCCTGTGCCACCAACGCGCGTTGCTCGTCCAGCTGGATCATGGTTGCGCCGATTTCGCTGCGCCGATGGCGAATCCGCCGTCGGGATGGATCGTTTCGCCGGTGATACCTCGAGAGCGGTCCGACGCCAGCGTCACGAAGCTCCACGCGTGATCCTCAGCGGAGAGGGCAACATTCAGCGGTGTGCGCGCAGCCAGATCGCGTTCCCGGTTCGGGGTGTCGTCGAGGCGGGTGCTGTGCTGTCCTAACGCGCTCAGGCCACGCAGGTCGGTGTTAAGCGTGCCACCCGGCGCGACGCCGTTGACCCGTATCTGCGGTGCCAACTCGTGGGCCAGTGCGGCGACCAGGCCGCGGACGGCGAACTTCGACGACACATAGAGCACGCCGCCGCGTCCCGGATAGAACGACGACGCGGACTCGGCCAACACGATCGACGATCCCGTTTCGGCTTGCAGCGCAGGAACCGCGGCTTTCACCGATTGCAGATGGCTTAGCACGTTGGTCCGAAACATTTCGTCGAATGCGGCAGGCAGGTCATCGGCCTCGATATCACCGATTCCCTTGTAGAAGTCGAAGATGCCCACGCAGTTCACCAGCGTGTCGAGTCCGTCGAAGGCGTCCACCGCGGTGGCGACCGCCAGATCGTTGGCCGCGCGAATGGTCGCATCGCCTTCGATGACCGGCACCTTCTTCAGCTTGTGCCGAAGCGTGTCGCATTTATCGGTATCGCGCTCGAGCACAGCCACTTTGGCGCCTTCGCCGCGGAAGGCGTCGACGACGGCCCTGCCGATGCCGGATCCGCCGCCAACGATCAGGGCGCGCTTGCCGGCCAGCCACTGGGTCACGGTAGGCCGCCGTCGTCGTCGGGCAGTAGGGGACCGGCGGCGTTACCGACCATCGCGGTGAGCGTGCGGGCGTTTTGCCGCGTCAGCGCTTCGACCTCCAGGGCGTCCAAGCTGATCCATCGACCGGATTTGGGCGCCTGGATCAGCAGTCGAGATCCGTTTCTGGTATCGACGCGGCGCACCACGACTTCGGTGAATTCGTTGGCCACCGTGATCGTTTCGCCCACCGTGCCGTTGAGCAACTCCGTCAGTGCATCGGTCACAAGAACACCGCCAGGTTCTGCATCCGCAGCACCGATTCGTCGATCATGATGGTGCGGCGGGCGAGTTTTAATTGGTCCTGATGAGCACCGCACCGCCGCAGCACGTCGTGGCGGCCGCAGGACACCAGTGCGGCCGCATTGACGTCGCCGCGGCTGCGGAACAGCAGTTCGGCGGATTCGACGACGAGATGTGCGTCATCCTCGCAGGCGAATGTCCGTACGTTGGTGATGTAGTGGCGCATCCGCGAAGGCGGATCCTCGGTCCAGGCGTGCTCGGTGGCGAACCGCGCAACCCGTCGGCTCAGCGAGTACTTGTCCTCGTCGAAGTGCGCCATTCCCGGAGACGTGTCGAACCCGGCGCCGAGAGCGGTGGTAACGCGCACCGGCATCAGGTAACGAATGTCGTCGGTAAGGCTGTCCAGCCAAGTCTCGTACTCTTGCGCATCGAGCAGATAGGCTTCGTCGACCAGGAACTGATGTGCCTGCAGGTGCCGATTATCGTTGAACGGCAACGGCTTTCCGACGGGCTTCCCGAGTTGTGCGGCAGTCATGCCGGTTCCAAATGCTCGGCCCACAGCCGCAGCAACGCGCGCTGGTTGTTTTCGTTGTAGCCGACCTGGGCGTGGCCGGGCCCGTGGAAAGCTCCGGGAGGCAGCGGCTCGACGACGGGACGGTCGTCGGACAGCAACCCCATTCGGCTATTCAGCAGCAGCCGTCGCGCCATCGCGCCGCCGGCGGTG
>Ga0335072_10009227_pt1 | contig 14239 bp, 10 predicted proteins | sample Lox_Sample_21_FD_206725 | JGI IMG/M metagenome (GOLD analysis project Ga0335072, IMG submission 206725) | Soil microbial communities from Loxahatchee National Wildlife Refuge, Florida, United States - Lox_Sample_2.1 | ecosystem: Environmental > Terrestrial > Soil > Wetlands | place: USA...
GCGGCCACGATCGAGGCGGACACCAGGAAGTGGATGGAGACCGCGGCTGGGTTGAGCCTGGTCAGCACCACGATCCCGCCGATTGCCGCCTGCGCGAACACCCCGGCCGGCTGGATCGCCGCGAGCCAGATCAGGTCACGCCGCCTGGTCCCCTGAGGCCGGAAGCGCCAGGCCGCGACGAAGACCAGGACGGTGATGATGACCAGCGGGAAGTTGAGCAGCCGGTTACCGAACTCGATCCAGGTGTTGAGCAGCGTCTGCCCGGCGTTCCTGCTGGCCACGATGTCCGCCGCGCTGCACCGAGGCCAATCCGGGCAGCCGAGGCCGGAGGAACTGAGCCTGACCGCCGCGCCGGTGGACATGATCGCGGTATCGGCGATGACCCCGGCCAGCGCGATCCGCCGCATCGACTGCGCGGTCGGCGCCAGCACCGGGCGCACGAACCGGGAGGCTTCGAGGCGGGAGATCCAGGCGCGGAGGTCGGCGGGCACGCCCCTTATGGTAAAGCGCCGCCTGCCGCCCCCGCGCACGCGATCATCACGCAGCCGATCGCCAGCCATTCCACCACGCTCAGGTGCTGGCCGAGCAGGACCAGCCCGATCAGCGCCGCCACCGCGGGCTCCAGGCTCATCCACACCCCGAACAGCCGCATCGGCATCCGCCGCAGCGCCTCGAGTTCCAGCCGGTAGGGGATCAGGGACGACAGGATGCCGATGGCCGCCCCGGTGGCCAGCACGGCGGGCCGGAACATCGCGCTGCCTCCGGCCACGACCGCGGGCGGCGTGATCAGGATCCCCGCCACCACCATCGCGATGGCCAGGCCCGCCGAACCGGGGAAACGCCGCCCCGTCGCCGTGCTGAGCGCGATGTAGCCGGCCCAGCAGGCCCCGGCCACCACGGCGAACAGCACGCCGACCAGGTCCAGGTGCCCGCGCCCGCCCTGGGTCAGCAGCACCACCCCGGTCGCCGCCAGCACGACCCAGGCCACGTCCCGCAGGTGCCGGGATCCGGCCACCGCGACAGCCAGCGGCCCGAGGAACTCGATGGTGACCGCCACACCCAGCGGGATCCTGGAAAATGCCTGGTAAATCGAGTAGTTCATGATCAAGAGCGATATACCGAACGATACGGCGATCCCCGCGTCGGCCCAGGCTCTTCGCTTCGCCAGGTCACCGAACGCCCGGGCCAGCCCCCGCCCGGAAATGGCGGCCATGACCACCGCGGACGTCCACAGCCGCAGCCCGGTCACCGCCGCGGGCGGGATCTCATGGAACAGCTTGGCCGCGATGCCCGCCCCGAACTGCACCGAGATGATCCCGGACAGCACCATCGCCGCGGGTAGCGCCAGCCTCGCCCGTTCCCCCTCATGAAACCCCGGCCCGGCGGCGTCAGGGCGTCCTGAAGCCCGGGTTTCCCGGCGGCCCGCATCGGCGGTGGTGCTGTCCTTCATCATCCTGGCAGGTCACTGTACCCCGGCCGCGGCCTCCATCCAGGGCCAGCGCGCGGCCAGCCCCGCCTCGATGTTCGGGATCAGCGCGAAGGTCGCGTCGGTCAGCCCGCCGAGCTCGTGCCGGTTCCCGTGCCCGGCCGGCATGGCCGAGTGCCGGTAGCCGACCAGGTTGAAGCCGTAGACCGGGATCCGCGCCGGGACGCTGGCCGACACGTCGCCGACCATCCCGCCGCTGCTGTGGTCGGGGAAGGTCTGCATGTCGGTGAAGATCATCACCCGGTCGTGACCGCGGTAGGTGGCCCTGACCGCCTGCGCGATCCGGGTGCCGTGGCCGACCGCCCCGATCCGCTGGGCGAACGCCGCCACGGACTTCAGGACGCTCGACCGGTACGCGGATCGTGCCACCGGGAACTGGCCGTCGGCGAACCCGTACACCTCGGCCCGGTCCCGGTTCCTGACCCCGGTGGCCAGCCCGAACAGCGCCGCGGCCTGCACCATGGTCATGGTCGACCGCCGCGACATGGGCTGTCCCATCGACGCCGAGGTGTCGATGAGGATCAGCGTCCGGCCCGGCAGTTCCGGGATGTTGCCGGTGGCGGCGTCCAGCGCCGTCTCCAGAGCGTGCCCCCACCTCAGCGACGGCGCGTTCAGGTAGGCCGACAGGAACCGGAACGGAAACTGCCGGGACCGCCGCACCTGCTCAGGATCGGCGATCCTGGCCGCCAGCGTCACGGCGTCTGCGTCCGGGATCCCCGCGTCGTCCAGGTTGCGCAGGTTGCGGATGAGCGCCATGTACCCGAGCCGGGGCAGGATCAGCCGCCACTGGTCGGCCTTCGGCATGCTTGCTTCGGCCGGCGCCTCACCGAGCCAGGACAGCAGCCATTCCCACTGCCCGGCCGCCGCCAGCTCCAGCGTGTGGTGGTCAGGCACCCGCCGGTGCCGCTCGGCCGGAGCCAGCCGGGACAGCTCCCAGCGGGCCCGCACCGCGCGCAGGCTGGCCGGCGGCGCCTCGTCCCGGCCGTGGCGCGCCGTGATCGCCCACCGGAACAGGTCACCCTGCCAGGCCGCCCTGGCCGGCGCCGGCGACGGGTGGACGAGGTCGATGACGTCCCCGAACCGGAAACCCGGGGCCGCGCTGTCGTAGCGGAGGAACGCGCGCTCGTCGTACAGCCGGGTCACGGCGTCCGCGACGCCGCGCTTGACCGGCTGGGGGACGGCCCGGCCGTGGGCGGAGGTCCAGTAGGCCAGCATCTCGCCCGGCTCGTCGCCGCGGCGCAGCACCGAGCCGACGAGCTGGCGGTTGCCGCCGTCCAGCCCCGCGGCCAGCCGCGCCTTGACCGCCTCGGCGGCCAGGGCCACCGACGCGCTGCGGATGTTTCCCTCCTCGCGCAGCCAGGGCAGGAAGCCCTGCAGCCACGTGAAGCCGTCCGCGTCGGTGGCCAGCCCGGACACGAGCTCGCGCAGCCGGTCGTCGCGCACCGCGGCGTCCTCGTAGAAGGAGTCCTCGCCGGCGAACGAGGCGGTGGCGCGCAGGAACAGCTCGCTCCGGGCGTCCCGTTCGTAACCCGTCCCGCCCTCGTGGGTCCGGCCGGAGGGAACGGCCTCGGTCGCCAGCGGTCCGTGTCCGGTCGGCCGGGCCAACCTTACGTTGAACCTGGACATGATGATGCCTCCCTCCTCGTGGTGCGGAGCCGTGCCTGAGATCAAGATCGGCAAGGGAACGCTGCTCTGCCATTGAGCTACGCCGGCCGGAGCCGGCGATTGGATTCGAACCAATACCAGCCGCTTAGAAGGCGAAGTACCCCTCACCCGCGCACCAGGCACGGCCTGAGCCAGTGACCCTTCCCGAGATCAAAGCTCGGGCTGGAAGCGGGATCTGAACCCCGCAGTCAGTGCCTCAGACTGATTCGTGTCATCGAAGTACCAGCCAGACTCGCACCGGGAAGGGATATTCAGTTGTGCCATCAGCGTGAGCACCAAAGCCGGCCCGGCGCGACTCGAACGCGCGCCTGCTCCTTAGGAGGGAGCCGCCCTGTCCCCTGGACCACGGGCCGCGAGACGCGCCTGGGAATCGAACTCTCAAGGGCCCGTCACCTCGAAGCCGCAGCCGGACTCGAACCGGCGTGATCCGCTTTGCAGGCGGATTCCTCACCACTCGGACATGCGGCTGTGTTCCTGTATTTCTTTCCGATGGAGTAGACGTTCTGATGCGTCATGTTGTATTCGCGAGCTAGTACCAACCCGCTCTCACCTCCGGCGAGTCGTCTCGCAATCTCCAGTACCAGCGGCCTTGAGCTCAATCATCGTGGCTATCTCGGTCACATACGGGACTCGGTAGCTCATGAGGGATCGCGCCTCGATGGCGGCCGTGATCTGCCTTTGACGCCTCGCGCCCATCAGCGGGTACAGCGCCTCCATGACCTCCACTGCCCTGCGTCCACGAACACGAGTTACGTAGATGGTCTTGTAATGAGGCCGAGGTCGGTTCGCGACAACTTGGCATCCCGCTTCCAGGAGCAAGGCGGCCCGTCTCACCACATCCTCATCTGTCATTGGGAGAACGACGGCAGATTGATTCGGACTTGAAGGTGGCGGCTGGAGGAACGAGCCCTCGCCTTCGAGAAGTCCAGCTAGATAGCTCAGCATGGTGTTGCGCCGAGCATTGGCGAAACTAAGCAACGGCGAATTTGCAGTCGCCTCCCGCGCCATTGCGATGCGCGTCATTGCGTCCTCGGACCGATTCGAACGGTCGACCTCGTAGTTCGGAACCACGCGCGCTATCCACTGCGCCACGAGGACAGGGTGAGCGGAGCAGGTGTCGAACCTGCAATGTCCCGGGGGATCCGGTTTTACAGACCGGCGCGGCCAGCCACTATCCGCCTTCCGCCCGTTGGGGTGACCGGAGGGTTCCGACCCCTCTGCGGCCGGGTTCACGGCCCGGCTCCTCGCCACTCGGTTCGGCCACCGTGCTCAGCGAAGGAATCGGACCTCCGTCTCGCGGGTGTGGGCCGCGTGCTCTCCCATTGAGCTAGCCGAGCGTGCGTGCTCCCAGGAGGACTCGAACCTCCACCACCGGCTTCGTAGACCGGCATGATCTCCGTTTCACCATAGGAGCCTGAAGTGCCCGCGGCAGGAGCCGAACCTACGGCCTTCCGCTAGTCGGGCGGACGCTCTACCGCTGAGCTACGCGGGCATGGCGGGAACGAGGAGACTTGAACTCCCGGCCTCCGGGTTGACGGTCCGGCGCTCTGACCACCTGAGCTACGCTCCCATTGCTCTCGCGGGAGGAGTCGAACCTCCACACTCGGATTAACAGTCCGCTGCCCTGCCATTAGGCCACGCGAGATTGATTGCCCACTGCATCGGTGACCCCACGGAGATTCGAACTCCGTCCCGCTGCTTGAAGGGCAGCGATCCTAACCCATAGACCACGGGGCCTCGAGTGCTCCGTGCCAGATTTGAACTGGCGTTCTCCTGCTTGAGGGGCAGGCGAGATAGTCGCTACTCCAACGGAGCATGGTGCGCCGCCCCGGATTCGAACCGAGAGCCGTCTCGTTAGAAGCGAGCCGCGCTATCCATTGCGCCAGCGACGCCCAAGTGGGCCGTCAGGGGATCGAACCCTGGACGAACGCGGATTAAAAGTCCGCCGCTCTGCCACTGAGCTAACGGCCCGTCGATATCGGCGACCGGACCCGTTTACTCATTGTCAACGACCTCCTCAGGTGGGGCGGGCAGGACTTGAACCTGCGCATCTCCTGCTTATAAGGCAGTTGCCGTTACCTGCTTGGCCACCGCCCCGAAGTAGCGAGAGTCAGCATCGAACTGACGACCTCCGCGTTATGGGCGCGGCGCTCTGAGCCAACTGAGCTATCTCGCCATGGTTGGCCACCGCGGGATCGAACCGCGCAATACCTGCGTATCAGGCAGGCCCCTTCGACCAGCTGGGTCGTGGCCAGCGGATGCGGCAGGAGTCCAACCTGCAAGGCCGAGGCTCGCCCGGGTGCAAGCCGGGTTCCGTCGCCAGGTCGGATTGCCTCTCCATAAGCGGATGGTGGACGGATCGAACGTCCGCGGGCCACAGAGACCCGACCTCCGGTTTCCAACCGGGCACCTTGCCACTCGGTCAACCATCCATGCGAGGAAGGTGGGCGACTCGAACGCCGCGGGGTTAACCGCGCATCGCTTAGCGGGCGAGCCCGGCGCGCCTGTCCGGTTCACCTTCCGTAGCGCTCCTCGGATTCGAACCGAGATCACACAGGGTCTGGGCCTGCTGGCTCTGCCGATTGGCCTAGAGCGCCTCAAGAGTGACCGACCGGATTCGAACCGGTGCTGAAACCATGGCGAGGTCTCGTGCTAACCGCTGACACTACGGTCACCCGGAGCCTTCGGCGCGATTCGAACGCGCGGCCTTCTCCGTACCGAGGAGACGCTCTATCCGCTGGAGCTACGAAGGCGTGAGCTGGGGAAGCGCGATTCGGACGCGCACCTTGGAGTTTCAAGGACTCCCGGGCTGCCAATTACCCCATTCCCCATCGGAGCCGCGTGCAGGTCTCGAACCCGCTGCCTCGGAGGTACAAGCTCCGCGCTCTGGCCGGATGAGCTAACGCGGCACGGGTACGCTCGGCGGGAGTCGAACCCGCATCAACTTGGCTCTCGACCAAGCCCGTCTACCTGTTGCGGCACGAGCGTATGGAGCCTCTGGACGGTCTCGAACCGCCTGCCTTCCCCGTACGAAGAGGACGCTCTGGCCAGATGAGCTACAGAGGCATGGCTACCGGGGCTGGAATCGAACCAGCGTGCCCTTGGGTCAGAGCCAAGACGGGATGCCAGCAACCCACCCGGTAATGGTGCGGAAGGTGCGATTCGAACGCACATGCCGCGAGGTTTGAGCTCGCGAGGTCTGCCGGTTGCCTTCACTCCCGCATGGTGCGCCGCCAGGGACTTGAACCCCGACTGAGACACAGGTTAAGAGCCTGCCGCTCTACCATTGAGCTAGCGGCGCCTGGAGCCGTACCGGGGAGTCGAACCCCGATGATTTGCTTGGAAGGCAAATGTCTTCCCGTTAGACCAGTACGGCACGGCGGGTCCCGAAGGTATCGAACCTTCCTACTCCAGGTTTTCGGCCTGGCGCTAATCCGTCTCAGCTAGAGACCCGTGGTCGGGAAGCGAGGACTTCGAACCCCGTCTGCCTGGTCCCAGGCCAGGCGCGCTTACCCTTACGCCACATCCCGGTCGGGACCCGCGGAGTCGAACCGCGTCTCTCCTGAATCCGAATCAGGCAGATTACCGTCTTCCTCGATCCCGAGACGTGCTGCGCCACCCTGGCGCCCGCTAGGCGCTAGCCTTTACCCCGGCATTTGAACCCGGGTCCAGGGCGCATTCCCGAAGAACGCTGACGCAGCACCGTGGAGATGGCGGGAATCGAACCCGCTGCGACGACGCTTGCAGGGCGTGTCCGCTACCTCAGCTGTCATCCCCATGGCGATGCGGCGCCCGGTACAGCCAGTCCCCGGGTGTAGCTGGGCTCTCTTCCGCCGCATCGCCAAGTCTCCGGCAGGCATGGCGGGCCTGCCGGTCATGATGCTCACGCTATGGATATGTCAACAAGCAAGCACGTTCACCCTCGGGTGGTGCTCCGCAGGGACCGCAGGAGTTGAACCCGCATTCCGCTCGGGTTGGGGCCGAGTCGCCTATCCGCTGGCTGATCCCTAGGAAAATGAAAACCGCCCCTCGGGATATCCTTCGGGGCGGTTGCCTTCTTGTGGCTAATGGCCTAAGAGGGCAACCGCCCTGGTGCTCAGGGCAAGCTCACGCCGCGAGCACAGATTCATGTACTCGCCTCGTTTTGCGGGCTGCCAGAACGTCATGGTTCGATGGTAAGAGATTCGCACAGATAGGGCAACGCAATTTCCGCGCATCTTCTTCCCTGTTACGGTGACACAGTCTCGTGACGGTAGGCGGCGGGTGTGACGCCGAAGGCGTCACGGAAGGCGGCGATGAACGCGCTGGTATTGGTGTAGCCGCTTGCGGCGGCGGCGGCGGTGACGGTGCTGCCGGTGGTGAGAACGAGCATGGCGTGCTGCAGGCGTAGCTGTCCGCGTCATTGCGGGAAGGTCATCCCGGTGTCGCGCCGGAACAACCGGCTGAGGGTGCGCTCGCTGGCCCCGGCGGCCCGCCCGAGTTCGGCCAGGGTGCGCCCGTCGGCGGGATCGTCGGCCAGGATGGCGGCGACGTCGCGCAGCCGGGGATCGGCCGGCGCGGGCAGGCGGTGTTGCCGGGCGGGTGTGGGCGTGAGGCGGCGCAGGGCGATGCGGTGCAGGTCGGCGCGGTCGTCCGGGCCGAGGGTGCGGTCGTCGGCGGGGAACGCCAGCGTCAGCATCTGGGTGCGGCGTGGCGGAACCACCCATGCCCCACGTTCCGTGCGCACCTGCCGCACGCCCCGAGCTGGGGTAGACGAGCTGGTGCTCTGTGTGGTCGTGCCAGTCGATGCGTTCGCGGACCGAGTGCTCCCATACCCGGCGCCGTCGCCGCGGCCCACGGCACGCCAGCGGTGTTCACGCTCCTGTGCCTCCTGCCGCCAGCCGCCGTCGCGCTGTCACCCCTCCTGCCCGAGCCATGAAGCGGTTTTCCATGATCGCGAAGGGTTCACTACTCCAGGGAGTAGCAGAATCTTCGCGATCATGGAAAACAAACGCGGGCGGTGCAGGGCGGGGAGCGCGCCAGACGGCGGCGCAGCCGCCGCCGAATCAGGACAAGCTACGCAACTGGGCCGCAACAGCATCCATCGGCCGCGGCAAGCCGGAAACTCGCCCGCCCCACGAGAGAGGTTTTGATCCGCGACGATGCGTCCGGAACCTCAGTCCCAGCGGAACGTCCGCGCGGCCAGGGCGATCGCCGCCGCCGCCCAGACCGCCAGCGTGACCGTATTACCGACCGGGAACGCCACCCCGTACTGCAGCACGCTGCGCAGGCCGGTGGACAGCGCGCCGGTGGGCAGGAGTTCGAGGACGGGCCGTGCCTCGGCGGGGAACCTGGTCAGCGGGAACACTACGCCGCCCAGGCCGAGCAGCAGGATGTAGACGAGGTTGGCCGCGGCCAGCGTGGCCTCGGCCCGCAGCGTGCCCGCCATCAGCAGGGCCAGCCCGCTGAAGGCGGCCGTGCCGAGCAGGATCAGCAGCGGGGCCGTCACGATCGCGGCCGGGCTGGCGTTCGGCCGCCAGCCGATGGCCAGGGCGACGACGATGATCAGCGCGCCCTGCAGCAGTTCCACCCCGATCACGGTCACGGTCTTGGCCGCGATCAGGCCGCCGCGCGACAACGGCGTGGCCCCCAGCCGTTTCAGCACGCCGTAGCGGCGTTCGAACCCGGTGGCGATCGCCTGGCTGGTGAACGCGGTGGACATCACCGCCAGCGCGATGACCCCGGCGGTCAGGAAATCGATCCGGCTCAGCCCGGTCCCGAAGTTGATCAAGGGCTCGAGGCTGAACGCGGTGAGCAGCAGCAGCGGGATGATGAGGATGAGCAGAAGCTGCTCGCCGTTCCGCAGCAGGGTGCGGGTCTCCAGGGTGGCTTGCGCCGTGATCATCCGGCTCAGCGGCGCCGCTCCCGGATCCGGAGCAAACAAGTCCGCCGGAAGTCCCTGTACCGCCGCCTCGCTCACGCGCGGAGTTCCTTTCCGGTGAGCTCGAGGAACACGTCCTCCAGCGTGCGGCTCTCGATGCGGAGGCTGTTGGCCAGCACTCCCCGCTCGGCGCACCACGCGGTCACGGTGGCCAGCAGCAACGGGTCCACCGCGCCGTGTACCTCGATCACGTAGTGGCCGGCCGGCGATTCCTTCATGGCGCTGGCAGGCGGGAGCACGGTGAGCAGGCTGTCGATGTCCAGCCCCGCCTCGGCGCGGAACCTGAGCTGCCCGACGGTGCCAGTGAGCTTACCCGGCGTGTCCGCTGCTACCAGCTGGCCGTGATCGATGATGGCGACGTAGTCGCAGAGCCGTTCGGCCTCCTCCATGAAGTGCGTGGTGAGGATGACGCTCACGCCCGCCGTGCGCAACTGCCCGATCAGGTCCCAGGTGGCGTGCCGGGCCTGCGGGTCCATGCCGGCCGTGGGCTCGTCAAGGAAGACCAGTTCCGGTCGGCCGATGACGGCCGCGGCCAGGGATAGCCGCTGCTGCTGGCCGCCGGACAGCCGCTTGTACGGGGTACGCGCGACCGGGGTAAGTCCCACCAGGTCAAGCAGCAGCGCCGGATCGATGGGGCTGACGTGGAAGCTGCTCAGCAGCTTCAGGTAGTCGGCCGCGGGTACCGACGGCGGGATGCCGCCCGACTGGAGCATCACGCCCACCCGCGGCCGCAGCTCCCGGGCATCTCGCACCGGGTCGAGCCCGAGGACGCGCACCGTGCCCTGGTCCGGCCGCCGGTAGCCCTCGCAGATCTCGATCGTGGTGGTCTTGCCCGCACCGTTAGGGCCGAGGATGCCGGTCACCTGACCGCGGACGGCGGTCAGCGAAAGCCCGTCCACGGCCGCGATCTGGCCGTAGCGCTTGACCAGTCCGAGGAGCTCAACGGCAGGCGCCGCCGGGTCCGCAGGGGCCTTGCCGGTGCTCACGCACGCGAGTCTACGGCGGTGACGCGACGGGTCGTGCCGGGACGCGACTCTGTATACCCCCATGGGGTATTATGTCGGTTCGACGCCGGGGGAGGTTTAAGAAGTGAGCCTGATCCACGCCATCGAGCACGCGCTGTCCATCACCGGGTCGATGACGTGGCTGATCACCTGGGCGCTGATCCTCGGGTTCACGCTCTCGGCGATGGTCCAGTCCCTGGTCAGGAAGTCCACGGTGGTCCGGCTCCTGGGCAGTGACCGGCCGCGGACGCTGGCGCTCGCGACTGGCCTGGGAGCGGCGTCATCGTCGTGCTCGTATGCGGCGGTCGCGCTGGCCCGGTCGCTGTTCCGCAAGGGAGCCAGCTTCACCGCGGCGATGGCGTTCGAGATCGCCTCGACCAACCTGGTGATCGAGTTCGGGGTGATCCTGGCCCTGCTCATGGGCTGGCAGTTCACGGTGGCCGAGTTCACCGGCGGGCCGATCATGATCGTGGTGATCGCCGTGCTGTTCCGGCTGCTGCTCCGGGAACGGCTCCTGCGCGAGGCGCGGGCGCAGGCCGACCGCGGGATCGCCGGGTCGATGGAGGGCCACGCCGCGATGGACATGTCGGTCCAGCGGCCCGGCTCGTTCGCGAGCCGCCTGTTCTCTCGCGACGGCTACACCGCCGTCGCGCATGTCTTCGTGATGGAGTGGGCCGCGATCATCCGGGACCTGATCATCGGCCTGCTCGCCACCGGCGCGATCGCCGCCTGGGTGCCCGACAGCTTCTGGCAGAGCTTCTTCATCGCCGGGCATCCGCTCGCCGCGAAGATCTGGGGCCCGCTCATCGGGCCCGTGGTGGCCATTATCTCGTTCGTGTGCTCGATCGGGAACATCCCGCTGGCCGTCGTGCTGTGGAAGGGCGGCATCAGTTTCGGCGGCGTGATCGCCTTCATCTTCGCCGACCTGATCATCGCGCCGATCCTCAACATCTACCGGAAGTACTACGGCGCCCGGATGGCCCTGTTCCTGCTCGGCACGTTCTACGCCGCGATGGCCGCGGCCGGGTACGTCGTCGAGCTGGTCTTCGGCGGGCTGGGCCTGATCCCCGACCCGGCCAGCGCCAAGATCCCCGACCAGGGAGTGTCCTGGGACTACACCACCTGGCTCAACATCGTCTTCCTCACCCTGGCCGCCGCCCTGATCATCCGATTCGTCCGCACCGGCGGGGTCGCTATGCTGCGGATGATGGGCGGCCCGCCCGACAATCACGACCACGACCACATGGACGCGCACGCGTCCCATTCGCATTAGGAGGACGGCCGGATGGACCAGGACCGGGCCCGTAGCCTGCTCATCGCCGAACGCGACGAGGTGCGCAGGCTGCTCAAGGAGACCGAGACCGCCGGCCAGGACGACCGCGTGGCCGAAGTGGAGAGCGAGGCGGAAGACAACGCTGATGCCGCGCTGGCGCTCACCGAGGAAGGCGAGGACGACGCCATCACGGAAAGCATGCACGACCGGCTGGACGCCATCGAGCGCGCGCTGCAGCGCCTGGATAACGGCACCTACGGCAAGTCGATCCGCAGCGGCGAGCCGATCCCGGACGAGCGCCTGGAGGCCGACCCCGCGGCGGAGCTCACCATCGAGGAAGCCCGCGCCGCCGAGCGCAACTGAGCCGGGGTCCTGGGAGCGGCGCCTGGGCGGATCACGCGGCCGGGCCGGGCGGCGCAGCCTTCTGGCGGTCGGCGGGCTTGTCGGGGGGCGGCCAGTCGGGTCCGGCGGGCCAGGAGGCGACCCGCACCGGGATGTCTGAGTGCGGGTTGCGGCCATGGGCGACGAACCGCTCCATCCGGGTCGCGCCGGGCAGCTCGACCCGGGCCGACACCAGCTCGACCTGGCCTCCGGCCAGTTCCACCCAGCAGACCTGCTGGTTACGCACGTAGGCCGGGGGCAGGCCGAACTTCCCGCCGATGGCCTCCACCACCGAGGTGCACGATCCGGAGTTGGCGTAAAAGCCGCGGCCCGAGGCGGCCAGCTCCGGGTGGTGGGTGTGCCCGGAGATGAACCCGTGGTAACCGTCGGCGACCAGGTCGGCGGCCCGCTGGCGCGCGGCCTGGTTCTGCCCGTACCCCCGCTTGTCCAGGGCCAGCGCGCTGATCGACACCCACGCGCGCCGGGCCAAGATGGCCACCAGGGCGGCGATCACGACCAGGTCGGCGATGGCGCCGTAGCCGAGGATCTCGGCCCGGCGCACCCACACATCCGTGTCCGGGTACCGGGACCGGAACGCCGTGAACTCGGGTATCCGGACCAGGATCAAGATGGCCAGCGGGATCGCGATCAGCCACCACAGGTGGCGGCTCAGCTTGCGGTAGACGAGCCGGGAGCCGATGAACGACGGGAAGTCGGCCGGGTCCGCCATCTCGTGGGCGCCGTCGACCCAGCCGCGGCCGAGGAACTCGATCCGGGGGATGACCTCGCGCACGATGTGATGACCCATCGGGGTATCCAGCGGGTTGCGCGCATCGCAGAAGCAGTTGTACGGGTCGAGCTGGTGGCCGTGCTCGACCCGGATCTTCCGGCCGTCGGCCAGGATCAGGTCCGCGGCCAGGCACAGCCGGGCTCCGGTCATGTCCCGCACCGTGTCCGCCGCCTTGACGTCCCAGGCCAGGTCGCCGTCGTGGTTGCCGATGGCGTAGATGACCTGCCCGCCGCGCGCGGTCACGTCCAGCAGTGCCGCGCACAGGTCCTCGTGCGGGCGCAGGATGTCCGTGGCGGTCGACCCGGGGGAGCCGAGCAGTTCGATCACGTCCCCGGCCAGGACCACGGTCAGCGGGGCCGGAGAGTCAACGCACTCGGCCAGGTGGCGCGAAAGCATCTCGCAGCAGCGACCGGATACGTCCGTCCGGACCGGCGGCAGGTGCAGGTCACTGACCGTGATCACCTTGCCGTCGGGCGGAACGTCCACCTCGAGCAGGTCGGCGATGTCGGGTCGCGGGGCGGACATGGCGGTGCTTATCTCTTCTTCCTGCGCATTTCTGGGGCGGACCGGCTGGTTCGTTCGTATCACGTTCATTCCCCGGCACCTGGCCGCGGCATGCGGTGCCAGGAAGAATTCACGGCACCGACTCGTAAGACGCACCTGGCTGCCCTGCGGTTCGCCGGACGCGGGAAACCACGGCCCGTTCCGTATAAAAAAGATTTAAGCAGCAGGTGCCGGAGCAGATACCTTCCCTTCCTATGGAACCCGGCGAGTACGGCCACCAGGCGGTCGAGGCGGCAGCCCGCGCCCTGTGGGAGTCGCATGACGTCTACCGCTATGACCGTGACGGACACGCGCCGGTGTTCAGCGTAGACACCCCGCCGCCGTACGTGTCGGCGGCGCACCTGCACGTGGGTCACGCGATGAGCTACTCCCAGCCCGACTTCATCGTGCGGTACCGCCGGATGCGGGGCGAGCGGGTGTTCTACCCGATCGGGTTCGACGACAACGGGCTGCCCACCGAGCGGTACGTGGAGCAGGCCTACGGCGTGCGGGCGGTGGACATGCCGCGGGCTGAGTTCGTCGCGCTGTGCCTGGCCGAGACCGGCCGCACGGCCGAACGGTACGAGGACCTGTGGCGCCGCCTGGGCCTGTCGCTCGACTGGTCGCTGCGCTACTCGACCATCGACGCCCGCTGTCAGCGGACCGCCCAGACCAGCTTCGTCCATCTGCACGAGGCGGGCTACCTGCGGCGGGCCCAGGACCCGATCCTGTGGTGCCCGGAGGACCAGACCTCGCTGGCCCAGGCCGACGTGGAGGACCTGGAACGGACCAGCAGGCTGCACACGATCAGGTTCGGGCCGGAGATGAACGCCGGCGCGCTGATCGCGACCACCCGGCCCGAACTGCTGCCGGCCTGCGTAGCGCTGTACCACCATCCCGATGACGCCCGCTACCAGGGGCTTACCGCGGCGCGCGTGCCGCTGTTCGGCTACGACGTGCCAGTGCTCGCCGACGAGGACGTGGATCCGGAGTTCGGGACCGGGCTGATGATGGTGTGCACGTTCGGTGACAGCGAGGACGTGCTGCGGTGGCGGCGCGACCACCTGGACCTGCGGCTGGTGATCGAGCCGGACGGGCGCCTGGGCGAGCGAGCGGGACCGTTCGCCGGACTGCGGGTGACCCAGGCCAGGGCGGCCATCGTCAAGGCGCTGGACGA
>Ga0335072_10009228_pt1 | contig 14238 bp, 13 predicted proteins | sample Lox_Sample_21_FD_206725 | JGI IMG/M metagenome (GOLD analysis project Ga0335072, IMG submission 206725) | Soil microbial communities from Loxahatchee National Wildlife Refuge, Florida, United States - Lox_Sample_2.1 | ecosystem: Environmental > Terrestrial > Soil > Wetlands | place: USA...
CTGATCTTCATCCGCGATCTCCCTATCGACCGCGCGGGCCTCGTCGTTCGCATAGGGTCGGTACTCGGACTCGATCCCGACTGCACCGTCATGCAGGAAATGGCGGACGGCTTCAATCGTGCGGCCGTCACCTTCATCGGCAAGCGTGAAGTGCGCCGTCCAGACGATGCGACTCGTGTCACCGGCCACTGGCTCCACTCTCAACTCACCTATGAACTCCTGAACCGGCAGGCTCGTGCGCTCGACGGTGTAGCGATACACCTTATGTGCGTCGTCTACCGTTTGCAGACGTTCGAGCTGCTCACCGCCCGTCTTGAATTGAAGGAGGCGCGCGCGTCCGCCCGGCCCGTCGATTACGGTTACGCCACTCACCTGCGGATGCCATCGCGGTGCAGTCCCGAAATCGCCGACCTTCTTCCAAAGCCTATCGGCGTCCACCATGACCTCGGTCGCCTCTTCTACGCTCAGCATGTCACTCACCTGTCGTTACCCTGTACAAGGAGGGGGCCCTCGCCCCTTGCGGATCAGCCAAGCATTTGCTGTTCCACCGCACCCGAGCCTGCGCTCTCGCACGAGGCTCTGGTCAATCGTCGTGCACGTAGCGGGAGCCACGCCACCACGAGGCGGCGGCCGCGATCAGGCATGCGATCGTCGCAAAGGTGAATGCTGCGATCAGGCCGGAGCGGAAGGGCGCGGCAATCAGCTCCGGGAAAAAGGAGTGTCCGATGAGTACCGCGCGATCGGCGGGCGTCACGTGTGCGAGAACGCCGGGGCCGAGCAGCGTCCGGATGGGGTTGTAGCCGAGGAATGCTGCAAAGAGTACCGAGACCGGCGGCAGGGCGCCGACGTGCGCGGCGACGGTTGCAGCGACCCCATGCTGCATCAATCCCTGCTTCAGGGTCGTCGACAGCGTCGCGGAGAGCCCCGCGATCATGAGCGTGAAGAAGATTCCGATGGAAAGCACCTGCGCGGAATTCTGAAAGGTCGCGTTCATGCCGCCGCCCGCACCACGGTCGCGCGCGGGCAGGCTGTTCATGACGGCTGCCCGATTCGGTGCCGCGAAGGCTCCCATGGACACGCCGCAGAGCAGGAGAATCGCGGCGAACGCGTCGTAGCTGAAATCGATCGGCAGCAGCATGAGCAATATCAGGCTCGCGGCCGCTCCGATCATGCCCGCTGTGGCGAAATACCGCGGACCCAGACGGTCGGAGAGCACGCCCGCGACCGGGCCGGCGATCAGGAATCCGATACTGAGCGGAAGCATGAAGATGCCGGCCCAGAGCGGCGTTTCCTCAAAACTGTATCCATGGAGCGGAAGCCAGACTCCCTGCAGCCAGATGATCAGCATGAACATCAGACCGCCCCGGCCGATGGCGGAGAGGAACGTGGACAGTGTTCCGAACGTGAACGGCCTGATCCTGAAGAGAGTCAGCCTGAACATTGGGGCGGGAACGCGCGCCTCGATGATGGCGAAGCCGACGAGCGATGCCACGCCGCCCGCCAGCAGTGAAATCACCGGCAGGCTCGACCAGGCCATGTCGTGGCCTCCGGCCGGCTGGATGCCGAGCGTGATGCCGATCATGATCAGCGTCAGTCCGGTCGCGAAGGTGATGTTTCCACCCCAGTCCATTCGGGTGGGCTGGCGGTGTCCGATCTCCTCGAGCTTCAGGTACGACCAGACGGTGCCCAGGAGCCCGAACGGCACCGACACCAGGAATATCAGCCGCCAGTGAATCGCGGCCAGGACGCCGCCCAGAATGAGGCCGAGGAAATTGCCGCTGATGCCGGCGACATTATTGATTCCGAGCGCAAGACCCCGCTGATCGGCCGGGAACGCATCCGTCAGGATGGCGCCCGAGTTGGCCACGAGGAAGGCGGCGCCGATCCCCTGGAAGATTCGGCCGATAACAAGCCAGAGGGCCCCGGCCTGTCCGGTGTACGGGTCGACCGTCAGCACCAGCGATGCCACGGTGTAAATGATGAACCCCAGGTTGTACATCCTGACGCGCCCGAACATGTCCCCCAGGCGGCCCAGGCTCACGACGAGGACGCTGGTCACGACCTGATAGCCCAGGATCATCCAGAGGAGATACAGGGTGTTGCTCGGCTCGAGCGGATTGAGATCGATGCCGTGAAAGATGTCCGGCATCGCGATCAGCATGATCGAGGAGTCGATGGTCGCGAGCAGTATCGCGATCGTCGTATTGGAGAGCGCTACCCACTTGTAGCGCGGGGAGACGCTCATCCGCAAGCTTTCCCGGGTGGCATGATTGACAACATGAGGGTATCCTCATGTAATGTCATTATGAGGATAGGCTCATAAATGTCAAGCGACTCGGAAGCGGGAGAGCCGCGTCTCCCGAAGCGCGCGCGCGGCAAAGAGCGGGTGGCGAAGCTCCTTCAGGCCGCGACGGCCGTATTCGCCGAGAAGGGTTACGAAGCGGCCACCATGACCGAGATCGCGGCTCGCGCCGGGGCGCCGATCGGCTCCCTGTATCAGTTTTTCCCCGTGAAGGCGGCGCTCGCCGACACTCTGGTGCAAAGCTACATCGCGCTGCTTGCCGCCGACCTGCAGGCGCTGGAGGCTCGTGCCGACCGGATGGATACGCAGACTCTCGTCGAGGGTCTGCTCGGTCTGCTTCGCGCGCACCCCAAGGAGCGTGCGGCGGCGCAGCCGCTGGCGGAAGCGCGCAAGAAGGAGGAGGGCCGGCGCCCGGCATTCCGCCGGATGTTGCGCGGTCACATTGCCGCGATTCTCCGTGCCCGTGCGCCGACACTTGGCGCCGAGGCCGCGCGCGAGATGGCGATCGTCATGCTGACGCTGATGAAGGCGAGCAGCATGCTCAGCGACGAAGAGGGCCTCCCGGGCCGGGCCGCGGGTCTGCGTGAGCTTCGGGCACTGGCAGTGCAGTACCTGGATCAGCGGCTCCCCACGATTTGAGGAGAAAGTTCATGCCCTGGCTCGATTATGTGTCGTATTTCGTTGGGGGCCTCTCTGGCGCCAACTCCATCCCGCACCTGGTGAGCGGAATGATGGGGCGGCCGTTCCAAAGTCCGTTTGCCAAGCCGCCCGGAAAAGGGCTGTCCTCTTCAACGGTGAACGTGCTCTGGGGCGCTTTCAACCTGGCGGTCGCCTACGGTCTCACCCTTCATGTGGGGGCATTCGACCTGCGCAATCCCTGGGAGGCGGGAGCGGTGGCGGCCGGAGGGCTGGTGATTGCGCTGCACTCCGCCCGACATTTCGGGCAGTTTCATGGAGGCAATTCCACAGCCGGGTAGGGCCTACGCCACCAACACCGATGATGTGACCCGAGAAGACCCTGGTTCATTGGCCATCGCAACACCCTCGAAGCAGCCAGTCGGCTTGTCGGTGCCCGCGAGTTTGATTCACTTCGGACTTTTCCGGGTGGCATCCGGCTTTTGGGCGGCATCCGGCCGGTCTTCCTCGGGGTCAATCTCCACATCCGGGATCTCGATGCGGTCGTTCGCGCCGAGGTCGCGCGTCCAATCAGTCGAGGATTCGAACGGGTTCAGCATCGGCTCATCCTTGATTCGCGGTCTCCAGGGCTTGCGGTCGTTCACGGCACACCTCTATCGCGTCGGGATCGGGACCGCATCACATCAGAGCGAGCGGTGCGACGGCATTACACCTTGGTAGTAACCAGGCGATAGAGCAGGGAGAGACAAATACAGAGCACTGTACTTCAAGATGAATGCGGCGTCGGGTGAGAGTATCCCGTCGCAGATCGTGACAGTCTGCCGCCCAGCGCCAGATGACCGAACTACCCCCTCGGCGGCGCCGCGAGGCGATCGCCGGCGGGACCATCGAGTCCCGCCGGCATTTTTCAGCTCCGCGGCCCGGTGCAGGGATCGAACATCGGCCGCACTTCCGATTCTCCCTCGAATTCCGGCCAGTGCCTGCGGTGCAGCTCCATGAACTCCTGTGCGATGCGAACCGCATCGGCCTTGGAATCCGCCTTGATGATTGCCCAGCCGCCAATCACTTCCTTGGTCTCGCTGAAGGGGCCGTCAGTCATCGAAATGACGCCTTTTGAGAGACGTATGCGAAAGCCTTCTTTGGTCGGCAGCAGGCCCCCGGTATCGACGAGCGATCCGTCCTGCAGCGATTTCTGGACGAACCGACCCATGGCCTCGAGCAGCGCGGGCGGTGGGCCGGCCTCACGGTAGGACTCGGGATGGCGGATGAAAGTGAGATACTTCATGTGTGCTCCAGCAGTGCAGGATGGTGTTCTGGCCTATAGCCGAACGTCGCCATCGCAGATCGACAGGCCACGGCAGGAATCTTTCATGTGGCCCAGCCCGCCAAGTCATCGCCAGTGCCGGAGCCCTGCGGTCGACGGACAGGGGCTGTTTCGGGGAACAGCATCAGCGCTACCTGACCGACCACAGTCGCCCCGACGAGGTACCAGGCCGGGGCGAGGGCGCTCCCGGTGACGTGGATGAGCCAGGTAACCACCAACTGCGTGGTTCCACCGAACGCGGCAACCGCGACCGAGTACACGGTGGCAAAACCGCTGCTGCGGATGTTCTGCGGCAGAGCTTCGGAGAGCCCGGCGCAGAATGCGCCGAAGGAAATGTTACCCAGGGAGCCGAGCACCGCCATGCTGAGCACGAGCGTCAAGGCCGACGGCTTGGCAGCTACCCAGACAAATGCCGGATAGATCGCAACCAGGAACGCCAGGTTCCCCCAGACGTTGAGAGGCCGGCGCCCGACGCGATCGGAGAGCCAACCTGCGATCAGGATCGTTGGGATGGTGACGAGGTAATTCACCAGCTCGGCTATGAATCCAATGCGGGCGGGGAGGTGGAGTGTGGTCTGCGCATACGTGACGATGTATGTGAAGATGTAAGTACCGACGGTGCTCGTGGCCAACACGATCACGCCCAGTACGATGACTCGCGCATGCCTTCTGACACTGCGCAGGGTTTCCGACTCCTTTCCCGGATGGGCTGGTGCGGCGGATCCTGCCGGGGAAACCTGCAGGGTTTCCGGCAACCGGCTTCGCATCCAGTAGCCGAACGGGACCGTGGCGGCCCCGACCAGAAAGGCGATACGCCAACCATACGCTTCCAGGGCCGAGGATGAGAGCCATGAGGTGAGCGCCACCCCTACCAGGCTGGCCACCGACAGGGCTATGAACTGGCTCGCTCCCTGCCACGCTACGATGTAGCCGCGTCGTAGCTCAGGTGCCGCCTCTGTCAGAAACGCTGTGTTGGCTCCGATTTCTCCGCCGAGTGCGAATCCCTGCGTCATTCGAGCGAGTATGGCGAGCACCGGCGCCGCAATACCGATCGTGCGGTAGGAGGGAATCACTGCCATGGCGCCTATCGCGCCTCCCAGCATCAGGAAGCACAGCATCATGCAAGGCCGGCGCCCGACGCGATCGGCATAGCGGCCCAGCACGACCGCTCCGATCGGGCGCGTGACGAAACCTGCGCCGAAGGTCGCAAGCGACAGCATCAGGCTGCCGTAAGCGCTGGAGGATGGGAAAAATACGTGACCGATCTGGATTGCGAAGAGCGCGTAGGTCAGGAAATCGTAGAACGCCAACGCGTTGCCGAGCGCGGCCGCGAAGACGTGACTGCGTTTGACACCGGTCACCCCCACGCGGGTCATTCTGCACGTCTTTGTGAGGAGAGTACAATCAGCACATGAGCATCATCGGCCTCGATCACGTGCAGCTTGCGATGCCCAAGGGTGAAGAGGATCGCGCGCGGGCGTTCTATCGCGACGTGCTGCAGCTTCCCGAAAGAGCCAAGCCGGCGGAGCTGGCTGCCCGCGGCGGCTGCTGGTTCGAGAGCGACTCAGTGAAGGTCCACTTGGGAGTGGAGAAGGACTTCCGCCCCTCCGCCAAGGCCCATCCGGGTTTCCTGGTTGGTGATCTCGACGGACTCCTCAATCGATGCCGCGAAAAGGGATTTCACGCGACGGAACCGGAGCTGCTCGAGGCGACCCGGCGCGCATTCGTCCAGGATCCCTTCGGGAACCGCATCGAGCTCATCGAGCGAGAATGAGGCGCCTTCGCTGACGGCGGTCAGCGTTTGAGCCGGCCCAGGTAGGATCCCAGGCGGTCCTCCGCGTCTCCCGGTTTGTGCCACCCCAGCTCGCGGAATGCCTTGAACCGTGCCTGCGTCGACGGCCTCACGACCGAGGCGATGCAGGCCTCCCAGCCCGCGGCCATTTCGACTTCCGGCGCCAGGCTGGCGGCATTCACCAGACGCTTGGTGTTCGAAATTGCCCACTTGTCGAATGCGGAGATGCGAGTCGCCAGCGCGTCGACGAAATCATCCAACTCCGCGTCCGGCAGAGCTCTATTTACATAGCCATAAGCCTCGGCGAGGGCAGCCCCGATGTCCTCCGATCCCAGAAGCACTTCGAGGGCACGGTTTCTGCCGATCAGGCGCGGCAGGCGCGCCATGGGGCCGCCGCCGGCAACCATGCCGATGCCCACTTCCCACTGGGATAGGAGGGCTTTCTCGCGACTCGCGAAAGTCATGTCGCAGGCCAGGGAGAGCTCGCTCCCGTTCCCCGTCGCGCGTCCCCGGATCTTGGCAATCGAGACTACGGGCGCGCGGGGGAGGCGGACGAGGATGTCCGGCCATGCCTCGAGCCCGGTAGGCCCCGGGGAAATGCCCGTGAGATCCGCGAGCCTGGCGTTGAAATCGGAATGATTGAGAAAGAAGCCTTCGACGGCGCTTTCGAAGACGACCACCCGCAGTTCCGCATCGCTCTCGATCTGATCCATGATGCTCCGGAACTGGAGAACGAGCTCCGGGCCCATGAGATTGAGCGGGGGGTTGTCCATGATGACCCGCCAGTAAGCCGGGGAGTGGCGGTCCAGCCGTACCTGCGCGTGCCCCGGCGGCGCCGGCGCGGCGCTTGATGATTGCTTCATTGGAAGCCCGCCTGTCTTCGTAGTGAGGGGGCCATGAGAACACCCGGATCAGAGGTCCTCCATTGCACGATGGTATTGCCGCGGCCCAAGGCCCCGGAGCGGCCTCATCGGGTTTTCTTATCGCTCACATAAGGAAATCTCGTTTGGTGCCGTCCGGGCAGGCCCCTACCATTTCGTAGGGCCCGGGGCTCGGTCATTCGCAATGCCGCCATGAAAATCACGCACGACGATTTCAAGCGCTCCGACCGCTTCCTGCTGGGCACCGCCAAGGACACCTGCAACGGCGATATCGCCCATTACTGGATCGATGAGGGCAGGGCGCTGGCGTACAAACACGAGGACGCGAAGCGGACGGAATTTCGCAGGTTGGACACGGAAAGCGGACGCACGGAGCCGCTGTTCGACCATGCGGTGATGGCTGAGCTGCTGTCGCGGGTTCTCGAGAAGGAAGTCGATCCGAAGCGCCTGCCCGTCAACGGCATCACCAGGATCAGTGGCGACATCTACACGCTGACTTCCGCCGGCAAGACCGTGGTCTGCGATCTTGCCAACAGGGAAGCGAAGAAGCAGGAGGCTGCCGATCAGTCCGACCCGATGCCGAGTCGCGCGCCGAGAGGAGGTTTCGAGGTACGGCTTCGGGATCACAATCTCTGGATCAGGGGTCCGGACGGCAACGAGAAGGCTGTCACCACCGACGGTATCGCGCATTATGGATATGGCTGCATGCCAGAGTCGTGCGCGGTGGCCATCTACCTGAGACGCATGGGAGTAAACCTGTTCCCGGCGCTCGCGTGGTCTCCGGACGGCAAAAGATTCGTCTATCACCGACTGGATGAGCGTCATGTCGAGGAAATGTTCCTGTTACAGGCAGTGCCGGACGACGGCAGCTTCCGACCGAGGCTCCATAGCTATCGCTACGACATCGTCGGGGAGAGGGGCGCGTTCACCGAACATTTCATCTACGACATCGAGACCGGCAAGAGCACTCCGATTGAATATCGTCCCATCAGCGCGTCGCTCGTTTCGGCGATGCACCATTCGAGAGTGTGGTGGGATCCGGCGGGTGACAGGGTTTATCTGATCGATATCAGCACCCGCGGCAAGCATATTCGGCTGGTCCAGGCCGATGGAAAGTCGGGGAGCGCGCGCGTGCTCATCGAAGAATCCGTTCACGGCTCGATTCTGCCGAGCTGGAGTTGGCAGGTGCCGCCCACAACGCGGACCTTGAGGAACGGCGACGTCATCTGGTTCTCGGAGAGGAGCGGCTGGGGCCACTTCTATCTCTACGACGGCAAGAGCGGGGCGCTGAAGAGCGCCATTACTACCGGCGAGTGGCTCGCGCGCGATGTCCTGCACGTTGATGAGGAGGGCGGTTACCTCTACTTCACCGGCAGCGGGCGTGAGGCCGGCGACAATGTCTACAGCGTGAAGGCCTATCGTGCGCGCCTGGATGGCGGCGGCGTCGAGCTGCTCACACCCGAGCCGGGAATGCATGTGTTCTTCCTGGCACCACCCAACCTCGCCGGCGGGGAGTCCGAAGGCGTGCCGTCCTTTGCGCCGGGCGGAAAATGCTTCATCGACAGAATGGGCGGCGTCGATGCACTCGCCACCTGGGTGTTGCGTGCGGCGAACGGGCGGAAAATCGCCGAGCTGGCGCGCGAGGACGCCTCACCGCTGCCACCCTTCACCATGCCGGAATCGTTCACAGTCAAGTCTGCGGATGGGAAGTGGGATCTGCATGGCGTGCTGCTCAAGCCCGCGAACTTCGACCCGGCAAAATCCTATCCGGTGGTCGAGCACATCTATCCCGGCCCGCAGACGATGCGGATGCCGGGCAGCTTTTCCGGCGCCACATTCGGCTCTGCGATTTTCGGACCTGCGATATTCGGTGATGCGCAGGCGCTCGCCGATCTGGGGTTCATCGTGTTCCTGTTCGACGGTCGCGGCAACATGGGACGCTCCAAGCCATTTCGCGACCTGTCTTACCATCACATGGAAACCGCGGGATCCCTGGAAGACCATGTCTTTGCATTGAAGCAGCTCGCGAAGGACCGGCCGTATCTCGATCTCGATCGCGTCGGCATATTTGGAACGTCGGGCGGGGGCTTCGCCACCGGGCAGGCACTGACGCAATTTCCCGACTTCTACAAGGTGGGTGTCGCCAGCGCCGGCAATCACGAGAATCGCATCAATATCGCAAAGTGGTCCGAAACCTATCACGGTCTCGCCGGTGAAGTGGATTACGACAAGGTGTTTGCCGGGAAGCATGCTTCGCAGCTGAAAGGGAGGCTTCTGCTCGCGCATGGCGAGATGGACGACAACGCGCATCCCGCGGGGACGATGCGGATGGCCGACGCCTTCATCAAGGCGGGCAAGCAGTTCGACATGCTGATCATGCCTGGGGTGCATCACGCCATCATGTGGGATCCCTATTTTCGCAGGGTTCAGCAGAATTACTTCCTCAAACACCTGATGAATGCCGCCCTGCCGGATGAGCCCAATCTCGTCCCCGTGGGAGGATATGTGGACAAAGAACAGCGCCCTTCGCCGGGCCGTATCTCGAATCCGGGGAGACTGCATGAGTGAGAGTGAGCAGAAAGCGGATGCCGGTTACGAGGCACCGCGTGGGGCCTCGAAAAAGCAGAAGTGGAATGACATCGACTACACCGCCACGGCGCAGTGGGTGGTGCTCCGCAGGAAGGAGAAGCCGGCCGCGGAAGTCTTCTCCGTTTCCTATGTCAAGGATGGACCTGATCCGGGCAGGCCGGTAACGTTTACCTTCAACGGTGGTCCCGGGGCGGCATCGGCTTTCCTACACCTGGGAGTGGTTGGTCCACAGCGTCTGGACCTGCCCGCTGACGGGTCGTTGCCGCCCATGCCGGTGCGGCTGGTGCACAACGAGGAGTCGTGGCTCGCTTTCACGGATCTCGTTTTCATAGATCCAGTGGGCACCGGCTTTAGCCGCGCGGTCGAGCAGGATGACGGCAAGGGGGACGCGAAGAAGGACGAGAAGCCCAACGAATATTTCAGCGTCAGGCGCGATCTCGAAGCGATGTGTGAGTTCATCAGTCGCTGGCTGTCGGAGAACGGCCGCTGGGGCTCGGCGATCTTCATCGCCGGTGAAAGCTACGGCGGCTACCGCGCCGGGCGGCTGACGCGGCTGCTGCAGGAGAAGGGAATCGGCCTCAACGGCTCGATCCTCATCTCGCCGGCGCTCGAGCCCGTGCATCTTTCCATGGCCTACGGCTGGGGCGACTACGAGGTTGCGACGTGGCTTCACCTGCTGCCGACCATGGCCGCCTCGGCCGCGTTCCACGGTCGCTCACGCGTCTTCAAGCGCGGTACCCCGATCGAGCGAGTGCTGCGTGAAGCGGAAGCGTTCGCGACGGGCCCGTATGCATCGTACCTGGCAGCAGGGGCCGCGATGCCTCCCGCGGAGCGCGATCGAGTGCTGGGGCGCTTTGCCGACCTCGTCGGACTCGGGAAAGATCTGGTCACGCGTGCCGAGGGCCGCATCAGGGTGGGCCAGTTCGTGCGCGAGCTCTTACGCGACGAGCAAAAGGTCGTCGGCCGCTATGACGCCACGATAGCGACGACGGACCCGTTCCCGGATCGGGAAGTGTTTTCCGGCGCCGACCCGACGCTGACAGGGTTCTGGCCGGCGTTCACGATGGCGGTCAATCAGCAGCTGAGATCGGTGATCGGTGTCGAGACGGACCGCGAGTACAAGCTCCTCGAGATCGACGTTTTCTCGGCCTGGAAGAACGATGAGGCCCTGCACTACATCCAGATGACGGAGGGCGCCGTCGACGACTTCCGCTACGGCATGGCGATGAACCCGCACATGAAAGCGTTCATCACGCATGGGTGGTACGACCTCATGACGCCGTACTACCTCAGCGACCGGCTGCGAAACCTGATGCGTCTCGAGCCGGGCGTCGCCGAGCGGGTGACGGTGCGCCACTTCGGCGGCGGCCACATGTTCTACCAGTGGCAGGAGAGCCGGAAGGGCTTCACCGCGGCCATCGCCAGCTTCATGGCCGACGCGATGGGCCATTGATGCCCATCAAAATCACACACGAGGACTTCAAACGCGCCGATCGGTTCCTGCTCGACACGGCGAAGGACACCTGGAACGGTGACATCGGCCATCGCTCCGGTGGGCGGATATAAAGAACAGTAAGATCATGTGTTAAGTATATGATATAAATGACATATTTATCGCCGCGCACTAACCCATTCCTGCCGAGGTAACATTACCGCTCCAGGCTTGGGGGTTCGGTGACTGAGCGTTCGCGCGCGGTATTCCTCAGCTACGCTTCACAGGATGCGGGCGCGGCGCGGAAGATTTGCGATGCACTGAGCGCTGCCGGTATGGAAGTCTGGTTCGACCGGAGCGAGCTGCGCGGCGGGGATGCGTGGGACCAGGCCATCCGCAGGCAAATCAGGACGTGCGCCCTTTTCGTACCCGTCATTTCCCGCAACACGCATGAGCGCAGGGAAGGGTACTTCCGGCTGGAGTGGAAACTCGCGGTCGACCGGTCGAGCCTCATCAGTCCGACTCAGGCGTTTCTCCTGCCGGTGGTCATTGACGACACGCGCGAGGACGACGAGGAAGTCCCGGATAAAATCCGCGAAATCCATTGGACGCGCCTGCCCTCGGGCGAGACGAGCGCTGCGTTCGTGGACCGGGTACAACGTCTGCTATCCGGCGAGTCGTCGTCAAGGCTGCCTGATGCGCAGTCTGGATCTGTCGGTACCGTGCGCGCGCCGGCGCGGGCGTCCCGGTCGGTGAAGCCCGCACTGTCTGCGGCCATTGCCATGGTGGTTTTGGGGGTGTTGGCCTATTTCGCCGTGGACAGGTTCCGGCCGTCCAATCGAGCGCCAATATCGCGGACAGTTGCCGTCAGCGCGCCGGCTTCCGTCTTCAATCCGCCGCCGCACTCGATCGCGGTGCTGCCGTTCGTAAACATGAGCGGGGATAAGGACCAGGATTACTTCTCCGAAGGACTATCCGAGGAGCTGCTGAACGATCTCGCGCGTATCAACGGGCTTCAGGTTGCCGCACGGACTTCGGCTTTCTCATTCGAAGGCAAGGACGTCGACATTGGCACTATCGCGCGCAGGTTGAACGTGGGTGTGATTCTCGAGGGAAGCGTGCGGCGGTCCGGCAATACGATCCGGGTTACTGCGCAGCTCAACAATGCCGTGACGGGATTTCACATCTGGTCGCAGACCTACGACCGCAAACTCGGCGATCTGCTGCAGTTGCAGACTGACATTGCCGCCTCGGTAGTGAGCGCACTCAAAGTCACGCTGTTGGCGGACGTCGCGCAAACGATCGGCGTCGGTGCAACTGCCAACCCGGCCGCATTCGATGCGTACCTGAGGGGTAGGGCGATTGAAGCATCAACCGTGAGCGAGGATCAGGCTGCGATTGCGGCTTTCAGCGAGGCCATCCGACTGGACCCCCATTTCGCGCAGGCGTTCGCGGAGCGATCGATCGAGTTCGCCAACTACGCAGGATGGGAAGCCAGAGGCTCCGAGGTTCAGGCGTCGTTCGCAAGGGCCCTGGCGGATGCACATGAGGCGGTGGCTCTCGCGCCCGGGCTTGCCGAAGGACACTACGCGCTCGCGGTAGCGTTGGAGGACGGCGTTCTGGACTTCTCGGAATCGAATGCTGAGTTTGAGCGCGCGCGCGACCTTGCTCCAGGCAGTGCACGGATGCTGGCCGCGTACAGCCGCAACGCGGCTGATATGGGAGATACTGCGGCGGCGATCGATGCAGCCCGCCAAGCAACCGTGCTCGACCCGCTGAATGTCAACGTCCACCGCACAGTGGGGATTGCATTTGTCCTGGCGCACCAATATTCCGATGCAATTGCCGCATATCAGGCGGCGCTCTCTCTCACACCCGATGATGCGCGTCTCCACGCGTTGATCGGTGAGGCCAGATATCTGATGGGAGATCTGCAGGCCGCTCGCGCATCGTGCGAGCTCGCGTCCGCCGATCAGGTGGGACGGGAGTGCCTGGCCGTAACCTACCGGCGGATCGGAATGCGCTCCGAAGCCGACGCGGTGCTGAAGAATCTCGAGTCTTCCCTGGGCAATTCCGGCGCCTACGACTTCGCGACGATTTACGCCCAATGGGGCGATGTCCCCAAAGCCCTCGATTGGCTCGAGACGGCCTTGCGGCTGCGGGATCCGGGCCTGGTGGATCTCAAAACAGAACCCTATCTCGATCCGGTCCGCGACGAGCCGCGCTTTCAGGCGATCGAGCGCGAGCTGAAGTTTCCCTCCCACTGAACGGAATTACCACTATGCCAATGACAAAACCGTGGCCCGCTTCCGTGGCCCTTCTCCTGCCTCCATTTTCGCCTCGACTCCATTCACACTGGATCTCATTGCTCGAATCCCAGGATCGGCGCGGTACGTGGTCGACCTTCGCGAGCTATGAGCTGACTCGCCCGTCGGGATGAGGGCCCCCCATGTCATTCGACGCCTATCAGACTTATCTGCAGATTCGCAAGCAGAAAACGCTGGCCGACATCGCCAGGGTGTTTCGGGCGTGCATCGCGCCCTTCGGGTTCGTCACATACGCCTGCGGTGAATTGGACCTAGGGGATCGCGACCGCAGCGTCTACTACCTGGTCGATTGGCCGGAATCGTGGCGCAGCTTCTATCTAAAATCCAAGCTGATCGAGCGCGATCCCGTGATCGACAGCCTGGCCTACCGTCACGAGCCATTCACATGGACGGATCTGCGCCGCGACCGGAAATTCGGCACGGCGGGCCGGGAAGCCTTGAAACTGCTGGCCGAGAACGGGTGGGTCGAGGGACTCGTCGTACCCCTTCCGAGCGGCGGCGGGCGCGTCGGATTGGTGAGTCTCGTCGCCAGGGAAGCCAAATGTGACGCGGATGCGCGCGCGTACCTGAGCCTGGCGAGCATAGGTCTCCATGTCTGCGCCAAGTCTCTCGTTGCCCGGGAGCCTTTCGCCATTCGTCCGGCAGGCCTCACCGACCGGGAGATCGAGTGCGTCCGGCTCGTGGCAAAGGGCAAGTCCGACGCAACCGTAGCGCAGATCCTGGGCGTCTCGCGCTCTACTGCCCATGAGTTCATCGAGAAGGCGAAGAGGCGGCTCAAAGCGCATACCCGGATGGAAATGACCGCAATAGCCGTCGCGCTCGGCATCGTGGATCTCTGAGCTCGTCGCCCCCGCGCCCGATCCTCGATTGGAACCCTCCATTTGGAGGGTTAGCAGACCTCAGGATGAGTGGTAGATTCATTGCCTGGCGACAACCATAATGTCGTCGTGTGAAT
>Ga0335072_10009229_pt1 | contig 14238 bp, 11 predicted proteins | sample Lox_Sample_21_FD_206725 | JGI IMG/M metagenome (GOLD analysis project Ga0335072, IMG submission 206725) | Soil microbial communities from Loxahatchee National Wildlife Refuge, Florida, United States - Lox_Sample_2.1 | ecosystem: Environmental > Terrestrial > Soil > Wetlands | place: USA...
GTCGCTGCCTGACGGTCGCTGCCTGACCGTCTCTGTCCGGGTGTGTCTGCCTTGCTGCGTCTGTGTCTGCATCACCGTGTCTGCCTTACTGGGGCCGCTGACCGCTGCGGCACGCGTAGCTGGGCCGCGAGGCGGGACCGGCCTCAACCGGGGTGGTCAGGCAGGAGTCACCTGACCGCGCCTGGGCATATCTGAGGCAGGTCGCTCGCGATTCCGGCCACAGCTAACGTTTCCGGCCGGCGCAAGTAAGTTCACGGGGGGTTGACGGGTGCCGGACGCAGTGCTGCTATCGGGGTCGTTTGGTCTCGGGCACGAGATGATGATGCGTAGCTGCGCCAGCGTGCTGGAGCGCTCCCGGTGGCGTACTCGGAGCCTGGACTGCATGGCTCTGCTTGGCTCCGGCTGCGGGGCGGCGGGTGAGCGGCTGTTCGGCAGTCTTGTCGCTGTTCCCGGAGTCTACGACGCGCTGCATTTTGCCCACCTTCGCACTGGAAGCAAGCTCGCTGATTTCATGAGCCGCAGATCGGCCGCACGGCTGGTGCCTGCCCTCGCCGCGGACCTGGGCCGGCGACCCGCCGACCTGGTGCTCAGCGTGTTTGCCACCGGGGCATCAGCCGCCGCGAGACTCAAGGCCGAAGCGCCAGGGCGCCGCACCGTCGTGTTGTCGACCGATGTGACCATGCACCGGATCTGGGTTTGCGAAGGCACCGATCTGTTCCTGGTTACCTCCCCTGCCGCCGCAGCATCGGTCCGTCGGTTCCTGCCACGCGCCGCGGTGTCCGTCATCCCGCCGCCGGTCAGGGCTGCCTTCTACACCGCGCCATCGCAGCAGGACGCCAGACGGGCGCTCGGGATCCCGCCCGGCGAGCCCTGCATGCTGGTGATCGACAGCGGGTGGGGGGTCGGCCCGCTGGTGGAGAGTGTGGCCGCGCTGGCACAGGAGGGTGTGCACGTGCTGGCCGTCGCCGGGCGTCAGCGCGCGATCGAGATGCGACTGCGAGAGCTAGCCCGGACCTTGCCGCGAGTCAGGCCGTTCGGTTACACCGACAGGGTGCCGGAGCTGATGGCGGCGGCGGATGTGGTCCTTGCCCTGCCCGGCGCCAACACCTGCGGCGAGGCTCGCGTCGTCGGCCGCCATCTGCTGCTGCTGGACGTCATGCCGGGGCACTGGCGTGACAACCTGCAGCACGAGCTCGAGCTGGGCGCCGCCGAGGTCTGCGGTCCGTCCGCCGCCGGTGTCACCGCCAGCGCGCTGGCGCTGCTCGACAAGGTATCCCGTCCGGCATCGGCATCCGGGCTGGCGCCCCGCTGGGAGCCGGCGTTCATCGCCGCTCTTCGCCAGATCGGCCTGGACCTCCGCCCCGACGAGCTTCCGCATGCCGCAGTCCCCGAAGTCCCAGCCCCGGATGCCCGAGTCCCGGTTGCCGCACACGCTCAGTACGACATGCACAGATGACGGGGGGCACTTCCTGTATGCGCACATTGTTCCTGAATCCTCCGTCTTACGCGGGATTCGACGGCGGCGCCGGGGCGCGTTACCAGGCCAAACGCGAGATCCGCTCGTTCTGGTATCCGACGTGGCTGGCCCAGCCCGCGGCGATTGTGCCTGACAGCCTGCTGGTGGACGCTCCCCCGGCCGGCCTCGGTCTCGCCGACGTCGCCCCCCTGGGCAGCCAGCATGACCTGGCGGTGTTGCATACCAGTTCGCCCACCTTCGGCGGCGACGTCAAGGTAGCCGAGGCTCTCAAGGAAGCGAACCCGTCCCTGCTGGTCGGATTCGTGGGACCCAAGGTGGCCGTCGAGCCTGAGTCCGCGTTGCGAGCGTCGGCTGCCATCGACTTCGTGGCCAGGGAAGAGTTCGACTTCACCATCGCCGACGTGGCGGAGGGCCGCCCGCTGACCTCCATCGACGGCATCAGCTACCGGACGGGCAATGGCGAGGTGGTGCACAACGCCGACCGCCAGATGATCACCGACATGGACAGCCTGCCGTTCGTGGTGCCGGTGTACAAGCGGGACCTGCGGCCGGAGGACTACTTTATCGGCTACCTCCGCCATCCATACCTGTCCATGTACACCGGCCGGGGGTGCAGGTCCCGGTGCACGTTCTGCCTCTGGCCGCAGACCGTGGGCGGCCACCGGTACCGGACCCGCAGCGTGGCCAGCGTGCTCACCGAGGCTGAGCTGGCGCTCCGGCTGTTCCCGCAGGTGAAGGAGCTGTTCTTCGACGACGACACGTTCACCGACGACCGCCCGCGCGCGGAGGCGATCGCCCGCGGTCTGGCCCGGCTGGGTGTCACCTGGTCGTGCAACGCCAAGGCCAACGTGCCGCGCGACACCCTCTGCGTCCTTGCCGACAACGGCCTCCGCCTGCTGCTGGTCGGCTATGAGTCCGGCAACCAGCAGGTTCTGAACAACGTGAAAAAAGGCCTGCGGGTCGACCGGGCGCGCCAGTTTGCTAAGGATTGCCACGATCTGGGTATCACCGTGCACGGCACGTTCATCCTCGGCCTGCCCGGCGAGACGAAGGAGACCATTCAGGAGACGATCCGGTTCGCCCGTGAGGTCAATCCGCACACGATCCAGGTCTCGGTGGCGGCGCCTTACCCGGGAACCGCGCTCTACAAGCAAGCGATCGAGAACGAGTGGCTGCCTGAGGACGACGGTGGCGCGCTGGTCAACGAGGCGGGCACCCAGCTGGCGGCGCTGTCCTATCCGCATCTCGCCCGTACCGAAATCCTGGACTCGGTCGACGACTTCTACAAGCGCTTCTATTTCCGGGCCGCCAAACTCGCCGAGATGTCGGCCGAGATGATCCGTCAGCCCAGCATGGCAGGCAGGAGGCTGCGGGAGGGTACCGAGTTCGTCAGGTTCCTGGGACGGCGCGGCCGAGCGCCCGCGCCCCAGTGACCGGCAACACAGTGACCGTCGGCCCGCTGACCGACGGCACGCCGGGTGGCATCCGCGCTGGTCAGCCGAGGTTCGGGTCGGCCTGCACGAGAGGAGCGTAGGTCATGCGTGTGCTGCTCGTGCATCCCAGCGCGCTGATGTACTCCGAGATCTTCCTGCGGCTCGAGCCGCTTGGCCTGGAGCGAGTGGCGTCGGCACTGCTGGCCGACGGCCATGACGTCCGGCTGATCGACCTGCAGGTCTACAAGCAGTCAGAGGTCAAGCGCCAGCTTGCTGAGTTCCGGCCGGACGCTGTCGGTTTCAGTCTCAACTACCTGGCCAACGTGCCCGAGGTCGTGGACCTGGCTAAGTGGGTCAAGGTCGTCCTGCCGGCCTGCGTTGTCTTCGTCGGCGGGCACAGCGTGTCGTTCGTCGCCGAGCAAGTTCTCAGCCACGCGGGCGGCGCAATCGACGTCGTCCTCAAGGGCGAAGGCGAGACTGGTGCTCCTGCACTACTTGCCGCGGTCCCGGACCGAGCGCTGGCAGAAGTGCCGGGAGCTGTCACCGCCGACGGACCCGGCCTGCCGCCGAAGATGCTGCACAGCCTCGATGACCACCTTCCTGCGCGGCACCTCGGCGGCCGTCGCCGTAAGTACTTCATCGGGGTCATGGACCCCGCCGCGTCGGTCGAGTTCACCCGCGGCTGCCCGTGGGACTGCTCGTTCTGCAGCGCCTGGACTTTCTACGGGCGTAGCTATCGCCGCTTGTCGCCAGATGCGGCTGTCGAGGACATGGCCCGCATCCGGGAACCGGGCGTGTTCATCGTCGACGACGTCGCGTTCATCAAGGCGGAACAGGGCGATGAGATCGCGAGGCAACTTGAGCGGCGCAGGATCCGCAAGCACTATTACCTTGAGACACGCTGTGATGTACTGATTCGCAATGAGGAGGTTTTCCGCCGTTGGAAGCGGCTGGGGCTTAACTACATGTTCCTCGGTCTCGAAGCGCTCGACGAGGAAGGTCTCACCGCATTCCGCAAGCGGACCACGCCGTCAGTCAACAACAAGGCTCTCGAAGTGGCCAGGTCCATCGGGTTGTCGGTGGCTATCAACATCATCGCCGATCCAGACTGGGACGAGGCGCACTTCGCGTTCGTGCGGCAGTGGGCGATGAGCGTGCCCGAGATCGTCAACATCACCGTCCAGACGCCGTATCCGGGCACAGAGACGTGGCTCACCGAGTCACGGCGCCTGACTACTCTCGACTACCGGCTCTTTGACGTGCAGCACGCCGTGCTCCCCACCCGGCTGCCACTGCACGGCTTCTACTCCGAGCTAGTCAAGACTCAGGCGGTGCTGGCGCGCAAGCACCTCGGCGCAGCGGCGCTCGCCAAAACCGCCGGCATCGTCGCACGACAGCTGGCGCGCGGGCAGACCAACTTCGCCAGGATGATCTGGAAGTTCGACAAGGTGTACAACGCCCGCCGGCAGTACGCCGAGCACCTGCAGCCCGTCAAATACCAGCTCCCTCCACCAGCCGAGCACCCGGTGACAACACCCGACCGGAAAGAGCTGTACGTCCATCTCCCGCTGCTGCGCAGGCCGTAACCGATGGGGAGGTCGTGACCGATGGCAGGCGCTGGCCAGAAGGCCGGACCCGGCGGACTGGCGGGGCTGCGGGCGATTATCACCGGCGGATCGAGCGGCATCGGAGCCGCGACCGCGAGAGCATTCACCGCCCGGGGCAGCCAGGTCGCGATTGCGGGTCGCAACGTACCGGCGCTCAAGCACGTCGCCGAGGTCACGAACGCGGTGTGCCTGCCCGGCGACTTGCGCGAGCCGGGATGCGCCGAGCGGACTGTCGACGCGGCCGTGGACGCCCTTGGCGGGCTTGACATCGTGGTGTCCAACGCGGGGATCGGCTGGGCAGGCCCGTTTGCCTCGATGAATGAAGCGGATATCGACTCGCTGCTCGACGTCAACTTGCGCGCGGCGGCTCACCTGGCGCGCGCGGCGATACCGCACCTGCAGCGCGGCCGGGGCCGCCTTGTCTTCATCGGATCCGTCGCCGGGTTGGTCGGAGTGCCGGGCGAGGCGTGGTACTCGGCGACGAAGGCAGGCCTGGCCTGCCTTGCGGATGCCCTTCGCGCCGAGCTAAGGCCGGCCGGTGTCGGGGTGACACTCGTCAGCCCCGGCGTCGTCGATACTGCCTACTTTGAGCGGCGCAACGAGCCATACCAGCGACGGCACCCGAAGCTGATGAGTGCGGAAGCCGCAGCGGACGCCATCGTCGACGCGGTCCGTCGCGGCCGTGACGACGTTGTCGTGCCGCCGTGGCTGACTTTCCCGGCGCGGATGAAAGCCAGCTTCCCGCGCCTGTACCGGCTGCTGGCCGCTCGTCTCGCCTGACCGGCGCTGCCGGATCGGGACGTTTCTGCGGGCCGTCAGCGGGGATGAGCCGTTGGCCAGCCCCAAGCCGACCCGGACTTTCGTCCGGGTTGTCAAGGTAAGCGAGGGTATGCCGATGAGCGAGCAGGTCAGCGCAAAGCACGGGCCAGTCGAGGACGACGCGATCAAGCGCCAGGACCGGAGCGATTTGCAGGCCCGCGGCGAAGCCTGGCCGGATCCGGAGTCAGCTGACGCGGAGGCGGGCGCGGTCTGGGCGCCGGAAGGCAGGTTCGCTGGCGCGCGGCCACAGGAGGACTGGCAGGCTATCGAGCTGCGCAGCGAGCTAGCTCGCAGGCTGAACCGGACCGCGTTCCCGGCGACGCGGCCGCACCTGCTCGATGTCCTGGACGCGCAAGGAGCCGGGCAGCGGCTGCTTGACCTGGTGTCCTCGCTGCCAGACGGGGCGTCATTCGGCAGCCTGGGCGAGCTGCTTCGCGGGCTGGGGCTGCCAGTGGAAGAGCGGCCGGGCGGGTAACCGAGTCTGTGGACGCGACGGACGCCGACGCGCCCGGATCGGCCAGCGTTGCTGTATCGAGCAGAATCCCGGCAGCCTGTGCCTGCCATTTAACAGCTTGCCGGAGGTCCAGCTTCGGGCTGGCCGCAATGCGCAGCGCGCGGTTGTTCGACAATCCTGAAGGGGTGGGATTCGGTCTAGTAGTCGTGGATGACAGTCGGTCATTCGCCGACATTGCTCGGGTGCTCCTCGAGCGGCAAGGAAGGCGCGTCCTAGGCGTAGCCGCAACCTCGGCTGAGGCGGTGGAGCTTGTCGCTGAGTTGCGGCCGGAGGTGGTACTCGTCGACCTCATGCTTGGCGACGAGTCCGGTCTCGATCTTGCCCGGGTGCTGGCCAGAGACGGCAGTAGCGCTGCACCGGTAGTCATTCTGATCTCCGCGTACCCGCCGGCCGATATAGCGGAACTGATCGCCGCGACGCCGGTGGCGGGATTCCTGCCGAAATCGGAGCTGTCATCGGATGCGATCAGCCAGATTGTCGTGAGGACCGGCCGCCTGACTGCCGACGGGCACGGCCTGACGGGCTTTTAACCGGAGTTTCCTTGCCGACCGCGCCGCGCTCTGGTCCGATTCCGGCCAGCAGGTATACCCGGCTCCGGACAGCCGTAGCTAGGGACGGGGGTTCGCCGCGATGTATCGGGCTCCTTGTGAAGGCAGCATGAGTAAGACCAGATCAGGAAGCGTTCGCGAGACGGAGGTTAATCAGGTGGCATGGGTGAGCGAGCTTACCGCCGGCCGGTATCGCGTTATGGTGACCGGAGCAGAATTCGCGCTGATAAAGAACGCTCTGAGCGAAGCTGAGCGGACGTGCCGTTTCGGGATGGAAGTCCTGGACGACGTCGACGCGAGGCGTGACAGCGCGCCTGCGCCGGACAGCCGGCTTCGGCGCGAGATCGAAGCTCTCGCGATGCGCGAAGCGTCACTGAGATCGCTGCAGAAGACCATGTCGGAGATTGACCGTGGCGGCAAGCCGGACCCGACGCGCGACGCTGGTCTTGACGAGCTCAGGTCCGGAGCAGCCGTGCAAGTGCCGCGGCCTCGCTGATCGGCTGCGAAAGCGCAGGGCGCCATCGCGGAGCCGCCCCGGAGCTAAGGGGGCACGAACATCTCGCCGCCCGCAAGGCCGCTCTGCCACACGCCCTCGACCTCTGCCCTGCCGCGGCGGACCCGCGATGACCGGGTCACCGGGGAACAGCAGGCGCTGCGGCGGGTAGCTACTCTGGTGGCCCGGTCGGCGCCACCCGACGAGGTGTTTGCTGCGGTCACCGCCGAAGCCGGGCGACTGCTGGGCGCCGATCAGGCGACGATGAGCCGGTACGGCCCCGGCGGCATAGTCGTGGTCGCCGCATGGGGCCAGGCCGGCGCTGCTTTCCCTGTTGGCTCCCGCTGGATCCTCGGTGGGCGGAACGTCGCCGCGCTGGTATTCCGGACTGGCAGGCCGGCGCGGACCGACCACACCGCCGACGTATCAGACCCCGTCAATGAAGCTGCCGGCAGGCACGGCCTCCGTTCGTTGGTCGGTGTGCCGCTCAGCGTCGAAGGGCGCTTGTGGGGCGTGGTGGTCGTGGGCTCGATCCGAGAGGAGCCGCTGCCCCCCGACACAGAGGCGCGGCTGGCCCTGTTCACCGAGCTGGCCGCTGCCGCGATCGCCAACACCCAGGCACGCGTCGAGTTGCGCGGGTTCGCCGGCGAACAGGCCGCGCTGCGGCGGGTGGCGACGCTTGTCGCACGCGGGACGCCGCCGGACGAGGCGTTCGCCGCGATCGCCGCGGAGGTCGGCCAGTTGCCGGAAGCCGACCTCACTTTCCTCAGCCGGTATGACGCGGCCGACACGGCCACGATCGTCGGCGTCTGGAGCAGGACAGGCATCCTGGCTCTCTCGGCAGGCACCCGGTACCGCATCGGCGGCCGGAACCTGCACTCGATGGTGCTCAAGACCCGCCGGCCGGCCCGGATCGATGACTACAGCAGCACGTCCGGACGCATCGCGGAGGCCGCCCGACGGAGCGGTCTCCGCTCGGCCGTAGCCGTGCCGATCAGCATCGAACGGCGCCTCTGGGGCCTCATGGTCGTGGGATCCATGCAGGCGGAGCCGCTGCCCGCGGGCACCGGAGCGCGGCTGGCCGGGTTTACCGAGCTGGCCGCTACCGCCGTCGCCAATACCCAGGCGCGCGTGGAGCTGCGCGGGTTCGCTGACGAACAGGCGGCGCTGCGGCGCGTGGCGACGCTGGTGGCCCGGTCGGCGCCGCCGCAGGCGGTGTTCGCCGCGGTCGCTGCGGAAGCCGGGCGGCTGCTGGGCGCCCACCACGCGCTCATGAGCCGGTACAGCCCGGACCGCGAAACGGTGACGGTGGTCGCGGCGTGGAGTAGAACCACTGCTACTTTCCCTGTCGGCACCCGATGGCCCATCGGCGGGCAGAACCTGCACACGATGGTCTTCGGGGTCCACCAGCCGGCCCGGCTCGACGACTACACCGGTTCTTCCGGCCCGGCCGCGGAGGCCCGCCAGATGGGTGTGCGGTCGGGAGTCGGTGTACCGATCAGCGCCGCTGGCCGGCTGTGGGGCCTCATCATCGTTTCCGCCACTCATGACGAGCCGCTGCCTGCCGACACAGAGGCCAGGCTGGCCGGGTTTACCGAGCTGGCCGCTGCTGCGATCGCCAACGCCGAGAGCCAGGCCGCGCTAGCCGCCTCGCGAGCGCGGATCGTGACCACCGCGGATCAGACCAGGCGCCGGATCGAGCGCGACCTGCACGACGGCGCCCAGCAGCGCCTGGTCTCGCTCGCGCTGCGGTTGCGGGACGCGCAGGCGGCGGTGCCGCCCGGCGCCCCGGAACTGGCGCAGCTGCTTGGAGATGCGGTCGCCGACGCGGGCGACGCACTGGAGGAACTGCGCGAAACCGCCCGCGGCCTGCACCCCGCCATCCTCGCCCAGGGCGGTCTGCGCCCTGCGCTCACCGCCGTGGCCCGCCGCTCCCCGGTCCCGGTCCGCCTGGATGTTCAGGTGCAGGGGCGGCTGCCCGAGCAAGCCGAGATCGCCGCCTACTACGTGGTGGCCGAAGCGCTGACCAACGCTGCCAAGCACGCGCACGCCACGGTCGTCGACGTCCACGTGGTGGCCGGCCACGGCATGTTGCACATGCGGGTCCGCGACGACGGACGAGGCGCCGCTGGCTTCGGACACGGCTCGGGCCTGATCGGGCTCAGGGACCGGGCTGAAGCGCTCGGCGGCCAGTTGCGGCTCAATAGCCCGCCCGGCGCGGGCACCATCCTGGACGTCACCCTGCCTCTCGACAACCCTGGCGGGCCCGGCCCGCACGTCTGACTCGTGTCTGCCAGCCGGCTTCGCTGCTAGCGTTCGCCCATGACGATCCCGCTCACGCAGCCAACGCTTGCCCTCGTCGACGGCAAGAACTACGCAGTCCTGGCCACGGTAAATCCGGACGGCAGCCCGCAGACCTCAGTGATCTGGGTCGGCCGCGACGACGGTGGCGTGCTCTTCACGACCGTGGCCGGGCGGGTGAAGCACCGCAACATGACGCGCGATCCGCGCCTGAGCATCACGGTGATCGACTCGGCGGACCCGGAGAACTATGCCGAACTTCGCGGGCGCGTGGCGTCGATCACGCCGGATGCCGGCCGGCAGATCGACACGCAGCTCTCCTGGAAGTACGACGGCCGGGATCCAGCGCCCGAGCGCCCTGGCGCAGTCCGTGTCGTCGTCCGGATCGCGGTGGAGAAAGTTACCGGACGCGCGGTGTGAGTGTCGTCAGCTAGGTACGGTGCTTAGCTAACCACGGGTCAGCTAAGCACCGAGGCCGAGCAGCAGACCATCCGCCGCGACGGCCGGCGAGCTGGTCTGGAAGATGATCACGCCGTCCGCCGGCGCGACAATCTCCTCCAGCAGCGCGGCGCCGTCGAGCGTGCTGACGGTGCCGATGACCTGGCCGGAGGTAACCTTCTCGCCAGCCGCCACTGCCGGCTGCCACCAGCCCGCGTCCCGGCAGCGCAGCCACAGGAACCGGCTGAGCTGTGTCTGCTCTGGCCGTGCCAGCGCTGACTCTGCCGCCGCGTTCTGCTCCGGGCCGGCCATGCCGAGCAGCTCGAGAACGCCGTTCAGCCCGGCCACGTGCAAGGCCACCGCATGCTCCTGCACCAGGCCGCATTCGCCGGCCTCAGCGGTAATCGCGGGGATGCCGGCTGCCGCAGCCGCGCCGCTGCTGGTCCCGGATACGGCCCGGTCTGGCCCGGCAACCTGCCTGATCACGTAGGGCAGCCGGTAAGCGGTCGCCAGGGCGTGGGCGCGATCCTCAGCCGGGCCCGCCTCGTAGAGCGCGAACGGTTGCAACGCCTCGACCATGTCGCCGCAATGCGCGTCGACGTAGGCGTCCGAGCCGGTAATGAGCTGCGTGAAAGCGTCGTATGCCAGCCGCTCGGCCAGCGTGCCGGCCGGGTCGCCGGGAAAGCAGCGGTTCAGGTTTTTGCCGTCCTCCGGGACGACAAACGGCGTCCGGGCGGCAAACGCCGACACGTTCAGCACCGGCACGGCACGGACCCGGCCGCTGATGTCCCTGGTCTCCAGCCCGCGCAGCCAGCGGCGGACGCCGTCCATCGACGCGTACTCGCAGCCATGCACTCCCGCGATGACGGTAAGCAGCGGACCGTCGTGCGTTCCCGTCACCTCGACAAGCGGCACGGTCAGCCCGGCGAGCTCGAGACTGCGGCGCGTTACGGTCGGCGGCATTAGCTACTCCTTCAGCTGGTTCGTCATGGCTGCCAGCGCGCATTCTGCGGCTGACGCGATCGCGAGCAAAGCAAGGTCGCTCCCCCGCCGCCCGGCCAGCTGCAACCCCACTGGAAGGGCGGGAACGGGCACGGGCAGGGAAACTGCCGGATGCCCGGTCAGGTTGTACGGGCCGGTGAACCGGCCTTCGGCGGCATCGTCGCCGACGCCGAACGGCGGGTCTTGTTCTGGCGCGCAGTACCCGACCGTGGGCCCGGCCAGCACATCGGCTTCGTCCAGGCTCGCGTCGACGGCGGTGAGCAGCTCGTCCCGATCGGCCAGCGCGGCAGCGTACTGACCGGATGTCACCGATTGGCCGAAGTCCAGCACAGACCTGGTGCCGTCGGCGTACTTGCCGGTGTCGCGATGCTCGTGCACCCGGTAGGCCTCGTACGCCACGATCACGGCGAGCGCATGCTCCCATCGCGGCAGCTCGTCCAGCCACGGCGCGCGGATCTCGGTCAGCCCGAAGCCAGCGACCGCGAGTGCAGCCAGCGCGTTATCAAGCGCATGGCGGACCTCGCTGGTCACCGACGGATCGGCGAGCTGTGCCGCCAGCACGCCGATCACCCGGCCCGGCCCGGCCGGCGGCGGCGCGGGCAGGCCAGCGATAACCGCGAGCAGCGCAGCGCCATCGGCGGCAGTCGCGGTGAGCGTCCCGGCGTGGTCGCACGTCGGCGAGAGCGGGAAGACGCCGTCGAGCGGAACGAGCCCGTGCGTCGGCTTCAGTCCGGTCACCCCGCAGTAGGCGGCCGGGATCCGGATCGACCCGCCGGTGTCGGACCCGATGGCGAGGTTGCACACGCCAGCCGCAACGAGCGCGGCCGAACCGCCGGACGACCCGCCCGAGGTGCGGGACGGATCGCGCGGGTTACGGGTATCGCCGATGTCCGGGTGCGCGAACCCGGCTGCGTACTCCAGGCACTGCGAGGTCGCGAACACCTCGGCGCCGGCCGCCCGCAGGCGCGCGACGAGCTGAGCGTCGGCGACGGCGGGCGCGGGATCGCTGGCCGGGCTGCCGCAGCGAGTCGGCAAGCCGGCTACCGCAATGATGTCTTTGACCGCCACCGGCTGGCCAGCGAGCGGGCCGGCTGCCGCCCGGGACGGCGCGCCGGTCACGGACACGACAGCATTCAGCGGCCGCCCGAGCCGGTCTAGCCGCTCGAACGCCGCAAGCAGATCCAGGTTCGCACGCGAGCAGGCACGCTCACCGCGCTCGATCGCCTGGATCAGTTCGGAGATCCGGCGCAGCAGGAAGCCATCGAGCGGGCCGAGTATCGCGTCCGCCTCGGTTTTGCGGTGCCGGATCGCAAGGTCGCGGTAGACGCCGGAGTGCGTCTTAGCCGACTTCCGGTTGAACTCAGCCAGCCGGTCCAGCGAGCCGCCGGTGTCGCCGGGGTCGAACCCGTCCAGGGGCAGGACCTTGACCGGCGCCTGGGCGAGCACCTCCGCGGCGACGGCCGTCAGCAGCGGGCGGTATGCCGGGTCGGCGAACACCTCGTGGATCGGCAGGTCACTCACAGCGGTGGCGAACAGGGTCGCGCCGTAGGCCTCCTTGGCCCAGATGTAGCCGAGGATGCTGGTCGTCACTTCGGCATCGGCGATGTCGGCTGCCAGCGCGGTTACCCGGTCGGTTCGGCCTCCGTCCAGTTCACCCATCAGGAACGCAGCCCGGTTGCCGCGCGACACGACTCCGGGCTCGGTGACGTCGGCCCCGAAGTTGACCACGGCCGCGACGACTCGGTCTTGCCCGAGCGCGGCGGCGAGCACCGGCGCGGTGAGCCCGTTCTGCAGCGACACCGCGAAGCCGTCGCCGTCCAGCCGGCCGGTCAGCAGTGCTGCCGCCGCCGGGGTGTGATGGGCTTTGACCGCGACGAGCACGGGACAGTCGATGCGGTCCGGCAGATCGGCAGGCGCCACTGCCTGCACGCGCGCAGTGAACTGCTCGACCGGGCCCACGATCTGGATGCCGCTGGCGTTGACTGCGCAGACGACTTCGGGATCGGTGTCGCAGACGAGCACATCGTGCCCGTCACGTGCCAGGCCGGCTGCTACCGTGCCACCGATCGCGCCGCAGCCCAGAACGAGATATCGCACGGCGTGAACGTTACAACACCGTAACGCCATGTAAACAGGGCTAGCGGACTATTTACAACCGGCTCACCTGTACCGCACATTGGGTTAGGCAAAGGTTTGCGTATCTGTTTGACCGCGGCACAGCGTCGTGTCACTTCGGGCCGAAACCCCCTAAACCGGCCAATTCCAGTCCAGTACAGCACCAGCGGCGGCAGTGCCGCCGCCCCGCATACCCGGGAGCTGCTAGTGAGACACCGACCCGCTCTTCTGAAGTACCTGATTGCCGGCTCCACTCTGGCGGTGCTCGCCGGGTGCGGGGCGGCCGCGTCACCGTCCAATAACGCGTCTGCCGGCAACGGGAAGCCTGTCCACGGCGGCAACCTCGTCTTCGCCAACCCGCAGGACGCCCAGTCGATGGACGAGTCCACGGTCTTCGACAACAACTCGATCTGGATCCTCGAGCAGATCACTCAGCCGCTGTACACGGTCACCAACAACGGCAAGGGCGAGATACCGTGGCTGGCGACCGGCTACACCGAGTCGGCGAACCACAAGACTTACACGTTCACCCTGCGCTCCGGCGTGAAGTTCTCCAACGGCAAGCCGATGACCTCGGCTGACGTGAAGTTCTCGCTTGAGCAGACGATGGCCGCGGCGTCTGGCTGGGGCTACATCGACGCGGCGTTCAAGTCGGTGGAGGACCCGACGCCGTCGACTGTCGTCATCAACCTGAAGTACCCGTGGGCGCCGTTGCTCGCCGACCTGTCGCTGTTCGCCAACGGCATCGTGCCGGCCAACTACGGCGGTAAGACCGCGGCGCAGTTCTACCAGGCGCCCATCGGCACCGGCCCGTTCAAGTGGGACTACTGGCACAAGGGCTCGGCGCTCAAGCTGGTGAAGAACACCTACTACTGGCAGAAGGGCCTGCCGTACCTGAACAGCGTCACATGGACCGACGTGCCCAGCGACAACACCAGGGAACTCCAGGTCAAGGGCGGTCAGGCTCAGATCGACCAGTTCCCGTCGTGGTCTACGGTCAGCTCGCTGAAGTCCACCCCCGGCGTGACGATGGACCTGTTCAAGTCGACCGAGACGAACTACCTGGCCTTCAACGAGAACGTGAAGCCGTTCCAGGACGTGCACGTCCGTCGTGCTATCTCGCTTGCGGTCAACCGCAAGGCGATCATCAGCGCGGTGCTGTTCGGCAACGGCCAGCCGGCCAACTCGCTCTTCCCGCCGCAGGTGCCGTACTACGACCCGAATACGCCGGGGTACCAGTACAACCTCGCGCAGGCGAAGCAGCAGATGGCCGAGTCGAGCGTGCCGCACGGATTCACTACGACGATCCTGATCCCGTCCGGGAACTCCGACTACAACACCATCGCCACGATCCTGCAGAGCGAGCTCAAGCCACTCGGAATCACCATCAACATCCAGACGCTCGACCCGAACACGGCGAACGCGAACTTCCAGAGCGAGAAGTACGACATGAGCCTGACGCTGTGGACGATGGACATCCCCGACCCGGAC
>Ga0335072_10009230_pt1 | contig 14238 bp, 10 predicted proteins | sample Lox_Sample_21_FD_206725 | JGI IMG/M metagenome (GOLD analysis project Ga0335072, IMG submission 206725) | Soil microbial communities from Loxahatchee National Wildlife Refuge, Florida, United States - Lox_Sample_2.1 | ecosystem: Environmental > Terrestrial > Soil > Wetlands | place: USA...
CAACTTCGCTCACATACCAATTGGAGTATTGAGCCAAGTCTACGAAAGTTTCAGCCGCCAGTGGGACGAGCGACATGCAGAAGAAACGAGCGTCTACTATACGCCCAAGCACATCGCGAGGTGTTTGATTGAGGAGGCATTTGCCGGACTGAAACAACCGGCGGAAGCGATGGTTCTTGACCCAGCCTGCGGCGCGGGAATGTTCTTAGTTCTGGCTTTTCGTCACATCGTGCGCGAATTTTGGTTGAAATCAGGCACGCGTCCAGATACGCGAGCTATTCAGCGAATTCTATACAAACAATTGCGCGGATTTGAGGTGAGCGAATCTGCACTTCGTCTCTCTGCCCTCGCACTCTACATTTCAGCCATTGAACTGAACGGATCTCCCCGGCCTCCTCGGTCGTTGAAATTCCCACGGCCATTGAGAGGAGAAGTTCTGTTCAATTTCGGATCCTATGACAAAGATACGAAACGCGGGTTCGTGTTAGGGAGTTTGGGCGCAGATGTCCCGGCCTCATTCGACGGACAGTTCGATGTCATTGCAACAAATCCTCCTTGGACTCGGCTCCGACCTTCACGGCAAGAATCGAAGACCAAAGCAAAGGACAACAGCGGTTCGCTCACAAAACAGTTAAACGAAGAGTTTACACAAATTACGTGCCAAGCTCTTCGTGAGCGAGGACTTGAATCCATAGCGCGCAGATACACGAATCCTGATAATAATCCTGATCTCCCCTTCTTGTGGCGAGCAACGCGTTGGGCGAAACGCGGTGGCATCATCGCCATGGCGTTACCAGGTCGCGTGATTCTAAGACAAAGCCCACAAGGTAGGGCGGCTCGCGAGGCCATCTTCAAGGGCCTGTCTGTAACAGGCATCTTGAACGGATCAGATCTGGAAAAAACACCCGTCTGGCCGAATATGGATTTGCCATTCATACTGCTCTTCGCTCGTAATTCTGTGCCAACGGAAGAGCACGGTTTTCACTTCGCGACTCCCATTCGGGAGAATCGATTGAGTAGTAGAGGTCAATTTAGGCTCGACTATCAGGCGGCTCAAGTCGTGCCGGTCACTGCGGCTATTGTTAAGCCATGGCTGTTGAAAGCCATTGCCGTCGGCACTGTGCTGGACGCAGACATAATCGACCAATTGGCATCCAAGGGCTGGCATACTCTCGGAGAAGTCTGGAACGAGCTGAGACTGTCATGCGGTGATGGTTATCATCTGCTGCCTGCTTATGGTCAAAAACCGGCAAAGCATTTGTTCGAACTCCTCGATTTTGAGCGCCCAAGCAGCGGATTCTCCATTGCGTTTCGCGACCTACAGACATGGCTAACTAAATACCGTCGGAAGACCGCACATGCGCCGCGAACAAAGGACCTTTTTTCTGCTCCCTTGGTTATTATTCCGCAGACTCCGGGCGAATTGAGAGAAAGGCCAAAGGCGTACTTGTCTCTGTCCCGACCGCTTGCTTTTGCACAAGGTAACTACGGCTTTTCAGGATTCGGCCACAGCAAGGGCAATCTACTGGTTTCCTTGCTTTACTTGATTACTCATAGTCTGCTCTATCGACATTTTTGTCTCATCAGGAGTTCCCGTATAGGCGCGAGTTATCGGACTTTCATAAAGGAAGATCTGGAAGCATTTCCTTTCCCGACCCCTTCGGCGATGAGCGTAGATCAGCGGCGTGGTGCCATCGAAATGGCCAAGAAACTGCAGTTCGTCGGCGAAGAATGTCTCGATGAAATTGATGAGTTTATCTTTCGTTTATATGGCCTGGATGAGCACGACGCTGTAGTCATCCGCGACACTGTAGCGTTTGCTGCCCCATATCGGAGCGTCCGGGAGCCCGCAGAGAGTGAACCAACTTCCGAAGAGGTCGGAATATTCTGCAATTATTTGGAAGAGATGTTGCAGCCCTTATTTTCCTCTACTGGGCAGCGAATTGCAGTGAAGCAGCAGTCCTTGAACTCTGCATGGATTAACCCGTGGCGTTTCTTGTCAGTCACGGTGGAGGAAGATGACAGGTTGCCTGATCTTCGTAATGCTCTCGATCGAGTGATGGAAGAGGCGAACAAGACCGGCGCGAGCCGAATTGTGCTGCGGCTTCCTGGCTCTGGCCTAGTCATAGGGCTTCTCAATCAGCGCAGGTTCTGGACCAGGAGCAGGGCCAGGCTGTGTTCTTTGCATGTTCAGGAACATCATCTGGATGCTTTCCCAATTCCGATTCAATGAGTATCCCTGGGTTCTTCACGGCCATCCCGCGCTATCGCCTACCGCACCCTTCTATACCGGTGCGCCTAGTCTTTACGCTGCATGTCGCATTGGCGAAAGCATTCGAATTGTTAAGATCCGATCCACCTCCCGGCTTCACTTTGGCTAGCGCAAAAGAAGATGAAATTACGCGCCAGCTTCAATGGATTCTTGAGAACAGGCTGCTCCGCAGCAACGAAGTTACAGGCTTCGATACCCGACGCGTCAAGAACATCATCCGCGCTCCAGAAGTCAGTAACTATGACGGGCAGCATCCCGCAAAAAAGCCGGATTTAGTTGTTTTCCTTCTAAAGAGAGAATCGCTCTCGATACTGCATTCGCAAGATGGCCTCTTCGCTGAATGTAAACCGGTAGATCAGAGTCACCCCATTGGACAGCATTACTGCGATAGCGGAATCAGGAGGTTTGTAGATGGTGATTATGGTTGGGCGATGAAAGAAGGCCTGCTTATAGCGTACGTCCGAGACGGACGAACGATCCAACAGGATCTCGCACCAGTATTGGCTTCGGAGTTGCGGCATGCCCAGCTCGGTAGGCCAGCTCCGCCAGAGCGACTACAAGGATCTCTAGCTTCAGATCGAGTGGAAGCGCTTCATACCACCGAACATCGCAGGGCCTTTTCGTGGCCGGAGAACTGCGGGCAGGCCTGCCCTATTCACCTCTTCCATTCCTGGCATGATTGCACATAACGCGTGGCGCGCCAAATCTGATTTGCTACTGTCGCCTTCGCCAACCTGAATCTTAGGCCGCCTCCATCGGAACGACCTCCCCAAACGGCGCCTTCCGACGTTCTGTTGACGCCCAGATCACCGGATACGAGGGCGCGTCGCTCGGGAATGTGCCACACAAATCAGTGAGGAATACCAACGTCTGCGGCATGATGCCTTGCTCTTCGAACCAATTAAAGCACGGCCGAAAATCCGTTCCACCACCCCCTACCGGTAAGAGTGAGACCGGCTGGCCGGCTTGATAGGTCTCCACCCTCTGGACGGCCGCGTCGAAGTAGAGCACATGCACCAGCCGCGGCCGTTGTCCGGACAGGATCGACCGAATCTCCGTTTCGAAAAGGCCCAACTGCCGCGAACTGACCGACCCGGAGCAGTCAACTGCAATCGCGATCTCTCCCACCCCTTCCGTCGTGATCCCTGGGAGATACAGCCCTGACCAGACGTGACGCCGGTTGGGACGTATCCAGCTGTAGTCGGATGGAATCGTATCGGACCAAGCCCGCCGCAGTAGTTCGCGCCAATCCACTTTGGCAGCCTGCGATGCCTCGAGAGCTCGTACAGCCCCTCCCGGGAGCTTGCCGGCCACTTTGGCGACAGTCTCTGCCTGTTCGACAGCGATCTGCCACTCGCGTGCCTGCTCCGAGACTGAAGAGCCCGATTCTGCTTCTGGTTCCGGCGCGTCCAGGACCTGACCCACACCGCCCGGAGTCGAAGGCACCCGGGGCTGGTTTCCGGACTCATTGTTCTGAAGAGAGCCATCTTCCGGCGCGGCCGATCCATTCCCTGGCTGGCTCTCAGATTGGCCGGAGGAGCCCTCCTGCTTTTCGTCCTCCTCGATCAGGTTATAGATCCGCTCCGCGCTCATCCCGCGGAACCGGTTGTCAATGAGCACGTCCTTGGGCAGCGTCAGGCCGGCTTCGAGCAGAATCGGATTGATGGCATAGTCGCAGGCCATATTCCACCGCACCTGATCGCGATCACCGCGGCGCGTGTGGTGCTGCAGGGCCGGGTGCATGACCTCGTGGGCCAGGACGCCGGCAAGCTCCGCCGCATTTAGCGTGTCCACAAATTCCGGGTTATAGAAGAGCGATACGCCGTCGGTCGCCATGCTCGCAACGGACCGTGACGCCTTGCCGCCGAGCCTGAACAGTAGCGTGCCAAAGAAGGGATGGTCGAGAAGGAGCGTGGTCCGCGCCTTCTGAATCCGGACTTCGCACTGAATTCGATAATAGTTCATGACACTGGAGCCTCCATATAGGCGGCCATGTGCGCAAAGATGTCGTCGGCACTCGCCGGAATCGCTGCTGAATCACTCTCTGCGAATTGCCCGCGTTCGCGCAGGACGGCGTCCATCTCCGTGAGAATCTGCGCGGCATCGTTCGCCGTCGCCGCGCGCAGGATCTCATTCTTCTTGAGATCCCGAGCGGTATATCCGCAGAGCCGCTCCCGGATCTCCCCAGCGAAGCGGTTGAGTTCTTCGTCCTGGTTCACGTTGAGCCGTGGCAGCAGATCGACCAGTTCGCCAATATTCGTGACCAGCGAAGCATGGAAGCGCGATTCGGGCTCATTGAGGCGCTCGACCATATGCGCGACGACGCCTTTCAACCGCGTCCACAGGTCCTCGGTCCCTTTCTTTAGCGACTGCCGGACGTTCTCATCAATCTCCCGCGCGACTCGCGCCTGCTCTTCCTCGGAGAGCGTCACCCGGAAGTCGTTGCCGCTCGGGATGGGCAAAACCTCGAGTTTGACCCCAAACTTGTTCCGCAGTTTATCCGTCGATGGATAATCTTCTTCCCGGAAGAGCCCGTTCAGGTCCGGCCGGACCTGTTCGATGTAGCTGGGATAAACGGCCAGGAACTCCTCCACCTGCTGCGCGAAGGCCTGCTCGAACTCCCGCATTTTCGTGGTCAGTTCGAAATAGAAATGCGCTGGCAACAGCCGATAGCCCTCGTCGGACCAGGGCAGCGAGATTTTGTAGAAGTACTGACGGATTTGCCCGGAGAGCGAGCGGAGCGACTCGAGCCTCTCGGCCTCCCGGAGCAGCTGTTTGTTGTAGCGGCCGGCGCCGGCATAGGCTCCGTGCTGCTCGGCAACTTCCCGGCTGACCTTTCGATCATGTTTGATTGCGGTCCAGACGCTAATGTGGACCGCTGCCAGCATGGCGCGTTCAGTGATCATTGCAGGACCTCCGCACTTTCTATGCCGAAACGCACGAACTCCGGCGTGTGGGTAATGGCCCGGTCGCGGGCGGCGGCATCGCGCATGGCCAGCACACGCATCTCGGACGGCATCCGGTCGAGATACCGGATCCCTTTCGGGATTGAATGGTCGGTCAGTGCGCGGCCGAGAGCCGTGGCGATCGCAATCCGCGCCGAAGGCTCATCGGGGAGAGGCGCGGCGTCGGGATTGAGCAGGATCTCGTCAATCGAGGGCAGTTGCCGGAACAAGCGGAGGAAGGCGACCAGTTCTGTTGTCGCCGCCTCGCCGATCGTCCCCTCCAGAAGTTGCGCCTCGATCTCCGTGGTGCCCGCGAAGAGACCGCTCTGCTGCCGGCGAGCGAAACCGCTCAGGACATTCGAGGCCATCTCCCAGGATCTGGGGGTCGGCCAGGCATTCACATCGGACGTCGTGTCCGGATCATGGAGTAGCGCCGGCTTGAAGCGCAGGAAGGCGATGATCTCCGGACGAATTCCGGCCTTGACGGCCCATTTGCACCAGTCCATGAAGTCCGGTTCAAGGTCGAGATGGACGAAGCGGTTCCGCAGCGGGCGCGGCATCGAGAAATGGACGCCTCTCTCCGAGGCCGGATTGCCGGCTGCAATCACCACCCAGCCGTCCGGAAGCCGGTACTCGCCTAACTTGCGATCAAGCACGAGTTGATAGCACCCGGCCTGGGTCATCTGCGGCGCTGAAGTCAGCTCGTCGAGGAACAAAATGCCCTCGCCATCGAGCGGAAGGAATTTCGGCGGCACCCATTCCGCGCGGTCCGCCGAGATTCTTGGCAGGCCGCGCAGATCGACTGGATCGAGCTGCACGGCCCGGATATCGAGGAAATCGCACTTCCGATCGGCGGCGACCTGGGCAACGATCTGCGACTTGCCGACACCGCACGCGCCCCAGACGTGCAGGGGCACACATTCACTGATCAGCGCATGAAGCGCCTCGTAGAGTTCTGAAGGTTTCACGGGATTCGGATCCTTTCGTGGTTCACAAAGTGGTAGAAGAAGTCACGCCCCTCAGTGAGGCACCTGTTGCTTTCCCAATGGAAATGTGCCATTCTCCTGTTGGTAGCCCAAATGTCTAAGGTGATGGTGCCAATTTCATGAAGACCAGGAAGGACGTACAACCGGGGACACTGGCCCTGATGGTGCTGAAAACGCTTGACGTGCTCGGACCCCAACACGGGTACGGCATTGCCCGGCGGATCGAGCAGATCAGCGGCGACAAGCTTTTCGTGAACCAGGGCACTCTCTATCCCGTACTGCTGAGGCTGGAACAGGAGGGTGCGGTTGAGTCGGACTGGGGGCCCTCCGAGAACAATCGAAGAGCGCGTTTCTATCGGCTGACCCGAGCCGGGCACAAGCTCCTCGATGCCGAAAAGCGCGATTGGGAGCAAACCGCGGCGATCATCGCACGGTTCTTTGAGGTGAAGGCCGAGGATCTGGCATGAGAGCCCTGAAGAGACTATTGACTCGCATCCGGAACCTCGCGGTCGGCCGTCGCGGTGATGATCGTCTCCGGGAGGAGATGGACCAGCATCTTGCGATGCAGACAGAAGAGAACGTTCGGTTGGGCATGGCCCCGGAGGAAGCTCGCCGTCAGGCTCACCTGAAATTCGGAACCGTGATGGCAGTTCGTGAGGAACTACACGCTGAAGAGGTATTGCCAGTGCTGGAGAACTTGTCGCTGGATATTCGGCACACGCTGCGCCAATTGAAAAGGTCGCCGGGCTTTACGGCCACAGTGATTGTCACGCTCGGCCTCGGCATAGGAGCCAATATCGCAGTCTACAGCCTGGTCGATGCCGTACTTCTTCGCCCTCTTCAATTCAGAAATGAAAAACGCCTGGTGCAGGTATTTGAGGAGAGACCGGCGCTGGGTCTGACGAAAGACACTCCCGCTCCGGCAAACTACTTTGACTGGAAGCGCCGCAACCATGTTTTTTCCGACATGGCTGCAGCAAAGGGAGACATCTTCACCATCACCGGGAATGGCCGACCCGAAGAGGTTGACGTAGCTCCGATCACCTCAAACCTGCTATCGCTCCTCGGCGTCCAGCCGCTCCTCGGCCGCAGCTTCACAGCGGACGAAGACAAGCCTGGAAGTGCCGTTGTTCTCATCAGCGCCGCAATATGGCAACAGCGCTATGGCTCAGATCCAAACATCGTCGGCAAAACAATCCACCTGAATGGCGTGGCCTATCGCATCCTCGGCGTCATGCCATTCGGCTTTACTTTTCCAGATCGGTCTGCTCTCTGGGTTCCTCTCGCTCTTACGACGGCGGAGCAGGCTGAACGCGATAGTCATTATCTTCAGGTTTTCGGATTGCTCCGGCCCGGAGTCACCCTTCAGTCGGCAAGACGGGAAATGACCGATATTTCGCTCCAACTGGAGCATGAGTATCCTGCAACCAATCGCGGGCTGAGCACCTCGATAGTTCCCCTGCGAGAGCAATTGCTTGGCGGGTCCCGTTTGGCGACTTTTGTGCTCGCCTCCGGTGTCGCAATCATTCTCCTCATCACATTCGCGAACGTCGCGGGACTCATGATTGCGCGAGCCGCGAACCGTCAGCGCGAAGTAGCCGTTCGCGTTGCGCTCGGCGCAAGCCGAATGAGGTTGTTACGACAGGGACTGGCAGAGAGCTTGGTGCTTTCCGTGGGCGGAAGTGTCCTTGGGGTGGGGTTCGCATTGGGGTCTATGCCAGTCATCCGGCATTTCGTACCGGAGACCATCGCTGTCTGGGCGCATCCCGAGATGAATTGGACCGTTATTTTGTTCTCCGTTCTTCTTTGCGCAACCGCGACCCTTGCATTTGGCTTCTTTGGTCACAGTGCGGCTGCCGGGCGGCCTCAGGAGGCCTTAAGTCAGGGCCGCCGGGGCTCCACGGATACCAGGCAAAAACTTCGTTCCACGCTTGTGACGGGAGAAATTGCGCTAACTATAGTCATTCTCACCAGCACCGGCCTGCTCGGCGGTACGTTTTGGAAGCTTGCCCACACTGATTTGGGATTTAGTCCAGATTCCATTCTCACTATGAGAACGGAACTGCCCGTGTCCTCTCAAACCCCGTACCGCGAGTTCTCGGCTCGCGTCAGCTTCTACAAACGCGTTCTCGACGGGGTAGAGCATCTTCCCGGAGTCAAATCCGCTGGCTATACCACCTTCCTTCCATTCACCAACAGCGGAGGATCAACCACGGTTCTCATTCAGGGTGCGCCGGCTTTGCCAATAGGAAAGGTCAATGACGTCGGCATGCGCGTCGTTAGCCCGAACTACTTCCAGACGCTGGAAATCCCGCTTGTCAAGGGACGGACTTTTGCCGAAGCCGACGGGGGAGACAAAGTTCCTCTCGTCGTAATCAATCAAAAGATGGCGCGACAGTACTGGCCGAACGGTGATGCCATAGGACGGCAGTTTCGATTCGACGATCCAGGAACACCGTGGATGACTGTAATTGGCATTGTCGGCAATGTTCACCAGGCAGATGTCGAAACTCCAAGCCGTGCGGAAATGTATCTCTCCTACGAGCAGAATCTGGGCATACCCGGTTACTTCAAGCCCCGCGACCTCGCGATCAGAGTCGCCGGTGATCCTGTCAACTATGCGGACGCAGTGCAAAGGGCAATCTGGTCGATTGATCCCGAAGAGCCGGTTTCCGAAGTTCAATCGATGCAACACCTCGTAAATACCCGCATGGAGAACTACGTTCTCGAAGCCAAACTCTTTGCATTCTTCTCCTGTGCCGCTCTGCTCTTGTCCACGCTCGGAATCTACGGCCTTATAAGCTACAGCGTAACGCGCAGAACTCAGGAGATTGGTATCCGGATGGCTCTGGGAGCGCAGCGCGAACAGGTTCTGAGCTCCTTTGTCGCTGCGGCGTTCCGCCTATTCCTGGTTGGCCTGATATTGGGATCTGTCGGTTCGGTCGCTGCGACACGATTACTCGGAAACATGCTCTACGGGATTTCCGGTGTGGGCTGGGGAGTTGGAGCCTTGCCCATTGTCGTGCTTGCGGCCTCGATTGCGATTGCGGCTTACATCCCCGCGCGTCGCGCTTCAGCTGTCGATCCCGTGCAGGCATTGCGGTCCGAGTGAGGAGATTTAGCATGCGAAGTCTGAAGAGATTCTTTGCCCGCACCCGGAATCTGATGTTCCGCCGCCGCGGCGACGAGCGACTCCGGGAAGAGATGGAACAGCACATAGCCCTCCAAACGGAAGAAAACATCTGTGCCGGGATGACGCCGGAGGAGGCTCGCCGCCAAGCACGGCTGAAGTTCGGAGGTATAGAAGCTGTGCGAGAACGATATCACGCTGAGGAAGGGCTAACGCATGTTGAGCATTTCTTGCAGGATCTGCGACACGCATTCCGCCAGCTGAGGAAGTCGCCAACGTTTGCGTTGGTCGCTATTCTTTCGCTGGGTCTTGGTATTGGCGCCAACACGGCGATCTTTTCCCTTCTGGATGCGATACTGCTTCGAAACCTTCCGATAGCGTCACCTCAGGAACTCGTGCTCTTCGGTCACGGACTCTGGGTGGGAAGCGTGGATGGAATGCCTCACAAGAGTTGGGATCTCTTCTCCTATCCCTTCTTCCGCGAATTCAGCGCTAGTAACAACGTGTACTCGGGTGTAGCCGCCATCGATAGCATTGAGTTCGGTACTCACGCCTCGCTCGATGGGGGTTCGATGTGGCTGAGCCATATAGACCTTGTATCGGGTAATTTTTTCGATGTGCTCGGGGTGCACGCTGCGCTTGGACGCACTCTCGCCCCCGAAGATGACGCAGCACCAGGTTCCGGTCCAGTTGCGATCGCCAGTTATGGCTGGTGGGTGCGCCATGGTCGATCTCCCTCTGTCCTTGGCCGGACAGTTCGCATTGAGTCTGCAAATTACACGATTGTGGGGGTTGCACAGCAGGGGTTCTTCGGCACGACCGTCGGCCAGTCTCCTGATTTCTGGATTCCCCTGTCGATGGAAAAAGAGATATCTCCTGGATGGAACGGACTGAATGACAAAGACTTTCAGTCCCTGTATCTCATTGCCCGGCGTAGACCGGGCGTCAGCGTAGCGGAGGCCTCCTCAGCCACAAATACGCTTTTCCGAGAGATTATTCGCAACGAGTATCTCGGCCAAAATCCGACGCCGAAGGAACTCACCATCCTGAGCCAGGCGCAGATCGAACTTACGCCTGCTGCCCGTGGTCTCTCACAGTTGCGTCTGCAGATGACTCTTCCGCTTAAGATTCTTATGGCTGTCGTCGGGCTGGTGCTTCTGATCGCCTGCGTGAATATTGCCAATCTCCTGCTCGCTCGCGGTGTCGTCCGATCTCGCGAGATCGCGGTGCGAATGGCACTTGGTGCTGGCCGGGCGCGCATTATTGCTCAACTAATGACGGAGAGTCTATTACTCGCCACAGCCGGTATCATCGTCGGAATTGCCCTGTCATGGAAGGCTGGCGCCCTGCTTCTGAACCTCGCGTCTGGCCGGGCCCAGACTGTTCCCGTAGATACGACGCCTAACATTCAGGTCCTGCTCTTCACAATCATCCTCACAGCAGGCGCCACGCTGCTCTTTGGCATGATTCCCGCACTACGTGCTACCGAAGCCCTCAGCGTCCCATCACTCAAGGAAGGTCGCGGCGCGCTGTCGGCGCCCACAAGAAATCGACTCGGCCGCTCACTTGTCGTTGCGCAAATCGCCCTTTCGCTTGTATTGCTTGCGGGCGCCGGGCTCTTCCTGCACAGTCTGCTGATGCTGACACACGTCAACACCGGTTTCGATCAACACAATGTTCTCGTTTTCGGTCTGGACGAATACGGTGCAGGATACAAGCAGGATTCCCACCTGGCCAACCTCCAGAGACAGATTGAAGATCGAGTGCAGGCGCTTCCCGGTGTTCGAGCTGCTAGCTTCTCGATGTTCACATTCAACGAGGGCGAGTGGTCGGATCCCGTCATCGTCCGGGATGTACCGCGCACGCCGGAGAACGGCCACGATGTTCTCTATAACGTGGTTGGCGATGAGTACTTCACGACGTTTGGACTGCCGATCCTCGCCGGCCGGGGTTTCAGTCGCCAGGACAACGAGCACGCTCCTCAGGTGGCAGTGATCAATGAGACGCTGGCGAAGCGCTTTTTCCCCGGCATCTCTCCGATTGGGCATCACTTTGGTATCGGAAATGATCCTTCCCACAGTGGTGACATCGAAATCATCGGGGTCGTCAGGAACGCTAAATACACAACTCTGTCCGAGCAATCCCAGATGGCTGCTTATTTTCCTTGGACGCAGCATCTTCAATATTTCAGCAACTTCTCGGTTCGCTACTCCGGCGCGCCTGCTCCTGTGATCAGCGAAGTCCGCAGCGCCATCGCCCAAAATGATCCCAGAGTAATGGTGAGCAACGTGTCGACACTCGCTGCCCAAGTGGATGCCTCAATCGGCAGCCAGCAACTGATTGCCGAGCTTTCCGGATTCTTTGCGCTCTCCGCTGTCCTTCTCGTCTGCATTGGAGTCTACGGTCTAATGTCGTATGCCGTGGCTCGGCGTACACGCGAGATTGGCGTCCGCATCGCGCTTGGCGCCGCACGGACTGCGGTCCAGTGGATGATTCTCAGGGAAATCCTGAGGCTTGCGGCTGTCGGGTTGCTGATCGGCGTTCCCGTTGCCGTAGCCGGCGCGAACATTGTTGTGAAATTCCAGGATCCACACTTGCTATCGAGAACCCTGTATGGCGTCGACCCCTTCGATCCGCTCTCGGTCGGCATTGCTTTGATTCTGATGATTTTCGTAGCCACGTTGGCTGGTCTTTTGCCTGCGCGCCGTGCATCGCATGTAGATCCAATGGTTGCGCTTCGTGATGAGTGAACACAGGAAGCGGCGCGTTTTTCAGGAGCTCGCGATCTGGCTTAGCGACATGTTGTTCGGCCGAAGTCAGATTATCGATGCCGAGCCTCAGCTTTCAGCGAATCTCCTTCACTTTCTCCGGCACCTTTCGAAAGACTTTGCTAAATATCTCGTGAGCTAACTCCACCGACTCTTCGATCGCCTGTCTGGTAGGTACCACCCGCACATTCACCTGCCGCTCCCGGGCGAGCCGGATTCCCGCAATCAGGCAGGCGCCGAGATAGATCATTCCCCGATTGATCCGTGGGAGGTGTGCGTCTGGGTCGAACATCAGATGGCCCCCGCGCGCTTCTGGCGATTGACCAGCTGATCCGCTCGTCCGAGGAATACTTCCGACGGCAGATAACGGCGCTTCTCCCCACACAGCGGGCACTCGACGACGATCGACTGGAACGGAAAGTCACTGACGCCGGTCGGGACGTCCCGGCGGCATTTCTTGCAGGCGACAACGAAGGTTTTGCGGGCTGACGGTCCCTGGAACATGGATAAAAGCATAGGCGAATGAAAAGCGAAATGCTAGGTCGGAACACGGCTTTGGCGGAGGCGAATCCGAACCTTCGGCTGGTTTATGCAGCACGCCCGTACACACCGTTGCCGGCCGTTTAATTCGTGCAAGCCACACAAACCAGACGATTTGACATGCACTTTCTTCTGGGGGTTTCGCTGCAGGGGCTCCATCCGCAGCACTGTGGATTTCACCTGGAAAAGCGGTGCGTGACCGAGCGGTTTCGAAGATCCGTCAAGCCGCTTCGTCGTCTTCTTCGCCCTCGCTTTCGTCATACGCTTCCCGGAGGATCTCCTCGTCCTCGTCGGTCTCCGATACCGCAATTGCAGGCCGTACTTCGTCGGCAGCCGGTCCATCGGGCCCCCAAGATTTGACAGGTTCCGGCGCGGGGTCGAACAGACTGGCCGCCTTGGGAGGTTCGGCCTTTACCGGAGCTGATGCTTCCGCTGCTACAGCTGGCTTGCTGGAATTCCCAGCTGGATCTTTCTTCGTAATTGGGCTTCCGGATTTCTTTCTCGCTTCGGCTCTGGCAGCTTTGGAAGCCTCCTCCATCTCTGCTTTGGCTCGTTCGAGCGAGTTCTTCAATTCGAGGTGGCTGGAGACGAAATGGAGCAGAGTCTGGGGGAGTTCTTTGTCGAGATCCTCGATGGTGCCGGTGACGCTGACCGGCGTCGTCAGAGCGTCGTTTTCACCATCGGTGGTCTTCTTTGGAATGACATTCACTCGAAATCGGTCGTCTTCGACGTGGCTCACGGTGAGCAGAAGAGCGCGATGCCGCAGAAGCGGCGCAAGTTCCTTGAACATGGATTGGGTCCTCCAGGATTGAGTTAGGTTTCGGTCGGAGTGCTTGAAACGTAGAAGAGGGGGCCTGGTCCGGTGCGGCCTGATCGTCAGATGTTGATCGCGAACCGCAAATTCATTGGTGAGTTCATGGCGACAATGCGTCGACCGATGATACTGCCTTCAGAAATTTTCAGAACCTCTCAGGACCAGCTAACGACATCCCGACGAATCTCCGGCAACATAACGTCATGAACGAGCGTCGGGAAACGCGTTCCTCTTACGGCTGGGTGCTAGTCACGGCTGCGGGCTTCAGCCTTTTTCTGGACGTTTTCCGAAACCGCGCTGCTGATGGAAGAATGCGCTGCAGCGACTGACCAGCGACTCGAGTTCGATGCCCTGAAGCAAGTGACAACTCGAGATGACGCTGCCCCCTTTTGGTTGGGAGCCACGGGCGACCCCACCATTTACTGTTGCGTTCCAGGCCCCTCAGAAGGCTTTCATGATTCCGGAAGAAAAAAATGCGGGCGTAGTGCGCGCCCTACGAGAGACGTTCGGTGTAACGGAGTTCGAAGATGTTCGTACGATGAAAAAAGGTCTCAGTTCGGACCTTATTTTTCGCATCGTCGCAAGAGGGTCTCCATTCCTATTGCGTATCATGACGCAAATGAATGAGCGGAACGACCCGGTGCGCATCTTCACATGCATGAAGGCCGCCGCGGAGGCGGGCCCGGCACCTCGTGTGCTGTATTCGAGCGCGGAAGATGGGATCGCGATCATCGACTGGATTGAACCCATGCCTTTTGCGGCAGCACAGGCGCTGGTTCAACT
>Ga0335072_10009231_pt1 | contig 14238 bp, 12 predicted proteins | sample Lox_Sample_21_FD_206725 | JGI IMG/M metagenome (GOLD analysis project Ga0335072, IMG submission 206725) | Soil microbial communities from Loxahatchee National Wildlife Refuge, Florida, United States - Lox_Sample_2.1 | ecosystem: Environmental > Terrestrial > Soil > Wetlands | place: USA...
AGCGCTTTGTCCTTGCGGGCCAAGGAAAGTTCAAGAATATTTTGTCGTCACGTGATTCGCCGTCTCCCCAGTTTTGCAGCAGATCCATTGACGACCGTGAAGACTCTGAACATTCACCATTATCGGGTTCACAAATACTGTCGCCATCGCTCTCGTGGAGCGCACCCGAATCCATGTCACCAAAGCCCCGTCTTCTCTAGTCTATCAGAACGCTATCCACCAATGCGAGCGTAGGGGGTATCAAATACTGGAAACGCCAAGAAAACAGAATCAGTCGTTACGCCCACACCCACCTCCTGCAAGTCCAAACTGATACAAAAGCAAAGGGACTTTACTACACAGCAGCTTCTTCATTTTCTTTCTCCTGTTCCTGCCGACTGACAATCTGACTAATCGCATCCGTCCCTAACCAGACGCTGTCCTTTCTCTTCTTCCCCTCTTCCTCCCACCAGACCTTCCATCCACTCTTGTTCGCAACTGGCTCTCCGCCACCCATCCCACCTCCAGCACCGACGCTAACTTTGCTGATACGACCACGTCCAAGTGTCCACGCGCTCATTCTCCTCAGGCTTTCCTTTGCCACCTTCTCTCTACCACCATTCCTCCTTACTCTCCTCCACGGCTTCTCCCTCCAACTAAAGACTGCACAATCGGCACCTGCCTGTAGCGCTAACGAGCACGTCGCCACCACATTCAGCCAGAATATCGGGTGCACGACAAAATAGTCACTGTACTGCAGACAATGAATGACAAGTGGGAATATCCACATCAGTAAGTACACGACGGGGTAGATAAATAGCAGGCGCAGCTGACCCAGGATCGCGTTGCGGGTATCCTGCAGCTGCGTTGTGGCCGCCGCTTCCGCCGTACAAGCGGTCTGAGCAGTGCCATTTGAGATGCGGGTTTTGCCAGTGAAGTCTGTGCCAAGAGTGGGCATTTCGCACTCTTTCCGTTGTGAGGAGACGGGGCCTCCCGGGACTCGGGCCGAAAGAGAGGCTTCAGACGTGGCGGGAGCAAAATCTGCTGCTGTTATGCCGCGAGATTGCTTGGTTGACACATCTTTCAGCGGTGCCGTGGTGATGAAATTAACCTCCCTCCACTCAGGCCTCTCATCGAGGGACATATCGCGACTCCAGGAGATCTTATCTTGTGTGCCGGCCGCGACGGGTTGCTTCCCACATTCCACATTAGGAGTTGTGGGTGCAGAACTGCTCTGTTGGGCCTTCACTTCCGATGTCGAGTTCCGCGACCGAGTTCCTGACGATGAGCCTAGGCCGCTGAATTTGCCGAAGCCTTTGAACTTGATATGGACGTAGGCTGAGATGGTGCCATAGAGGGCGAAGATTGTGATGAAGATGATATACCGAGGTATGAATGAAAGGCCCAGCCTGTACCAAAGCGGTCTTACTGGGAGAGCACAGTAAGTGCCAGATGTGATGTATCCACTCGGATTTGTGAATGCGAGACACGCTGCAAGTACGGGCAGGATTATCCAGAAAACGTATATCCAATACCGGTGTGGATACAATCCTCCTTCGCCCAGTCGCTTCGGTGGCCGGAAGACATACAATGCTGCATGGAGTGCAATCACGAGAATGGCATAATCTGATGCTTCTGTGCCCAAGGCAATGAAGAAACCGGATGCTTGGCAGAAATTCGACGTACTATCTACGTTGCCTCTTGTGAAGACGACGATTGGGAATATAAAATACCAGAGCGCCTTCCACATGTCGCTGAGGATAAGAAGGAGGATAAGGTGATGGCGGAAGCTCCTCTTCATGAAAGCGAACCATTGGAATGCAATCAACGCGGCGAGCAGGCTGATAGAAGCGCAGGTCACGCCAGCAATGAGAATAGCTCGGGTTTGTGCTGGAGAGAATGCGCCGAGTGTTTCGGATAGTGGCATCCCAAACCCGCGGGTAATTTCATGGTGAATCGAGTTACTTGGCGACCCTGGCGGAATCCAATGCCGATCTGAGAAGGATTTCATGTTGTAGTGGAAATTGGTCAATCATGTGTCCACCGTATATTCGGAGTGAAGTCCTTATCTCCCATGGCTCTCGTCAATGTTGTAAGTAGTTCTCAAGCTCGGCCGGTCGTTTCCCATGCTATTCAACACAAGCAAAGAATGGAATAGATGGCTGGAAGAGAAACGAGGGCAAAGGAGATGTAATGCAAGGTAGGGTTGAGAACATGTGGCAAAAGTACGAAATGCATTGGGACGATAAGGTGGATCTGAGGATCGTCATTCTCCGTTACCAGATCCGGTCCAGAAAGTACCAAAGATTTCGATCTCCGCCCAGGATTCCTGCAGGTGACTTGAGGGGACCTGCCCTCAAGACAGGCTCCGTCGTGTTAAAGGTAGAGAAGGCACCTCGCCGTGAAGCCTCTATTAATTCCAATACGGTGTTTCAACTGCACAAAACAACAATGCTAAGCCTTGAGGATCTCGAGGAAGATTTTGAACCCAGCTATTTACGGGTGTGCTCCAGTGACCCCCGCATAATTATTGAGAAGGCCTATTTTCACAGCCTCGCTGACCTATGTTGATCAGCTCAATAACCAGCAATGAACTTCTTCCTTATATCGTGTTCAAGCACGCATTATGAATTCCCTCCTCTATCAAAATGTTTCCAGAACGGTGACGCTTCTCGATCTTCCCCACTCAATCTCAGAAGCATCAGGATTGCACATTGTTGCTTCAGCCGGGCCCACTCAACCCTTCCCGAGTACTGAACCTAAGGGTTCTAAGCGTGCAAAAATGCTCTCTTCGATCCCGCAAGATGAGCGAGTCTATCATGAGCAGCTTGCAGAGCTAATCGCTAATGCCATGCTGGAGGTCCGCCAATACATGGGACAGAAGAAGTGGTGTCTCAACCGTGCGGAGGCTGTTTCATCTCATGGCAATCGTTCCACAAAAGGGTGTTCTGATGCACCTGAAAAGGAAAGCAATGACGCGGCGTACTCTCCGAAGAGGTACCAGAGCAGCAGTTCGACCAGTCAGCATCGGCCACAACCTGACGCAGAGGGTGTCCTGAAGCCTGAGGGGCTTGAACCACCCACCCATATTATGCCGCCGCTGGTTCTGTCTTCTTTGGGAAGCCAACATGACTCTGTTGGTGCTTTACAGAACACAATCGTCTTCAATCCCTCTGCCAGTGTTGTGAGAATCCAAGTCCCGGAACGCTCTTTCATCGTTCCACCTCGCTGTGCTTTTCTCTCGTCAAGCATTCAGCAAGGCTCACATGTATTCGAAACATCGTCAAAAGCCTTGGGCTTTCCCAGTGCAATACATCCAGGTTTGTTTAATTTCATCCTTCTCGACCCACCATGGCCGAACAGGTCAGTCAGAAAGGCCAAAGTTTACAATACATCCGAGCGGCAGCTGGAGGAGCATCCTTTCTATCAGACTCTTCCAATTATTGGCCGGTCTCTAAGCCATGCCGGTATCACGGCAGTGTGGATCACGAACAAGAGGGCCATTCGGCAAGCAGTCTTGCAGTCACTGCACGAAATAGGTCTAGGTCTCTACGAAGAATGGATTTGGCTTAAGGTAACGTCCTATGGGGAGCCAGTAACAGCTCTTGACGGCCTGTGGCGCAAGCCTTATGAAGTGCTTCTACTATTCTGTCGGCAGGTAGCCATGCATGGTGGACAAAGCCACCTGCCGGAATACCCTGAGGTGAAGAGGCGTGTAGTCATTGCAGTACCTGACATCCATTCCAGAAAGCCATGCCTGAAGCAGCTGCTAAAGCCGCCGTTGGTGCCAGAAGAGTATACAGCCTTGGAGATCTTTGCAAGAAATCTGACAGCCGGGTGGTGGTCATGGGGCAACGAGGTGTTGAAGTTCAACGAGGAAGGAGCAGCTTAAAGCTCTCAAATTCACGCCATGCCAAATCACCGCCTGCTCAATTGTACATCAAGTTTCAAAGGACATAGGCAATTGCAAATCTGACTTGCGTGGCAAGGCATTACAAGACCTTAGACATTAGTTGCTCCCCAAATAGTAAAACAGGGCAAAAGGTTAGGGCACTCTAGCTTTCTCCGCAGGAGCTTTGGGGTAGACTTTTTTGCGCCACCTAGCTTGCTGCCTGCATCTGATTACCATTAATCACATTACATATCGAGACTCACCTCAGTAGTCATGGCATCTTCAACAGCTGCTCACGATGATGTCGACGTCCCCCAGAACAAAAAAGCCTTCGTACCACTTGGTTAACACTTCAACCCTCCCACTATCTGCCTATCTTCCAACTAACCCACCTTTGCCATATAGAAAACAATCCCGAGGTAATGTCCCACCTCATCCACCAGCTCGGTCTACCTCAATCCCTTGCCTACCACGACGTCTACTCCCTCACTGAACCCTCCCTCCTCTCCTTCCTTCCCCGCCCCGCCTACGCCCTCCTTCTCGTCTTCCCCGTCACACCTACCTACGAATCCTTCCGCCGCTCCGAAGACGCCCCCCTCTCACCCTACGCCGGTTCCGGTCCCAACGAACCCGTCGTATGGTTCAAGCAAACCATCCGCAACGCGTGCGGGCTCATTGGACTCCTACATAGCGTCTGCAATGGACCAGCCAAAAACATGATAGCGCCCGGGAGCGATCTGGATACATTGCTGAAAGAGGCAGTTGAGCTGGGGCCGGAGGAGAGAGCGGAGCTGCTGTACCGAAGCCAGGCGTTGGAGAGTGCGCACGCGGAGGCAGCGAAGAAGGGGGATTCGGTCGCGCCCGACGCCGAGGCGAATGTGGATTTGCATTTTGTGGCTTTCGTGAAGGATCAGAAGGATGGGAGTTTGTGGGAGTTGGATGGGAGGAGGAAGGGGCCGTTGAAGAGAGGCGTGTTGGCGGAGGGCGAGGATGTGCTCAGCGAGAAGGGTCTGGAGTTGGGCGTGCAGGCTTTCTTGAAGAGGGAAGAAGAGGCTGGGGGTGGAGAGTTGAGGTTCAGTGTTGTGATGCTGGGGCCAAGCTTTGAATGAGGTTGTGGTGGTTGTATGGCATGGAACTGGCTGTGGTGTAAGGTTGCATTGCAGGCGTTGCAGGCTGGTCACAAATGGTACAGAAAAAAACAGTGTAAAGGCGAGGTACAGAGCTGGGCATTCTCAAACCTCGTTAGACAGTTTTGCATTGTACTATCTAACTCGCAGCTGTTGCGTACAAAGGGTGCGGTGGGTCATATCCTTCTCTTAACGGCAAAGACTCGCCTTTAAGTTCCATGCGCAGTCTTTGCGACGTAAATGGCTCCTCAATGCTCTCGCCAGCGACTACATCTTCAGCTGTCGTATCTCGCTTCTGGTCCTTCGCAGCTCTCCTTGTCGCCCTAAATTCCCACAGACCTTCAAGATCTATCTCAGCACGCTTCTCTTCAGTGAACATCTGCACAACTATCCTTGGGGCTGTGGAGCGACTTCCAAACCCGATGTAGCCGTCGTCAGCCGACTCGATGCCGTCCTCTACACATTCGGAATCCTGTGCTGCCTGGGCCCCATCCATGTCCTCTGTCACATGAGCATCATCTCTTGCGCCCTCAACACTGCCTAGATTAACGCAAATCCACCCTGTAGTGATCCCATCATCCTTGCTAGCCTCTAACGTATTCCCCACACTCTGCGCCAGCTTGAGCCTTCTCGCTCTCCGTCTGAGCTTTAGCTTCAGCTCATTCCGACCCAGCAGCCCATCCGCGTACGGTCTCAGCTTGTAGTTGCTCCTCAGCCACCGACAGAACCTGTCTGCTGACACATTCAGATGCTTCACACTGCGCGCTGTGCCAATGATCATGAGCAAGTTCGCGCCCAGCGCGGGTGGGGGGTCGAGGCCGCGGAGATCGATCAGGGAGAGGTTGTCGAGGCCAGAATCTATCGACAGGTATTGGAGGATTGGCGAAAGGATTGTGGGGGGGTTCAGAGGAAGTTCAGGTATCAGTTGGCGTTGTGCTAGCGGATGTGATGGCGCGGGTGGCCTGGGAGTGTCGACCTTCAGATACCAGGGTAATGGAGCTGACGGACTGGTCGTTATGTCTACAGAGCTTTCTGCCTGGACTTCGCCCTCGGTGTCCCCAATCGGAGCTTGCGGTGGATTTGAAGGCTGATCCATAGACCTGATGTGGCTTTGTGTGTACCATCTTTGAATCAAACAAGGAGCTCGAATTCGTGCGGCAGGTCGTGTGACAGGTGGAAGCGCGATGCCGGAAATCGCCGCGAACGATTGCCAAAGGCTGTATTGGCAATTAAGGCACAGCGGCCTCTTGAGCACAGCCAGACTCATGGTTAAGAGAAGCTGGCAATGCCGTAATGCTAGGGGGCATGGAGATAGGTTTGCAATTGATTCTCTTCGTATGAAATGTCCTATTCATATGTCTAGTCCACTACCCCAGAGTTCACCCTTCACGTGACAATCTCACCCGAAGCGCCTTTCCTCTCTATCTCTCTACCCGATGCTATGCCACCAATCTGACAAGTGTGTCTGAATGATGCTACTTATCGAGAATTTGTCCCTCTCAAGCGTCATTTACTCCCATTTCTTACGTCTTCCAAGTGGTTTGGATGGCTTCCTCATTGGAACAAAGCCCAGAAACACAAGAACTGGCTGTTTCTACCGACAAGGCAGACTTCCCGGGGTAAGGATGAGTCTCCCTAGAACCATTGCGGCTCCCAGGTGTGCACGAGTACGCCTCGGAAGATAAATGCACAGAGTGTGGAGACAAAGTTCATGACACGAACTCTACCAAATCTGATCACCCGTAAAGAGGCTAAACTCTAAGTGAAATAGGAGCCATGCTCTCCCGTCTCCAATATGAAGTTGATGACGCCGAAATAGATACCTCTGGATAGCGGAGTGTGATTCTTTGATCAGATAATTCCTGCCCTAGACAGGGGCTCTAACAGTAAAGGTCTAGCCGAAACGTGCATTGTCGCGCAGTCAGACCGCGAATGTTGGCTCCCGCCAAAAGTGGCCTTTACCAACACCAGGGCGCCAAAATGCCGTACGGGCTGTCTGATGTCATAGGGACTTTGTTCTGGGCTCAGCCTTCGCCATTGGCTGTGGTTTTGAGTGGCCCATTCCAGAATACCTAGTCAAACAAGTCCCTTCGTAGCCTTCGAGAGGGGACTTTGCCGCATCTTTTCCCTGACCAACATTGTATTGCTCAGCAGAGCCTTGAGCAATTTCGGCGCACTGGAAAGGTAGGAGTCAACCATCTTCTATCAGTGGGACTTCTCGGCCGCAAAGCCCGCTGTCACATGGCCAAAGTCCCCCTCTAAGCGCGGCCCCACAAAGCGACCCAGGACAAGCCAGATGAGACATTCCCCACTCTGCCCTGCCTGCGCATTGTACAGAGGACGTAAGACATGAGGCGTTGCATCTCTTGGTCACTACTGTGTATACTTTCCTCTTTTACACGAACTTCCCTGCTGGCTGCGCGCGGAGCAACATGGGTTCTTTCTGCCGAAGCTACTGAACGATATCGACTCCGTCTGTCTTTGATGCCAGTCTTTCTTTGGACTCCACTATGAGTACCCCCCGTCATTGTACGCCGTGGCGCGGCAGTGCCTGGCACCGCCACCCGTGTTAGGAGCATTGCTCAAAAGAACTAGAAACCACTTAGAGCCGTCCATACACCCCCAAGAAATAGCGCATTGTAGTATATCTAGCGGTAACCTCTCCTGGGTTCACTTCTCGTAGGTCAGCATCTATTCTCCCACCTATTTCAGAACCATTACATCTCCTATTGCCATGGCTTTACGTTGGGACCCTCGAGCAGTCCTTGATACGTATCCTGACAGCCCATGTTTTACCTGTGTCGGGACAACCAAAAAGGGCGCCAGATGTAGGCAGGCCATGATCTCGGGAGCAGATCTCTGGGAAGCTTCGCAAATACTGGATACCATGGCATCACTTTCCCCAAGATCTCGCGGTGTCCGCGACATGCTTTCAGATCTCGCCTTTCTAACCTTGTGTCCACGCTGGCACCGAAAACCTGGATACTCTCAGGTGGCTGAAATGGAGCGAAAATGGCAGATAATGATTAGCAATTACTGTGCTGAAGTCTCAGCCATGACGCCTACCAGGGCCTCACGAAGATCTCGTCAAGCACCGTCTAGATCTGTATCAAGCATATCTACAACCTCGTCCGAGTATATGCGCACAAGGAGGTCTCGTTCGCCATCTCCGGAAACTGTTATCGACGAGCCTATTGCACGACCAGCATCTCGCCGTCCTACTGTCTACCCAACACCTCCAGCCTCACCTGGACGCTCTTCAGCCCAACCGGTTTCAATGCCACCACACGAATACACCTCCGAATCAGTCTCACATCTCCAAACACCACCAACTACGCCGACTCGGCAACGCAGTGCACCTACGGTGGTTACATCTCCGACGACCTCCAACTCTTCGCGTTCCCATCGTGGGGCTACCGCTACTGCTACCGCTACCGCTACCGCTACTCCTACTGCCACTGCTACTGCTACCGCTACCGCTACTCCTACTGCCACTGCTACTGCCACTGCTACCGCTACTCCTACTGCTACTGCCACTGCCACTGCTACTGCTACTGCTACCGCGACTGCTACTGCTACTGCTATCGCTACTGCTACTGCTACCGCTACCGTCCTTCCCCAACCCAGCACCCCGGCTTCCTCAAGCCCTCCACCTCCACCAACACCTACACCATGCCCACGCCCCCATCGTTCCGTCGTGAGAAAGCCAATTGCCGATGATTGCGGTATCTGCTTCGAATCCATGTGCTGTCCCGATGAAGCGGTATGGTGCCGCGCCCAATGCGGAAAGAATATACACCGGGAGTGTTTCAGAAGATGGCGGAGGCAGTGTTTACGGGAAGCAGACAGGAGAAGGATGGATGATGGGGAGGGAGAGCAGAGGCAGGAGGACAGGTTAGCAGCGGTAACGTGCGTATATTGCCGCTCAACCTGGAAGTGGGAATGGCAGGATTGAGTATCTGTTGACTTTGCTGCATACTTTGGGGCGTTCTTGGGCGAAGGGAGTCTATGTTATGCTGTTATGATTGGAGTTACTTGGTCGGCGTAGCATGGGTTCAGGGGAGGCGTTTGTCACATGCATTTTTTTGCTTTTGCGATGCGAGACTCCGGAGTCATGGATTTGATACCCCGAAAATTTCAATCAAGCTCTGTTACAAAAACTGCTTTGGGCCCGCTTTGTCTAATTCATACGTACAAACACTGTTAGAGCTTTAGCTTTTACTTCTGTGCATTGTCATTGGTGTCCGAGTTGAGCGTAGCCTCAGCATGAACGTGATCGAGGGAGGGAAAGAAGAGCATGCTACTGCGTCCTGCCTGGAGATGGAAAAGCTTCCTCAAAGGGCGACAGTAGTAAATGCCGTAACGGCCTCTTGACCCAAGAAAGGATGGCCAAAGTTGAAGTGGCAGAAGTACAAGTGTTCTATGCAGACTGGGCTAGGCAGCCGAGAAATTAGTTTACCTAGTAGGAACCGCACCACGCCTAAAGTATTCGCTTGCTACGCCAAGAGATCCAAGATAATAGGCAACGAATTTTGTGAGTTCGTGTCTGGAGAAGCACAGCCTTTTGCGCCACGATTACCTCACTTTGAAAGAGTATGCTGTTCTGCTACAGCTTTTTGCTCTCTGCAAATGCTGGCTTCTCGATGCTAGTAGCTCCAAGGATACTGCATTCGGTTCGTTCACATCTCAAATCCAGCGCCGGCCGGAATTGTTTACCTCTTAGCCTCCGCTGACATACGGCGAAGAAGCTAGATGATACCATTTCATAGCTCGCAAGCTTCAAAGAGTCGCCCAAGGCCTTTCATTTGTGTTCATGCTTGCACTTGGGGCAAGATCGCTGAGAAAGCTGTTCGCCAAGAGCATTGAGTCATCCACTTCGCTCTCACGATTCCCGCCTTCTCGACATCCTTCATACAGCACCCGTCAAGCTATGGTTTCGATCACGCTTACCAAAAACGAAGACCTGCTTCGAAGGTTTCTCCTTGACTGCGCAGAGAGGCTTCCAGTTGAACTCCGACCAGAACTCCGCTTCGCAGGTGGCTGGGTTCGAGACAAGCTTCTCGAGCTCCCGAGCCATGACATCGATGTTGCGCTGAGCTCCATGACTGGCGCGGAGTTTGGCAAGCACTTACAAGAGTTCTCTTCGAAGCATGGTAGCCGCTATGAGTCGGAGGCCGCTGCGCTGGGAATCTCCGCTCAACTCAGATCCCTCAACTACATCGCAGAAAATCCCGAGAAGTCCAAGCACCTTGCGACGATGACAACCAAATTCTTGGGATTCGATCTGGACTTTGCCAACCTTCGAAAGGAGACATACTCAGATACGAGTCGCAACCCGGAAATGGAATTCGGGACTCCCGAAGAGGATGCACTCCGACGAGATGCTACGATCAATGCGCTTTTCTACAACCTACACACACAAGAAGTTGAAGACTTCACACCACGAGGCTTATCGGATTTGGACAAAAAGATCATTCGCACACCCCTCGAACCATATCAGACATTCAAGGATGATCCCCTTCGAGTGCTCCGTCTTATTCGTTTCGCAAGCAAATATGAGTTCGAGATCGACTCAGAGGCGTTAGCCGCAATGAAAGACAAATCCATCCATCACGCTCTCAAAATCAAAATTAGCCGAGAGCGCGTAGGTGTTGAGGTTGAGAAAATGGTCTCAGGCCCACATCCTCACAGAGCGTTGATGCTTATTCAAGATCTCGATCTGTACGAAAGTGTCTTCGCCAATCCCAACAATGACTTTGTCCCAGAGCTAGCGTCGGCCAATGCACGAATATATGACGGCCTGCAGGTCATCCTTGGAACCGACAATCTGGCTAATAGCGTTCTATTCGCGAAAGCAGATCAATCGCTGTTATGGTATTTGGCCGCTTACGCGGCCTGGAAGGATGTTGAGCCTGCCAAGGTGAAATCAGCCGCCTGGGAGGGGATCAAGGCAACCAGGGAGAACCAACAAGTGATAGAGAAAGCCGTCGCAAATCGACAACAGATCTTGTCTATCATCGAGATGGCGCAGGGGGTGCCTCGGCCGTCGGAGATCGGCATGGCAATTCGTCGGCTTGATCCACATGCAAACACATGGAGGTCTCAAATTCTCTACTCGATGTTGTGCGATTTTTATGAACACGATGGAAAATCGGTTGTCCAACGATACAATACCTTTGCGGAGTACGTGCGATCCCAGGGCCTTGAGAATCTCCATGAGCGTGTTCCAATCATAAACGGCAGGAAAATGGCCGACGTGCTTCAAACAAAGACTGGGCCGTGGATGAAGGGCGCGCTGGATTTGGTGATGGCGTGGCAACTGGATAATCCGGACGGGAGTAGAGAGGACGCCATTGAGATGGTGAAGCAGAAGCGGGCGGAGATACTGAAAACGTAATGCGATTTAGGGCTGTTCCCGTTTCTGCTAGCTTGGTTGAAGACACCTGTGGGGCCACATAACGTCTTTTGTCTGGCTCCAACTAAGGAAATGTGATCACCTTTGTGTGCTCCCGGACCTTACTCATTCACGAACGTCTGTTGCAGAAAAGTAGCCAGTGTGTTCTGATCAGAACTTTGTCACACCGCCATGCACGTTTCCGGTGTCTAAACAAGCAAATATGAAGGCAAGAAACGCTATTCGAGCCTCCAAGGGTCTTCCTCGCAAACGTCCCTTATCCGATCTAGAAGGTCTCCACCCATCACGATCGAAGAAGCAAACACGACCACCACCCAAGAAAAGGAGGTTTCCCCTCATGAAATTGCCTGCGGAGATCAGGTTGAAAATACTCAGGGAGTTGTTGTGGCATCCGGAACCACTAAAAGCATTGCGAGAAACCTCCGATCCAGCCAATGACATATGGTGGTGGTCCCGTCCCTTAGACCCTCAGTCCTGGGACGATGCAATTACAGGCACCAACTATACTTTCTATCCAGAAATTCTCGCGGTCTGTCGTAAACTGAACGAAGAAGGCGGTCCCGTGCTCTACGAGGAGAACACAGTGGACGTGGTGGTCGGCTACTATCCAAGACCTCCTTCCGGACCTCGGGTTGAGTGGATGGGTCGTCTGTCAAGTTTAGCAACGATATCAGAGTCGTTGAGTGCTCGAGCACGGAAATTGCGAATCACAGTCAATAACCCCTGCAGGGCTACGCGCACACTCGTGCGAGAGTTAGTCGATGTTCTCCGAGCAAACCCTCAGTGGTGCAGCTTGAATGTCCGTCTAGGAGATCGCATATCCAATTCTATGCAAAATGGATATTTTTTCAACAAAGAGGACGAGATTTGCTGGAATGAAAAGACTCTGTGGCCTTTGTACTTACTGCGCCGGCTTCAGCACATCGAAGTTACTGGCGTGTCTCCGCAATTCGCAGCCGAACTGAGCGAGCTCGCGAAGAGCGATCGCCCAATCATAGATCTGGAGAAGATGTATGACAGCTTGTCGCGTTACGCTTACGGTTCTATCGAGGGTAATATTGACGAAGGCGAAGTATTTTCAGAGGAGGACATGAGGCTAGCGGAAAATGCTGTAGAAGCTGGCAATGTGATGGACTTCTACAAATACCGAGACGCGGTGATTTGGGACCTCGAGAAATTCTTGAGGAAACAGCGCGCAGACGCTTTCAAGAACGACCCAGACCCGATCTGTTCAAGGCTATCCAGCCTCGAATTCATCGCGGAGCAAGACCGACTCGAGAATTTGGAAACGGAAAAGGAATTGGTAGAGACTTTGTAAAGGACAAAGGCTGAAGTGCAAGAGGGGTTGCGGCTGATAAAAGAGTCGCTGCGGATGGCTCGCATGGAAGGCAAGGAAGCTCTACAGGCTAGAGAGATTTGGAAGGGGACAGCGCGATCAGGGAACCGGAGGAACAAATTGAAAATTGCAACAGAGATCTAGAATATGTGAGGCGCAGAGAGATAAACGTAGAGGCTGTTACGGGCTTGACCCATGTCTTGGCAAAGGGCTTGGCAAAACCAAAAGCAAGGACCCCGGGGCCTGGTCGGGCTTGGGACGCCGAGACGATATTGATTCGAAACTGCAGACCTAGACCTCCAACCTAGACGTTCAAGGTAGACTTCAGTGTCTGTAGTTAGACTCTCTCACGATGGAAAAGATGAAGGAAGTCCCTCAAGATATCATCACCCAACAAAGCATTGACAATGGCTCTAGTGTACAGCATCCTTCTGCCTGACCACCTACCTATGAGAGAGGCTCTCGACGCGCGCCTTGGCCACGCTCTTCAAATTCCTCTCCTCGACACTACCACAGACAGAGACACAGGCCTAGGTTGAGCGTATCCCGCGTCACATTCGGGAAATCATCCGCTTAAAGGGAGGAAACGAATACGCTGAAGGCGAAAAGCATTCAAGCGCAATCAAGCTGGCACACGATTGAAGGGCAAATTGTCATCACATAGGTATCTACATCCGCAGGGCAAGGCTCAGGTTACAGGCTATAGCCTAGGGGAAGCAACGGCTGGACCAGATGGATGGGAGAGTGATGGGAGCGAGTCTGATTAACATTGTCAAGATACTATGTAATTTGCATGGGCGCTTGACGGAGTCACATCTCCGTAGGTAATAATGGTGTCAGAAGTCTAACTAGCGTGCAAGTTTGCGTGGCACTGATAGCGGCTCCGGCGGTTTCGACTTTGTTGCTCCAAGCGCACAGATCGACGCTAACAAGAGGACAGCCACACAAAAGCGATATGGATTAGATTGCACAAGCGTCGCGATAGCCTAGCGGACTTATCCCGGAAGAGGGTGATGCACGATCTGGGTTTCAGCCACTAAAATAGCGACGGTAGAGCAAGTGGAGACTCGGATATATCAGAGTGTAGGGTAATAAATGGGTCAGGAGTCTAGTGTGCAAATTCGCGTTGCACTTGGCTCCGGCGGGTTCAACTTGTTGCTTGACTCGGTCTTTTAGGGAGGTACGAGGCAGTGTTAAAGCGTGTTCGGAAGCAGGTGTAGCAGCCCGAATTTTAAGAGCAATCGATTGCACACCTGCAAAGATCCTGGTCGAAGTATACAAGTATAGAGATCACCTGAGAGCCGGGTGCGACCACAGGCAACATTTTGGAGGTCGAACGTTAGAGCGTGCGGGCACTCGCCCTAGGATTTTCGTTGTGCGGAATTCAAACGATGAGTCCCAAGAATGCGGGCAGGATTGGAGCCGTTGGACCTTGCCGCTGTGACGGTGGCGTCTTGTTCTCTTGAGATGCGCCCTTTTTTTCATGAAG